>Ga0315283_10000108_pt1 | contig 48058 bp, 57 predicted proteins | sample YL17G09_0_MG_FD_204541 | JGI IMG/M metagenome (GOLD analysis project Ga0315283, IMG submission 204541) | Sediment microbial communities from Yellowstone Lake, YNP, Wyoming, USA - YL17G09_0 | ecosystem: Environmental > Aquatic > Freshwater > Lake > Sediment | place: USA: Wyoming | collected...
TATTCGGTTAATCTCTCGAGCCCGCGATCGGCCCTGACTCACATGACGGCACCAATGGCAGCGACGACGACCTACAAGGCCAAGCTTACGCGGCCGCAAGTCTTTCTGTGGCGGATGAGCCTGTTCGTCGTTCTCGCCATCCTGCTCGCGACCATCCTGGACGGCCAGACGCAGCAGCTCCGCAAGAGCTTCCTGGCCAATCCGGCCTTGAACGGCCTCATTATCGGCGTGCTCATCATCGGCATCGTCTACTCTTTCCGCCAAGTCTTGCGCCTCTATCCTGAGATCCGCTGGGTCAACAGCTTCCGCATCTCCGATCCAGGGCTCGGCGTCGAAACGACCCCGGTGTTGCTCGCACCCATGGCGACCATGCTCCGCGACCGCACCGGCCATTTGTCCTTGGCGGCGGGCTCGATGCGTTCGCTGCTCGATTCCGTCGCCTCACGTCTTGACGAGGCGCGCGAGACGACGCGCTATTTGGTTGGGCTCTTGGTATTTCTCGGGCTGCTCGGCACCTTCTGGGGATTGCTCCAGACGGTGAGCTCGGTCGGCGCCACCATCGGTGCGCTCGATCCCAATGCAAGCGAGAGCGTGATGCTGTTCGACCAGCTCAAAGAGGGCCTTGCCGGGCCGCTCAAAGGCATGGGCACCGCCTTCTCCTGCTCGATGTTCGGCCTCGGCGGCTCGCTGATCCTCGGCTTTCTCGACCTGCAGGCCGGCCACGCCCAGAGCCGCTTCTACAACGAGCTCGAAGACTGGCTCTCCGGCATCACCGAGCTGCAATCGGCGGAGGGGGCGACGACGACTGGCGTGCCGCCGCAGCTCCGCTTCGCTCTCCTCGACATGCAGCGCTCGCTTTCGGATTTAAGCGAAAAGGTCGAGCTCCGCGTGCTCGGCGACAATACAGGCGATGCGGTCAAGGATCTCGCCCAAGGGGTCGACAAGCTGATTCGGCAGATGCGCGCCGAGCAGAAGGTGGTGCGCGAATGGGCGGACGAGCAGTCCCAGCAGCAACAGGAGCTCGCCACGGTGCTGAAACAGATCACCGACAAAGCGAAGCTGGTTGCGGGCGAGGAGCGGAAATAGCCATGGCGTTGTCGCGGACCCGCCGCGCAGTGGGCGCCACCAATTACTGGCCTGGCTATGTCGACATGCTCTCCACCTTGCTCTTGGTGGTGACCTTTCTGATGTCGCTGTTCATGCTCACCAATTATTTCATCACCCAGCAGGCGAGCGGCAAGGACACCATGCTATCGCGCCTCAACCGGCAGCTGTCGCAGCTGACCGAGCTGTTGGCGCTGGAGCGCTCCAAGAAGGACTCGCTCGAAGACAACCTCGCCTCCCTGCAGGCAACCCTCCTCGACAAGGATAAAGAGAACCAGCGGCTGTCGGGGCTGACGGGCTTGCAGGGCGGCAAGACGGAGGGAGCCGAGGCTCGCGCCACCGAGCTTGGCGGCCAGCTCGACCAGCAGAAGAAGATCACCAACGAGGCGCTCGCCCAGGTGGAGATCCTGAATCAGCAACTCGGGGCGCTGCGGCTGCAGCTCGCGGCTTTGCAGGAGGCGCTCGACGCCTCCGAGGTCAAGGATCGCGACAGCCAGGTCAAGATCGCCGACCTCGGCCAGCGGCTGAACGTGGCCCTGGCCAAGAAGGTGCAGGAGCTTGCCCGCTACCGCTCGGACTTTTTCGGCAAGCTGAGAGAGGCGCTCGGCGACCGCCCGGACTTCCAAGTCGTCGGCGACCGCTTCGTGTTCGCCTCCGACGTGCTGTTCGATTCAGGCGCGGCCGAGCTGAAATCCGAGGCCACGCCCCAGCTCGACAAGCTCGCCGACGCACTGAAGCAGCTCGAGACCAAGATCCCCTCCGACATCGCCTGGGTGATGCGGGTGGACGGCCACACCGACATCAAGCCGATCGTGACGGCGGAATTTCCCTCGAACTGGGAGCTTTCGGCGGCGCGCGCGATCTCCGTGGTGCGCTATCTGATCGACAAGGGCGTGCCGCCGAGCCGGTTGGTAGCGGCAGGGTTCGGCGAGTTTCAGCCGATCGATTCCGCCGATACCGACGAAGCCCGCCGCAAGAACCGCCGCATCGAGCTGAAGCTCACCGAGCGCTAGCGGGTACACGTTTCAGCGCCCCCTTAGCCCTTTTGCGACCTTTGGTCTCTCCCGTCGTCCAGGCTTGACGCGCGGCGGTGATGTTATGTTATATCATCGCGCATGAACGCCGCCCGTCATCACGCCCCTGCCCCAAAGCTTTCGCACAACCAGGGTCAAATCCTGACCTGCCTGCGCAAGGCGAAGGAGCCCTTGAGCGCCTACGCCATCCTCGACCGGGTGAGGGTCGCAGGCATCTCCCATCCCCCGACGGTCTATCGCGCCCTGAACGAGCTGATTCAGAAGGGCATGGTGCACCGGCTCCAGTCCCGCTCGGCTTTCGTCGCCTGCGATCACGGCTCTTGCAACGGCAAGGCCGCCTTCGCCATCTGCCGGCAATGCGAGAAGGTGGTCGAGATCCCGCTGAGCGACGAGGACCAGGCGGCGCTGCTTGCCCTGTCGCCGGACGAGATTTCCCCGGAGCAGGTGACGCTCGAAATCGCGGGCCTTTGCGAGGCCTGCCGGCCAGCCGCGACCGCTTGAGACAAGAACAGTGATCGCGGAGGAACGCGGGTACATGGACCACAGAAGCCGCATTGGCATGGACGATGAGGGACAGGCGGCGGCGCTTCCGCATCTTGCCTTCTCGCTCTTGCGTATCTCGGTCCCGGCCCGCTTGGCAATCGCCGCGGTCGCTAGCCTGCTGCTCTGGGCCGCGGTGCTTTGGGCTTTCGCATGATCATGGGCGCAACCCCCGCCATCGGCTTTCGCGATCTGACGCTTGGCTACGACCGCCACCCTGCCGTGCATCACATCGAGGGCGACGTGGCGCGAGGCGAGCTGCTCGCGCTGGTCGGGCCGAACGGCGCCGGCAAATCGACCCTGCTCAAAGGGATCATGGGCGAGATCAAGCCACTTGGCGGGGGAATTGACCGCCACGGCATCTCGTACCGCGACGTCGCCTATTTGCCGCAGCAGATCGACGTCGACCGCAGCTTCCCCATCTCCGTGTTCGACTGCGTCGCCATGGGGTTCTGGCGCGAGATCGGCATCTCGAGCGGCCTCGATGCGGGGCGGAAACACGCCGTAGCCGGCGCTCTCGCCACGCTTGGCATCCTGGACTTGGCCAACCGCCCGATCGGCGCGCTGTCGGGAGGTCAGTTTCAGCGGGTGCTGTTCGCGCGCCTGCTCCTGCAGGACTCCCAGCTCATCCTCCTCGATGAGCCGTTCCGCGCCGTCGATGCCAAGACCGTCGCCGATCTCATCGCGCTGATCAAACGCTGGCACGAAGAGGGCAGCACCGTGATCGCCGCGCTGCACGATATCGACCAGGTGCGGGCGCATTTCGACAAGACGCTCCTCCTCGCCCGCGAGGTCGTGGCCTGGGGCGACACGCCGAAGGTGCTCACGCAAGAGAACCTCGCCAAGGCGCGCCACGCGGTCGAGACCTGGGAAGAGCATGCCGCAGTCTGCGAACGTGACGAGCCGGCCCAGGCCGAAATCAAGAAACGTCAGTCCGCATGATCGACGCCGTCATCCAGCCCTTCGTCGAATTCGCCTTCATGCGGCGGGCGCTGGTCGGCCTGCTCGCGTTGTCGCTTGGCGCGCCGCCGATCGGCGTGTTCCTCATGCTCCGGCGCATGAGCCTGATGGGCGACGCCATGAGCCACGCCATCCTTCCAGGCGCGGCCATCGGCTTTCTGCTCGGCGGCCTCTCGCTCTTCGCCATGAGCCTTGGCGGCTTCGTCGCCGGGATTGCCGTGGCCCTCGCCGCAGGGCTCGTCGCGCGCTCCACGATCTTGCGCGAGGACGCGAGCCTCGCCGCCTTCTACCTCCTGTCGCTCGCGCTCGGCGTGATGATCGTGTCGATCCGGGGCAGCAACATCGACCTCTTGCATGTGCTGTTCGGGACGGTGCTCGCGCTGGACGACGCGGCGCTCATGCTGGTCGCCGCCATCTCCACGCTGTCGCTGGCCGTGCTCGCGATCATCTACCGTCCGCTCGTGCTCGAATGTTTCGACCCGCAATTCTTGCGCTCGGTTAGCCGCGCGAGCTCGCCCACGCATCTCCTGTTCCTGGTGCTCGTGGTGCTCAATCTGGTGAGCGGCTTTCAGGCGCTGGGGACCCTGCTCGCGGTCGGCATCATGCTGCTTCCCGCCGTGACCGCGCGGTTCTGGGCCGAGGACATGTCAGGCCTCATCGCCGCGGCTGTACTCGCGGCCTTCGCAGCGAGCGTCGCCGGGCTGCTTCTCTCCTACTACGCCAATGTGCCAACCGGCCCCGCGATCATTCTCCTGAGCGGCGTCGGCTACCTCACCTCCATGCTGGTGGGCGCGAGGGACGGCCTTGTTTGGAAGCTCCCGCGCAAGCATCTCGAAGCCTGACCCCCGGACGATAAGGAGTCCTGTGTCATGAGCCGACGCGCTTTATTGCTAGCCTTGGGGCTTATGAATTTGCTTGGACTGTACGGCAGCGTGCAAGCCACGGACAAAATCAAGGCCGTCGCTTCGTTCAGCATTCTCGCCGACATGGTGGGCCAAGTCGGCGGCGACCGCGTCAACGTCATCGCCCTAGTCGAGCCCGACGGCGACGCCCATGTCTATGAGCCCACCCCCGCCGACGCCAGAAATCTTGCTGCGGCCAACATCCTCTTCGTCAACGGCCACGGCTTCGAAGGCTGGATGGATCGCCTCGAGAAATCATCCGGTTTCAAGGGCAAGACCGTTACGGCCTCGACCGGGGTGACATCGCGGCAGATGGTCGAGGACGAAAAGAAGATCACCGATCCGCATGCCTGGCAGAGCCTCGCCAACGGCAAGCTCTACGTCGCCAACATCCGCGACGGGCTGATCGCCGTCGATCCCGAGGGCAAGGTGATCTATGAGGCCAATGCCGCCAAATATCTCGACGAGATCGCCAAGGAAGAGGCCATCGTGACCGAGACCTTGGCGAAGCTGCCCGAGGCCCGCCGGAAGATCATCACCTCCCATGACGCGTTCGGCTATTTCGGCGAGGCTTACGGCTTGGAGGTCATCGCCCCGGAAGGTGTGAGCACCGAGAGCGAGGCCTCCGCCAAGGACGTGGCCAAGATCATCCGCCAGATCAAGGCCGAGAAGATCCCGGCGGTGTTCATGGAGAACATCACCGACCATCGCCTGCTCGACCAGATCGCCAAGGAGACCGGCGCCAAGATCGGCGGAACGCTTTATACCGACGCGCTGTCGCCGCCATCGGGGCCAGCTGCCACTTATCTCGATATGTTCCGCAACAACGTTGAGACCCTGTCGGAAGCGCTGTCGTCCTAATCAGCCGCAGCACAATGAGATCGAGCGCCCCTTCAAGGTGGATCGGGCTTTGCGGCGCGGCCGCCATGGCCGTGATCGTCGTCGCCTCGCTGATCCCCGCCAAATGGCAGCTGCGCACAGGCCTGCCTTGGCAGGCCGAGCATGCTCTCGCTTATTTCGGTAGCACGGCCTTGTTCTGCCTCGCCTGGCCGCGGCGCTGGCTCGTTGCCTTCTGTCTCGTCCTTGCCTCGGGACTCTTGGAGGTCATGCAGGGATTGTCGCCTGGACGTGTCCCGGACCTTTCAAGCGCCCTGATCGGGGCCGTTTCCGCCATCGCCGCCGCCACCGTAATCGAGCTCTGGGGTCAGCTCAGGGACCCTCCGCCGCTGGCGCGCGCCCCCTAAATCTGTTTTATCTCGACCATGGCAAAGAACGCTTCGAGCCCTGCAAAGTCGAGCGACGGCGCCAGCGTGCGGCGGCGCTCAATACCCGTCAGGATTGGAGCCGTCACCATTGGCGGCGACGCACCCATCGTGGTGCAGTCGATGACCAACACCGACACCGCCGATGTCGAGGCAACGGTGGCGCAGGTTGCGGCACTTGCCCGCGCCGGCTCCGAGCTCGTGCGCGTCACCGTGGACCGGGAGGAGGCTGCTGCCGCCGTTCCCCACATCCGCGAGCGGCTGGACGCGCGTGGCGTCGACGTGCCGCTGATCGGCGACTTCCACTATAACGGCCACACGCTGCTCGACGAGTACCCCGCTTGCGCTGAAGCCCTCGCCAAATATCGCATCAATCCCGGCAATGTCGGCTTCAAGGACAAGCGCGACAAGCAATTCGCCTCGATCATCGACATTGCGCTCCGCCACGGCAAGGCGGTACGCATCGGCGTCAATTGGGGCAGCCTCGACCAGGATCTGCTGACGCGGCTGATGGACGAGAATGCGAGGCTGCCCGCGCCCAAGGACGCCCGCGCCGTCATGCATGAAGCGATCACGCAGTCGGCACTGATCAGCGCCGAGCGCGCCATCGAGCTCGGTCTTGGGCCCGACCGCATCGTGCTGTCCGCCAAGGTCAGCGCCGTGCAGGATCTGATCCAGGTCTATGCAATGCTGGGCGCGCTTTCGGATCTCGCGCTGCATCTTGGGCTGACCGAGGCCGGCATGGGCTCGAAGGGCATCGTCGCCTCCTCCGCTGCGCTTGCCGTGCTGCTGCAGCAGGGCATCGGCGACACCATCCGCATCTCGCTCACGCCGGAGCCGCAAGGCGACCGCACGCTCGAGGTGAAGGTGGCGCAGGAGCTGTTGCAGAGCATGGGCTTCCGCGCCTTCGTGCCGCTGGTCGCCGCCTGCCCCGGCTGCGGGCGCACCACCTCGACCACCTTTCAGGAGCTTGCCCGCGACATCCAGGATTTCATCCGCGACTCGATGCCCGAGTGGAAGCGCCGCTATCCGGGCGTCGAGACGATGACCGTCGCGGTGATGGGCTGCATCGTCAATGGGCCCGGCGAATCGAAGCAGGCCGATATCGGCATCTCGCTGCCCGGCACCGGAGAAGCGCCCGCCGCGCCTGTGTTCGTCGACGGCAAGAAGGTGGCGACCTTGCGCGGCCCCGGCGCCGCCGCCGACTTCAAGCAGATGGTCATCGACTATATCGAGCGCCGTTTCGGACAGATCGGCCGAGGCCGCACCGCCGCGGAGTAGTCTCGCGCCTAGCCCGCAAGCTGCGAGGTGAGATTCACCACAAGCGCGATCACGGTGGTGTTGAAGAAGAACGACAACAGCCCGTGCAGTGTCACCACGCGGCGCATCCGGCGCGAGGAAACCACCACGTCGGAGGTCTGCGCCGTGGTGCCGACCACAAAGGAGAAATAGACAAAATCGAGATAGTCCGGGATCTGCTCGCCCGGAAATTGCAGCCCGCCGCCGGAGCCGCGTGAGCTCCCTTTGGCTTCACTGTGAAACTCATGGGCGTAATAGAGCGCAAACACCGTATGCACGAGGAACCAGGAGACGAGGATCGTCGAGAAGGAGAGCGCAAATTTGAGCGTGCTGTCCGAACTATGATCCTCGTTGAGCGCCGAGAGCTGCGCCACGATGGCGAGCACCATCGCCACCGAGGCGAGCACAGTGAGAACGAGCAGGACCGTTCGGCTTTCATCCTCAAGGCTCGCCTGCCGCTTGATGCCGGCGACCTCGCATCGGAGCATCATGATGCCGATGAGCACGACATACAGCCAGCCGGCGATGTTCCAAGCCGCGAGGATGCGGGTGATGTTGTCATTGAGCGGCAGGAACCACCAGACGACGAGACCAACGGTCACGGCAATGATGAACCTGAAGTGAGCATGCAGGTGCTCATACGGGGTGTGACGCGGCTTGCTCGGTGTTGCCTTTTTCGCCGTTGCCATTTTCGTTCGCTATCCCTGTCACGCCATGCTCGATTGGAATGCGCCCGTCAATCCTCTCGCCTGGCAATGAAGCGCGCGGCTTCCTTGAGCGTGGCGGCCTTCTCGCCAAACGGCGCGAGCGCCGCTTCCGCATCGTCGACCAGCGCCGCCAAGCGGACGCGCGCGGCATCGATCCCGAGCAGCGCCACCAGCGTCGCCTTGCCGCGGCGTACGTCCTTGGCCGCTTCTTTGCCCATCGCCGCCGCATCGCCCTCGGCGTCGAGGAGATCGTCGGCGAGCTGGAACGCCTGGCCAAACGCGGCCGCATAGGCCGCGAGCGCCTCCCTTGCCACCGTGTCGGCCTCCCCCAGAACCGCGCCCGCGTCGCACGCGAAGGCGAACAGGGCCCCGGTCTTCATCGCCTGCATCCGCGACACCTCCATCGCGCTGACATTTTGGCCCTCGGCGGCAAGGTCGAGCGCCTGGCCGCCGGCCATGCCGTGAGCGCCCGCGGCGCCCGCAAGCAAGGCAATGAGCTCCACGCGCACGGCAGCGTCCTCATGCACGCTTGGCCGGCTTAAGGTCTCGAAGGCAAGCGTCAGGAGCGCGTCGCCGGCCAGGATCGCGGTCGCTTCGCCAAAGGCGATATGGGCCGCAGGCCGGCCGCGCCGGACTTTATCGTCATCCATGGCCGGCAGATCGTCATGCACAAGCGAATAGCCATGGACGCATTCGAGCGCGACACCGGCATCGAGCGCCGCCGCCTCCGCCACGCCGAACAGGCGAGCGGCCTCCATGAGCAGATAGGGCCGCAACCGCTTGCCGCCGCCAAGCACCGCATAGCGCATGGCCTCGATAAGCCGCGCGTGGCCCGACGGGGCCGCTTCGCGCGGAAGCAGCTCATCGAGGCGCGCCTCGATCAGCTTGGCGACGCGTTCGAGCTGTTGAGGAAAGGCCATGGTTCAGGAACGGCGTGGGGGAGTGGACGGCGCTGTGCCATGTTTCCGGCACCGCACCCTAATACCACGTTGCTCCTCACGGCAACCGAAGGGTACAACGCCCGCGCCATAGCAAGTCAGGCGCAGATGGGCAAACGCACCAAGGTCAAACACCGGCACCCCTGGCTTCGACGCGCGGCGAGCGTGATCTTGCTCCTATTCGTGGGCCTCATCCTCTCGATCGTCCTCTTCCGCTTCGTCAACCCGCCCATCACGCCGGTGATGATCGCGGCAAAGCTCAGCGGCAAAACGCTCCAGCGCCGCTGGGTGCCGCTGGAAAGCATCTCGCGGAACCTGCCGCTCGCGGTCATCGCGAGCGAGGACGGCCGCTTCTGCGAGCATTGGGGCGTGGATTGGGGGGCGGTTAGGGACGCGGTGAAGGAGGGCAAAGGCGTTGGCGGAGGCTTCCGCGGTGCGAGCACCATCCCCATGCAGACGGCGAAGAACCTGTATCTGTGGACGCAACGAAGCTATGTGCGCAAAGTGCTCGAAGTGCCCCTCGCTTATCTTTTGTCGGCGTTCTGGCCCAAAGAGCGGGTGATGGAGGTCTACCTCAACATCGCCCAATGGGGGCCAGGTATTTTTGGGGCTGAGGCCGCAAGCCAGCATTATTTTCACAGAAGCGCGGCGGAGCTCACCCGGCACGAGGCGCTTCTGCTTGCGGCGGCGCTGCCCAGTCCGCGGCTGCGTAATCCGGGCAAGCCCAGTCCAAGAATGATGAGGATCTCCCGATCGGTCGAGAGGAGGATGCCGGTGCTCGCCTCGCGCTCGGCTTGCGCCCTGCCCTAGCTCTCGTGGCGAAGCCGGCAATCGGCCCTCTGGCCAGCGCCGGGGTTAGCCCCTATAAGGGCGGGCACGCAAAACGCCGCGATTTCCTCGCGGTCATTTCAAAGGTTGGACCATGGCTGTTCCCAAAAGAAAAACCTCGCGCATGAAGCGCGGCAACCGGCGCTCGCACGATTCGCTTGCCGCGCCCACTTATGTCGAGGACAAGGAGTCCGGTGAGCTCCGCCAGCCGCACCATATTGATCCAAAATCGGGCCGGTATCGGGGCCGTCAGGTGCTTGCCGCCAAGGAAGAGGCGTAAAAGCCTATCGGGCGCGTCGGAGCTGGTTCGGGAGCTGAGGGCAAAGACCGCCATGGTGATCGTGGAGCCTGAGGAGAGAGGCGTGCGCCGATATCAACGGCACAGCTGGATCTCTGCGGTTCCCCTATTCGCCTTCGTCGTGATCGCCTATGTCGCCTTCGCCTCCGGTGGCGCCGACTTCGCGCTGACCCGCTTCACCGTCGCCATGCCGTCTGGCGGGGCGTGGACGATCACCTTGGGCGACATGGTGCTCGTCGTCGCTCTCTTCGTGCTGTTCTTCGAGATCCTCAAATCGACGCGCACCGGCGGCAATTCGGTCGTGGATCATTCGCTCTCCATGATCGTCTTCGTGGTCTGTCTGATCTTGTTCCTGATCTGGCCGCCTGCGGCGACGTCACTGTTTTTCCTGATCATGCTCACCAGCCTGATCGACGTCATCGCCGGCTTCTCGGTGACCATCCGCGCCGCGCGCCGCGACTACAGCGTGGGCGGCGATAACTGAGCCTAGGGCTTCCGCGCCCCGGGGCCATCTCCGCTCCGGCCAAGCCCTAAGTGTCCGCGCATAAGCGCCAAAATGCGCCCCCGACGCCGGTCGCCGCGACGGTCAAATTCGTGCACACCTTGAGAGCCTTGAGCTGCTCCGTCGCGCTCGACGATTTCAGCGCGGGCTACTCCTCCTACCGCAGCCTCGAGACACTCGGCGTCGACATGGTCAAGATCGACGGCTCCTTCATCGAGACCCTGGGCTCGGAGGCCGGGGGACGAACGCTTGGTGCGGTCGCTGATCGAGAGCTTGCCCAGAGCCTCGGCGTCTCCACCGTCGGCGAATGGGTGACCGGCGGGGAAACCGCGCGGCTCCTGGAAAATGCCGGCATCGCCTATATGCAGGGCTATTTCTTCGGCGCGCCGGAGCTTGCCGCTCCCTTACGCGGAGCGCGCCCTACGGGCGCGAGCAATTAGCCAAGACCGAGCAATTAGCCAAGGCAAAGAGCCTGGCGCTAAAAGCCCTAGCGGCGAGAAAGCTGCTCGAGCCGCTCCTGCATCGCCGACAGCTCGGCTTTCAGATTGGCGATCTCGTCGTTACTTCGGGGCGGCTCCAACATCTCGTTGCGTTCGCCGGCCACTGAAGCATGGTCATGGTCGTTCTTGGCCTCGCCGCCGTCCACCCCGGAGAACGGGCTGAACAGGCCGAGCGCGCGCTCGAAGGTAGCGAAATTCTTGCGCACCTGCTCCTGCACCGCATCGAACGCCGCGGTGCCGAAGGTGTGAGCGAAGCGGCGGCGGTACTGGTCCTGTTGACGGGTGAGCGAATCGAGGCTGAATTCGAGATAGCTCGGCACCAGCCTTTGCATGCTGTCGCCATAGAAGCGAATGAGCTGACGCAAGAAGCGGATCGGAAGAAGGTTCGTGCCCCTGCTTTCCTGCTCGACGATGATTTGGGTCAGCACTGCATGGGTGAGGTCTTCGCCGGTCTTGGCGTCGTACACCACGAAGTCCCTTTCGGACCGCACCATTTCGGCAAGGTCCTCGAGTGTCACATAGGTGCTGGTGTCGGTGTTATAGAGCCTGCGGTTGGCGTATTTCTTGATAATGACCGGCCGGCTCTCCTGGTCGGCGTCCCGTGCCACGTTTCTTTACACTCCCTAAGCCCTCGGCTGCTTAGCCAAGCCACTCCATGCCGCAACTGCGAAATCACTAGCACGTTCTTTGTGCGCAGCACCAGAGGCTTTGCCTTACCCTTAAGGGGCCGGTAAGCGTGGGCTTCCATAGGGAGAATCGCTAGGGTATGACCTTGGATCCCTTGGGGAAGTGGAGATTGGTATGAAAGACGAAGAGATTGTCATCGTCAGCGCGGCGCGGACGCCGGTTGGCTCGTTCAACGGCTCGCTATCGAGCGTGCCGGCGCACAAGCTTGGCGAGGTCGCCATTCGCGCCGCTCTGGAGCGGGCCGGCGTCGAAGCGGCCGATGTCGACGAAGTCATCATGGGTCAAGTCCTGACGGCGGGACAAGGCCAGAACCCAGCCCGTCAAGCCGCGATCGGCGCCGGCGTTCCAGTCGGGGCGACCGCTTGGGGCGTGAACCAAGTGTGTGGCTCGGGCTTGCGGGCGATTGCCGTCGGGGCCCAGCAGATTGCCGCTGGCGACGCGGAGATCGTGGTTGCCGGCGGTCAGGAAAATATGAGCCTCTCGCCGCATGTCGCGCATTTGCGCAATGGCCAGAAGATGGGCGCGCTCGAGCTCGTCGACTGCATGATCAAGGACGGGCTGTGGGACGCCTTCAACGGCTATCACATGGGCAACACGGCCGAGAACGTGGCGCGGCAATGGCAGATCACGCGCGATGAGCAGGACAAATTCGCCACCGCGTCGCAGAACAAGGCGGAAGCCGCTAAGAAAGGCGGCAAGTTCAAGGACGAGATCGCGCCCGTCACCTACAAGACGCGCAAGGGCGACACCGTCGTGAGCGAGGACGAGTATATCCGCGAGGGCGCCAAGCTCGAGGACGCGGCCAAGCTGAGACCCGCCTTCGACAAGGAAGGCACCGTGACCGCGGGAAATTCCTCCGGCATCAATGACGGCGCCGCAGTGGTGGTGCTGATGTCGGCGAAGGAAGCCAAAAAGCGTAACCTCAAGCCCCTCGCCCGTATCGTCTCATGGGCGACGGCCGGCGTCGATCCCAAGGTGATGGGCTCAGGCCCGATCCCCGCGTCGCGCAAGGCGCTCGAAAAAGCAGGGTGGTCAGCGAAAGACCTGGATTTGGTCGAGGCCAATGAGGCCTTCGCGGCCCAAGCTTGCGCGGTGAACAAGGACCTTGGCTGGGACACCGATAAGGTCAACGTCAATGGCGGCGCCATCGCCATCGGTCACCCGATCGGGGCCTCCGGCGCGCGCGTGCTCGTAACCCTGCTGCATGAGATGCAGAAACGCGACGCCAAGAAGGGTCTCGCCACGCTCTGCATCGGCGGCGGCATGGGCATCGCCATGTGCGTCGAGCGCGACTAGAGCGAAGTTGGAACTGCAAAGCCTCGCGCCGGTGCATGCCGGTCGCGAGGCCTGTTTGGTTTAACTTGGAAGCGCCACAAGAGCGCCTAAAGGGAGAGAATGCATATGGGAAAAGTGGCACTGGTCACAGGCGGAACGCGCGGCATCGGCGCCGCCATCTGCAAGGCTCTGAAGAAGGCGGGCTACAACGTCGCCGCCAATTATGGCGGCAATGACGAAGCCGCCAAGGCGTTCAAAAAAGAGACCAATATCCCGGTCTTCAAATGGGACGTCGCCGACTACGTCGCCTGCGAACAGGGCTTAGTGAATGTCGAGAACGAAGTCGGCCCGGTCGAGGTGCTCGTCAATAATGCCGGCATCTCGCGGGATGCCATGTTGCAGAAGATGACGCATGAACAATGGTCGGAGGTGCTCCGCACCAATCTCGGCTCGCTGTTCAACATGACGCGGCCGGTGATCAACGGCATGCGCGATCGGAACTTTGGGCGGGTGGTCAATATCTCCTCGATCAACGGGCAAAAGGGCCAGCTCGGACTCACCAATTACTGCTCGGCCAAGGCCGGCGTGATCGGCTTCACCCGCGCGCTCGCGCTCGAAAGCGCACGGAAAGGGATCACCGTGAACGCCATCGCCCCCGGTTACGTCAAAACCGATCTGCTGGCCGGCGTGTCCGAGGACGTGATGAAGAGCATTGTCGGGCAGATCCCCGTCGGACGCTTAGGGGAGGCCGATGAGGTCGCCCGCTGCGTGGTGTTTCTCGCCGCAGACGAGGCAGGCTGGATCACCGGCTCCACCCTCACCATCAATGGCGGCCAGTTCATGGATTGAGCTGGCGTGGTCCTTGTTCTTGTCATCGCCGGGCTTGACCCGGCGATCCACGCGCGCAGGCACCAGCGCCTGCGGATGCTCGCCCTTGAGCCAATCGGGGCCCAGCCGATATTCGTGGCGCGCTTCTCCGTCCTTGATCTCAAGCAGGAGTGGCGCGCCACCCATACCAGTGCCAAAGCTCGGCGGCGTCCACGCGATGCCAGCGGGACACGTCACCCACCTTCAGGAGATCGATTCCCCATGCCCCCGCGCATCGCGGAAGGTCTCGCGGTAGTAGCCGCCCTCCGGATGGGGGCCAAGCTTGAGCTCAGCAATCACCTCATCCGCCGTAAAGGGAGCCGCCACAGTCAGAACCTGTCCTTGCGCTTCCGCGTCTCACCGTAGACCTCCCAAAGCTCCCTGCCCTCCATGCCGAGCCGCTGCTGGATCTCGGGGCTCGACGGGCGAAGGAAAGGGTTGGTGGCAAGCTCTTGGGCGATCGTGGTCGGCAATGCCGGCTCTCCAAGCTCGGCGAGCGCGTCGACTTCCGCCGCGCGGGCCCTCAGCGCCTCGTTCCCCGGCTCGACGGTGAGCGCGAATTTGGCATTGGCGCGGGTATATTCGTGCCCGCAATAGAGCTTCGTCTCGGGCGGCAGCGCCATCAGCTTTTGCAGTGAGTGCCACATCGTCTTGGCGTCGCCTTCGAGCAGCTTGCCGCAGCCGACCGAAAACAGCGTATCGCCGACAAACACGATGCCATCGTCCCGAAAGAAATAGCTGATATGGCCGCGTGTGTGGCCCGGGGTTTCGATTACAAGCCCTTTCGCGCTTCCCACCTCGACGGTGTCACCCTCGCGCACCTCCACATCGATGCTGGGAATGCTCCGCGCCTCGCGTGCCGGGCCGGTGATCCTGCAGCCGGTCATCCGCTTCAAGAGCTCGTTGCCGGCGGTATGATCGTGGTGGTGGTGGGTGATGAGGATGTCGGTCAGCACCCAGCCTTTCTCATGCAGGGCGGCCAAGATCTGCTCGGCGTCGGGAGCGTCGATCGAGGCCGTGGCCTCCGTCACCGGATCGTGGATCAGCACACCGTAATTGTCGCCGCGTGTCGGGAACTGGTAGATATCTAGCTTCGCCATCGTAAATCCTTAAAGCTGCCGCCGCGGCCCAACCCTAGCACTGCCGCGATCCGCATTGAATCGAAGCCAAGTGGACTTAAGAACGATCTTCAAACGCGCGAGCGTGAGAATTCAGTAATGCTGCATCTCGATGCCCTCGATCTGAAGGATTTCTACGCCTCGCCCCTCGGGCTCGTGGTGCGCCGGCTGTTGGGGGCGAGGCTTAGGGCGCGCTGGACCAGCCTGCAAGGCCAACGCCTTTTCGGGCTCGGTTTCGCCACCCCCTATCTTGGCGCCTTTCGCGCCGAGACCTGCGCCTTGGGCGCGCTGATGCCGACCGAACTCGGCGTCATTGCCTGGCCGGAGCACGGCAAGGGATTAAGCGTCCTCGTCGACGAGACCGAGCTTCCGCTGCCGGACGAATGCGCCGATCGCATCCTGCTCGTGCACATGCTGGAATGGTCGGAGCGGACGCGCGCGCTGTTGCGTGAGCTGTGGCGGGTGCTGGCGCCGAACGGCCGGGTGCTGCTGATCGTGCCGAACCGCCGGGGGCTTTGGGCGCGGGTCGACACCACTCCCTTCGGCCACGGGCGCCCCTTCAGCCGCTCGCAGCTCGCCAAGCTCCTGAAGGCGGCCATGTTCTCTCCGGAGGAATGGCAGTTTGCCCTGTACATGCCGCCGTTCAGCTGGCGCATCCTGCTCAAATGGCCGGTGTTCTGGGAGCGGCTGGGGCTCGTGCTCTGGCCGGCCTTCTCCGGCGTGATCATGGTCGAGGCGACCAAACAGATCTATGCCGCCGTGCCGGTCAGGGAGAGCCGCAAGCTCCGCCGGCGCGTCATGCCGATGCCGGCAGGTGTGACGCCGAACTTGCTCCCTCCCTCCCCTTGATGGGGAGGGAGGGAACTCGTGGCGCCCGTGAGCTGCGCTCAGCGCGACAGCAGGAACACCGCCTGCTCGCCGAACAAATTCTGCATGAAGAGTGGCATCGCCACCCCGAGCTTGTTGCCATAGGCGTTGAGCGCCACGGCCCGTTCGATCTTCGCGCCGACGTCATCGCAAAGGTCGACGAAATCCTTGATGGTGCAGAGGTGGATGTTCGGCGTGTCGTACCAGCGGTCGGGCAAATTGTCGGTCTTGGGCATCTTGCCGCCGAACAGGAGCTGCGTGCGCACCCGCCAATGGCCGAAATTGGGGAAGGACACCACGGCGTGCTTGCCGATGCGCAAGAGCTGCTCCAGCACGTGGCGCGGGGAGTAGGTCGCCTGGATGGTCTGGCTGAGGATGGCGTAGTCGAAGGCAAGGTCGGGGTAGTAGACGAGGTCGGTGTCGGCGTCGCCCTGGATCACCGCGAGGCCTTGCGTCACGCAGGAGTTCACTCCGGCCTGGCTCAGCTCGATGCCCCTGCCGTCGACGCCACGCCTTGCGGCGAGGATGCGCAACAACGTGCCGTCGCCGCAGCCGATGTCGAGCACGCGCGCGCCAGGCTCCACCAGATCGGCGATGAAGAGCAGGTCGACGCGGGCGGTATCGGGGGGCCGCACGGAGTGGGAAGGAACCGTGATGTTCATGGCAGCCACCCTTCCGCCGCGGCGATGCCGCGATGACGCGCCGCGGCGCCCAAGAAGCCCCGGATGGTGTCGAACAGCTCCGGCTCGTTCAGCAGGAAGGAGTCGTGGCCACCTTCGGTCTTAAGCTCGACGAAGCTGACATTGGCGGCCACCGCGTTCAGCGCATGCACGATCTCCCGGCTTTCCTCGGTGGGGAACAGCCAATCGCTGGTGAAGGAGATGAGGCAGAAGCGCGTGCGCGTGCTCTGGAAGGCGTTGGCGAGCACATCCCCATGGTCCGCGGCGAGATCGAAATAGTCCATGGCGCGGGTGATGTAGAGATAGGAATTGGCATCGAACCGGTCGACGAAGCTCAAGCCCTGATGACGGAGATAGCTCTCCACCTGGAAGTCGGCGTCGAAGCCGAAGGTGACCTTCTCGCGGTCCTGCAGGTTGCGGCCAAACTTGGTGTGCAGCGCGTCGTCGGACAGATAGGTGATGTGCGCGGCCATGCGAGCCACCGCGAGACCCTTGCGGGGGCTCTTGCCTTCCTCAAGATAACGCCCCTGGCACCAATCTGGATCGGCCATGACGGCCTGCCGCCCGACCTCGTGGAAGGCGATGTTCTGGGAGGAGTGTCGCGCTGCGCAGGCGATCGGCACCGCCGCGAACACGCGGTCTTTATAGGTCGACGCCCATTCCAGCACCTGCATGCCGCCCATCGAGCCGCCAAGCACGCAGAACACGTCGGGGATGCCGAGATGATCGAGGAGCTGCGCCTGCGCCCGCACCATGTCGGCGATGGTGATAACGGGGAAATCGGGCCCGTAAGCGTGGCCGGTCGCGGGATTGATCGAGCTCGGTCCGGTCGAGCCCATGCAACCGCCGATCACGTTTGGGCAGAGCACGAAATAGCGGTCGGTGTCGATCGGCTTGCCGGGGCCGACCATGATCTCCCACCAGCCGGGCTTGCCGGTGACGGGGTGGATATTGGAGACGTGCTGGTCGCCGGTCAGCGCGTGACAGACAAGCACGAGGTTCGACTTGTCCGCGTTCAGCGTGCCGTAGGTCTGATAGGCGATGGAGAAGGGTGCAAGCCTGTCGCCGCAATCGAGCGGCAGGGCTTGATCGGCGCCGAAATGCACGATCTCGCTCTGTGGATTGGCGACCTGCGCAAGCCGTACCGAATGGTCCAAGAAGGTCTGCGCCGCAGGCGTCTCGCTCATCTCTGTCGCCCAATCCGCTGCATGTCCGCCGGGGTCTTATCCTCCGCGACGGGCGGCCAATTATATCCCCAAACAGTAAGTCCGAGGTTAGCTAGGAGCTTGTTGTCGAAAGTCAATCTTTTCTTTGCCTTGGGCCGAGGAAAGGTCCTATGAGAAGCCCCGCGCGAGGCGGAAGCTAGGCTTCGCCAAGCTTGAAACAGGAGCGGCAGGCATGACGGCGAAGCGGGTTCTGCGCCCACGGCAAGGCATCCTCGACATCGCGCCCTATGTGCCGGGGAAGAGCGCGCTCGAGGGGGGAGAGCCCGTGATCAAGCTCTCCTCCAACGAGACGCCTTTTGGCCCCTCCCCCCGCGCCGTCGAAGCCTATCTTGCGGCCGCTCCCTACCTATCGCGCTACCCAGACGGGTCGGCGAGGATGCTGCGCGAGGCGATCGCCAAGCTCTATGGACTCGATCCTGCCCGCATCGTCTGCGGCGCGGGCTCCGACGAGCTCCTAACCCTTCTCGCCTCCGCCTATCTCGGTCCGGGCGACGAGGCGATCTACTCCCGGCACGGCTTCCTCGTTTACCGGATTGCCATTCTCGGGCGGGGCGCGACCCCGGTCGTGGCGCCAGAGACCGCGCTCACCGCCGACGTGGACGCCATTCTGGCGCGGGTGACGCCGGCGACGCGGATGGTCTTCCTCGCCAATCCCAATAATCCGACCGGGACCTATCTCGGCTTCGACGAGGTGAAGCGCTTGCGCGCCGGCCTCCCCGAGAGCGTGTTGCTCGTGCTCGACGCGGCCTATGCCGAATATGTGCACGCCAACGACTATGAATCCGGGATCGAGCTCGTCGCCACCACCCACAACACGGTGATGACACGCACCTTCTCCAAGATCTATGGCTTGGCCGCGCTCCGCATCGGCTGGGCCTACTGCCCGGAAGCGATCGCCGACGCGCTGAACCGCGTCAGGGGGCCGTTCAATGTCTCGGGCCCGGCCATCGCCGCAGGCGTCGCGGCCCTTGAAGACCGGGCGGGGGTAGCGCGGGCAGCCGAGCACAACGAGATCTGGCGCGGCCGCATGGCCGAGGCCCTGTCCGCGCTTGGACTGACCGTCACGCCGAGCGCGGCAAATTTCCTTTTGGTCCACTTTCCGAAGACCAACGGCCACTCTGCGGTCGAGGCCGACAGCTTCCTCCATGCGCGGCGCATCATCTTGCGGCGGGTGGAAGAATACGGCTTTCCCGACGCGCTGCGCCTGACCATCGGTAGCGAGGACGACAATCTCGCCGTGCTCGATGCGCTGAAAGCCTTCATGGGCGCCAACGGCCCATGACTGAGCCCCTGTTCGACACCGTCGCAATCATCGGTCTTGGGCTGATCGGCTCCTCGGTCGCGCGTGGGATCAAGGCCCGCGGGCTCGCCCGCAAGGTCAGGGGCTACGATCTCTCGCCGGAGGTGCGTGCGTGCGCGTCCGCGCTCGGCTTTTGCGACGAGATCGCGGACGCAGCAGGCGACGCCGTGGCCGACGCCGGGCTTGTTCTCATCGCCGTGCCCGCCGGCGCGACGGCGCAAGCCGTGGCCGCTATCGCCCCGCGTCTCGAGGAAGGCACCATCGTCACCGAGGTTGGCTCGGTGAAGGCCGCGGTGATCCGCCAGGTGGTGCCTCTGCTTCCACCGGGCGTGGCCTTCATCCCCGGACACCCGATTGCCGGCACCGAGCATTCCGGCCCCGATGCCGGTTTCGCCGAGCTGTTCGAGGGCCGCTGGTGCATCCTCACCCCTTGCGAGCGGAGCACCGAACTTGCGGTCGAAAAAGTCGCGAGTTTGTGGCGCGCCCTCGGCTCGCAGGTCGAGACCATGGTGCCCGAGCATCACGACATCGTGCTCGCCATCACCAGCCACATTCCGCATCTGATCGCCTTCAACATCGTCGGCACCGCCGCCGACCTCGAGGAGGTCACGCAGTCCGAGGTAATCAAATTCTCCGCCGGCGGTTTTCGCGATTTCACCCGCATCGCCGCCTCCGATCCCGTGATGTGGCGCGACGTGTTTCTCAACAACAAGGAGGCGGTGCTGGAAATGCTCAGCCGCTTCTCCGAGGATTTGGCGGCGCTGCAACGCATGATCCGATGGGACGACGGCGAGGCGCTGCTTGAGCTGTTCACCCGCACCCGCGCCGTTCGCCGCGGCATCATCGAGGCAGGACAGGACACCGCCTCGGCCGATTTCGGCCGTCCGCACGGGCATGACGATTAAGCGAGCCGGCTTGGTGGGTTAACTCCTGGAAGTCACAATGTCTGAGCTTTGGGTGTTCGGCTACGGCTCGCTGATGTGGCGGCCGGGCTTTCCCTTCACCGAAGCGGTTCCAGCGCTGCTCAAAGGCGCCCATCGTGCCTTCTGTGTCTATTCCGTCGTGCATCGCGGCACCCATGCGCAGCCGGGGCTCGTGCTCGGGCTGGATCGCGGCGGCGCTTGCCGCGGCGTCGCTTTCGCCGTGACCGCCGGCGCCGAGCAAGACACCATGACCTATTTGCGCGAGCGCGAGCAGGTCACCGACGTCTATCGCGAGGCGGTACGGCCGGTGCGTCTGCTCGACGGATCGGACCGTGGCGTGCGGGCGCTCTGCTATCTGGTCGACCGCAATCACGCCCAATATGCGGGCGGCCTCTCCCTCGACGAGCAAGTCCGCATCGTCAGCGACGGCAAAGGTCAGGCCGGCGGCAATGTGGAATATGTGCTGAAAACGCTCCGCCATTTGCAGGATGCTGGCGTGCACGATGCTCTACTCAAGAGCCTCGCCACGCGCCTCGCGCAACCGTAGGACTAGCCAAGCTTAAGCTGCGTCGGTGGCGAATTGCAGCTCGGCGAGCCTCGCATAGATGCCGCCATTGCCGAGCAGGCTCTGATGCGTCCCCTCCTCCACCAAGCGGCCCTGGTCGAACACGAGGATACGGTCCGCGCGCGTGACAGTCGCCAGACGATGCGCGATCACAAGCGTGGTGCGGCCTTCCATGACCCTGTCGAGCGCCCGCTGCACCAAGGTCTCGCTCTCGGAATCGAGCGCGCTGGTGGCTTCGTCGAGCAACAGGATCGGAGCGTTGCGCAACACCGCCCGAGCGATAGCGATGCGCTGACGCTGACCGGCCGACAAGGTCACGCCGCGTTCGCCGAGCATGGTGTCGTAGCCTTGCGGCAGGGCGGCGATGAAGTCATGGGCGAAGGCTGCGCGCGCGGCCATCTCGATCTCGCTCCGGCTCGCTTCGCCAACGCCATAGCCGATATTGGCAGCGATGGTGTCGGCGAACAGCGCCGTCTCCTGCGGCACGATGGCGAAGCGTGCGCGGAGCTCCGCGAGATTGGCCTCATTCACCGCAACGCCGTCGACCGTCACGGTGCCGAGCTTCGGATCGTAGAAGCGCAACAGCAGCGCGAAGATCGTGGTCTTGCCTGCGCCGGAAGGACCCACAATCGCCACGCGCTCGCCGGGCTTCACCCGGAACGACACGCCGTTCAAGGCGCTGACGTCGGGACGCGAAGGATAGGAGAACACGACGTCGTGGAAGCCGATCTCGCCCCGCGGCGGCTCCGGCAACGGCTTGGGATGGGACGGCGACCTGATCTCTGACTGCACCGCCAACAGCTCGCCGAGGCGTTCCGCCGCCCCTGCCGCCTGGTTCACCTCGCCCCACACTTCGCTGAGCTCGCCCATGGAGGCCGCCGCGAGCACGGCATAGAGCACGAACTGTCCGAGCCGGCCGCCGGTGATGGTGCCCGACAGCACGTCCTGGGCGCCGTACCACAAGATGCCGACGACGCTCGCGAAGATCAGGAAGATGGCGATTGCCGTGAGCCCCGCCCGCGCCTTGGTGCGCTCTTTCGCCGCCGAGAAGGCCCGCTCGACGGCGTCGGCGAAGCGGCTGCTCGCCGCGCGCTCATGTGTGAAGGCTTGCAGCACGCTCACCTGGCCGAGGCTCTCGCTGGCATAGGCCGAAGCCTGCGCGAGGCTGTCTTGCGCCTGGCGCGACAGCGCCCGCACCGAGCGTCCATAAGCGACGAGCGGCAGCACGATCAGGGGAATGGCGACCAGCACGAGCAGCGACAGCCGGGGGCTTGTCACGATCATCATCGCCACGGCGCCGACCATGACCACCAAATTGCGCAAGGCCTGCGAGATCGTGGTGCTCGCCGCCGCCTTGATCTGCGTGGTGTCGGCGGTAAGCCGCGACATCACCTCGCCCGAATGCACCGTCTCGTAAAAGGCCGGGCTCAAGCCCGTCAGATGCTTGAACACGTCGGTGCGGAGGTCGGCCACCACGCGCTCGCCAAGCCAATTCACGCAATAGAACCGGGCAGCGCTGGCCAAGGCGAGGACGAGGCCGACGCCGAGCAACGTGGCGAAATATCTGTCGACGAGAGCGGGATCGATCCCGGTGAAGCCCACATCGATCATGCGCCGCACCGCCAGGGGAACTGCGAGCGTGGCGCTAGCGGCGACGATGAGCGACACGAGAGCCGCGGCAACCATCCTCTTGTGGCGCAGGAGATAGGGCTTGAGCGCCAGCAGCGGACGCAACGAGGCGCGCCTCTCCCGCTCCGCCTCCGCCCCGGCCGCGGCAGGAAGCGGATGGTGCCGGTCTTGACCGTTCGGCTTGACTGTCACGAGCTTAGGGGTCCTTCGCCGATGTTTCGTGGAGGGGGAATGTAATTGGGTGGCGCGCTCTGGGATAGGTCCAAGCCCCGCGCCTTTCCGGCGCAGTCTTGTGCCCGTCCTCAAGTTCCGTTATAGGCTCAAGCCCGCAACAAACATCCAGTTTTTCCAAGGCAAAGGGCCATGAAGAAGGATATTCACCCCGATTATCACCGCATCAACGTGGTGATGACCGATGGCACCGAGTTCGTCACCTATTCGACCTATGGGGCCGAAGGCGAGACGATCAAGCTCGACATCGATTCCAAGACGCATCCGGCCTGGACCGGCGGCAGCCAGCACCTCATCGACCGCGGCGGCCGGCTGACCCGCTTCAAGCGGAAATACGAAGGCTTCATCAAATAGGTCGTTAGAGCCGTTTGTTCTGACGCATGATCTTGCCCGAAAAGTCTGCAACTTTTCGGGATCATGCTCTAATCGGCGTCGGGACCGAAAGCCGCGCGCAAGCGCGACAACTGCGTTTTCAGCGGATGACCGCCCGCGCCCGCAACGGGGACTTGATCAAAACCCAGCATATGGTCGAGCCGGACCACCCGGTCCTGCAACTTGATGCTCTGCTCGATGAGATCTCGGAGCCGCGGCGGTAGCGCGTCGAACTCCCGGCTCGGCTGATCGGTGCCCTTTGCGGGAAGCTTGATCTTGCGCTGCTCCTCGATCGCCTGATCCAGCGTCAACTCGCCCTCGCTCACCGCGCGCCGAATCAGCAGCCAGGAGGCAAGCTGCATCAGCCGCGTGGTCAGGCGCATGCTTTCCGTGGCATAGCCGAGCGAATGCGGCGGCCGCAACTTGCGCGCCTCCTTGCGTCCGTCGCCATCGAGATAGTTGGCTGCCGCCTCGACCAGCGCCATGCCCTCGCGGAAAACGGTTCTGAATTGATCGGATTGCGCAAATCTCGCGCCGAATGAAACGGTGACGCTGTCACCGGTCGTAGGTTTTCCCGCCATCGGCCACTCCCTCTACGCATGTGCCCCGGCGCATACTATGCCAAGCGGCAAGCTCGTTTACCGCTTTGCCTTGCCAAGGTTAATCCGTGGAATGGGGCAAAAAAAGAGCCGCCATGCGGCGGCTCAGAAAGTTAACAGGGAGGCGTCAAACAGAGTGGACAGGCCACTCGCATCCAGAGGACTGGATGACGTTGAAGCTAGGCCAAAACCTATAACAACGAGTTAACGCTAAGGCGCGGTTTACCTAAAGGAGTGGTGTCGGGGCGAAGGAGGAAGCGGCTCAGCGCTTGAAGGCCGCGTCGGCCACGCTCTTCGAGGACTGCTTGGCCGCCATGATTGCTTCCACCCGCGCGATCTCCGCCTTCAGCGCCTCGACCAGCGCGGCAAGCTCGCCGATGGAGAGCTTGGCGAGGTCCTGGCCAAGCTCATGTGCCTTAACCTTTTTGGGTTCGAGATCGTCGAGGGTCATCACCAATCCTAGCATTTTGTTCCGCGCTGTCTAAAGCCGCCGCGGCATTGTAAAGAGGTTCGATGCTGCCCAAAACCATGACCGCCATCGAAGCGCGAGGCCGAGGCGGGCCCGAGGTGCTCGTGCCGTCGACGCGCGACTTGCCCGTTCCGGGTCCCGGAGAGGTGCTGATCGAGGTCAAGGCTGCCGGCATCAACCGTCCCGACGTGCTGCAGCGTCAAGGCCTCTACCCGGCGCCGAAAGGCGCCTCCGACCTTCTGGGTCTGGAGGTTGCCGGGCACGTCATGGCTCTGGGCCCCGGCGCGGCGCGATTCAAGCAAGGTGACGCGGTCTGCGCGCTGACCAATGGCGGCGGCTATGCCGAGTTCTGCGTGGCGCCGGAAGCGGCCACCTTGCCAGTGCCGCAAGGACTGTCCTTCGTCGAAGCTGCCGCGCTGCCCGAGACCGTGTTCACAGTGTGGCACAACGTGTTCGAGCGCGGCGGCCTCAAGCCCGGCGAATGGCTGCTCGTCCATGGCGGGACAAGCGGCATCGGCACCACCGCCATCCCCTTGGGCCACCTCTTCGGCGCGAAGGTGCTGGCGACGGCGGGAAGCGAGGCAAAAGTCCGCGCCTGCGAGGCGCTCGGGGCCACCCGCGCCATCAACTACCATGAGCAGGACTTCGTCGAAATCGTGCGCGAGGAAACCGGCGGCCACGGTGCCGACGTCATCCTCGACATGGTCGGCGGTTCCTATATCGAGCGCAATTTGCGCGCCGCGGCCCTTGATGGCCGGATCGTCCAGATCGCCTTCCTTGAAGGCTCCAAGGTCGACATCGATTTGATGCGCGTGATGATGCGCCGGCTGACGCTGACCGGCTCCACGCTCAGAGCTCAGGGCACCGCGGCCAAGGCGCGCATGGCGAAAGGCATCGAGGAGCGAATCTGGCCCTTGATCGCCCAAGGCCGCTTCAAGCCCGTGATCGACTCGACCTTCAAGCTCACCGATGCCGCGGCGGCGCATCGGCGCATCGACGACCCCGATCACATCGGCAAGATCGTGCTGGTGACGGAATAGGATCCAAGGCCTGTCCGGAAGGGTGAGGCCCCGAAAGGTCTCGCTAAGGACAGGGGAATGCTCCCTGAACCGTTTGCTTCCAAGGCCGGAGCACCCTATATGGGACCCATTCCCCTTCATGTTCATCGCATTGGCTCTCGCGCCGGAAGGGGGCGGGAGCTTCGCTTCACTTTAAGGTTTGAACACCCATGGATCGTGCCCCGCTGATGCCCAAAGCGACCGCCGTCTGGCTGGTCGACAACACCTCGCTCACCTTCGAGCAGATCGCCGAGTTCTGCGGTCTGCATGGGCTCGAAGTGAAGGGCATCGCCGATGGCGATGTCGCTCATGGCATCAAGGGCATGGACCCGATCTCCTCTGGCCAGCTCAGCCGCGATGAAATCGCCAAGGCCGAGAAGAACAGCGCCTATCGGTTGCGGCTCGCCGAGCCGACGGTCGAGGTGCCGGAGGTGAAGACAAAGCGCGGCCCGCGCTACACGCCGGTATCGCGCCGCCAGGACCGGCCCAACGCCATTCTTTGGCTGTTGAAAAATCATCCCGAGCTCAAGGATTCGCAGATCATGCGCCTCGTCGGCACGACCAAGCCGACGATTACTGCGATCCGCGAACGGTCGCACTGGAATTCGCCGAGCCTGGTGGCCCAGGATCCGGTTACGCTCGGGCTCTGCACGCAGACCGACCTCGACGCAGACGTCAAGAAGTCCGCAGCCAAGCTCGCTCGCGAGCGGCATGAAGTTGAAGCGTCCGAACCCGCCAAGGTGGGAACCCTGATCCCGGCGGAGGAGAGCATCGCTGCCGCGGCTCCCCCGCCGCGCGAGGCGCCGATGGCCACCGCGCTCGCCCAACAAGCGCGCGAGGCCATGGCAGCTCCCGAGGAGGAGGAAGACGTTCCGGACGTCGAATCCGTATTCGCCAAGCTGAAAGAGCTGAAGCGGGACCCGCAAAACTAAGCCGGGCCTAAGCGCTACCCTTCGGCCGGTTGTCGCCCGATCGGCCGCGCGGCTTTGACGAAGATCAAAGCGCCGCCCACGCTCCCTCGCCAATGCTCGCATCTCCAATTCAGTGGCGAGGTGCACCATGAGCATGGGCGAAATTCTGTTTCTGGCCTTAATCTTGAGCGCGTTCGCGGCATTTGCGGCGACGCTGGCCTATTATTCGAGAGGCTGATCCACCACCCCCTCCGCCATAAGGGCAATTGCTTGGAGGGCTCGAGCATGGCTAGGGTGCGACAAGGAAACGCGCCCCGGTCATGACCAGCCCCTACGACACGGATCTCGGCAAGAAGGCCGCCAACTATCAGCCGCTCACGCCGCTGACTTTCCTTGCGCGCGCGGCGAGCGCTCACCCCAGCCATACCGCCGTCATCCACGGCAAGCGGCGCTACAGCTATGGGGAATTCTACGCCCGCTCCCGCAGGCTCGCTTCAGCGCTGGCCGCCCGGGGCATCGGCCTGGGCGACACCGTGTCGATGATGCTCGCCAACTCGCCAGCCATGCTGGAGGCCCATTACGGGGTGCCCATGACGGGGGCGGTGCTGCACGCCATCAACACGCGGCTCGACCCGCCCATCATCGCCTTCATGCTCGACCACGCCGACGCCAAAGTGCTAATCGCCGACACCGAATTCGCGGCCGTGATCAAGGAGGCGCTCGGGCAAACGCGGGTGAAACCGCTGGTCATCGACTATCGGGACCTCGAATGCGGGGTCGAGGGGGAGCGCGCGGGTCTGCTCGACTATGAGGAACTGATCACAAGCGGCGACCCGGAGTTCCCCTGGGAGATGCCGTCCGACGAGTGGAACGCCATCTCGCTGAATTATACGAGCGGCACCACCGGCAATCCCAAGGGCGTCGTCTATCACCATCGCGGCGCGGCGCTGATGTGCTTCGCGAACACCATCGAGACCGGCATGGGCGCCCATCCCGTCTATCTCTGGACGCTGCCGATGTTTCACTGCAACGGCTGGTGCTTCCCTTGGTCGCTATCGGTGGTTGCCGGCACCCATGTCTGTCTCCGCGCGGTGCGTGCGAAGCCCATGTATGACGCGATCGCCGATCACAAGGTGACGCATCTTTCCGGCGCGCCCTTCGTTATGTCCTGCCTGCTCAACGCCACGGAGGATGAGCGGCGAAGCTTTTCCCACACCGTCGCCTTCAACCATGCCGCGGCCCCTCCGCCCGAAGCCGTGCTCGGGGCCATGGCGGAGGCTGGCTTCGAGCTGACCCATCTCTACGGGCTCACCGAGACCTATGGGCCTGCGACCATCAATGAGTGGCATGCCGAATGGGACGCGCTGCCGCCGGACGAGCGACTGTCGAAGCGGGCGCGGCAGGGCGTGCGCTATGTGGCGCTGGAGGGCCTCGAAATGATGGACCCCGAGACCATGACGAGCGTGCCGGCTGACGGCGAGACCATTGGCGAGGTCATGTTCCGCGGCAACATCGTCATGAAGGGATACCTCAAGAACAGACAAGCCACTGAGGACGCCTTCGCCGGCGGCTGGTTCCATTCCGGCGATCTCGGCGTGCTGCATCCTGACGGCTACATCCAGCTGAAAGACCGCTCCAAGGACATCATCATTTCGGGCGGAGAGAACATCTCCTCGATCGAGGTCGAGGACGTGCTCTACAAGCACCCCGCCGTCGCCGCCGCCGCCGTGGTGGCCATGCCCGACGCCAAATGGGGCGAGACCCCTTGCGCCTTCATCGAGACACGGCCGGGGGCCGAGGTCACCGAAGCGGAGATCATCGCCCATTGCCGGGGGAGGCTCGCCCGCTTCAAATGCCCCCGCCGGGTGATCTTCACCGAGCTGCCCAAGACCTCGACCGGCAAGATCCAGAAATTCAAGCTGCGCGAGGCAGCGAAAGAGGTGTGAGCTGCTGTTTAGTTTTTTAATTACTTCCGCACCGAGCGTGCACAACCGACACAGCCGCATCGGCTATCGCACACTCCTAGCAACTTTCATCGCCCCCCTAAGTGGATACGGAAGGGTCTTGCCAGAAGCCCTACCGGCATGCCGAAATGGGGACCTGGCGACAGGAAAGAGTTGGCTTCATGCCCAACCGGGGTCTGACGTTCGTGAATTTGAAGGAGCACTCCGACGAGCGCGGACGCATGCGCATCGTCGAGGTCGATGGCGGCGGCCTCCCCTTCGTGCCGGTGCGGAGCTTCATCATCTCCGACGTGCCCAGCGACAAGTCTCGCGCCGGCCATGCCGTGTCCTGCGACGAACTCCTCGTGGTGGCGCGAGGCGCCTGCCTGATCACCGCGAGAACCGCGGCTGGCCTCGAGGAGCACCGGCTCACACCGGCGACCGGCGGCGTCCATCTGAAGCCGGGGACATGGTTGATGCTGAGCGAGTTCGAGCCCGGGACCATCTTGGTCAGCTATGCCTCTGAGCGTTATGCGGAGACGCGTTTTTTCGAGGAGTTTGTCGATCTCGAACGGTTTCAGCGGAGACCATGACTAGCCCTTCGGCCATTGCCCCGCCGAGTTCCTCACCGGCCCGCTCTAACCCCCGATTCTGGCTTGCGCCCGTGACGCGCTAGCGCCAATCTTCTCTTACCGGGGGAGACAAAGCAATCACCGTCGACGACCAGTTCAAGCAGATTGCCGAGTCCGTTGCGCTTGTCATTCAGGCTGGCGCCGTGCTCGTCGTTATCGTCGGCGCCGTGCAGGCGCTTGCGCTCGTCGCCGCGGCGATCTGGCAGGGCGAGGCGGACTCTCCGCGTGGACGCGAGATCTGGCTCAAATTCGCAACCTGGATCCTGCTCGCGCTGGAATTTGCGCTCGCCGCCGACCTCGTGCGGACGGCGGTAGCGCCGACTTGGGACGACATCGGCAAGCTCGCGGTGATCGCCACCATTCGGACCATGCTCAACTACTTCCTGGCGAAGGACATCGCCGCCTTCGATCAGGCCAGAGAAGCCGAGCCGGCATCGGGACGATAACCCGACCGATGCGCTCGGGAGCACAACTAGGCCGGTACTCATTAAAGGCATCCATTGAACCATTGCGGGATGTCTTCCTAAAATGCGAACGTAAGTCGATCTAAATTGCGAACGTGAGTCGATCCGTGATAGTGATATTGCCGATACGTCTGGCCTTTATGGAGGTCAGGGCTGTGGTGTGTGCTAGGGAGGATGCTATGAGAAGATTGTTCTTGATCCTGAGCCTGTTGTTGCCCGTCACGGTGCTTGTCAGCGGCGCGGCATCGGCGGAAACCAAACTCGCAGCGACTATTTTTTCCTATGACGGTGCGGACTTTGTTCGAACCCAAACTACCTTGACGCAAGACGGACAATCCGCCGTCAACACAAAGCTTGACCACGATAATGCAGCCTATAAAGCGTTGTCGCAAAAACAGTCTTATACTGGGCCCGCGACTATTATGGGCCAAGACTACGAAGCCAACTACGCACCCCTCGTTAGTGCAGACGGCAAATTGACCGGTGCCCTGTTTGTGGGCATCCCGAAATAGTCGTCCTTGATAGTGCGGCCAACCTGATCTTGGGCAATGACTCCCGCGTTGGGTTGGCGCGTACTGAGGTTGCACTTGAGTGCCCGGCCCGATGGCCGCTCTATGGCTGCGCGTTTATGAGTCCACGGCCTAGGCAGCTACACCGGCGTTTTCCGGCCGATTTTCTTACGCTTTGCTCATATTGCGTTGCACCTATTCCGTTGGACCAGGCCTCAAGAATGTGGTTGAGTTCCGATAGTTACATCTAGCGCAGTTCCGATGGACGCGAAGCGTTCCGGGTGCGCGGGTTTCGGGGGTTTTTCAGTCACCGCAGGTTGACGCTGAGCTTGGCTCAGCCGCCCGCGCCAGTACGAATCTCGAGGCTCGGCACGCCTCGTCCACCCCGAAATTTGGGCACCGTCGCATAAGGGGCCAATGCATGCCGAGCAAAGCACCGGATCGTCGGTTTCAGCTCATCCTTATCAAGCCGTCCCATTACGACGCCGACGGCTACGTCGTGCAATGGCTCCGCTCGACCATGCCGTCGAACTCGCTCGCCGCCGTCTACAGCCTAGCCAAGGGCGCGGCGGAGCGCGGCATCCTCGGCCCGGACCTCCCCATCGACGTCATTGCCATCGACGAGACCAACACCCGCGTGCGCCCGAGAGAGATCGCCAAGCGCATTGCCCGCCATGGCGGCTTGGGGATGGTCGGGCTGATCGGCGTGCAATCGAATGAGTTCCCCCGGGCGCTCGACATCTCCCGTCCCTTACGCGCCGCTGGCGTGCAAGTGGTGATCGGCGGCTTTCACGTCTCCGGCTGCCTCGCGATGCTCAAGGAGACCCAGACCGACATCAAGTCCGCGCAGGACCTTGGCATCTCGATCTTCGCCGGCGAGGCCGAGGAGGGCTTCGATGAGGTGCTGCTGGACGCGGCAAAGCGGGAACTTCGCCCCCTCTACAATCACATGAAGGAGCTGCCGGGCATCGGCGACGTCGCCTCCCCGCCCTTCCTGCCCGTCGACTTCGTCAAGCGCACCGTCGGCAATGTGACGAGCTTCGATGCCGGGCGCGGCTGCCCCTTCCAATGCTCCTTCTGCACCATCATCAACGTGCAGGGGCGGAAGTCCCGCTATCGCTCGCCAAACTCGATCGAGCAGATCCTGCGCATGAATTGGGCGCAAGGGGTGAAGCGCTTCTTCATCACCGACGACAATTTCGCCCGCAACAAGGATTGGGAAGCGATCTACGACCGGATCATCAAGCTGCGCGAAGAGGACGGCCTGGACGTCCGCTTCATGATCCAAGTCGACACGCTTTGCCACAAGATCCCGAACTTCATTGAGAAATCGCGCCGGGCCGGCGTCACCCGCGTGTTCATCGGGCTGGAGAACATCAACCCGGCAAATCTGATCGCCGCCAAGAAGCGGCAGAACAAGATCACCGAGTACCGCAAGATGCTGCTCGAATGGAAGCGGGTCGGCATCATGACCTTCGCCGGCTACATCCTTGGCTTCGAGAACGACACGCCGGAGTCGATCCGTCACGACCTCGAAATCATCAAGAAGGAGCTGCCGCTCGACGCGCTAGAGTTCTTCGTGCTGACGCCGCTCCCCGGCTCCGAGGACCACAAGGTGCTGTTCGAGAAGAATGTCTGGATGGATCCGGACATGAATAAATACGAGCTCGAGCACGTGGTCACCGGACACCCCAAGATGACGAAAGAGGAGTGGCAGGACGCCTATCGCTCGGCCTGGGATATCTTCTACACCGACGAGCATTTGGAAACGATCATGCGGCGCGCCCACGCCACCGGCATCAACATCCGCTCGCTGATGCCCGTGCTGATGTGGTTCTCGAGCGCGGTGAAGATCGAGGAGCTGCATCCGCTGCAATGGGGCATCTTCCGCCTCAAATACCGCAAAGACCGGCGCTCGACCTTCCCTATCGAGCCGCGGCTCTCGTTCTATGCCAACACCGTCCAGGAGACGGCGCGGAAGGCTGTGAAGCTGGTGCGCCGGTGGCGGCATCTCAAGCGCATCGTCGCCAAGATCGAGGCAGATCCGCACGCCAAGCTCTATATGGACGCCGCGCTGACGCCGGTGGCCGAGGAAGACGCCGAGCATATGGACCTCTATAACCAGAGCGAGGTCATTCGCGCCGCCGTGCAGCATGAGCGGCGCGTCGCCGGCCACCACACGCACAGCCATCCAGCCAACGGCCACGTCCACGTGCATGGGGATAACGGGCACGCTGGCAATGGCGCCGATGCCGGCCACCACGATCATCAAGACCGGGACGAGCGGCGCACCGAGATCGTCCCCCCTGCGGCCTAAGCGGTCCCGCAATGGCAGATCCCGACCACCAGACGGGCTCGGCCGTTCGCCGCGTCGTCACCGGCGAGGCAAGTGACGGCAGCTCCATCATCGCCAGCGACACGCTTGTCGAGCCGATCGAGGTGGCGCTCTTGCCGGGCGTCGAATTCTTCGATCTTTGGGGCGCGGACGCGATGCCGCCGCTACCGAATGACGGCGCTGAACCGCTCTATCGCGATTGGTTTCCGCACCCTGGCGGCTTTCGCTTCGAGCTGATCGTGCTGCCGCCCGAGATCAAGCCCGGCACTGCGGATGCGAACGGTCCAAGCGCAAGCGCTCTCGCGGAGACGGAGCGGCTGCTGCCTGGCCTTCTCTCGGCCATGGACCCGAAGCACCCCGGCATGCACCGGACCGACACCATCGATCTGATCTATGTGACCTCAGGCGCCTGCGTGCTTGAGCTCGATGGCGGCGCCAAGGTGGAGCTGAAAGCGGGCGACACCATCGTGCAGAACGGCCCGCGCCACGCCTGGCATAACCCCTACGGCGCTCCCTGCGGGCTCCTCACCGTGTCGATCGGCGTGCCGCGCTCACTGGCCGAAAAGTTAGACTGAGGCGGCCCTAGTAGCCGCCAAGCGCCCGGCGCAGAAAATCGGCGAACTGACCGCGGCGCTCGTAGCGGGGGCGCCATCTTGGGTCTTGCGGGTAGCCTTCATCCGCATAACGCGGGGGTCCATAGCCTGGCCCATTGCGCGGCGGATAGCCGTCGTAGCCTTGCTGCTCGCCAGGCGCCACGGGCGCCAATGCCGTCGCCTCTACCCAGCCTGCCGCCCCGCTATTGGCGTCCTGGATCTGCACCCAACCATTGCTTCGGGAGATCACGCGCACCTGCCACCCGGCCGGCAAGGCATAAATCAATGCGGCCTCTCGTGAGGGCTCAGAACGCATGTCGGCAGTACTGGCCACCACATTGGCCCACTCGTCCCGCTCGGGCTGATCTGGCCCGGCCCCGTCGGGAATCGAGGCCTGCTCCTGTTGCCAACCGTCGGGAGCCGATGCGTCGTCATTTTGCGAATCGCCGGACGACGGCCCTTGCTCGGATTGGTCTTGCTCGGATTGGTCTTGCGCCGCCCCGGTTGCGGCCGGCGGCTGGGTGGAATGGTTCGCCTGCGTCGCGGTTTCTCGCGGCTTTTCTGCCGGCTCGGGCTTTTGCGGCTCGACGGCTGCGGTCTTGGCTGCCTTATCCTCACCGGAGGAGCTGCTCTCCTTTGGGCATTGAGCGTCTGCCGCGCCGAGCGTCGTTGGCTTGGCCTTATCGGCGGCATGGCTCCCCCCCATACCGCCCAAGACGGCATTGGCAAGGAACACGGTGCTGCCGGTATAGAGCACGGCGCCGAGCAGCCACAGGGACAAAAGCAGCTTGTTTTTCATGCCGATTCCCCGCTCCGGCCCCCCCTCGTCGCGGGCGGCCGGGCTCCGATTCGTTCATTCCAAGTCTAGCCAGGAATGCCCGAAGCAGGAGTTAATTCGCACGTCAAAATGGCAACAGCGTGGACGCAAAATGGCCATCCCCTGCGAAGATCAGGAGCGCCGGCCGCTCTTGCCGTCGCCGATGAAGGGTGGCACTCCCCTTAAGCGCGTCGCTTCTAGAGGGCCTGGTTCATGCCTGTCAGCGCCAGCTACAAGAAATTTCTCGAAGATTTGCTCGCGAGCTTCGGCCCGGTGAGCATCCGCAACATGTTCAGCGGCGCCGGCGTCTATGCCGACGGCGTGATCTTCGCGATCCTGGTGAACGACACGCTCTACCTCAAGGCCGACGAAGTCTCGGCGCGCGACTTTGCTGCCGAGGGGAAAGGTCCCTACACCCATCGCCCCAAGGGCCGCGCGCCGGTTGCCATGTCCTATTGGGAGGTGCCGGAGCGCCTCCTCGACGACCCCGAAGAGCTGGCGGATTGGGCTAGACGCGCACACGCCATTGCCGTTGCCCTCGCCGCGAAGGCCAAGCCAAAACGAGGCTGAGACCAGGATGGTCCCCGCGCTACTGAGCTTGGATGCTCTGCAGATATTCGATGACGGCCTCAACGTCGTGCGGGTTGAACACGAAGATGGGCATATCCGGATGGCCGGAGACGATCCCCTCGGCGAGCGATTCGGCGAGATCCTCTATGGGGTACCTGCTGGACAAGGTGCGGAACGGAGGCGCTTCCGGGTGGGGGCTGTCGCCCTCCTTGCCGATGGCATGGCAGCGGGAACAGTTGTCCCGCACGAGCACCTCGCCCTTGTCGACAAGGGTCTTGTCGGCGGCGCGGGCCCCCGTTGCGGCAAAGCTAAACAGCGCGATGCTCCCCAAGAGGCCCGCCAGTAGCGCTGTCCTCGCCCGTCTCGCGACGCTGAATGATGGCAACGCGACCCTCCTATTTTTCCCATGATGCGCCACCATGGGTAGCGGCGCAATGCACCGCCGTCCTTCACCTTGGTCTAGGTTGTAAAGTACCGGGGCGCGCGAACCTTAGGCGCGCCCAATCTCCTGTAGAAATTCGCTCCCACATCCGTGGGCGGGGCGAGAGCCGAGCGGAAAGCTTTGCTCCTGGTCTCTCGCCTCGGCGATAGGCCTGCTCGGCCTTAATGGCTCAGTTCTAATCTGAGCCGCTCGATCTCATCCCTCAGACGCAATTTTTGACGCTTCAGCTCCGCGATCTTGAGATCGTCGGCCGTGGGCCGGCCCATCTCCTCTTCGATCTTCCGATCCAATGCGCGATGTCTTTCCGACAACTCCTCGAGATGTGCGTCAAGCGCCATGTCTGGACCTCCGATTCAGTTGGTCTCCGACCGAACATTCTGGCAAATCGGGAACGCTTTGTCTAATGGCAGACGGTCGCGCCAACCTTGTCGCCGCCACCCGTCGATCGCCATGCGGGATTGTGCTTGAACCTTGCGCGGCCTGAGATTCGCACCGATACTTTCCCGCGAGTCCCCGAGAGGAAAAAAGGAGCAGGGACGTCTCATGGAGAGCGAGGAGATTCGCGAGCTCCGGACGAATTTGCTCAAGCTCAAGCAAGAGCACCGCGATCTCGATAGCGCCATCGACGCCCTGGAGGAGTCCGGCCGCGCTGATCAGCTACAGCTAAAACGGCTGAAAAAGAAAAAGCTGTCCCTCAAGGACGAGATTGCCCGCATCGAGGACACGCTCCTGCCCGATATCATCGCCTAGAGGCCGACTTCCGCTGCTCGAGGGCGAGCACGGCGAGGCCCCACAGCCCGCCGGCCAGCTCCACCGCGAGATAGACGTCGAGTATGCGGCTTGGCGCGCCATCGACGACAAGGCTGAGGATCCGGCCAATCGCGAGCGAAAGCGCGAAGAACACCGCCCAGATGACCGCCACGTGGCGCCAGGCCGGCTTGAACGCGGCGATGGTGCAGAAGGTCGACATGCCGAGATAGAGGCACATCAACGCGCGGAAGATGTGCGTTTGGTCCGTCCCCTCCACGGTGATGGTCATGAATTTGGGGAGGACGACGGCGGGGTCGATGCCGTAGCTGAGCGCGACCGGCACGAGGATCGCCGCAGCGGTCAGGAGATAGAGCTTCATCATGCCTTAGGTCCTCCCGAGGTCCGAAGCGGTAGCGAATCGGACCGGCCCATTGTCCGCTAATGGCTGGGGCCGCTCCAGGCCCAATCTCCTTGCCAAGCCCGGCGCAACCCTTTAATCCCCGCTTTCCGCGAGACTTGGCGCGCCTCCTGAAGAGCATGGCATGAGCCAGCAAAAGCCCAGTGTCGGCATCATCATGGGCAGCCGCTCGGATTGGCCGACGCTCAAAGCCGCGGCCGACGTGCTCGACGCGCTGCACGTTCCCTACGAGACCCGCGTGGTCTCGGCGCACCGGACCCCGAAACGGCTTTACGACTACGCCACCAGCGCGCGCGGGCGCGGGCTGAAAGTGATCATCGCCGGCGCCGGCGGCGCCGCGCATCTACCAGGCATGACGGCCTCCATGACCGAGCTGCCGGTGCTCGGCGTGCCGATCGAGAGCCGCTCGCTGAAAGGTCTCGACAGCCTCTTGTCGATCGCGCAGATGCCGGCGGGCGTGCCCGTTGGGACGCTCGCCATTGGTGAGGCGGGCGCCACCAATGCCGGCCTGCTGGCGGCGCAGATTCTGGCGCTCGCCGATAGCGCCCTTGCCGCTCGTGTCATGGCGTGGCGCGCAGCGCAAACCGATGCCGTAGGCGAGGCCCCGGAGGATCATGCCTAACCCGTTACCCCCAGGGAGCATGATTGGCATCCTGGGCGGCGGTCAGCTCGGCCGCATGCTCGCCCTTGCCGCTGCCCGGCTCGGGATCAAGACCCACATCTATACCGACGAGCCGAATGCGCCCGCCTCCGCGGTGGCTGCTGCCTCCACGACCGGATCCTTCGAGGATGAGAGCACGCTTGCTGCCTTCGCCGGAACTGTCGACGTGGTGACCTGCGAATTCGAGAATGTGCCGGCGCGGGCGCTGGAGATCGCGGGCCGGATGGCACCGGTGCACCCGCCGGCCAACGCCTTCGCCACCGCGCAAGACCGCTTGACCGAGAAGGACTTCCTGCGCGGGCTCGGTATTGCCGTTGCCGAATACGCTGCGGTGGACGATGCGAAATCGCTCCGCGACGCGCTAGTACGCGTGAAGCTCCCGGCGATCCTGAAGACTCGGCGTTTCGGTTATGACGGCAAAGGTCAGGCGCTTATCCGCAACGAGGCCGAGGCGGCGGCGGCGCTGAAGGAGCTTCGCGGCCAGCCGGCGGTGCTCGAGGCTCTTGTCGCCTTCGAGCGCGAGGTATCGGTGATCGTCGTGCGCGGCCAGGACGGCGAGCTCGGGTTCTACGACCCAGTCGAGAACGTGCACCAGAACGGCATCCTCGCCATCAGCCGCGTGCCCGCCAACATCCACGCCAAATGCGCCTTCGAGGCGAGACGCATCGCGGGCAAGGTCGCCGACGCGCTCTCCCATGTCGGCGTGCTCTGCGTCGAGATGTTCCAGCGCGAAGGCGAAGCCCCTCGGGGCGAAGCTCGTCGCCTCATCGTCAATGAGATCGCCCCGCGCGTGCACAATTCCGGCCATTGGACCATCGACGCCTGTCTCGTCAGCCAGTTCGAAAATCATATAAGGGCCATTGCCGGTTGGCCGCTCGGCGACACCGCCCGCCATAGCGATGCGGTGATGACCAATCTGATCGGCGCCGGTGTGGAGCATTGGCGCGCGCTCGCCGGCGAGGAAAACGTCGCGTTGCATCTCTATGGCAAGGCCGAGGCCCGACCGGGGCGCAAGATGGGCCACACCACACGCCTCCTCCCGAAGCGCTGACGGCACGCGTTCACGCTCTGGACAAGCAACCGCCCTTCTGTTAGAGCAACTCCGGATTCGGAGCCCGGCCGGTTCCCCCCAAGAATGGGTTTGGCCCATTCTCACCCTTCTCACCCCGGAATGGAGATGAGCGCGAGTGCAAGTCGTCGTTCGCGATAACAATGTCGATCAGGCCCTTCGGGCGCTGAAGAAAAAGATGCAGCGCGAAGGCATCTTCCGCGAGATGAAGCTCCGTAACTATTACGAGAAGCCGTCGGAGAAGCGAGCCCGCGAGAAGGCCGAAGCCATTCGCCGCGCCCGCAAGCTCGCCCGCAAGAAGGCACAGCGCGAGGCCGGCATCGTTGCCAAGCCGCGCACCCCTGGCCCGGGCGGCCCCCGCTCTTAAGCGATCCTCTTTGCAGTGCCGGATCGGCGCTCGGGCTCTGCCCCGAGACGCGGAATGACGCTTACCGTTCGGGCAGGCTCCAGCCGGGGTCCACATTTTTGTTTTGGTGCTTTACACCGCCGGATACCGGCTTTCGCCGGCATGACGGAGTTCGTATTTGATTCCGACCCACACCACATGCGCCATTCCGGCGAACGCCGGAATCCAGCGCGCGAAGCCGCTCGTGGCGAAGCGCAAATCTAAGTCAAAGCAAGCCAATCGGAAAACCCGCCATGAAGAACAAGACTGCCGATAGGATAAACCGCCGGACCTTCTTGCTACATCGGTTGTGGCAGGGGCCATGATTGCCATGTCCGAGCCGCTGGTGGCCCAGACGACAGGCAAAAGGACCTTCACGATTCTTCACACGAATGACCTGCATTCGAACCTCCTCGGCATGGCACCGGTCACCGATTATACCCCGCACACCCTGAATGATGACGGCACGCGTGGCGGGTTTGCGCGTTTGGCGACCAAGATCATCGAACGCCGGGCCGCCACCGAAGCACTGAGACCGGTTCTGGTGCTGGATGCCGGCGATTTCAGCATGGGTACCGCTTTCGCCGCCGCAACTCGCGAGACGGGGGCCGAACTGCGGCTATTGGCGATGCTGGGCTGCGATGCCACGACCTTAGGGAACCATGACTTCACTCTCGGCCCCGACGGCACCGCTGCCGCCATCGGTGCTGCGGTCGATGCGGGGCAAGTGCCGGTGGTCCTTGCGACCAATACGGATTTCAGCGCTCCCGCGGAGACACTTGCAGGACTTCAACAGCTCGGCGCGCAGGGGCGGATTCGCAACTACCTTGTCGTTGAACGCGGCGGGATCCGATTTGGCATTCTTGGTGTCCTGGGACGCGAAGCTGCGATCTACAGCGTCAACGCAGCCCCTGTCACTTTTATCGATCCGGTTGAGGCGGCACGCGCGACGGTGGCGACGTTGCGAAATACCGAAGGAGTCGATGTGGTGATCGCGATCAGCCATGGCGGGGTGCGCAGGAACCCGGACGGCACCTTCACTGACGGAGCGGATATCCAGCTAGCCACCGAAGTGCCCGGAATCGACGTTGTGATAGGCGGACACAGTCATACGGTGCTCACAAGCCCAATAATGGCCAATGGGCGCACGCCGGTCGTGCAGGCTGGTCACAACGGCCGGTACCTTGGTGAACTGACCGTGACGATCGACGGCGATGTGCTCAACGTCGATGCATTTCAGACCCATCCGATCGACGACACCATTCTGGGTGATGCCGTGATTTCCCGGATGATCGAGGGGTTCAAGACACGTGTGACCGAGGTGGTTTTCGCCCCACGCGGATTTGCCATTGATCAGCCACTGGCACGGATCGAAAAAGACCTGACGAACGCATCCAGTGACCTCGCGGCCAGCACTATCCTCGCGAACCTCTGCACCGACGCATTCCGCGAGGCCACGGGGGCCCAGATCGCATTGACCGCCAACGGGCTGATGCGCAACGGTCTGACTCGGGGCAATACAGGCGTGCAAACAGTCTATGACGTCTTTGCCGTCGCCCCGGCGGGGTCAGGTGTGCTCGAAATGACAGCTGGCAGCACGCTGGTGACGGGGTATTTGACGGGAAAAGAGCTCAAGAACGTGCTCGAGTTCTGTCTGGCAGGCAGTTCTGCACGTCCGGGCGACTACTTCCCCCGCGCGTCGGGAATGCGCTTCACTTACGATCCGGCTCGATCGCAATTTGATCTGGTCACCGAGGTTGCCCTGGGCGATCTGGACCGGGGATACACGGCCATCGACATCACGGGTGCAGACAGCCAGATTCACGGGGTGACAAGCCCCCTGTTCTTTGCCCTGATGGTCATAGCTATTCCAAAGCTCACAGACGGCAGGTTGGCGCTGGTGGCCAAGAACAGGCAAGGCCAGCCCCTACAGTCTCGCGTCGAGGCGATTGCTGTTCCGGCTCGGCTCACGCCCGACCTGTTGCCCCAGACTGGGACGTGGATCGATGTAGAAAAAATGGTTGAGTTGTCTGCCGAAGGCGCCCCTGTCGAGATCAAGGAATGGCAGGCGATCATGGAGTATCTGCAGGCAATACCTGCCGCCGTGGCGGGAGAATTGCCGATCGTTCCGACAGACGCACGGGCCAATGAGCCGCGATTCATCCGGGTCAACTGACAGGCTAGGCCGTGAACTCATAAACACGCTACGTAACGAGCGCCCCTTCTCCAGAAGTTTCGAGGAAGTGCGGTCGTCTCAAGGCGCATTCTCAACTGCGTGCCGTCATAAAGCGCCGGGCGCCAGTTGTTGGCCGCGCCGCCGAGGAAGCCATAGCGAGGTCAATATCGGAGCTTCCGCGACCTGACGCGCCGATTTTACCGGCATCCGGGACATCCGGCCGCCCACGGCGAGGTCCGGGCTTGCCATTGCCCGCCCCTGGCGCCAATATTGGCCCGAAGAGCCGGTCATATCGGCTTAGCCGCCCGTCTCAGGAACCGGGTCGCCTGAAGCGCAGCACCCTAAATCTTCAGCTATCCACAAGTATCCCGGCCGATTACCCCATCGCGCGGCCGAAGCCAAAATCCAAGGAAGTCCCGTGACCAGCAACGTATCCGACGCCATAGCCATCGACGTCCTGCTCGAGCCCGACGGGCGAATGCTGGCGCATGCGGAAAGCAACAACGCGCGGCTGCGCCAGGTGTTTCCGGACTGCTTTGCGCTTGACGCGGAACACCGCCCCCACATCACACTGTTGCAGTGCTTTGTCGCCGTCAGGGATCTGGAGGCGCTCTTCATTGCGGCCGGCGACGTGATCCACCACGCAAATATCGCGGACCTGGAACTGCAGGCTGTTCGCTTTGGCTACACGCCAGGACCCGGCATGGGGGTGGCTGGCATTTGGGCTGCGCTTACGCCGGAACTTTCAAAACTGCAAGCGGACGTGATCATCGCCGCCACGCCGTTCATGGTGGCGGACGCTACCATTGCTGCCTTCACCGCCGACCATGATAACCCCGCGTTCGATACGGCGCTGATCGACTATGTTTCGGGATTTGTCGCACACAACGCGGGCGCGAACTTCGACCCGCACGTCAGCACCGGCGTTGCAGCAATCGACTATCTCGACCGAATGATCGCTGAGCCCTTCCCGGCGTTCGCCTTTGCACCTGCGAGCGCTGGCGTCTACCAGCTTGGGCCGTTCGGCACGGCAGCTCGGCTGCTCAAGCGCTGGGACGTGACCGGGTGAGCTCCGAACCCGGTGACTCCACGCTGTCCGCATGGCGCAACGGCGCAGCCAAGCGGGCAATCCTCGATTTCGTGGCGCGCGTGACAACGATGAGCCACCCTGATTTCGTGCCCCCCGCCGATCGCGTTGCCGTGTTCGACAATGACGGCACGCTGTGGGTGGAGCAGCCGTTGCCTGTTCAGGCGTATTTTGTGCTTGATCGCGTCCGGACGTTGGCGCCGCAGCACCCCGAGTGGCGCAATCAGCAGCCGTTCAAGGCCGTGCTCGAAGGCAACGTGGCAGGCATTCTGGCCGTGGGCATCGATGGGCTCACAGAGATGGTGATGGCAACCCACGCCGGCATGTCCACCGAAACCTTTGCGGCGCTGGTCCGCGACTGGATTGCCACTGCGCGCCATCCGCGGTTCAACCGGCCCTACACCGATCTCGTCTACCAGCCGATGCTCGAAGTGCTCGCCCTGCTGCGGGCCAACGACTTCAAGACGTTCATTGTCTCGGGCGGGGGCATCGAGTTCATGCGCACCTTCAGCGAAACCGTCTATGGCATCCCGGCCGAGCAGGTGATCGGCAGCAGCATCCTCACCAAATACGTCGTCCAGAACGGCGAGCCGGTTCTGGTGCGTGAGGCCAAATTACATTTCTTCGACGACAAGGAGGGCAAGCCTGTCGCGATCAACACGCATGTCGGCCGACGCCCGATCGCCGCGTTCGGCAACTCGGACGGCGATTTCGCGATGCTCGAATGGGTTACCAACGGCCCCGGCGCGCGTTTCGGCCTGATCGTCCACCACGACGACGCCGACCGCGAATACGCCTATGACCGCGACGCCGGCCTTGCCCGCCTGGCGCGCGGGCTCGACGAGGGGCCAGGACGTGGATGGACTATCGCCAGCGTCAGGAACGACTGGAACGGTGTCTTTCCTTTTTGACGGCGGTAGCTGTCATAGCTGATCAACTCGCGCAGACCGCTACATCAAGGGGCTGTGAAGCGAATGTCCGTTAAGAACAGGCTGGCGGTTACGAGGCGAGTGCCGTCGGCTCGAACTGGGCGGGACGCGTCGTTGCGGCCGGACGCACCAATTGCGCCGCGGGCACATCCAGAAACGCCGTGACCTTTTCCCAGGCGCCCTGGTCGAACAAATCGTTATGCGTGCCCCGCCGCAGAATGGCGAGGCTCTTGGGCTCGTTGGCGGCGGCATAGATCTGCCGCGCATGGCTCACCGGGATCAGACTATCCCGTGCGCCATGCACGATGAGCAGCGGCACGCGCACCGAGCCGATGCGATCGATGGTGCGGTATTGATCGGTCATGATTAGGCGAAGCGGCAGGAACCACCACACCTGACGGCCGACATCGACCACCGAGGTGAAGGGCGCTTCGAGCACCAAGGCCCGCACCGGGCGCTGCAGCGCGAGTCGCGTGGCAACCGCGGTGCCGAGCGATTCGCCATAGGCGACGATGTCGCGGGCAGGGATCCCGAGCGCCCGCATATAGTCGAAGGCCGCATTCGCGTCGGCGACATTGTTGGCCTCGGTAGGCCAGCCGCCCGAGCCGCCATAGCGGCGATAATTGAGCATAAAGACACCATAGCCGCTGGCGGCAATCGCCTCGATCTTCCGCGCGCGGTTGGCCGCCGAGCCGCTATTGCCGGTGAAATAGAGCAGCGTGGGCTTCCGCCCCCGCGCCGGCAAATACCAGGCGATCAGCGTGACGCCGCCCCTGCCCTTGAAATTGATCTCCTTGACCCCGGCCAGGCCAACGTCCTTGGGCGCGTAACGCTTCTTGTCAGGCAGGTAGATGAAATAGCGGTGGAGCACCCAGGCGCCGATACAGACGATCGCGTAGGCACCAATGAGAGCGAAGACTAGGTTCAACATGACGCTATCAATACCTTTCCAAAGTTTCTGCGAGAGACGGTGCTCGCTTATCGCGTTCCCATGCTGAACCAGACTTGAACGAGACGTTCAGCAATGCGATGACACGCGCCTCTCCTTGCTCACCGGGGTGAGCCGAGAAATCGCAATTTTCCAATCCAGTTAGAAAGCTACACAGGCGGGTCTAGCGATGACGCCGAGGGATCGCGCTTGGCACCGCAGCTGATGGGCGATGACACTGGCCGCGACTTTCTCCCCGGTCCGATCGGGCCCCATGATGCGCAGATCCTTGTTCGTTTCACGCATGATCGGTTCCGCTCCGTTCCGAGGCGCTGTGCAATCCTCATGCCGAGGGCGAGCCCCGCGGACCGGGAAGCTACACAGGGTTATTGGGGCCTTGACGTGACGCGATTCCGGCAAAAGCTGGAATAGCAAAAAGTGATTAAAGAGGTCTATCTCTAGGTCCCGGCTCGCACCGCGTGAGAAGTTCCGAAAGGCCCCGCGCCTCAGAGCGCCTTGGCGATTTCCTCGGTCATCTTCTTGGCGTCGCCGAGCACCATCATGGTGTTGTCGCGATAGAACAGCGGGTTGTCGATGCCGGCATAGCCCGATGCCAGCGACCGCTTGTTAAACAGCACCGTGCCAGCCTTCCACACCTGCAACACCGGCATGCCGTAGATCGGAGAGGACGGGTCGTCCTCGGCAGCCGGATTGGTCACGTCATTGGCGCCGATCACATAGGCGACGTCCGCTTGCGCGAACTCGCTGTTGATGTCCTCGAGCTCGAACACCTCGTCGTACGGGACATTCGCCTCGGCGAGCAGCACGTTCATATGCCCCGGCATGCGCCCCGCGACCGGATGGATCGCGTATTTGACCTCCACGCCCGCCTTCTTCAGCCCATCGGCCATATCCCGCAAGGCGTGCTGCGCTTGTGCCACCGCCATGCCGTAGCCAGGCACGATGATCACCTTGCTCGCGTTCTTCATCATGAAGGCCGCATCCTCCGCCGAGCCGAGCTTCACCGGCTTCTGCTCCGCGCCGCCGGCCGGCCCCGCCACCTCGCCGCCGAAGCCCCCCAGGATGACGCTGATGAAGGAGCGGTTCATCGCCTTGCACATGATGTAGGAGAGGATGGCGCCCGAGGAGCCGACCAGCGCGCCGGTGACGATCAGCGCTGAATTGCCGAGGGTGAAGCCGATGCCGGCGGCCGCCCATCCCGAATAGGAGTTGAGCATCGACACCACGACCGGCATGTCGGCGCCACCGATGGGCACGATCATAAGCACGCCGAGCAGGAGCGACAGCACCACGATCGCCCAGAAATAGAGCGCGGTCTGCTCGCGGCAGAACATCACGATGCAAAGCACGAGGGCCAGCGCCAGCGCGATGTTGATAAGGTGCCGGGCAGGCAGCAGGATAGGCTTCCCCGACATGCGCGCCGACAGCTTGAGGAAGGCGATCACCGAGCCGGTGAAAGTGAGGGCGCCGATGCCGGCGCCCAACGACATTTCGACCAAGCTCGCAGTGTGAATGGCCCCAGGCACGCCGATGCCGAACGCCTCCGGCGCATAGAAGGCGCTCGCCGCGACCAGCACCGCGGCAAGACCGACGAGCGAATGGAAGGCGGCGACGAGCTCCGGCATTGCCGTCATCGGAATACGCCGCGCAACCACCGCGCCAATGCCGCCGCCGATGGCGATCCCGCCCAGGATCATCGCCCAAGTGAGCGGCGTCTGCGGCCGCGCCACCGCGAGCGTGGTCAGCACGGCGATGGCCATGCCGGTCATGCCGAGATAATTGCCGCGGCGCGAGGTCACCGGCGACGAGAGGCCGCGCAGCGCCAGGATGAAGAGGACGCCCGCGACGAGATAGAGCAGCGCGACGAGATCGGAGTTCATAGCTTACCTCGGATGCGCATCATTTCTTCTTCTGATACATGCCGAGCATGCGCTGGGTAACGAGGAAGCCGCCGAAGATATTCACGCTCGCCATGATCAGCGCGGCAAAGCCGAGCAGCTTCGCCGTCCAACCGCCGGAGGCCGCCGCTTCCGAGGCTTCGACGGCGACGGCGAGCAGCGCCCCCACCACGATCACCGAGGAGATGGCGTTGGTCACCGACATCAACGGCGTGTGCAGGGCGGGAGTGACGCTCCACACGACGTAATATCCGACGAAGATGGCGAGCACGAAGATGGAGAAGCGGAACACAAAGTCGTGGCTCTCCGAGGCGGCGGCGACTTGCGCATGGGCGCTGCCGGCAGCCACGCACTCAGCCAACAGCGCTAACCCGACAACGGCAAATGCGAACCAGGCGGTCTTGTGCCTCATGTCTTGCCTCCCTTTGGCGCCGGTCGCTTCGGCGCCCCGTTCTTTTTCGCCGCGGTCTTGGCGCCGTTGCTTGCCTTGGCCTTCGCCGGCGCGGATGCAGCTGGCGCGGACGCAGCCGGCGCGCCGCCGATGCGGCCTGCGATCATCGCATTCACGATGGCGCCATCGCGGGCGATCAGGGTGCCTTTGACGAGGTCGTCATTCCAGTTGACGACAAGCTCCTTGCTCGTTTTGTCGATCATCGGCTCGACGAAGGCGAGAAGATTGCGGGCGTAGAGGCTCGACGCATTCACCGGAATCGCGCCGGGAAGATTGAGCTTGCCCATGATGCGCACGCCATTGTGCAGGACCACCTCGCCGGGTTTGGCGAGCTCGGCATTGCCGCCGCGCTCCACCGCGAGATCGACGATGATCGAGCCGGGCCGCATGCTCTCGATCATGGCCTTGGAGATAAGCTTGGGCGCGGGCCGGCCCGGGATCAGCGCCGTGGTGATGACGATGTCCTGATTTTTCACATGCTCGGCCACGAGCGCCGCCTGCTTCTGCTTGTAGTCGTCGGACATCTCCTTGGCGTAGCCCGCCGCCGTCTCCGCCTGGCGGAATTCCTCGTCTTCCACGGCAATGAATTTGGCGCCCAAGGACGCCACCTGCTCCTTGACTGCCGGGCGCACGTCGGTCGCGGTGACGATGGCGCCGAGCCGTCGCGCCGTGGCGATGGCCTGGAGGCCGGCAACGCCCACGCCCATGACGAACACCCGCGCCGCGGGCACCGTGCCGGCCGCCGTCATCATCATCGGCAGCGCGCGCTCGAAGGCGCTCGCGGCGTCGACCACGGCCTTGTAGCCCGCGAGATTGGCTTGGCTCGACAGCACGTCCATGCTCTGGGCGCGGCTGATCCGCGGCATCAGCTCCATGGCGAACAGCGAAACGCCGGTCTTCCCAAGGGCCTGAAGGATTTCGGCATCCGAGAACGGATCGAGCATGCCGATCAGCAAGGCGCCGGGCTTCATGGATTTCACCAGCGCCAAGGATGGCCGCCTCACCGTGAGCACGATGTCGGCGGCGCTCACCGCATCGGCGTCGCTCGCGGCGATGGTCGCGCCCGCGGCCCGATACTCCTCATCGGAGAAATGAGAGCGGAGACCGGTGCCCGCGCGGACCAGCACCTTGGCCCCCTGCTTGACGAGCTTCTTCGCGGTCTCGGGGGAGAGCCCGATGCGAGCCTCTTCGGGGCCTTCGGCAGGCACGCCAATACTGATCATCGCGGCTCCGTCAGTTGGCTAGAACACCAGCATTCACAAGCGCTTACGCGCAATGCGTGTCGAATGGGTGGGGCGGCAGGCTGAGCCGACCTTGAGGCGGGGAAGACTAAGCCGGTCAAACCACAAATATGGCCAAGATCGCCATGAGAATGACGACGCTAACGATCGTGTACAGCGTCATCTTGAGAAACAGTTTGTAGGTTCTCTGATGCTCGGAATAGTCCATCGCCGGATGGCCCTCGGCCGGATCGATATGCATGCCGCTCCCCTTATGCTCTTTCGCCCACGTTCTGCCCGCGAGATACCACAAAGCCGGCGGTCCGGGCAATCCGGCCGTTGCGGGCCGCAATCAGCTCGTCCCCTCCGGCAGCGGTACGCCGGCGGCGGTGAACACCTCCAATTGGCGGCGCGCCACATCGGCGGGATCGACGCCTGCGATGGTGTCGTCGAACAGACGGTGGAAGTTCAGCTCGGCGTTCAGATGCAGAAACACCCCGCCAAGCCCGATCGCGGCGCGGTCCATGAACACGAACTCTCGCGGCACCTTGACCGGCCCCTTCTCGCGCAATCCCTGATGCACCTTGAAGGCCTCCCGCCGCCCATACATGCCTGGGCTTATCTCATCGGCGATGCTGCGGACGCGGTCATCAAGCATCGGCCCGTAGATAAAGCTCGCCCAGATGTTCAGGATGTCGATCAGCTCGTTGGACAGCCCGCCGAAGCCCCAGGTCTCATAAGCGTGCACGATCAGCGCGCGGTCATTGGTAAGCAGACCGCGATAGAGGTCGACCACGCCCTGGATGAATTTCGGCGCGAAGCTACGCATGCAGCCATAGTCGAGCAGGTTGATGCCGGCAGCCGCCCCCTCACCGTCCTCGAACACCGTGTAGTTGCCGAGATGCGGGTCGCCATGGATGACGCCGTAATGGCTGAACGGAAACCACCAAGCGCGAAACATGGCGCGCGCGATTTGATTGCGCTCCTTGAGCGGGCGGCCCGTGTAATCGAGCAGCCGGCGCCCGGAGAGCCAATTCATGGTGAGCAGCCGCTTGGTCGAGAGCTCCGGCAGGACCTCCGGCACGCGAATGAGAGGTTCGCCCGCGAAGATCAGGCCATAGAGCCGCATATGGCTGGCCTCCAACGCGTAGTCGAGCTCCTCCCTTAGCCGCGCCGCAATCTCCTGCATCATCTCCGAGGTCTCGATCGCGGGCCGCATGCGCCGATGGATCGAGAACAACACATTGAGCTGCTTCAGATCGGCTTCGACCGCCGACTGCATGTCCGGATATTGCAGCTTCGCCGCTAAAAACCGACCGTCATGGGCGCGCGCGCTGTGCACCTGCCCGAGTGATGCCGAGGCCGCCGCTTCGTGCTCGAAGCTCGCGAATTTGCTCTCCCAATCCGGGCCGAGCTCCGCCGCCATGCGGCGGCGCACGAACGGCCAGCCCATGGGTGGCGCTTGGCTCTGCAACTGGCCAAGCTCCGCCGCATATTCGGCCGGCAGCGCCTCCGGGATGGTGGCGAGCAGCTGCGCCACCTTCATAATCGGGCCTTTAAGGCCGCCAAGCGCCGTGGCAAGGGCTGCGGCATCCTGATCGCGGTCCGGATCGAGCCCGAACAGGCGGCGGCTCGCGATGCGGGCTACCACACCGCCGACATTGGCGCCGACGCGGCCATAGCGCTGCACCCGGGCAGTGAGGCGGTTGCGTTCTTTATCCGAGGTCATGAAATTCCAGGGGCAGGCCTAGCCTCAAAAATAGGGGGCCTAAGCGGAATTGCCAGGGGCAGAGGCTGAAGGGTCGGCGTTGACGCATTCGTCAATTGATGAAGGGCCGCAATGGGGCGATGCTGCCGGCAGGAGGATCGACCCATGACCATGCGATCTCTGCTCTTGTGCTGTCTCGGAATTCTGTGGGCCGCACCGGCCCTTGCCGCGGACGCCCCCGCGCCAACCATCGAGGTCTGGAAGTCGGCGACCTGCCAATGCTGCGGCAATTGGGTCAAGCATCTGGAGGCGAACGGCTTCACGGTCAAGGTGAATGCCACGGAGCCCGCGGCTCTTGCCCGCCTGAAGCGTGAGGCCGGCATCGGCGACAAGCTCGCCTC
>Ga0315283_10000109_pt1 | contig 47948 bp, 55 predicted proteins | sample YL17G09_0_MG_FD_204541 | JGI IMG/M metagenome (GOLD analysis project Ga0315283, IMG submission 204541) | Sediment microbial communities from Yellowstone Lake, YNP, Wyoming, USA - YL17G09_0 | ecosystem: Environmental > Aquatic > Freshwater > Lake > Sediment | place: USA: Wyoming | collected...
GGGGACAACATTGGCATCACGGTGCAGTTGATTCAGCCCATTGCGATGGAAGAGGGCTTGCGCTTTGCCATTCGCGAGGGCGGCCGCACCGTGGGCGCCGGCGTCGTCGCCAAAATCCTGGAATAAAGAACATGCAAAGTCAGAAAATCCGCATTCGGTTGAAAGCCTTCGATTACCGCCTCATCGACCAATCGGCGCTTGAAATTGTCGAGACCGCCAAGCGCACCGGCGCCGTCGTCAAGGGCCCGGTTCCGTTGCCCACCCGCATCGAGCGTTTCGATGTGCTGCGCAGCCCGCACGTGAACAAGACGTCGCGCGATCAGTTCGAGATTCGTACGCATCTGCGACTGATGGACATCATCGACCCCACCGATAAGACGGTCGATGCGTTAATGAAGCTCGACCTGCCTGCGGGCGTGGACGTAGAGATCAAGCTGTAACGAGGGGTACCCGGGGCCCGGTCTGTTAAGAGCCGGCCCGGTTAAAAATAGATCGGCCGGTCAATTGAAACCGGCCCCTTTTGTCAAAGGGAAACAAAAATGAGCTTAGGACTTGTCGGTCGCAAGATCGGCATGACGCGACTGTTTACCGATGATGGCAATGCCGTCCCGGTGACCGTTGTCGACGTGTCGAACAATCGCGTGACCCAGATCAAGACGCCGGAAACCGACGGTTATGCCGCGGTCCAGGTCGCATTCGGCAAGCGCCGCGCGAGCCGCGTGAGCAAGCCCGCGGCCGGGCATTTTGCCAAGGCCGGCGTCGAGGCGGGTCACGTTCTCGGTGAATTTCGCGTCGAGCCCGATCAACTTGCCAATTTCAAGCTTGGCGGGCAGATCGGCGTCGACATATTCACGGTCGGCCAGCTGGTGGACGTTACCGGCACAACGCTCGGCAAGGGATTCGCGGGCGTTATCAAACGCCACCACTTCTCTTCGGGCCGCGCCAGTCACGGTAATTCGCGTTCCCACAATGTTCCCGGCTCCATCGGCATGGCACAGGATCCCGGCCGCGTTTTCCCCGGCAAGCGCATGTCCGGTCACCTGGGTGCGGTGAAGCGTACGGCGCAGAAGCTGCAGATCGTACGCATCGACGCGGAACGCCAGTTGCTGCTCATCAAGGGGGCGGTACCTGGCTCCGAGGGGGGTGGCGTGGTCGTTCATCCTTCTGTGAAGGCGAGGGCGTAATGGATTTGAAACTGATCGACGCAAAGGGTCAGTCCACCGCCAGCGTGAAGGCGTCGGACGAATCGTTCGGCCGCGAATACAACGAGTCTTTGGTGCACCAGGTGGTGACGGCTTACATGGCCAACGCGCGCATGGGTACGCGCGCGCAGAAAGGGCGCAGTGAGATCGCCAAATCCACACGCAAGCCGTGGCGCCAGAAAGGCACCGGTCGGGCGCGCGCGGGAATGGCTTCCAGTCCTTTGTGGCGTGGCGGCGGCAAGATATTCCCGAACAGCCCGGACGAGAATTTCACGCACAAGGTCAACCGCAAGATGTTCCGCGCCGGACTGGCTGCAATTCTGTCGCAGCTTGCGCGTGACGGGCGGCTGGCGGTGGTAGAGGACTTTGCGCTGAATGCGCCCAAGACCAGGCTGTTGGCCCAAAAGGTCAAGGAAATGGGCTTGGACAATGTGCTGATCATTACCGACAAGCTCGACGAAAACCTGATCCTGTCGGCGCGCAACCTGCCAAATATCCTGGTGATAGAGCCGAAGCAGGCCGACCCGGTCAGCCTGCTGCGCTTCAACAACACGCTGATCACCAAAGGCGCGGTCGCCAAAATCGAGGAGATGCTGGCATGAGCGCAGCCACTATCAAACAAGACGGTATCAAACAAGACGGTATCAAACAAGACGGTATCAAGCAGACCGGTTTCAATCCGCAGCGCCTGATGCAGGTTCTGCTGGCGCCGGTGGTTTCCGAAAAGAGCACCTACGTTGCCGACAAGAACGAACAGGTGATTTTCCGCGTCGCCGCGGATGCGACCAAGCCGGAAATCAAAGCCGCGGTGGAATTGCTGTTCAAGGTGCAGGTCGATCGCGTCCAGGTGGCCAACGTCAAAGGCAAGGAAAAGCGTTTCGGCCGGTTTTTCGGCAGGCGCCGGCACTGGAAGAAGGCTTACGTTTGCCTGAAGCCGGGCCAGGAGATCAATTTCGCAGCCGGGGAGACCAAGTAAATGGCACTGGTCAAAGTCAAGCCGACATCGCCGGGCCGCCGCGCGCTGGTCAAGGTCGTCCATGCAAACCTGCATAAGGGCAGGCCGGTTGCCGCGCTGATCGAAAAGCAGAGCAAGCGCGCCGGGCGTAATAACAGCGGGCATATCACCACGCGCCATCAGGGCGGCGGGCACAAGCAGCACTATCGCATCGTCGACTTCGTGCGCGACAAGGACGGCATAACGGCCAAAGTCGAGCGCCTCGAGTACGATCCTAACCGCAGCGCCAGCCTCGCATTGCTGTGTTATGCCGATGGCGAGCGTCGTTATGTGATTGCGCCCAAGGGTGCAACGGTAGGCCAGGAAGTCATCAATGGCTCGGAAGCGCCGATCAAGCCGGGCAACACGCTGCCCTTGCGTAACATTCCGGTCGGTACAACGATCCATTGCATCGAAATGCAGCCGGGCAAGGGTGCACAATTGGCACGCGCCGCCGGCACGTCGGTCCAATTGCTGGCGCGCGAAGGCGTTTACGCCCAGTTGCGCCTTCGTTCCGGTGAAATCCGCAAGGTGCACGTCGATTGCCGCGCGACCATCGGTGAAGTCGGTAACGAGGAGCACAACCTGGAGTCCATCGGCAAGGCCGGCCGTGTACGCTGGCGCGGCGTGCGTCCGACAGTGCGCGGGGTCGCCATGAACCCGGTCGATCATCCGCACGGCGGCGGCGAAGGCAAGACTGCAGCCGGTCGCGATCCGGTGAGCCCCTGGGGCACTCCAACGAAGGGTTACAAGACCCGCCGCAACAAGCGCACGCGCAGCATGATCGTGCGTAATCGCCACGGCAAATAAAGGGTAAGGACATATGGCACGTTCGATCAAGAAGGGCCCGTTCGTCGATCACCATCTGGTGCAGAAAGTGGAGACGGCGCGCGCGTCCAAAGACAAACGCCCGATCAAAACCTGGTCGCGCCGTTCCACCATTCTTCCCGATTTTGTCGGGCTGACCATCGCGATACACAATGGCCGGCAGCATGTGCCGATCTACATCAGCGAAAACATGGTCGGACACAAGCTCGGCGAATTTGCGTTGACCCGCACTTTCAAAGGCCACACCGGGGACAAGAAGGCTGTTGTCGCCCCGACGTCGGCGCCGAGGAAGTAACAGGGGACGAGGAGAGATGACCATGAGAACTTCTGCTGTACTGCGCGGCGTGCGCTTGTCGGCCCAGAAAGGCCGGCTGGTCGCGGACCAGATTCGCGGCATGCCGGTGGACAAGGCGCTCAATCTGCTGGCCTTCAGTCCCAAGAAGGGTGCCGGGATCATTCGCAAGGTGCTGGAATCGGCCATTGCCAATGCCGAGCATAACGACGGCGCGGATATCGACGAATTGCAGGTGAGCATCATCCACGTGGAACAGGGGGCGAGCCTGAAGCGCTTCATGCCGCGCGCCAAGGGTCGTGGTTTCAAGATCACCAAGCCCACCTGCCACATCTACCTCACCGTCGGGGACAAGGAGTAAGCATGGGACAGAAAATTCACCCGATAGGATTCCGGCTCTCGGTGCAGCGTAACTGGACGTCGCGCTGGTATTCGAACAGCAAGAATTTCCCGGGTATGCTGCAAGAGGACATCAAGGTCCGCGCCTTCCTGAAGAAGAAGCTGGCGCATGCCTCGGTCAGCAAAGTGATTATCGAGCGTCCTGCCAAGAACGCCAAGATCACCATATACAGCGCGCGGCCGGGCGTCGTCATCGGCAAGAAGGGCGAGGACATCGAAAACCTGCGCGGACAACTGCAGAAACTGATGGGCGTGCCGGTCCATGTCAACATCGAAGAAGTGCGCAAGCCCGAGGTGGATGCGCAGTTGATTGCCGATTCGATCGCGCAGCAGTTGGAAAAGCGGATCATGTTCCGCCGTGCAATGAAGCGGGCGATCCAGAACGCCATGCGCCTGGGCGCGCAAGGCATCAAGATCATGAGTGCCGGGCGCCTGAACGGGATAGAAATTGCCCGCACCGAGTGGTATCGCGAAGGCCGTGTGCCGCTTCATACCCTGCGCGCCGATATCGATTATGGATTTTCCGAAGCGAAAACGACCTACGGCGTGATCGGCATCAAGGTCTGGGTGTTCAAGGGCGAAGTGCTGGCCCGCGGCGAGCAACCGGTGGCCGCGCCCGCTCCCGAACCCGAGAGAAAGGCAAGACGAGGAGCGAAGCATGCTGCAACCAGCTAGACGGAAATATCGCAAGGAACAGAAAGGCCGCAACACCGGCGTGGCAACTCGCGGGGCGAAGGTCAGCTTCGGCGAATTCGGCTTGAAGGCCGTCGGCCGCGGGCGCTTGACCGCGCGCCAGATCGAAGCGGCGCGTCGCGCGATGACGCGCCATATCAAGCGCGGCGGACGGATCTGGATCCGGATCTTCCCGGACAAGCCGATTTCCCAGAAGCCCGCGGAAGTGCGCATGGGCAACGGCAAGGGCAACCCGGAGTACTACGTTGCGGAAATCCAGCCCGGCAAGGTGCTCTACGAGATGGACGGTGTGGACGAAACGCTGGCGCGCGAGGCATTCCGTCTGGCGGCGGCCAAGTTGCCGATCCAGACCACGTTCGTAATCAGACAGGTGGGATAAGCGATGAAGGCGAGTGAACTACGGTCCAAGTCCGAGGCCGATCTGGACAAGGAACTCAATGAGCTGCTGAAAGCGCAGTTTTCCATGCGCATGCAACTGGGCACCCAGCAGCTGACCAATACCAGTGAAATCAAGAAGGTGCGTCGCGACATCGCTCGCGTGCGCACACTGATCGGTGAAAAGGCGAAAAAAGCATGAACGAGCAGATAGCCACGTCCAATCCCCGCAAACTGACCGGCCGGGTGGTCAGCGACAAAATGAACAAGACCGTCACGGTATTGGTCGAGCGCAAGGTCAAGCACCCGCTGTATGGAAAATTCGTGAGCCGTTCCAAGAAATACCATGCGCACGATGAACAGAACGAATTTCATCCCGGCGACCTGGTATTGATCGAGGAGACCCGCCCGCTGTCGAAGACCAAGGCGTGGAAAGTGGTGAAGCTGGTTGAAAAGGCCAAAGAGGAGATTTAAGACGCTTGCCTGCGCGGCGGTTTTTCCATAGAATGCCGCCTTTTTCCCGGAGCGCCTTGCGGCGAGCCGGCTTCTGACCCGGACGGGTTCCAAAACTGGTCTGCCGACCTGCGGCACGAGGCGGACGAAGTTGGAGAGAGAAAGCAGATGATTCAAATGCAAAGCAGGCTGGATGTGGCCGACAACACCGGTGCACGCTCGGTCATGTGCATCAAGGTGCTCGGTGGCTCCAAGCGGCGCTATGCCGGCATTGGCGACATCATCAAGGTCAGCATCAAGGATTGCGCGCCGCGTGGGCGTGTCAAGAAGGGCGAGATCTATAATGCCGTCGTTGTGCGCACAGCCAGCGGCGTGCGCCGCCAGGATGGCTCGCTGGTGAAATTCGATTCCAACGCAGCTGTTTTGCTCAACGCCAAGCTCGAGCCGATCGGCACGCGTATTTTCGGCCCGGTCACCCGCGAGCTGCGTACCGAGCGCTTCATGAAAATCGTGTCGCTTGCTCCCGAAGTGCTGTAAGGAAAGATCATGCGCAAGATTCGCAAAGGCGACAACGTCGTCGTCATCGCCGGCAAGGACAAGGGCAAGCGCGGAGCGGTGCTGCGCGTGCTGAGCGCGAGCTACCTGCTGGTGGAGGGCGCCAATAACGTCAAAAAACACCAGAAACCCAATCCGATGAAGGGCACCACTGGCGGCATTGTGGCGAAAGAGATGCCGATTCACGTCTCCAACGTGGCGTTGTTCAATCCGACCACCCAGAAGGCGGACCGTATCGGGGTAAAGCGCCTGGACGACGGCCGCCGCGTGCGGATCTACAAGTCGAACGGCGAGATGCTGGACGCGTAAGAGGAAGCTATGGCGAAGGCAAAGGCAGCAGTCAAAGAGAAAACCGCACCCGCACCCGCACCCGGACCCGCGCAGGCTGCGCGGCTGCGTACTCACTACCGCGAGGCGGTCGTGCCGGCTTTGATGAAGCAGTTCGGTTACAAGACTTCAATGCAGGTGCCGCGCATCGACAAGATTGTCCTGAACATGGGCGTGGGCGAAGCGGTCAACGACAAGAAGATTCTCGAGAATGCCGTTGGCGACATGATCAAGATTGCCGGCCAGAAGCCGGTCGTCACCAAGGCGAAGAAGTCGATCGCCGGTTTCAAGATCCGCAAGGACTACCCGATCGGCTGCATGGTGACTCTGCGTCGCGGGCGCATGTATGAATTCCTGGATCGCCTGGTATCGATTGCGATTCCGCGTATCCGCGATTTCCGCGGCATTTCGGTGCGATCGTTCGATGGTCGCGGCAATTTCAACCTGGGCGTGAAGGAACAGATCATATTTCCGGAGATCGAGTACGACAAGATCGACGTGCTCCGGGGTTTGAACATCACGATTACCACGACAGCGAAGACCGACGAAGAGGCGCGCGCGCTTCTCGCCGCGTTCAAGTTCCCTTTCAAGAACTGAGGTCGTCATGGCAAAGACCGCACTGATCAATCGCGATCAAAAGCGCCGGGTTACCGTAAAGAAGTTCGCGGCCAGGCGCGCCGAACTGTTCGCGATCATCAATAACAGCAAGGCGTCAGACGAAGCGCGCACCGAAGCGCGCGACAAGCTGGGCAGGTTGCCGCGCAATTCAAGCCCGGTCCGGTTGCGCAATCGCTGCGCCCTGACCGGTCGCCCTCGCGGCGTGTTCCGCAAGTTCGGCCTCGGCCGCAACAAGCTGCGCGAAATCGCCATGCGTGGCGAGATCCCCGGCGTGACCAAAGCAAGCTGGTAGCAGGAGACTCTGGATGAGTATGAGCGACCCCATTGCCGACATGCTGACGCGCATCCGCAACGCGCAAACTGCGGAGAAGACGTCAGTTGCCATGCCCGCAAGCAAACTCAAGGTTTCGATCGCCAAGGTCCTCAAGGACGAAGGCTACATCGAGGACTTTGCGGTTCGCGACGACAGCGGCAGGCCGTTCCTCGACATCGGCCTGAAATACTACGCCGGGCGCCCGGTGATCGAGCGCATCGAACGGGTGAGCCGCCCGGGCCTGCGCATCTACAAGCCGGCCGGCGATATTCCGGAAGTGATGAACGGACTGGGCGTGGCGATCGTGTCCACATCCAAAGGGGTCATGACCGATCGCAAGGCGCGCCAGACCGGCGTCGGCGGCGAAGTGTTGTGCATCGTTGCGTAGGCCGGCTTAGGAGCAGAACAAGATGTCTCGCATTGGCAATCTTCCGGTCAGCGTTCCGAAGGGCGTGGACGTGACAGTGGCGTCGGGTCAGATCTCGATCAAGGGGCCGCTGGGCATGCTGTCGCAACGCCTGTCCACGGCTGTGAACGTAACGAGCGATGGAGATCAGATCGTCTTCAAGGCGCTGGACGCGTCGATCCATACGAACGCGATGTCCGGTACTTTGAGATCGCTGGTCGCGAACATGGTGCAAGGCGTGACCAAAGGCTACGAGCGAAGGCTGCAACTGGTGGGCGTGGGCTATCGCGCTCAGGCGCAGGGCGACAAGCTCAACCTGACGCTGGGCTTTTCGCATCCGGTGGTGCATCAGATGCCCAAGGGAATCAAGGTGGAGACGCCGGCGCAAACTGAAATTCTGATCAAGGGCATCGACAAGCAGGTCGTCGGCCAGGTCGCGGCGGAAGTGCGCGGCTATCGCCCGCCGGAGCCCTACAAAGGCAAAGGCGTGCGCTATGCCGACGAGCGCATAGTGCTGAAGGAAACCAAGAAGAAGTAACGGAGCCGACGACCATGATTGACAAGAAACAATCGCGCATGCGCCGCGCCCGCCAGACCCGCGCCAAAATCGCGGAATTGAAGGCGGTGAGGCTTGCGGTGTATCGCTCCAATGACCATATCTACGCCCAAGTGATCGATCCGACTTCGAAGGTACTCGCGGCGGCTTCGACGCTCGAGCCCGATGTGCGCAAAGAGCTCGGCAACGGCCGCAATGTCAAGGCGGCGGCTCTGGTCGGCAAGCGTATTGCGGAGAAGGCCAAGGCGCAGGGCGTGGAGCGGGTCGCGTTCGATCGGGCGGGATTCAAGTACCACGGCCGTGTGAAGGCGCTTGCCGAAGCGGCGCGCGAAGCCGGACTCAAGTTCTGAGGATATAGACCATGGCCAGAATGCAACAGAAGAACGAAGAGCGCAGCGACGGACTGCGCGAGAAGATGGTGTCGGTCAACCGCGTCACCAAGGTGGTGAAAGGCGGTCGCATCCTCGGCTTCGCGGCGCTGACAGTGGTGGGCGACGGCGACGGCGGCATCGGCATGGGCAAGGGCAAGGCCAGGGAAGTGCCGGTGGCAGTGCAGAAAGCAATGGACGAGGCGCGCCGCAAGATGGTGAAGATCAGTCTCAAGAACGGCACCCTTCAGCACGCGGTGGTTGGCGAGCACGGCGCCGCGAAGGTCTTCATGCAACCGGCATCGGAGGGCACCGGCATCATTGCCGGCGGGCCGATGCGCGCGATTTTCGAGGTCATGGGCGTGACCAATGTACTTGCCAAGTGCCTGGGCTCGACCAATCCGTACAACGTAGTTCGCGCTACGATCAACGGCCTGCAGGGAATGAGCACGCCTGCCGAGATCGCGGCGAAGCGTGGCAAGAGCGTGGAAGAAATCCTGGGCTAAGCGGGTACTTGGAAACTCATGGCGAAGAAAAAAGAAGCAGCAAAGAAATCGGGCAAGACGCTCAAGGTCACGCTGGTGCGTGGCGTGATCGGCACCCGTGAGAGCCATCGCGCAACGGTGCGTGGCCTTGGGCTGCGGCGGATCAACCATACGGTTGAACTGGAAGATACGCCGGCAGTGCGCGGCATGATCAACAAGGTGAACTACCTGGTGAAGTGCGAGGCCTAAATGCGTTTGAACCAGATTAAACCGGCGGCCGGCTCCAAGCACGCCAAGAAGCGTGTCGGTCGCGGTATCGGCAGCGGGTCGGGCAAGACCGCGGGTCGCGGCCACAAGGGTCAGAAGGCGCGTTCGGGCGGCTTCCACAAGGTGGGCTTCGAAGGCGGCCAGATGCCTCTGCACCGGCGACTGCCGAAGCGGGGTTTCGTGTCTCTCACCAAGGGCGACACGGTCGAGGTGAGACTTTCGTCGCTCGACAAGCTGCCCGTGGATGACATCGATATTCTGGTGCTCAAGCAGGCGCGCGTAGTGCCGAACGCCGCCCTTGCGGCCAAAGTGATCCTGAACGGAGAAATCAGGCGCAAGGTGACCTTGCGTGGATTGCTCGTAACGAAGGGCGCGCGCGCGGCCATTGAGAAGGCCGGCGGCAGCGTCGAAGGCTAAAGCTTGGCGCAGAAATCTCTTATCGGAATGGGCAAGTTCGGCGACCTCAAGCGCCGATTGCTGTTCCTGCTGGGCGCGCTGATCGTATACCGCATCGGTGCGCACGTCCCGGTTCCCGGAATCGATCCGGTTCAGCTCGCGGAGCTGTTCAAGTCGCAGAAGGGCGGCATCCTGGACATGTTCAACATGTTCTCGGGTGGGGCATTGTCGCGATTTACCATCTTCGCACTGGGGATCATGCCGTACATTTCGTCGTCGATCATCATGCAGTTGCTGACCGTGGTGTCGCCGACGCTCGAGGCACTGAAGAAGGAAGGCGAAGCCGGGCGCAGGAAGATTACCCAGTACACGCGTTACGGCACGTTGTTTCTGGCGACGTTTCAGGGATTGGGCATCGCAATCGCGCTGGAGTCCCAGCGCGGGCTGGTAATGGAACCGGGACTCGCGTTCCGCTTCACCACAGTGGTGACGCTGGTGACCGGAACGATGTTTTTGATGTGGCTCGGCGAGCAGATCACCGAGCGCGGCATCGGCAATGGTATTTCGCTGATCATTTTTGCCGGCATTGCGGCAGGGTTTCCGAGGGCGGTCGGCGGCACGCTGGAGCTGGCGCGCACCGGAGCATTTTCCATACCGCTGGTGCTGCTGCTGCTGGTGGGCGCGATCCTGGTGACCGGTTTCGTGGTCTTCGTCGAGCGCGGCCAGCGCAAGATACTGGTGAATTACGCGAAACGGCAGGTCGGCCGCAAGGTGTATGGCGGGCAGAGTTCGCATCTGCCGTTGAAGCTGAACATGTCGGGGGTGATTCCGCCGATATTCGCCTCGAGCATCATTTTATTCCCGGCGACCCTGGCCGGCTGGTTTGGAAGCAGCGAAAGCATGACCTGGCTGCGTGATATCAGCGGCACGCTGCATCCGGGGCAGCCGATTTACGTCTTGTTGTATGCATCGGCGATTATTTTCTTCTGTTTCTTCTACACGACCCTGGTGTTCAATCCCAAGGAAACCGCGGAGAACCTGAAGAAGGGGGGCGCCTTCGTGCCGGGTATCCGGCCGGGCGATCAGACGGCAAAGTACATCGAGAAGATCACCATGCGGCTGACCCTGGCGGGTGCGATCTATGTGACGCTGGTGTGCCTGTTGCCGGAGTTTCTGATCGTGAAGTGGAATGTGCCGTTTTATTTTGGCGGCACCAGCCTGCTGATTATCGTGGTGGTGACGATGGATTTCATGGCCCAGGTGCAGGCCTACGTCATGTCGCACCAGTATGAGAGCCTGCTCAAGAAGGCGAATTTCAAGGGCGGGATGTTCCCGTCACGCTAGCGGAGGAGCATGGCCAAGGAAGAAACCATCCAGATGCAGGGAGAAATTCTGGAAACCCTGCCGAACGCGACGTTTCGCGTGAAGCTGGAAAACGGCCATGTGGTGCTGGGGCACATTTCGGGAAAGATGCGGATGCACTACATCCGGATTCTGCCGGGCGACAAGGTGACGGTGGATTTGACGCCTTACGATTTAACGCGTGCGCGCATCGTATTCCGCGCGAAGTAGGTTCAAGCCTTGCAGAGGCAAGTTTGAATGACGGCTCGCCGAATGGCGGCTGAGGGGATAGACAATGAGAGTACAAGCATCGGTCAAGAAGATGTGCCGGAACTGCAAGATTGTCCGTCGCAACCGCGTTGTGCGCGTAATTTGCACGGATCCACGCCACAAGCAACGCCAGGGTTAACCGGGCGGTAACGCAACTTTCAACAGGACGCAGGACGACTATGGCTCGTATCGCCGGAGTAAACATCCCGAACCATCAGCACGCGCTCATCGCGCTGACCTCGATTTACGGAATCGGCCGTGCCCGCTCGCGCGCCATCTGCGCCTCCGCCGGCATCAACGGCTCGGCCAAGATCAAGGATCTGTCCGACAGCGACATGGAAAAACTGCGCGAACAGGTCGCGAAATTTGCCGTGGAGGGCGACCTGCGTCGTGAAGTGACCATGAGCATCAAGCGGCTGATGGACCTGGGCTGCTACCGCGGCACGCGCCATCGACGCGGGTTGCCCGCGCGCGGTCAGCGCACCCGCACCAACGCGCGTACGCGCAAGGGACCGCGCAAGGCAATCCAGCGTAGCGGCGGCGCCACCCCGGCGCCGGCGAAGAAGTAACAGCAATCGAATCGAACTCAAGGATTTTCCGACATGGCAAAGGCAGCAACCCCAGCGGTAAGAGTGCGCAAAAAGGTCAAGAAAAACGTGGCCGAGGGCATTGCCCATGTTCACGCGTCCTTCAACAACACCATCATTACCATCACCGATCGCCAGGGAAATGCGCTGTCCTGGGCGACATCCGGCGCAGCCGGTTTCAAAGGCTCGCGCAAGTCCACGCCGTTCGCGGCTCAGATCGCGGCCGAGCAGGCTGGCCGCGCCGCGCAGGAGTGCGGTGTGAAGAATCTGGAAGTGCGCATCAAGGGCCCCGGACCGGGGCGCGAATCCGCTGTTCGTGCTTTGAACGGGGTCGGGTTCAAGATCACCAGCATCTCGGATGTCACGCCGGTTCCGCACAACGGCTGCCGTCCGCCCAAGAAGCGCCGTATCTGATCCGAAGGAGACAAGCGAGTGGCAAGGAACCTAGACCCGAAGTGCCGCCAGTGCCGACGCGAAGGCGAAAAGCTGTTTCTCAAGGGCGAGAAATGCTTCGGCGACAAGTGCTCGATCGAGCGTCGAGCGTATGCGCCGGGCCAGCACGGCCAGAAGAACCTGCGCCGTTCCGACTACGGCACGCAGTTGCGGGAAAAGCAGAAGATCCGCCGGATTTACGGGATGCTTGAGCGCCAGTTCCGCAATACCTACAAGCTGGCGGCGCGAGCCAAGACGGTCACCGGCGAGGCGCTGTTGCAATTGCTCGAAAGCCGGCTGGACACCGTCGCCTATCGCATGGGCTTCGGCTCATCGCGCACGGAAGCGCGTCAGGTGGTGCGCCACAACGGCATTCTGATCAATGGAAAACGGGTCAACATTCCGTCCTACCAGGTTCGCCAGGGCGACGTCGTCGAAGTTGCCGAAGGCGCGAAGGGCCAACTGCGCATCAAGGGCGCCGCCGCGGCGGCGGAAGGCCGCGGGTTCCCGGAGTGGATCGAAGTGGATATCAAAGCGCTCAAAGGCACGTTCAAGGCGAAGCCGCAACGCTCTGAGCTGCCCTCGACGATCAACGAATCGTTGGTGGTGGAACTGTACTCGAAGTGAGCGCGCCGGTATTGCGGCCCGCCGCCGTCTCCTGGACCGGCCGGGCCGTATGTTTTTAAGAAGCAACGTCCCGAATTCAATCTAGAGGGTCACGTTTATGCAAAGCAGCTTTCTGAAGCCGCGAATCATCGATGTTCAGACAATCTCCGCCTTCCATGCCAAGGTGACGATGGAGCCGTTCGAACGCGGCTATGGTCACACCCTCGGCAATGCCCTGCGCCGGGTGCTGCTGTCCTCGATGCCCGGTTTCGCGCCGACCGAAGTCAAGATCAACGGCGTTCTGCACGAGTACTCGACCATCGACGGCGTGCAGGAGGACGTCGTCGACATCCTGCTCAACCTCAAGGGGATCGTGCTCAAACTGCACAATCGGGACGAAGTCGTGCTCAATCTGAACAAGCAGGGCGAGAGCGTAGTCACCGCGGGCAATATCGAGGTGTCGCACGACGTCGAGATCGTCAATCCGGAACATGTCATCGCGCACATTGCGCCGGGCGGCAAGCTCGACATGCAGATCAAGGCCGAAGGCGGTCGCGGTTATGTGCCGGCGACCACGCGCGCGCTGGCGAAGGAAGGCCGTACGATCGGAAACATCATGCTGGACGCCTCGTTCAGCCCGGTGAGGCGGGTCAGCTATGCGGTCGAATCGGCGCGCGTCGAACAACGTACCGACCTCGACAAGCTGATCATGGACATCGAGACCAACGGCGTGGTGGAACCGGAAGAGGCGATCCGTTACGCCGCGCGTATTCTGGTCGACCAGTTGTCGCTGTTCGCGGATCTGAAAGGCACGCCGGCGCCAATCGAGCAACCCAAGACCCCGCAGGTCGATCCGATCTTGTTGCGCCCGGTGGATGATCTCGAACTCACCGTGCGTTCGGCGAACTGCCTGAAGGCCGAGAACATCTATTACATCGGCGACCTGATCCAGCGTACGGAAACGGAGTTGCTGAAGACGCCGAACCTCGGCCGCAAGTCGCTCAACGAGATCAAGGAAGTCCTTGCCTCGCGCGGCCTCACACTCGGCATGAAGCTCGAGAACTGGCCGCCGGTCGGACTCGAGAAGGTCTAAGGGGAATCGAAAATGCGTCACCAACTGGGACTGCGAAAACTCAACCGCACCAGCAGCCATCGGCTGGCCATGCTGCGCAACATGACCAATTCTCTGCTGCGACACGAGGTCATCAAGACCACATTGCCCAAGGCAAAGGAACTGCGCCGTGTCGCCGAGCCGATCATTACGCTGGGCAAGAAGCCGTCGCTTGCCAACCGGCGGCTGGCGTTTTCGCGCCTGCGCGACCGCGAGATGGTGCTCAAGCTGTTCAACGACCTCGGTCCGCGGTTCGCCAATCGCAACGGCGGCTACCTGCGCATCCTGAAGTTCGGCTTTCGGCAGGGCGACAACGCACCCATGGCGCTGGTGGAACTGCTGGATCGTCCCGACGTTGCTGAAGAAGCCAAGACCGCCGCGAGGTAGACGCGATGTCGCAAAGCAAGACGCCTCAGGCACAAACGAAGAAGCCGGGATAACCCGGCTTCTTCGTTTTTGTGGGCCGACTCAACCGATTGCGGCCGCGGCGCGGCCGCGGGCAGGTTTGGACGCGATCAGCTGACGCAGGTAGCGTCCGGTATAGGACGACGCGGAGGCGGCCACTGTTTCCGGGGCGCCCTGCACGATGATGCTGCCGCCGCCATCGCCACCCTCGGGGCCCAGATCTATGATCCAGTCCGCGGTCTTGATGACATCCAGATTGTGCTCGATCACCACCACGGTATTGCCGTGATCGCGCAACCGGTGCAGCACGGTGAGCAACAGTTCGATGTCCTGGAAATGCAGGCCGGTAGTCGGTTCATCGAGGATGTACAGCGTGCGTCCCGTGTCGCGCTTGGAAAGCTCCAGCGCGAGCTTGACGCGCTGCGCCTCGCCACCCGAGAGCGTGGTTGCGCTTTGTCCCAGGCGGATGTAGCCCAGGCCGACATCGAGCAGCGTATCGAGCTTGCGCGCAACGACCGGGACTGCGCTGAAGAATCCATGCGCCTGTTCCACCGTCATTTCCAGCACTTCGTGAATGTTGCGGGCCTTGTACTGGATCTCCAGGGTTTCGCGGTTGTAGCGCTTGCCATGGCAGACGTCACAGGCAACGTAGATGTCCGGCAGGAAATGCATTTCCACCTTGATGACGCCGTCTCCCTGACAGGCTTCGCAGCGGCCGCCCTTGACATTGAAGGAAAAGCGCCCCGCGCCGTAACCACGCTCGCGCGCCATCGGCACGCCCGCAAACAGGTCGCGTATCGGCGTGAACAGGCCGGTGTAGGTGGCCGGATTGGAACGCGGCGTGCGTCCAATCGGGCTCTGATCGACATTGACGACCTTATCGAAAAAATCCAGTCCCTGAATTTCGTCGTGTGGCGCCGGCTCGGAGGTGCTCCCGTAGAGGTGCTGCGCGACCGCATGGTAGAGCGTGTCATTGATCAGGGTGGACTTGCCGGAACCCGACACGCCCGTTATGCAGACGAACAGGCCCACCGGAAGATCCAGGTTCACGTTTTTCAGATTGTTGCCGCGCGCTCCCAGCAGACGCAGCATGTGCTTCGCCTGGGGTTTGTGGCGTAACTGCGGCATCCGGATTTGGCGACGTCCGGACAAATACTGTCCGGTGAGCGATTCGGCGCTGGCGGCGATCTGCGCGGGCGTTCCTTCGGCGACGATGCGCCCGCCGTGCGCACCGGCGCCGGGCCCCATGTCCACCACGTAATCGGCACTGAGGATCGCATCGGTATCGTGTTCCACCACGATGACCGAATTGCCGAGATCGCGCAGTTCCTTCAGCGTTTCGAGCAACCGGCCGTTGTCACGCTGGTGCAGTCCGATCGAAGGCTCGTCCAGCACGTACATGACGCCGGTCAGCCCGGAGCCGATCTGCGAGGCGAGCCGGATGCGTTGCGCCTCACCTCCGGACAGCGAGTCGGCCGAACGGTCCAGGGCCAGGTAATCCAGGCCGACATTGACCAGGAACTGCAGGCGGTTGGCGATTTCCTGCACGATCCTTTCCGCGATCGCCAGCTTCGCTCCCTCGAACCTCACTTCCCGGAAGAACTGCAGCGCACGTTGCAGCGGCAGGCCGCTGACTTCGAAGATCGCCTTGCCGGCGACGAATACATTGCGCGCTTCGCGCCGCAGCCGCGTGCCCTTGCACTCGGGACAAGGCTGGCCGGCGAGGTATTTCCCCAGTTCTTCGCGCACCGCAGCCGAATCGGTTTCGCGATAGCGCCGTTCCAGATTGGGCAGGATGCCTTCGAAGGGATGTTCGCGCTGGACCTTGTTGCCGCGCTCGCCGACGTAGAGAAAACGCACTTTTTCGCGGCCCGTGCCATTCAGGATCAAATCGCGCACGGTTTCCGGCAGTTGCTCGAAGGGCGTGTCGATGTCGAATCCATACTGCTGCGCGAGACTGCCGATCATCTGGAAGTAGAACTGGTTGCGCTTGTCCCAGCCCCTGACCGCGCCGGCGGCGAGCGACATGTGCGGAAATGCCACCACGCGTTTTGGATCGAAGAAAGTGATCTGGCCGAGACCGTCGCAGCGCGGGCACGCCCCCATTGGATTGTTGAACGAAAACAGCCGGGGTTCCAGTTCGGACAGGGAATAGCTGCAGATCGGGCACGCGAAGCGCGCGGAAAACAGATGTTCGTGCCCGCCATCCATTTCCACCGCCAGTGCGCGCCCGCCGGCATGACGCAGCGCCGTTTCGAACGATTCAGCCAGGCGTTGCTTGATGTCCGGGCGCACCTTCACCCGGTCGATGACGATCTCGACCGAGTGTTTTCGGGTCTTGGAGAGCTTCGGAACGCTGTCTATGTCAACCACCGTCCCGTCGACACGCACGCGTATGAAGCCCTGCGCGCGCAGTTCCTCGAACAGTTCCAGGTTCTCGCCCTTGCGTTCGACCACCAGCGGCGCCAGGATCATGAGCCGCGTGTCCGCGGCGAGTTGCAGCACGTGGTCGACCATCTGCGACACGCTTTGCGCCGCTAACACCAGGCCGTGATCCGGGCAATGCGGATCGCCCACGCGCGCGTAAAGCAGCCGCAGGTAGTCGTGGATTTCGGTGACGGTGCCCACGGTCGAGCGCGGATTGTGGCTGGTGGCTTTCTGCTCGATCGAAATGGCCGGCGACAGACCCTCGATCAGGTCGACATCCGGCTTTTCCATCAACTGCAGAAATTGTCGCGCGTAAGCAGACAACGATTCGACGTAGCGGCGCTGGCCTTCCGCATAGAGCGTATCGAAGGCCAGAGAAGACTTGCCGGAGCCGGACAACCCGGTGATCACGATCAGCCGGTTGCGCGGCAGATCGAGATTGATGTTCTTCAGATTGTGCGTGCGTGCGCCGCGTACGCGGATGAAATCCATTCTATGGAAGAGGGCCTGGTCAACCTGCTAATATACTGCACTTCAAAAGCAATTCCCAACCCGCTCTTCAGTCCCGTTTTCGAATGCCTGTCTCAGACCGCATGACCCCCCAGGAGTTGCGCGCGAGCATCGGTCTCGCCGGCATTTTCGGGCTGCGCATGCTTGGCATGTTCATCATCCTGCCGGTGTTCGCGCTCTACGCCGCGACGCTGCCCGGCGGGAGCAGTCATACCATGGTCGGCATTGCGCTCGGCGCTTACGGCCTGACCCAGGCCTGCCTGCAGGTGCCATTCGGCTGGCTTTCGGACCGTTGGGGGCGCAAGCGGACCATCTATCTCGGCCTGCTTATTTTCGCGCTCGGCAGCTTCATAGCCGCGCTCGCGCACGACATCAGCATGGTGGTCCTGGGCCGCATTATCCAGGGGGCCGGCGCAATTTCCGCCGCCGTGATCGCGCTGGCGGCGGATCTGACGCGCGACGATCAGCGCACCAAAGCCATGGCCATCATCGGCATGACCATCGGCGCCACGTTCGCGCTGTCCATGGTGGCCGGACCCGTGCTCGATCGCCTGGTGGGTGTCCCCGGAATCTTCGCGCTGACCGGACTTCTGGCGATCGCGGCGTTGCTGGTTGTGCGGGTAGTTGTCCCCGATCCCTTGCCGGCCGGCGCACACAAACCGCCGGTTCAGCGGGCGTCATTGCAATCCGTGTTGCGCGATACGCAGTTGTTGCGGCTCAACTACGGCATATTCGCGTTGCACGGCATCCTGATGGCGCTTTTTGTCGTGGTGCCTTTCGCGCTGCAGGCGCACCTGCCCGCGGCCAGTCACTGGCTGGTGTATCTGCCGGTCATGCTGGGCGCGATTGTGCTGATGCTCCCCGCCATGCTGCTCGCCGAACGCAGGGGTCTGCAGAAACCGGTATTTGTCGGCGCGGTGACCGTGTTGATCGGCGCACTCGCGCTGTTGTTGTTCTCCGATGAGGGGCTGGCCGCACTGGTGCTTGGCCTGCTGGTTTTCTTCGCTGCCTTCAATCTGCTCGAAGCGACACTGCCCTCCCTGATCTCGAAGCGGGCACCGGCGAGCGCCAAGGGCACCGCCATCGGCGTTTACAGCTCGGTGCAATTCATCGGCACTTTCGTGGGTGCGGCGAGCGGCGGCTGGTTGTCGCAACACTACGGCGCCCCGGCGGTATTCGGATTCTGCGGCGTGCTGGCGACCGTCTGGCTGCTGCTGGCGTTCGGCATGTCCATCCCGCGCAGCCTGGAGACGCGCCGTTATCAGTTGCCGAGGACCGACGCGCAAACCGCCTCGGGACTCGTGCGCAGCTTGTCGGGCCTGCCCGGTGTGCGCGAAGTGAACCTCAGCGGCGCAGGCGTGGCGTATCTGAAAGTGGACAGCAAGGGCTTCGACGAACAAAATGTCATCAAACTACTGGCAGGGGAGAGTTGAGCTATGGCCTCGGTAAACAAAGTAATCCTGATCGGCAACCTCGGGCGTGACCCCGAGGTGCGCTATCTGCCCAGCGGCGACGCGGTGGCCAATATCAGCATCGCCACCACGGAAACGTGGAAAGACAAGGGCGGCGAGAAGCAGGAAAAGACGGAATGGCACCGGGTGGCGATGTTCGGCAAAACCGCCGAGATCGCCGGCGAATACCTGAAGAAGGGATCGCAGGTCTACATCGAAGGGCGACTGGAGACCCGCAAGTGGACCGACAAGGAGGGCCACGAGCGCTCCACCACGGAAATACGCGCCGACCGCATGCAAATGCTCGGCTCGCGCTCGGGTGGGTCGGAGCGCATGGCGCCGCCGGAGGACGACGCGTCTTCCCGTCCTTCCGCCGCTGCTCCTGCTCCCGCGAAGAAGGCCGAAGGAACCGGGAAAGGCGGCGGTTTCGACGACCTCGAGGACGACATTCCTTTCTGACCTATTTTCGGGCAGCGGCGCACCCCTGAAGAACCTGCTGGAGTACCAACAAACAAGCGTGAAATAAGAAAGGGGAAAGGCGTCAATGCGCTGGGTTGCGGCCTCCGAAAGAGACATCGTCAACGAGACGATGGAAAAGCGCCTGTGGGCCACTGCCGATCAGTTCCGCGCTAACTCCAGGCGCAAGTTCGGGCAATACTCGACACCGGCCCTCGGGCTGATCTTTCTGCGCTTCGTGCAAATGAACTTCGTAACCGGCGGCATTAACGCGCAGATCAGCTACGCCGGATGCTTCGTTGCTCGAGACTGCGCTTGAGTCAAATCGCTCCTATCAACGCTGGTCAGATCCTCACTGGGTCGCTCTTCAACGAACCTATGCGGGTCGAGACCGTGCAGGCCAGCGGCCTCGCGAGCTGGGTGGTCGGTCTCGTAGGGACGCAGTCCGAGCGGTTCCGCAAGGTCACACTGACAGCGGCCGATCTCGATCGCCTCACGTTTCTCGATGCGGAGCACTCTTTCGACGGCGACGGACGCCTGTTGCGGCTTGGGCTCCAGGCCTACGCGCTCGGCATCGCCTACGAGTTCGATCCCTACTTCGGGCTCTCGATCTCGCGCGTGGATCCGCTGCCGCATCAGCTCGAAGCGGTCTACGACTACCTGCTCAAGCTCGCACGCGTGCGCTTTCTGCTGGCCGACGACGCCGGAGCGGGCAAGACCATCATGTCGGGCCTGCTCATCCGCGAGCTCGAACTGCGCGGCCTCGCCGAGCGCATCCTGATCGTCTGCCCGGCGAACCTCGCCTTCCAGTGGCAGCGCGAGCTGAAAGAGAAGTTTGATACCAAGTTCCTTGTCCTCAAAGGCCAGGACATCCGCGACCAGTTCGGCGTGAATCAATGGCTCGAGCGCAATCGAGTGATCACCTCGCTCGACCTCGCGAAGCGCGCCGATATCCTGCCCGGGCTACGCCAGGTCCACTGGGACCTGGTCATTGTGGACGAGGCGCACCGCATGTCGGCCGCCGACGAGTCGCACAAAAGCCTGCGCTACAAGTTGGGCGAGCTGCTGCGCGACACATCGGATCACATGCTCCTGCTCACGGCGACGCCACATCGGGGCGACCCGCAGAACTTCAGCCTGTTCCTGCAGCTGCTCGACGCCGACTGCTACGCCGATGTCAAATCGATCCGCGCGGCGATGGACCGTAAGCGGGCGCCGTTCTACCTGCGTCGGACAAAGGAAGCCATGGTTTACTTCCCGCAGCGGCGAGAGGACGGCACCTGGGTCGCCGAAAAAATCTTCACGAAGCGCATTCCTCACACCGTGGACTTCCATATCGACGGCGCGGAGTTCGACCTCTACCGGGATGTGACACGCTTCGTGAAGCGCGAGAGCGCCCGCGCCGCGGCCGAGGGTGAGGACCCGCGCGCGCGCGCGATCGGATTCCTGATGTCTCTCTACCAGCGCCGGCTCGCGTCGAGCACTTACGCCATGCGGCGTTCGCTCGAGAACCGCGCACGGCGCCTCGAAGAGGGTCTCAAACGCGCGCAGGATCTCGCCCGCCAGGCGCCGCCGGATCTCCCCGATCCGGAAGAGCTGGAGGAAATGGAAGAGAGCGAGCGCGACCGGCTAGAGGCGCTGCTCGAAGCGATCACGCTCGCTGGGAGCGCCGACCTTGTGCGAGAGGAGGTCCAAGAACTCCAACGCCTGGCCGTCCAGGCTCAGGCGGTTGAGGATGCGGGCACCGAGGCGAAGCTCTCGGAACTCAAGGCGCTGCTCCAGAAGGAAGGCTTCTTCGACCACGCGGACCAGCGCTTGCTCCTATTTACAGAGTTCAAGGACACGCTGGACTACCTCATGGCGCGCCTCAAGTCCTGGGGCTTCCGCGTCGGCTGCATCCACGGCGGCATGAAGTCGGGCTCGCGTGACGAGCCGGGCACCCGCCTCCACGCTGAGCAGCAGTTTCGCGAAGGCGAGATCCAGGTTCTGGTCGCCACCGAGGCCGCGGGCGAGGGGATCAACCTTCAGGTCTGCAACATCCTCTTCAACTACGACATCCCCTGGAACCCGAACCGCCTCGAGCAGCGGATGGGCCGTATCCATCGCTACGGCCAGCGCAAGGACTGCCTGATCTTCAACTTCGTTGCGACCAACACGATCGAGGGACGCGTCCTGCAGCGGCTGCACGAAAAGCTTCAGGAGATTCGCGACGCGCTCGACGACGACGCGGTGTTCAACGTCGTCGGCGAGGTCCTGCCTGCGGCCCACGTCGAGCGCGTGCTGCGCGACTACTACGCCGGAAAGCTCGGCGATGCCGACCTCGAGGAGCGCATGCTCCGCGATGTAGACGAAAAGCAGTTCCGCGCTATTTGCCAGAACGCCCTCGAAGGGCTCGCGAGCAAGAAACTCAATCTGGAAATGCTGATCGAGCGACGCGCGCAGGCGCAGGAGCGCCGGGTCGTCCCGGAGACCATCGCGCGTTTTCTCCGTGAGGCGGCCGAGTTCGTGCCGCTCACCCTCAAGACCATCCCGAGCATGGCACATGCCTTCGAGCCGGCGCGCACGCCTTCGATCCTCCGTCGTTACGAGAAGGACCCGGACTGGAAGCTCCCGGCCCTCGCGGACCGCTATCCGCGCTGCTCCACCGATCGCGAGGCAGCCGAGACCGAGAAGCTGGAGTGGGTCACGCCTGGCCATCCGCTCTTCGAGGCGATCCGGCGGCACACCCACGCAAGGGCGCTCGACGCGCTCGGCAAGGGCGCGACGTTCCACTCGCTCCAGCACGAAAGCCCGGCGCGTATCGACTTCTACCGGGCGCGCGTCGTGGATGGACTCGGGCAGGTGGTCCACGAGCGGCTCTTCGCAGTGGAGATCACCGAGGACGGCGAACCTCGGCTCCAGGAGCCCGGCCTGCTCGGCAACTTCGCGCCTGCGGACCCGCCGGCCCAGATGCCTGCGGTCGCGACTCTCCCCGAGGCGTCGACCTGGCTTCACGAGCACGCGCTCGCGCCGTTCCTCGAAGAGACACGCAAGGATCGGCTTTCCGAAGTCGACCGGGTCAGCGCCCACGTCGAGCTTTCGCTCACCGAGTTGCTGCAGCGCGCGGACGAGGAGATCGGCCGCGCGGCGTCCGACGTGGAGCAGAAGCTCCCCGGCGCGGAGGGACGACTCTCCCAAGCCGAGACCCGTCATTCGGAGTTGCTTGCTCGCCGCGAGCGCCGCAGGATCGACCTCGATCGCCAGCGGGCGCTCACGCTCCAGGCAGTCGAGCGGCTCGCGAGCGTCCTCGCGTTGCCACACCCCGAACGCGAGGCACCCGAGGTGCGGCGGCTCAAGCCGAACTTCGAGACCGAAGCCATCGCCATGCGCGTGGTCATGGAGCACGAGCGAGCGCAGGGCCGTCAGGTCTACGACGTCTCCGAGAAGAACCTGGGCTACGACGTTACGAGCCTCGACCTTGCTTCAGGAGACCTGCGCCTCATCGAGGTGAAGGGCCTTGGCGCAACGACCGGCACGATCCTGCTCACGCCCAATGAGCGGCGCGTGGCAGAAGATCGTCCCGACTGTTTCTGGCTCTACGTCGTCACCGACTGCGATAATGCGCCGCGACTCCAGGAGCCGATCCGCGACCCGGCGCGCCTCGACTGGAACGAGGTGACGAAGGTGGCTCACTACTACTTGGCCGTGAACGCAATGACGAAGCCCATGCAGGTGCGCGAGGACTCGCCGCCGTATGGAGGAAAACATTCATGACGGCAGTGCGAATTCCCACCAACGCGAAACAGCTCGCCGCCCTCGTCAAAGAAGGCGAAGGTCCGGCTTTGGAGTTCAAGCGCTCGACGGGAGAATTGAAGGAGGGCATGCAGACGCTGTGCGCCTTCCTGAACGGCTCCGGCGGCAGAGTGTTCTTCGGCATCCGGCCGGAGGGCACCATCGAGGGGCAGGCCGTCTCCGACCAGACGCTCCGCGATGTCGCTCAAGCCGCCGATCGCTTCGAGCCTCCCGCCCACGTCTCCATTCACCGCATCAAAGTCAAGGCGGGCCGCGAGGTCGTCGCCGCGGCGGTCGAGGGCGGTGTGGACATGCGTCCCTTCACCTACGAAGGTCGCCCCTACGAGCGCGTGGGGAGCACGACGCGCCGGATGCCGCAGGCCAAATACGAGCGTCAGCTCGTCGAACGCGGCCATGCCAAACGCCGCTGGGAGAACCTTCCAGCCGAAGGACTGGCGCTGAAGGACCTGGATCGCAAGGAAATCCTGCGGACGCGCGAGCTGGCCATTCAGCAGAACCGGATCTCGCCGGACACCCACCGCGACATCGGGGAGATTCTCGACCGGCTGGGACTGCGGGCGTCGGGCGTCCTCACGCAGGCCGCCCATGTGCTTTACGGAAGGAGATTCCTGCCGGACACCCCACAATGTCTTCTCAAGATGGGGCGATTCCGCGGCACCGAAGTCACCGGCGAGATCGTGGACAACCGGCAGGAGCACATGAACGCCTTTTCCATGGTGCGCGAAGGGATGGCGTTCCTCGAACGAACCATGCCGCTGGGCGCGCGCTTTCCCGAGGGGAAAATATTCCGGGAGGATCGCTTCCCGGTTCCGCTGGACGCCCTCCGGGAAATCCTTCTCAACGCCGTCATGCACCGCGACTACTCCCACTACTCCGGCTACGTCGCCATCGTGGTCTTCGACGACCGGATCGAGATCCGTAGTTTCGGGCGCCTTCCCAACGGCATCACGGTGAAACAGCTTTCGGGGCGGCATGATTCGAAGCCGACCAACCCGTTGATCGCCGGAGCGTTCCACCGTACCGGGGCGGTGGAAGTCTGGGGGCGTGGCACCAACCGGGTGATCGAGATGTGCAAGGCGCACGGGGCCGCGCGGCCGATCTTCGAGCAGAGACAGGAATTCCTCATCGTGACCTTCCCGGCGGAAATGGCCGGGAGCAAGTCGGCACTAGGTCGGCACCAAGTCGGCACTAAGTCGGCACCCAGTCGGGATCAAGTCGCCGTCCTGGCATCATGCAGAGTTGAACGAACGCTTCTGGAATTGATGAAGGTCGTCGGACGCGCCGACCGCACCAAGTTCCGTGACGGCATTGTTAAGCCGCTGATCGAAGCGGGGCTGCTGGAATTGACCATCCCCGACAAGCCGCGAAGCCGGATGCAACGCTACAGGACGACGGAGGCAGGACTGGCCGCGTCGAAAGCGCCGGAGCGCGAATCATGAAGCGGCTCGACGACACCACCCTCGAGGCCATTGCCGAGGTGATTTGCGGACAGGGCGAAGGTGCCGGCGGCGGATACACCGCGCCTGGGCCATACCGCACGAAGACGCAGATATGCGACTTTTTCCGCCGGGCGGGTGTTGATCCCCAAGGCATGTCTTCCACTCGCAAGTGGTTTGTCCTCGAATCGCTTCAAGCCATCAATGGAACGCCTCAACTCGACAGCGTCTTGAGGCGCCTCGCTTCGCCCAAGGAATACCGAGGCGACGCAGCGGTCACGCAGGCCGTAACGGGCCATTTGAATCAGATACTGCAGGTCGAGGGTCTTGAACTCGTGCTTATCGGCGTCGAGCCACAGATTCGGGATCGCAAGGCCGCAGCGAGCGTGCAGAAACCCAAAGACGCGCCCTTGGAAACGCCACCGGATTTCGCACGCTTGGTGACGGATGCTTCGCTTGCCGACATCTTGGTCTTTCGGTGGGCTGAAGCGCAGAGATGCTTCCGAGCGGACGCTCACCTATCCGCGGTGATCATGATGGGCAGCATCATCGAGGGTGTCCTGCTGCACAAGGCCGAACACAACATGAAGCCCGCCAACCAGGCGAAGGCAGCGCCCAAAGAGAAAACCGGAGCGGTCAAGCCGATTCATGATTGGAGCCTGTCCAGTCTGATTGACGTCGCGCATGAGTCCGGTTGGCTTCAGGGCGATGTCAAACGGTTCAGCCATGCGTTGCGAGAGTCCCGGAACATTGTCCATCCGTACGTTCAGAGGCTTTCCAAGGATCGTCCCGATGGGGACACTTGCCGCATCTGCTGGCAGGTTGTTCGCGCCGCAGTGGCCGACCTTCTTGAGGTTGACAAGCAATCTGCTGAGGCGGCGCAACCTTGATCCCCAAGGACTGCAAGCGCCTGGCCGAGGTGGACTTCCCGATCGCCGAGGTGTCGCGGCACGCGGTGCGGGAGAAGGCGACTCCTCCGGGGCATCCGAGCAGGCTTCATCTGTGGTGGGCGCGGCGGCCGCTGGCGTCGAGCCGGGCGGTGCTGCTCGCGCTGCTGTGGCCGGACCCGTGCGATCCGCTCTGCCCGGCGGAGTTTAAGACCCAGGCGCGGAAGCTCTTGCCGCAGGTGGGCGGCTGCCATCCGGGCACCACAGACGAGGACCTCCGCAAGGCGCTGCTCAAGTTCATCGCGGATTTCGCGAACTGGGATAACGCGGCGCAAAGCACCTATCTCGAGGTCAGCCGGGCGCTGGTGAAGGCAGCGCACGGCGATGACCCGCCGCTGGTCGTGGACCCGTTCGCGGGGGGCGGCTCGATCCCGCTCGAGGCGCTGCGGCTCGGGTGCGAGGCGTTCGCGAGCGACTTGAATCCAGTCGCCTGCCTGATCCTCAAGGTGATGCTCGAAGAAATCCCGCGCCACGGACCGAAGCTCGCCGAGGAACTGCGTTGCGTCGGGGCTGTAATCGAGAAGCACGCGAAGAAGGATCTGGCCAATCTCTACCCCAAGGACCCCGACGGCGCGACGCCCATCGCCTACCTCTGGGCCAGGACTGTGCGCTGCGAGTCGCCGAGCTGCGGCGCGGAGATTCCGGTCTTCAAGTCCTCGTGGCTATCAAAGAAAGGAGCAAATAAGGCCCGCTACTTCCAGGAGCGACCGGAAGGACGCTGTGTTGTGCTTCTCGTCGATAGTGGTCCGTTGGGAGGGCCCGTGCGATTCAGAATCGCACGCGGGGATGGGAGCGAGGATCAGCGGCCCGGATTCATAGGACTGAATGCGACCAAGGCCAAAGGAAACAACTCGAACGTGTTCTGTCCGTGTTGCCGCTCCGTCTTGCCCGGCAACAAGACAAATCCGCGGACTAGCACGCAGCTTGCGGCCCAGCACGGCGGCGCCGACGTGGTCTTCGATGCGAAGGGCCGTCGGACTGGTGGGGCGCAGATGCTGGCGGTGGTGACGCTCAAGCCCGGCGAGCACGGGCGGCGCTATAGGCTGCCAACCGAGCGTGACTACGAAGCCGTCCGCAACGCGCAGGAGCGGCTTGCGGCGATCCTCGCCGAGTGGGAGCGCGGCGGGAAGCAGGGTCTCTGCCCGGTACCAGATGAGCCGACGCCAGCCGGTGGCGGCTCTGGCGCTGGCCGCGCCTTCAGCGTGCAGCGGTACGGCATGCTCCAGTGGGGCGACCTCTTCACAGCGCGGCAGAAGGTGGTGCTGGTTTGGCTACGCGACGAGCTGTCGCGCACGAAGAGTAGCGACTGCGCCGCGGTGCTGGCATGTGCCCTCAGTAGGGTTTCGATGAGTGGCATGTCATGCACGCGGTGGAATGCGGTAGCGGAGAAGATGCAGCACACGTTTGGCCGGCAGGCACTACCCATCGTGTGGGATTTTGCGGAGGTTGTCGTCACTGCAAGTGCGCCAGGCAACTGGAAGAGCGGATATGAGCTGATCTCAGAGGTCATAGAGACATCACGAAGCCGTAGCGCTGGCCAAGCGCAACTAGCCGACGCAGCCGAGCACCCACTACCCGACGATACTGCGCACGTCTGGTTCACCGACCCGCCGTACTACGACGCCATTCCGTACTCAGACTTGGCGGACTTCTTCTTCGTGTGGCTAAAGCGCACGCTGCCTGACCACCAACTGCTGCGCGACCCCTACGATCCAGCAAACCCGCTTACGCCCAAGATCCGAGAAACCGTGCAGGACGAGACGAAGCGCGTCGACGGGCGGCCCAAGGATCGCGAGTGGTTCGAAGAGACGATGGCGCGCGCCTTTGCCGAAGGCCGTCGAGTGTTGCGTGAGGACGGTATTGGCGCCGTTGTCTTTGCGCACAAGACAACCGAGGGCTGGGAGGCGCTCCTTTCCGGCATGATCCGCGGCGGCTGGACAATTACAGGCTCGTGGCCGATTGCAACTGAAATGACCACTCGAATGCGCGCGCGTGAGTCCGCCGCCCTCGCTACAAGCGTCCACCTCATCTGTCGTCCGCGTCCCGACCGTGCGCCGGTTGGCGACTGGGCCGATGTGCTGCGCGAACTGCCAAAGCGAGTCGCCGACTGGATGGAACGCCTGCAGGGCGAAGGAATCCGCGGCGCCGATCTCGTCTTCGCCTGCATTGGACCGGCGCTTGAGATTTTCAGCCGCTACGCGAGGGTCGAGACCGCCGAGGGTCGCGAGGTCGCGCTCGCCGAGTACCTGGAGAAAGTTTGGGAGGTCGTGGGCCGGAGCGCCCTGGCGCAAATACTCGGCACCGCCGAGGCCACGGCCCGCAACGGCGCGGCCGGCGCCGTCGAGGAGGATGCTCGGCTCACGGCACTCTTTCTCTGGACGCTACAGGCCACCGACGGCGAAGAGGCGGGAGAGGCGAGCGACGAAGGCGAGGATGAGGAGCCGTCCGAAGAGGACGATGACGAAGAGGGCGCCTCGCGCGGCAAGGCCAAGGGCTTCACGCTCGTCTTCGACGTCGTGCGTCGCTTCGCGCAGCCACTCGGCATCGAGCTTCCCAAGTGGGAAGGCCGTGTCATCGAGACGAAGAAGGGCGTCGTGCGCCTGCTGCCGATCGCCGAGCGAGCGAAGCAGCTCTTCGGCGAGGACGGCGCGCAGGCCGTGGCCGCGCGGCTGGAGCAGAACGTGGCCGTCGGCACCAACCCGCTCCAGGGGATGCTGTTCCCCGATCTGGAGGCGGCCCCGAAGGTTCGCGGACGGGGTCGCGGCCGCGGCACACTCGGAGGCGTCGATGTCTCGGGCGAGAGCCTGGCCGCCGCCCGTGAGGCGACGACCCTCGACCGCGTCCACGCGGCGATGCTGCTCCAGGCCGGCGGCCGCACCAACGCGCTGCGCGCGCTGCTCAAGGCCGAGCAGGAGCGCGGCCCCGACTTCCTGCGCCTCGGCAACGCCTTCTCGGCCCTGTACCCGAAGGGGAGCGAGGAGAAGCGCCTGCTTGACGCTATGCTTATGGCAATGCCGAGGTGACCCACATGGAACCGACGATAAAGCAACTGGTCCTGAAACGATTTCGCAGCATCCCTTCAGAACGCATCACGTTTGATAATCCGACGATCTTCGTCGGGCGTAACGGTTCGGGTAAGAGCAACCTCGTCAGCGCATTCTCGTTCCTCGCCGACGCGATGGCCTCGCCGCTGCAGGCGGTGTTCGACAAAGCGGGTGGAATCTCGACCGTACGCAACCGTACATCTGGTCGAAGCTATCCACCGAATCTCGGTTTGCGGGTGGATTTCGGACGACTGAATGGGAAAGCTTCGTCCGGCTTCTACGCGTTCGAGGTCAGGGCGCTGAAGAATTACGGTTTCTCGGTTGTGCGCGAACAATGTTCAGTGGGTAGTGCGTGGTTCGATCGGATCGGTACGAAGTTCACATCCAACGTCGGCGGCATGAAACCCTCGCTCGATCCCTCCTCGCTCAGCTTGCCGTTGGTCGGCGGCGAGGCGAAGTTCGCCCCGGTGTTGCGCACGCTCGCGTCCATGCGCGTGTACTCCATTGAACCCGGCAAGCTGCGTGAGATGCAGGATCCGGACAGTGGCACAAGCCTCAAGCCTGATGGCAGCAATGTTACAAGCGTGCTCAAGGAGATCGAGCGCCAGTCGGACCGCGATTTCGAGCGAATTTCGGACATCCTTGCGACGATCGTTCCCAACACGAAGCAAGTCGAGGTCAAGAAGCACGGCAAGAACCTCTCACTCGAATTCACGCAGGAATGGGGCGAGAGAAAGCGGCTGAAGTTCGAAGGATTCAGCATGTCGGACGGCACGCTGCGCGCGATCGGCATGCTTGCGGCGGTGTTCCAACGGCCGGTGCCCTCGCTGATTGCGGTGGAAGAGCCCGAGGCGACGATTCACCCGGGCGCACTGGAGTCCGTTCTCGACCTGCTGCGCCACGCATCAAAACACATGCAGGTCGTGATCACCACGCACAGTCCAGAACTGCTCGACGCGAAATGGATTACCGATCAGCACTTGCGAATCGTGGAGTGGACTGAAGGCGCGACACGCGTCGCGCCGGTCTCCGATGCGACGCGCAAGGCGCTGCACGATCATCTGATGGGCGCGGGCGAGCTACTGCGCTCGAATGCGCTCGACCCCGCGTCCTTGTTTGATCACGAAGAGAAACTTATGCAAGGAGAACTGTTCGAGGACTTCGCGTGATCATCCAGCCGATCGTGGAGGGACAAGGCGATGAAGCCGCAGTTCCGTTGTTGCTGCGCCGATTACGGGACGAGGCGCAGGCGTGGGGGCTTGAAGTCGGCAGGCCGCATCGAAGAAGGCGTACGCAGTTGGTGAAGAAAGACTCCTTGCAGAGCGCGGTGCGGGTCGCGGCGCTGCGCGAGGATTGCGCGGGGATACTCATCCTGTTCGACGCCGACGACGATTGTCCCGCGGAGTTGGCGCCGACCCTCGAACAATGGGCGCGCGAAGCAGCGGGCGAGATACCCTGCGCGGTGGTCATGGCGAACCGCGAGTACGAGGCGTGGTTTCTCGCGAGCATCGAAGCATTGCGCGGTAGGGCAGGCATCCCGCCCGAGGCGGCATCGCACCCCAATCCGGAGGCGCCTCGCGATGCCAAAGGCGAGCTGGAACGACGCATGCCGGGCGGCGCGAGCTACTCCGCCACGGTCGACCAAGCGCCATTGACGGCGCATCTCGACCTGCAGAGCGCGTACCGGCGCTGCCGCAGCTTCCGCAAGCTGGTGAGCGCCTTCGGTGCGCTCGCCGCCAACGCTGGCGCAGCGCCTGCGGTGTGGCCGCCCGCAGCGTGGGTTTCATGAAATGAACCGCGCTGTCTGGCAGATCTCGGGTGGCCCGGCGTCACGAGCGTATGCCGAGGTCTTCCTGAAGCACGGCGTCGCGCTGATCGGCCCGGGTGACGCCGGCGCGTGGACGCCCGAGCGCGACGACGACGAGTTCGAGGGCGGCTTTGTGCGGCGCTTCGCGAGCGAGGTCGCGGCCGGGGATGTGTTCCTGCTGCGCAGGGGGATCGCGACGATCGCCGCCGTCGGCCTCGTGGCGAGCGACTACCTGTACGTAAACGCCTTCGACGACGTGAACGGCTGGGACCTGCAGCATGCCCGGCGCGTGCACTGGTGCCGTCTCCCCGCGGAGCACGCGTTCGGGGGCGCGGCGTTCGGCGCCAACCCGCCGCGCTGCTCACGGGTGTGGAACGAGGAGGTCGTAGACTTCGCGGAGCGGTTCCTGAAGTCTCCACCGACGCACTGGCAGACGGCCCCTCTGCCGGAACTGCTCGCCGAGGAACCGCCGCTGGATCAGGTGCCCGACGCCTTGCAGGGCATCGTCGCTCAGGCCGCCGATCTCGTGCCGCTGCTCCAGGACGGCCAGGCCTTCGGCGAGCACCCGAGCGAGGACGAGCTGATCGCGCACTTCGTCGTGCCGTTCCTGCGCGCGCTCGGCTGGCCGCCGGAAAGGATCGCTGTGCAATGGCGGCGCATCGACGTGGCGGTGTTCCGGGCGCTGCCCCGCACGCCGGAGAACTGCCACCTTGTGATCGAGGCCAAGCGCCTGGGCGCGGGCGTCGAAGGCGCGCTCGATCAGGCCAAGGGATACGTGGAGCAGCTCGGGCGTTCGCGCGACGTGATTGTCACCGATGGCATCCGCTACCGGATGTACGGCGGAGAACGTGACTTCGCGCCAGTGGCCTATGCCAACCTCGCGCGTCTAAAAAAACCGGCGGCCGATCTGTTCGCCCGGATGCGGAGGCCGTAGGAAAATTCGACCGCGAGGTGCCATACTGTTTAGTGTGTGAAGTGCTGCATGCCGATGGCAACGCACTGCTTCGGGCGTAATGAACGATTCCACCCATGACTAAGCGAGAACTTCAAAAGACGATCGACCGCATGGTGCGGCGGATCGTAAAGCGGTTTCACCCTGACCGTGTGATTCTCTTCGGCTCGCATGCGCGCGGGACCGCTGGTCCGGACAGCGACGTCGATCTGCTGGTCGTGATGTCCGTTACGGGTTCACGGCGGGAGAAAGTCGTGGAAATCGGAGTCGCGCTTCACGGCTTCGGCGTGGCGAAGGACATTGTGGTCACCACTCCCGAGGACTTCGCGTGGAGAAAGGAAATCCCCGGGACGATAGAGCGCCCCGCCGCCCTCGAAGGCAAGGTCCTCTATGCCCGACCCTAGTGCGATAAATACCGTCGTGCATGAATGGGTCACGAAGGCTGAGAGCGACCTGCGCGCTGCGGCCTATCTGCTTGAGCCCCGAGAGGATCGGCCGACGGATGCGGTCTGCTTCCACGCCCAGCAGTGCGCGGAAAAGTACATCAAGGCTCTGCTTGTGCTCAGGGCCATCGACTTCCCGAAGACGCACGACATCGGGAAGTTGACGGCTCTCTTGCCCGCAGCTCTTCGCCCGCATTTGACTCCCGAGGAGCAGCGGCGGCTCGCCGGGTACGCCGCTGCGGCGCGCTACCCCGGATCAAGCGAGATTGCGTCGGCCGAAGCCCGGCGGGCGGTCGCATTGGCCCGCCGCGTGCGCAGGAACATTCGTCGGGCGTTGCCGCGCGACACACTGCGACGAAAGAAGCGTTGATGGAACCCTGGTACAAGGTCGCGACACCGCGCAAGGAAGTCCGCGAAGGCCGCTCGTTCAATCCGGACGAGTTCGCCATCGCCCTCGAGCAGGTCGTGGCGGGGACGGCGCCCGAGGACTATCGCGACCCTGCGCAGTTCTTCGCGCGTACTTGCTTCACGCGGGCGCTGCGCGAGCACGCGGGCATGGTGCTGCGGCGGCTCTCCGGGAGAACCGACAACACGTCACCGGTGCTCACGCTCATCACCCAGTTCGGCGGCGGCAAGACGCACACGCTCACCACGCTGTACCACCTGGCGAAGAACGGAGACGCCGTGGCCGGCCACAACGGGGTCGCCGACCTGGTGCGCGAAGCGGGCGTCGGTTCTGTGCCCAAGGCGAAGGTCGCCGTGTTCGTGGGCAACGCCTGGGATCCGCAGCCGGGGCGCGAGACGCCGTGGATCGACATTGCCCGCCAGCTCGCGGGCGACAAGGGTGTCGAGGCGCTTGGTCCCGCAGCGAGGACCACGCCGCCTGGCACCGACTCCATCGCGCGGGTCTTCCAGGCGGCCGGCGCGCCGGTGCTCCTGTTGTTTGATGAGGTGCTGAACTACCTGAACCGCCACCGCGGCGGCGCCGAATCATTCCATGCCTTCATCCAGAATCTGACAGTCGCCACCACCGGCACCACGCACGGCGCGGCGGTGATCAGCCTGCCGCGCAGCCAGGTCGAGATGACGGCGTCGGATCAGGAGTGGCAGGACAAGATCTCGAAGGTGGTGCGGCGCGTCGCCAAGGACCTGATCGCCAACGACGAGACCGAGATCAGCGAGGTCGTTCGGCGCCGGCTCTTCCAGGATCTCGGAAGCGAGAAGATTCGGAAGAACGTCGCCAAAGCCTACGGCGACTGGTGCTTCGAGCGGCGCGCGCAACTCCCTCCGGAATGGACCGCCGTGGATTCGGCCGCGACCGAGGCCAAGGCGCGCGAATTCCTGCAGCGCCGCTTCGAGGCCTGCTACCCGTTCCATCCGGCGACGCTGTCGGTCTTCCAGCGCAAATGGCAGGCGTTGCCGCAGTACCAGCAGACGCGCGGCACGCTGGCGATGCTGGCCCAGTGGATTTCGATCGCAGCCCAAGACGCCTACCGCAAAGCTCGCACCGAACCGCTCGTCACGCTCGGTTCGGCGCCGCTCGACGAGCCCGGGTTCCGCAGCGTCGTGCTCGGCCAACTCGGCGAGTCACGGCTCATCGCGGCGATTGATACCGACATCGCCGGCGAGCAGGCGCACAGCAAAGCGCTCGACGCCGACACGAAAGGACCACTTCGGGACATCCACCGGCGTGTCGGCACCGCCATCCTCTTCGAGTCGTCGGGCGGGCAGACCGATAAAGTCGCGCATCTTCCCGAGTTGCGCTTCGCGCTCGGCGAGCCCGAGCTCGACACGACATCGATAGACAACGCCGCGTTCGCGCTCGAAGGCAGGTCGTACTTCATCCGCAAGACGGGCGCGGACGGCTTCCGCATCGGCTACCAGCCGACGATGAAGAAGGTGGTGAGCGACCGGCGCGCGTCGCTCGATGAGGAAACCGAGGTCAAGCCCGCGCTGCGCAAGCTCGTCGAGGAGGAGTTCCGGCGCGGCGCCAGCATCTCCGTGGTGGCTTTCCCAGGAGATGGGGCGGAGATCCCGGACACGCCGAGACTGACTCTCGTCGTCGCCGATCCGGAGGTGGAGTGGTCGGGCGGCGGCTCGTTGCGCGCGCAGCTCGCCGAGTGGACACGACAGCGCGGAAAGTCGCCGCGGCTCTATCCGGGAGCGCTCGTCTGGTGCCTCAAGAAGCCGGGCCGGGACCTGCGCGACAAGGTGGAGCTGGGACTCGCGTGGAAGCGGGTGGCGCGCGAGGTTGCCGAGGGCACGCTCGGTGGTGAGTTCGACAGGAATGACCGGGCGGAGCTTCAGTCGAAGGTCAAGGACGCGGAAGAGGCGGCGAAGGACGAGGTCTGGGGCGACTATCGTTTCGCGGTCGTTGCCGACGGGCAGGAAACCGACGGGCTCAAGGTGATTGACCTCGGCGCGGGGCACTCTTCGAGTGGCGAGACGTTGTGCGGCCGGGTGATCGGCGCGCTCAAGTCCGAGGCGCTCCTCAACGAATCCGTCGGCGCCGGCTACATCGAGCGCAACTGGCCGCCGGCGCTGAAGGAGTCCGCGGCATGGCCGCTGGCGAGCCTGCGGCAGAGCTTTCTCAACGGCTCGCTCACCCGCCTCGTGGATCCCGATGCAATCCTGAAGAGCAAGATCGTCGAGTTCGTGAGTCGAGGCGACTTCGGGTTGGCGTCGGGTGCGAAAGCTGACGGCGGCTACGAGCGAGTGTGGTTTGAGGAACTGGTGGCACCGGACGAGGTCGCCTTTGACGCTGGGGTGTTCCTGCTAATGAAGGATTCGGCGAAGGCGCTCAAGACGGGTGCTCCACCCGAGCCCGTGCCTGGTTCGAGTCCCCAGCCTGGTCCCGAACCCATCCCTTTGCCTGAGCCGAGCCCGGCACCAGGAGCCGCGGCCGCGCCTGGCGCTACCACGAAGACGCTGCGCCTCGTCGGAATGGTGCCGCCCGAGGTCTGGAACCGTCTCGGGACAAAGATTCTGCCGAAGCTGCGGTCGGGCTCCGAACTGACAATCGGATTGGAGTTCACAGTAACAGTCAAAGCCGAGAACGCAGGAAGCCTCGCGGCAGAACTGCGGCAAATCCTGCAGGAACTCGGGCTCGCGGAAGCGGTGCGAGTCGAGTAGGAAAGGCTCCGTCTTTCGCTACGCGGATTACGACATCACCGCATGACCGAGGCGTCGCGCCGCTAGTACGACAGGCGCGCAAAGTGCGACGCGCTGTTCGAACATGTTTACAAGAGCTACCACAGCGGCGGCGGGCGCAGCGTATATTCGAATGCCGCCTGATCCAGGGTCGGACATGACGGCAGGCGCGGGTACACGGCCCCGCAAGCGCGGGTGGAGATTCATCGGGTTTTCCGGGAAAATAGCGAGATCTGATGGCCAATCCCCTACGGCCGTCCTTAGAATGAAACCCGAGGCTCTTACATGACTTTGCTCAACGTCAAACTCGACGACAAATACACCTTGCAGTCGGGGCGTGTTTACATCACCGGCACGCAGGCGCTGGTGCGCTTGCCGATCATGCAGCACCTGCGCGACCGCGCAGCCGGGGTCACCTCCGGCTGCTACATCTCGGGTTACCGCGGCTCGCCGCTCGGCGGATACGACCAGCAGCTGTGGGCCGCGGGCAAGCATCTCACGGCGCACAACATCGTATTCCAGCCCGGCGTCAACGAAGACCTGGCGGCGACGGCGTTATCGACGGCCGCTCGCTGCTGGGGATCGGTCAGTTCCTGCAGCACATCGGTCGGCAGTTGAAACCGGTACGCAGGCAATTCGCCGAGTAGCGCCACCTTGCCGATGTGCAGAAAGTTGATCAGCACATTGGTGTCGGTGATGACGACGGTCGTCACGGCCGGAGCGGACATGGGACGGTCCTGTCGTTACGCCTTATCGAAACCGGCCGATGAGAGTAAGCGCTCGACGTCGCGTGGCTTCATACCCGCCATCGCGGCCAACTCGGTCAGTTTGCTCTGGGTGATCTCTTCACGTCGATTGGCTTCCAGTGCAAGCCCAAGAAAACGGCGCCGGAATTCATCCCGCGTTCCGCGTTGCTCTACCGGGTCATCGGCGGCCAGGAAATCGGCGATGGCCTTTCCCGCTCCGGAATCCTCTTCGGACTTCAAGCGCTGGAACTCGCGCTCATCGATCAGGCGTAAGTTCTTGAGGCGATACAACGCCGAAATGCGGCTCACGCCAAAGTGATGGGCGAGCAGCGCGGCATCGTACAGCTGAGGTCCGGGCTCAGCCTCGCGGCGCGAAGATCAGATCCAGCGGTTCGCGACCGTTCCTGCGGTAAACCGAAAAATCGGAGTCCAGGGTGAACACCTGATGGCGCTCGAACAGCTCCGCCATGCGCACCACGCAGGCTTCCGCGAGCGAGATCGGGCGGTCGCGGTATTTCCGGTGCAGGGCGCGCAGCGGGGCCACGTGCTCGCCAACCTGGAAGGGGATGCGCACGGCGCCGTTGGTAAGAAGGTCGAACCACGCCTCCTGCGCTTTCGGCAAGTCCGACAGGAGAAACATCGCTTCGGCGAGCACCGGCTCGCACGTGAGCAGCGGCGCGTCGAGCGCGCTCACCTGCTCCACGGTCCAGCCGTGATGGCGCTCGGCCTTGTCGAGGAACGCGACCAGCGGCCCCGTGTCAACGATCGCGGCGGGCACGGCCGAAGCCCTTGAGGTGCTTTGGGTTGGACCCGAGGTCGGACACCCCGGAATCGACGACGCCGCAGGAGTCCTTCATCAAGTCGTGCAGGCCGGGCTTGGTCCCGCCCCCGGTGCGGGGGGTTTCGAGCACGAGGCGCAGCCCTTCCTCCACCAGGTCCTTCAGCTTGCGACCGCGCAGCGCGGCTTCGGCCTTGACCTTGCGAAACAGCTCGTCCCACAGCTCGACGGTGGTTTTCATCACGATGCCTCGTCAGCAGAAATATGGGAATCGATGTTTATGGTATTCCGGCTCCGCGTCAAACCCGAGGCGGGTGGCGGACAAGCACTGGGCGAGCGCGTCTTTGATGGGGGATCGCGCGTACCTGACCATGACTCATCGGGTAATCATTGCATTCTAATTGCAACGATATCAGGTATAAGTTAATATTCTTATTTCAATCAATACGTTAATTATTGCAATTTGTCTTGCCTGAGTATGCCTCTTGCCGATAAAGATCTGCTGGATTATGCCGCCGCAAACCCAGGTGCGCGGCGTGACGATATTCATCGCAACGTCGCGCCCGAGGTCAACGCGGTCACGGTCTGGCGCCGGCTCAAGGCGCTGGTCGAAGACCACAAACTTCAAGTATCCGGACGGGGCCCGAGCACCCGTTACAGCCTGGCCGGTGCGGCGGTGGTCCAGGCGCATCTCGCCACGCCTTACAACCAGCGCAAGCTCGCGCTCTACAACAAGGCATTCCTGGACGCTTACGTGCCGAACAAGAGCAGTTATCTGAGCGCGTCGGAGCGCGGCGACTTGAACCGGATCGGCAAGCCCAGCCTGCCCCAGATGCCCGCCGGCACCTACGCGCGGCGCATTCTTGAAAAACTGCTGGTCGATCTGTCGTGGGCCTCTTCGCGCATGGAAGGCAACACCTACAGTCTGCTCGATACCGAGCGCCTGATCCGTTTCGGGGAGGAGGCGGCCGGCAAGGATCGCAAGGAGGCCATCATGATCCTGAACCACAAAGAGGCGATACAGCACCTCGTGCGGAACCTGCCTGCCATCGGGATCACGCGGCGCGACCTGCTCGATATTCACGCCTTGCTGTCCGATGGCTTGCTGGTCGATCCGGCGATGGCCGGGCGCCTGCGCGAAACGGGGGTGGAAATCACGCATTCGAGCTACCGGCCGCTCGACGACAGGTTCGAGATCGAAGAGGAGTTTCGCATCCTCATCGAGAAAGCAGCCACGATCGCGGATCCCGTCGAGCAATCGTTTTTCCTGCTGGTGCACATTCCCTATTTGCAGGCGTTCGACGACGTGAACAAGCGGACTTCGCGGATCGCCGCCAACGTTCCGTTGCTCAAAGCTGAATTGGCGCCGATGTCGTTCGTCGCCATGAACGATCGCGATTACATCGACGGCCTGCTGGGCGTCTACGAGCTGAACAACATCGCGCTGTTCAAGGAGGCCTTTATCGCCGCTTATCGCGCCTCGGCGGAAAATTACCGCGTCGTGCGCGCCGAGGTCGAGAATCCGGACAAGGCGGCGCTTGCGTACCGCGGTTTTGTGAAAGAAGCGGTGCGGCGGGCGGTGCTCGAATGGAAAGCATTTGACCCGGCCAGGGTCATCGAGATGGCGCGCGCCGCCGGCATCTCGGAGGATGATATTTCGGGCGCGGTCGCCTATACCGGGCGCGAGTTTGCCGGGCTGCACGAAGGCAACTGCATTCGTTACCGGTTGCGTCCGGAAGATCTGCAAGGGCTGGTCCGGTGACGGACGCCAAGGACGTGATGGCAAAAGCCATTTGCGAGGTTATCTTTCCGGCGGCGTCAAGCATCGAGCTTCGGTCTTTTTCGCCACTTGAAGTCAAACCACTGCACGCCTCCGGACGAGGCTCTTGAGCCGATGACTAGGGCCCGGTTAACGACGGTCCAGCCCACCGATGCGTACTGGCCGGCGCATCTGAGCCAGCGTCTTGGAGCGGCTACGCCGGCTGCGCTGTATGCGCTCGGCCCGGTGACGTTGCTGAAAGCCAAGAAGACTGCCCTGTTCTGTTCGGCCCAAACTCCCGGTGACGCCATCCTGCGCACACACGATGCCGCCCGGCGCATGCGCGACGAAGGCGTCACCGTCATCAGCGGCTTTCACTCGCCAATCGAAAAGGAATGCCTGCGCATACTCCTGCGCGGCAAGCAGCCGGTCATTATCTGCCCTGCGCGCGCGATCGAGGCGATGCGCATCCCGAAAGACTTGCGGGCCGAGTTCGAATCGGGCCAGGTGCTGTTCCTCTCGCCGTTCACCGGGCAGCCAAATCGCATAACCAAGGAATCGGCGCCGCGCCGCAACGAAGTCGTCGCGGCCCTGGCGGATGATGCTTACATCGCGCACGTCTCGCCGGATGGCGGGACGGCACGAATTGCGCATTTGCTTGAGGGGTGGAATGTTCCGCGGGTGGACGGAGCGTGAATACGAGGATCCCTCGCCATACGTTCTCGCGCCCGTTCGGCGTTGCGGGAGCACACTGATCCACAAGGTTCAGGCGGCAGATGCGTTCTGCGACAGGCGCGGGCGCACGATCCCGCAAGCGCGGGTGGAGATTCATCGGGTTTTCCGGGAAAATAGCCGGAACCGATGGCCAATCCCCTGCGGCCGTCCTGAGAATGAAACCCGAGGCTCTTACATGACTTTGCTCAACGTCAAACTCGACGACAAATACACGTTGCAGTCGGGGCGTGTTTACATCACCGGCACGCAGGCGCTGGTGCGCTTGCCGATCATGCAGCACTTGCGCGACCGCGCAGCCGGCATCACCTCCGGTTGCTACATCTCGGGTTACCGCGGCTCGCCGCTTGGCGGTTACGACCAGCAACTGTGGGCCGCGGGCAAGCATCTCACGGCGCACAACATCGTATTCCAGCCCGGCGTCAACGAAGACCTGGCGGCCACCGCCTGCTGGGGCACGCAGCAGGCGCACTTCGACGGCGACAACAAGTACGACGGCGTCTACGCCATCTGGTACGGCAAGGGTCCGGGCGTGGACCGCACCGGCGATGCTTTCCGCCACGGCAACCTGGCCGGCTCGGCGCCGCTCGGCGGCGTGATCTGCCTGATGGGCGACGACCATACCTGCGAATCATCGACGACTGCGCACCAGAGCGAGTTTGCGATGGTGGATGCAATGATGCCGATCCTGAACCCCGCCGGCGTGCAGGAACTGCTGGATTACGGCCTGTATGGCTGGGCGCTGTCGCGCTACTCGGGTTGCTGGGTCGGTCTGAAATGCATGAAAGACACGATCGACGCGAGCGCTTCGGTCAACGTCGATCCGCAACGCGTGCGCATCGTGGCGCCCACCGACTTCAAAATGCCCGAAGGCGGGCTGAACATCCGCTGGCCGGATGGGCCGCTCGAGCAGGAAGCGCGGCTGCATACGCACAAGCTGGAGGCCGCCAAGGCGTTTGCGCGGGCCAACAGGCTCGATCAGGTCGTCATCGACACACCGAACGCGAAGCTGGGCATCGCCACCTGCGGCAAGTCCTATATGGACGTGCGCCAGGCGCTGCAGTATCTCGGCATCGACGACGCCGAAGCGGCAAGACTGGGGCTGCGCATCTACAAGATCGGCATGACGTGGCCACTGGAGCCGAGCGGTGCCGCGAAGTTCGCTGAAGGCCTCGAGAAAATCATCGTCGTGGAGGAAAAGCGCGGACTGATCGAGCCGCAACTGAAGGAAGTCCTCTATGGCAAAGCGGGCGCACCGCAAGTCATCGGCAAGCGCGATGAAGCCGGGACAATCCTGTTTCGCTCCAACGCCGCGCTCGATCCCAACGAGATTGCGGTTACGATCGGACGCCGGTTGCTTGCGCGCGTCAGCGACGCGCAACTCGCCGCGCGCGTGGCCGAACAGGAACGACTGGAAGCGCGGGTGGCGGAAAAGCCGGCAATGGATCGAACGCCGTATTTCTGTTCCGGCTGTCCGCACAATACCGGCACCCGGGTGCCGGAGGGTTCGCGCGCGCTGGCGGGCATCGGCTGTCACTTCATGGCGCAATTCATGGATCGCAGCACCGCCGGCTACACGCAGATGGGCGGCGAGGGCGCGAGCTGGGTCGGCGAAGCGCCCTTCGTTAAAACGTCGCACATGTTCCAGAACATCGGCGACGGGACCTATTACCATTCCGGACTGCTGGCGGTGCGCGCTGCGGCCGCTTCCGGCGTGAATGTCACCTACAAGATTCTCTACAACGATGCGGTGGCGATGACCGGGGGCCAGCCTGTCGATGGCCCGCTGACGGTGCCGCAGATCACGCTGCAAGTGCATGGCGAAGGCGCGAAGAAAATCGCGGTGGTCACCGACGAGCCGGAGAAGTATGCGTCCGACGTGGAATGGGCCCCCGGCGTGACCGTCCATCACCGCGACGACTACGACCAGGTGCAGCGCGAGTTCCGCGAGATTGCCGGCCTGTCGGTCATCATCTACGACCAGACCTGTGCCGCGGAGAAGCGCCGCCGGCGCAAGCGCAATCAGTATCCCGATCCGGCCAAGCGCGCCTTCATCAACGACCTCGTATGCGAGGGTTGCGGTGACTGCGGGGTCAAGTCGAACTGCGTGTCCGTATTACCGTTGGAAACCGAGTTCGGCCGTAAGCGCATGATCGACCAGTCGGCCTGCAACAAGGATTTCTCCTGTGTAAAGGGCTTCTGCCCCAGCTTCGTCACCGTGCACGGCGGTGGCGTTCGCAAAGGCAAGAACTCGGCTGCCGGACAGAACGTCGAGACGCTGTTCGCCGCGGTGCCCGAACCGCAGATGCCGAAGCTCGATCAGCCCTACGGCATCATGGTCACCGGCGTCGGCGGGACCGGCGTCGTAACCATCGGCGCGATCGTCGGCATGGCGGCGCACCTGGAGAACAAAGGTTTCGGCGCCCTCGACATGGCCGGCCTGGCGCAGAAGGGCGGCGCGGTGTGGAGCCATCTGCAGATCGCGGCAAGGCCGGAAGACATCCGAACGGTGCGGCTTGGCTCGGGCGGTGCAAAGCTGGTGCTGGGTTGCGATTTCGTGGTCTCCGCCAGCCAGAAAACCATGGACACCACGCGCGATGGCACGCGCATGGTGGTGAACACGCACCAGCAGATGACGGGAGAGTTCACGCGCAATGCGAACATTCAATTTCCCGGGCAGTCGCTCCAGCGGACCATCACCAAAGGCGTGGGCGACGGCAATGCCGAATTCGTGGATGCGACGCGCATCGCCACCGCGCTGATGGGCGATTCGATAGCCACCAACCTGTTCATGCTCGGGTACGCCTTGCAGAAGGGCCTGGTGCCGGTTTCTTCCGAAGCCATCAACAAGGCGATCGAGCTGAATGGCACGGCGGTGAAAATGAATCAGGCCGCGTTCCTGTGGGGCCGCCGGGCCGCGGTCGATCTCGCCGCGATCGAACGGCTCATCACGCCGAAACCCGATGTTGCGGCGACGACGGACATTTCCCGGACTCTTGAAGAAATCGTGGCGCGCCGCGTGGACTTCCTGACCGGCTATCAGAATGCGGCCTACGCTGACAAATACCGAATCCTGGTCGAACGGGTGAAGCAGGCGGAGTCGTCACGGACGAAGGGGCTGACGGGACTTTCCGAAGCGGTCGCGCGCTACTACTTCAAGCTGCTCGCCTACAAGGACGAGTACGAAGTGGCGCGGCTGTACGCCGATCCGGCATTCATGCAGAAGATCAAATCCCAGTTCGAAGGCGACTACAGGCTTCACTTCCATCTGGCGCCGCCGCTGCTGGCCAAGCGCGACCCGGGCACGGGTGAGCTGCGCAAGGCGGAGTACGGCGCCTGGGTATTCACCGCGTTCAAGCTGCTGGCGAAGCTGCGCGGTTTGCGCGGTACCGCATTCGATATTTTCGGCTATACGCAGGAGCGGCGCATGGAACGCGAGTTGATCGTGGAGTACGAGGCGACGATCGGGGAACTCGTCGGTAAACTGAACGGCGACAATCACGCGCTCGCCGTGAAGATCGCCTCCCTCCCTGAGGACATCCGCGGTTACGGCCACGTCAAGGAGCGCAACCTGCGTGTGGCGAAGACAAAGCAGGCGGACCTGCTGGCGGCATTGCGCTCGCCGGAGGCAGTGCGCTCCGCGGCGTAGCGCGCGGAAGCGGCGCTGACTCAAGCGAAGTTGGGCGTGATCACGTCCAACTGATCCGTCACCAGCGCATCCACGCCCCGATCCAGCAAATCGAGCGCCGTTTCCGAATCGTTGACCGTATACGTGAGCACGCCTCGGCCGGAGTCGTGCACCGCCTTGACCAGCGCAGGGCCGAGGTGCCGGTGGCTGACGTGCAATGAAACGCACTGCAGGCGTTCCAGTTGCGCCTGCCAGTTCGGCGGCGTGTCGACGACCAGCAGGGCCCGTGGCAACTCCGGCGACTCGACCGCGGCGGCTTCCAGCGCCAGGGCAGAGAACGACGACAACAGAGGCAGCGGTTGTGCGCCGCCCCAGAGCAGCTTTGCCATGCGCGCCACCGCTGCGCCGGTTTCGCGTTCCTGCCCGGGGTTGGGCTTGATTTCGATGTTGGCCCAGACTCCCGCTTCCCGGCACAGCGCGGAGGCAGCCGCGAAACTCGGTACGGGTTCGCCGCCGAATTCGTTGCCGAACCAAGCGCCCGCATCGAGCCTCGCTATCGCCTTGTAGCTGGTTTGAGCCACCGCACCCGAACCATCGGTCGTGCGCTCCAGCGTATCGTCGTGCATCAGTACCGGAATGCCGTCCGCGGTCAGTTTGACGTCGAACTCGACGCCGGTGAAGCCCAGATTGCGTGCAAGCCGAATACCCGCCAGGGTGTTTTCGGGTGCGAGCAGGCCGCCGCCACGATGGGCAACGATGCGTGGATAAGGCCAGAGCGGTCGCGGGGTATTCATGCGCGCATCGTCGGATAAAGGAGATCAGGACTTGATTATAACGGCCGCAGCGCGGCCTCAAGTGCGCCTTGCGGTGCGCGGCATGGCCCCGATCAAGGCGTGGGGAGCGGCTCGATACGGTATAATTTCCGTTGTTTTTGCGAGGGATAACATGCCCATTTACGAGTATAAGTGTTCCAGTTGCGGACACAAGAAGGAAGTCCTGCAGAAAATGTCGGATGCGCCGTTGAAGGAATGTCCGGCTTGCGGGAAGTCCACTTTGACCAAGCTCATGAGTGCGGCAGGCTTTCAATTGAAGGGCAGCGGCTGGTACGCGACCGATTTCAAGGGTGGATCGAAAGCCGCCAAGCCCGGCCAGGACCAAGACGACGGCGGTTCCAAGGTCGATGGCAAATCCGGGGACGAGGGCAGGACCGGCAGCGAGAGCAAGGCTTCGGACGAGAGCCAGGCAAAGGGCGACAACAAGGCCAAAGGCGACCAAAAAGCCCAAGGCGACGCTAAAACCCAAGGCGACGCTAAAGCCCAGGGCGAGACTAAAGGCAAGGGCGACAATAAACCCAAGGGCGACATTAAACCCAAGGAAGAGCCGAAATCCGACGCATCCGCCAGCAGCGCGGGGGCAGGTCCTGCCGCGCAGTAATGCCTTTCGCGCAATGCACGGGACATGGGCGCGGTTTCGATATGCCTCGTGAGGAGACGGGCGCGGCGCGCCAGATCTTGTTGAGCGTGTCGTAATAGATAACGGTCAGAACGCTCAATCCCTCACCTCTTGACACGGTTGCTCTCCCGGGGCTGCGCCTCCCTCACCCTACCCTCTCCCGAGGGGAGAGGGGCCATATGAATAGCTGACAGGGAGACGACAGACCTAATTCACTGATGTGAATTAGGGAATGATCGACAGGCAGGGACAGGAATTTTCAGGGAATCATTTGAAAAAATACCTCATCACGGGATTGCTGATCTGGGTGCCGCTGGTCATCACGGTCTGGGTGCTGAGTTTTCTGGTCGGCACGCTGGACCAGACGCTGCGGCTGCTGCCCGATGCCTGGCAGCCGCGCGCCTGGCTCGGTTTCAACATTCCCGGACTGGGCGTGCTGCTGACCCTGGCTGCGGTGCTGCTCACGGGCATGCTTGGCGCGAATATCATCGGCCAGCGCCTGGTGAAGGTCTGGGAAGGCTTGTTGAACCGGATTCCGGTCGTCAAGTCGCTGTACTCCAGTGTCAAGCAGGTTTCCGACACCCTGTTCTCAACCTCCGGCCAGGCGTTTCGCAAGGCGCTGCTGGTGCAATATCCGCGGCCGGGATCGTGGACCATCGCTTTTCTCACCGGGCAGCCGGGGGGGGACGTCGCCAACCATCTGACCGGTGAATACGTCAGCGTCTATGTTCCGACCACGCCGAATCCGACGTCCGGATTTTTCCTGATGATGCCGAAAGCCGACGTGATCGAACTCGACATGGACGTGGACGAGGCGCTGAAGTACATCATCTCGATGGGCGTGGTGCCTCCGGAAAACCGATCCGCCGACGCTCACCGGAGATAGGCTGTCCACCGCGCCATTCTGGCGCGCTTTATCAATAACAAACGTCATTCTCGATTTTCAATTCTATGCGCACCGAATACAGCGGCCTTGTTTCCTCACGCCACCTCGAGCAGAGCGTCACCCTTTACGGATGGGTGCACCGCCGCCGCGACCACGGCGGCGTGATTTTCATCGACCTGCGCGATCGCGAAGGGTTGGTCCAGGTCGTATGCGATCCCGACAACGCCGTCACGTTCGCCACGGCGGAAAAGATCCGCAACGAATACGTGGTGAAAGTCACCGGACTGGTGCGCCGGCGTCCCGCGGGCACCGTCAACGCCAACCTGGTTTCAGGCGAGATCGAGGTGCTGGCGCGCACGATCGAAATCCTGAACGCGTCGGCGACTCCGCCGTTCCAGATGGACGACGAGAATCTCTCCGAAGCGGTGCGCCTGGAATACCGCTACCTCGACCTGCGCCGGCCGCAGATGCAGAAGAATCTGAGACTGCGCTATAAAGTCGCGATGGCGGTGCGGCGATTTCTCGATGCGCAGGGCTTTATCGACATCGAGACGCCGATGCTCACCAAGTCAACGCCCGAAGGCGCGCGCGATTATCTCGTGCCCAGCAGGGTGCATTCTGGCGAGTTCTTCGCGCTGCCGCAGTCGCCCCAGTTGTTCAAGCAGTTGCTCATGGTCGCCGGATTCGACCGCTATTATCAGATCACGAAATGTTTCCGCGACGAAGATCTGCGCGCCGACCGCCAGCCGGAATTTACCCAGATCGACATCGAAACCTCCTTTCTCGGCGTCGCCGAGATCACGGCGTTGATGGAGGCGATGATCCGCAGCCTGTTCAAGGAGGTGCTGCGGATCGACCTGCCGGATCCGTTTCCGCGCATTACGTTTGCCGAGGCGATGCTCAAGTATGGATCGGACAAGCCGGACCTGCGCGTGCCGCTGCAGTTGACGGAACTCACCGATGTCATGAAGGCGGTGGACTTCAAGGTGTTTGCGGGCGCGGCCAATGCGCCCAACGGCCGGGTAGCCGGGTTGCTGATTCCCGGCGGCGGCGCCCTTACTCGCGGCGAGATCGACAGTTATACCGAATTCGTGGGGATCTACGGCGCCAAGGGCCTTGCGTATATCAAGATCAACGACGCTGCGAAAGGGCGCGAGGGTCTGCAGTCACCGATCGTCAAGAACCTGTCGGATGACGCGCTCAAAAAGATCGTCGAGCGTTCCGGCGCGAAGGACGGTGACCTGATTTTCTTCGGTGCGGACAAGGCCAAGGTGGTCAACGATGCGCTTGGCGCGCTCAGGGTCAGGATCGGACACGAGAAGGGCCACGCGGACAAAGGCTGGCGGCCGCTGTGGGTGGTCGATTTCCCGATGTTCGACTGGAACGAAGACGAAAAGCGCTGGGACGCGCTTCATCACCCCTTCACCAGCCCGATGGATGGCGACGAGACCCTCCTCGACAGCGATCCCGGGAAGGCGCTGGCCAAGGCTTATGACATGGTGCTCAACGGTTGGGAAATTGGCGGCGGTTCGGTGCGCATCCATCGCCAGGATATCCAGTCCAAAGTGTTCGGCGCGCTGAACATCGGGCCGGAAGAGGCCAGACAAAAATTCGGATTCCTGCTCGATGCGCTCCAGTTCGGCGCGCCGCCGCACGGCGGTCTGGCCTTCGGCCTTGACCGTATCGTCACCCTGATGGCCGGCGCCGATTCGATACGCGATGTAATCGCTTTCCCCAAGACCCAACGGGCGCAGGATCTGATGTGCAAGGCGCCCGGTCCCGTGGACGAGAAGCAATTGCGCGAACTGCACATCCGATTGCGGCATAGTGAAAGCGCAAAACCAAATTGACCACAGAGGCACAGAGAACGCAGAGGAAGGCAAAATCTGACTAGTATTCGGCGTACTCGAAAACATGGCGGCAAGGAAAATGGTGGATTTTCTGTTTGGAAATTGCGGCTTTTCTCCGTGCCCTAAAAGGGTACTCCGACGTGCTGCGCACGTAGGGTATCTGTGCCTCTGTGGTGAAAGATCTTGAAGAAGTACAAGATCCCGGTTTCGGTGCTGGTGGTGATTCACACGCGCGACCTGGAGGTTCTGCTGATCGAGCGCGCGGATCGCCCCGGGTTCTGGCAGTCGGTTACGGGTAGTCAGGACGAAGGCGAGACTTTGCACCAGACCGCTGTTCGGGAAGTCGCGGAGGAGACGGGGCTCGATGCACAAGCCGGCGTGCTCACCGACTGGAACATGCAGAACGAGTTCGAGATCTATCGGGAATGGCGCTGGCGCTACGCGCCCGGTGTTGCGCGCAATACCGAACACGTATTCGGACTCTGCGTGCCGAAGCCGGTCCCGGTCAGGTTGTCGCCACGCGAGCATGTCGCCTACGCGTGGATGCCGTATGATCGGGCCGCGGAAAAGGTTTTTTCGTGGAGCAATGCCAAGGTGCTGCGCGCGCTGCCGGAATTTGCGCGCGCCGCGGTCTGAGGCAACATTTGGCGCGCCGTCTTGTCTCGTTGTGGTAAGGTTTTTGTGCGCTGATTTGCGCCAACCGGGAGCATGACGATTCAAGCCGCAGGGCAAGCAGATTCAGTTCATGGTGCCGCTGGTGTGCGTGTGCTCCACCATGGCCCGTATCGACCCGCAGCACCTCGCGTGGACGCTCGAGAATCTGGCGCAACGCAAGGCGGTCAATCAGATCAAGGTCTCGCAGCGTGACGCGCAGTTGGCGCGCGTTGCGCTGGAACGCATGCGCGCGGTGTCGTGACGGCGCGGACAAGACCGGCACTGGGTTGACCACTCCTGAGCGCATGCGGAAGATCTTTCCCGCGCTCTGGCTGGTGATACTGGTGTTGCCGCCGACGGGCCGGGCCGCGGAAATCAGCGTCCACGCCACGCGTCACGGTGAGCGCTTCGAGGTCGGAGCAACGGCCGAGATCGATGCCGACGCGGCCGATGCATGGAAAGTACTCACCGACTACGATCGCCTGGCCGAATTCATACCTGGTATGAAGGAAAGCCGGGTCGTGTCGCGCGACGGCTTCAAAGTCGTGGTCGATCAGCGCGGCGAAGCCGGCCTGCTGTTCTTCACGTTTCCGATGAGCGTGCGCTTGGCGATCGAAGAATTTCCCAATGACCGGATCGTATCGAACGCAATCGCCGGCAACTTCAAGGAGCTGCACGGCGTCTATGATCTGGAGGCGCGGGGCGCCAGGTTGCGATTGCGCTATGAGGGCACGATAACGCCGGATTTTGGTGTTCCACCGTTTATTGG
>Ga0315283_10000110_pt1 | contig 47813 bp, 46 predicted proteins | sample YL17G09_0_MG_FD_204541 | JGI IMG/M metagenome (GOLD analysis project Ga0315283, IMG submission 204541) | Sediment microbial communities from Yellowstone Lake, YNP, Wyoming, USA - YL17G09_0 | ecosystem: Environmental > Aquatic > Freshwater > Lake > Sediment | place: USA: Wyoming | collected...
TGAGCAAGCTCATGCTGCTCCAGCAGGCCCCCACCGACCCGATCCAGACCGAGATCCAGGACAAGGTCAAGGAGATCACCGAGTAGGTCGTCACATCGCACTGGCCTCGCTGCGCTCGCCAAGTCCGGCGCCGCCGAAGCTGCCGATCCTCCGAGCTGCTCCGCTCCGTCACATCGCACTGGCCTCGCTGCGCTCGCCAAGTCCGGCGCCGCCGAAGCTGCCGATCCTCCGAGCTGCTCCGCTCCGCTGCGCAGCGCCTCTGGACACCCGGCGCCGCTCAGGCGAGGGCCGGCGCCTCGAGGGAGGGGGTCTCCCGCACCGTCGATCGCACGGAGAGGGCGCACAGCGTGCCCACGAAGGCGACGGCGGCCCCGGTGAGGAAGGCCTGGCCGAAGGCGTCGACCTCGCCGACCACGGCCTCCCGGCTGGCCTGCACCGTCTGCAGGATCTGGATACCCGTGACGGCCCCGAGCTGGGCCACCATCTGCTGCGCGGCGCCGACCACGCCCAGGTCCCGGTCGTCGACCGCGTTGGCGATGGTGGCCGCCATGGCCGGCAGGGTCGCCCCGGCCCCGATACCGGACAGCGCGAGGGCGACGACGACCAACAGGTCCGAGCTGACCGGTGAGACCAGGGACATGCCGATCATCGAACAGACGATGGCCAGGGTCCCGAAGGTGGCGGCCTTGCGCTCCCCCACCCGGACCGCGAAGAAGCCGGCCAGGGGGCCCGAGATCGAGAAGCTGAGCGGGCGGGCGATCGAGAGCAGGCCGGCCCGCGTCTCGCCGTAGCCCAGGACCTGTTCCAGGAGGAGCGGCGTCAGGATGAAGCCGCCCATGTAGGCGAAGTTGTTGGTGAACTCGACGACCAACGGCAGGCCGACGTTGCGGGCGCGCAGGTAGCGCAGAGGCATCAGGGGGTCGGGCGCCCGGCGCTCGACCCGGACGAAGGCCACCAGCAGGATCGGCGCCAGGACGAAGCCGGCGATGACGACGGGGCTGCTCCAGCCCATCTCCGGGCCGCGGTTCAGGCCGAGCAGGATCCCGCCCACCGCGGCGGCGAGCAGGACCGTGCCCGCCAGGTCGAAGGCCGGACGCTCCTCCCGCTCGGTGTCGGGCAGGAGGATGAAGGCGACGAAGAAGCCCAGCAGGGCGATGGGCACCTGGGCCACGAAGATCAGCCGCCAACTCAGGTGCTCCACCACGGGGCCCCCGATGACCACACCGAGCACCGGCCCACCCGCCATCACCAGGGTCCAGAAGCCCATGGCCTGGGCCCGGCGCTCCCGGGGGAAGGTGGTGTTGATCAAGGCCATCGCCGCCGGCCCGGTGGCGGCACCGAGGCCGGCCCCCAGGACCCGGAAGAGGATCAACGCCCCGGCGCTGGGGGCCACGGCGGACAGGGCGGCGAACACCGCGCTCCCGGCCATGCCGATGAGGAAGATGCGGCGGTAGCCGTTGCGGTCGCCGAGCTTGCCCAGGGCCGGGCCGACGATGGCGAAGGCCAGCAGCGGTCCCGTGATGACCCAGGTCAGGGTGCTCTCGCTGGTGTTCAGGTCCTCGGCGATCCCGGGGATCGAAACGGCCAGGATCGTGATGGTGAAGGTGACCGTGAGCAGCCCGAACAGGGTCGTGGCCAGGACCACCCACGGATACCAGCCCTTGTCCTCGGCCCTGCTGGTGACCCGCTGACCCAACAAGAGGGGCCAGGCGATCGAGCTCTCCTCGCTGAGGCCCGGGGCTTCGACCGAGAGGTCGGGCGGGCGCTCGGCGGTCACCGGCCGGAGGCTAACGACCGTCGTCGCGCCCGCACGGAGTTCGCCACTGAACCGGGCCGGCTGGGGTGGCAGCGTCGTGGCGGCTGGGGAGCGTCACGGCCGACACCACCCCAGCGGGCCCGGTTCGGGCGAAACGCTAGGGAGGCAGCCGGCGCCGGGGGTGGATGGTCGCGCTACCCGAAGCGGCGGGTGTAGAGCGCGACCGACGAGCCCGGGTCGACCAGGGTCCCGGGCGACGGATCGGTGTCGACCACGTTCCGGTTGGGCGGTCCCACCGTCTGGGAGACGCGCAGCCCCACAGCGTCCAGGGCGTCGGCGGCCGAGACGGGGTCGAGCCCGGTCACGTCGGGCACCTCGACCTGCGCGACCGCCACGTGGACGGTCACCGTCGAGTCGCGCTCCACGACCGCGCCGGGCCCGGGATCGATGGCGGTGACCGTGCCCTCGGGCTGGTCCAGGGTCGGTTCGTCCTCGCGCACGACCTCCAGCGAGAGGTCCTCCAGCTCGGCGGCCACATCGGCGAACGGGCGGCCCACGGCGTCGGCGGGGATGGTTCGGGGGCGCGGCCCCAGGGACACCACGAGGTCCACCGCGCTGTTGCGGGGGACCTCGTCGAAGAGGGTGATCACGCTCTGCACGGTCCCGGCGACGACCAGCTCGTTGTACTTCTCCGAGACGTGGCCGACCCGGAAGCCGGCGGTCTCGATGGCGACCTCGGCCTGTTGCCGGGTGACGTTGGTCAGGTCGGCGGGGAGCTCCAGGAACTCCGGGCCCCGGGACACGGTGACGGTGAGGGTCCGGCCCTCGCGGAGCTGCTCACCCGCCGCGGGGTCCTGGTCGACCACGGTCCCCGCCGGTGCGCCGTTCTGACGCACCCCCACGAGCTGGACGTCGAAGCCGAGGCCGTCGACCAGCGGGTCGATCTGGCCGATGGTCTGCTCGGCCAGCTGGGGCACCTCGTGCTCGGGGCGCAGCACCTGGTAGCCCGCGTAACCGCCGACCGCCAGGGCCGCGAGCGCGAAGACCGTGAGGACACCGACCAGCACCCGCCGACCGGTGTGGCGGTCACCCCGGGCCGCCTTCTCGGCCGCCCGCCGTTGCCGGCGGCGACCCAGGCGCCCGGGGCCGGCGATCTCGGCCGCGGGCTCGAGGTCCTCGTCGGAGAAGACGGTGCCGCCGGGGCTCGGCTCGGGCAGCATCGTGGGGTCCCGGTCGAGCTCGACATCCGCGTCGGGCAGCGCGATGGCCCCGGCCAGGGGCAGCCGTCCGGGACGTTCGAGCTGCTCGGAGGCCCTGACCAACATCGCGGCCAGGCGGGCGGCGTCGGGCCGGTCCTCGGGCTCGACCGCGCCGGCGGCCCGCAGGATGGGCTGGAGGACCTCGAGGCGACGGGTGACGGGAACGGGCTCGGCCAGTCGGGCCATGAGGGTGCCGATGGTGGTGTCCACCGAGAAGGGGACGTGGCCGGTCACCGCCTCGATGAGGACCAGGGCCAGCGAGTAGACGTCGCTGCGCCCGGTCAGGGGTCGGCCCTGGGCCTGCTCGGGCGAGGCGTAGCGGGCGGTGCCCAGCACGGCGCCCGAGGGCTCGGTGACGGCGGCGTCGGCCAGGGCCCGGGCCAGGCCGAAGTCGGCGATGCGCAGGCGCTCGTCCTCGCCGAACAGCAGGTTGGCCGGCTTCAGGTCCCGGTGGACCAGGCCCTGGCGGTGGGCGTGGTCCAGGCCCCGGGCCGCCTCCAGGCCGACGAGGGTGGCCTGGGAGATGCTCAGCCGGTGTCCCTGGTCGAGCATGGCCCGCAGCGAGCCGCCCCCGATGAACTCGGTGACCAGGAACGGGACCTCGTCCTCGCCCCAGTCGAAGACAGCGAGGAGGTTGGGGTGGTTGAGGCCGGCGGCGGTCTGGGCCTCGGAGCGGAAGCGGCGGATGAAGGCCTCGTCGCCGGCGTAGGACTCGTGCAGGAGCTTGATGGCCACCCGGCGCTTCAGGCGCGTGTCCTCGGCCAGGAAGACCTGGGCCGACGCCCCCGCCCCGATGGGGGCCAGGAGCCGATAGCGACCCGTGAGGACCCGACCGACCTGGTCGTTCATGCGGGTCATCGACATGGGTCCGAGGGTAAGGCGTGAGGTCGGCGCCAACGGGGAGTGTCGCGGTAGCCGGGGCCACCGTGCGGTTCGGGCCGTCCGCGGCACACACTGGGGCTGTGTCCGACTCGCTGCGCCGCGTCCTGGTCGTCCTCGCCGTGCTCGTCGGTCTGGCGGGGGTCGTTTTCGCCTTCACCCTGGTCGACACCGATGACGGCACCAATGACGTCGCCGTGACCGACGCCGGCCCCGTCGAGCAGCTCATCCCGCCCCGGGGCAGCGAGATCCTGCGCCAGGAGGCCGTGGGCGTGGACCTGCGACCCGGGTGGACGGGCGTGCTGGTGATCAACGGCGTGGAGATCCCCGAGGACCAGGTCGACGCCGCCAACCTCGCGTCCCTCGGCCAGCTGCTCTACACCGCCGGCGACGGCAAGGCCATCGAGCGCTTCGAGGCCGGCGAGAACTGCGTCACCGCCGTCGTCTGGCGGGTCGAGGAGAGTCGAGCCGACAGCCGCGACGTCAGCTGGTGCTTCAACGTCACGTGACGTGACACGGTCGCCGCCCGCGCGGCTCGGCTGCCTACGCCAGCTTCCGACGACCTCCCGAGGTGCTGCTGCGCTCCGCTCCGCAGTGTGAGTCCAGGCGGGAGCTGAGCGTGGAGCCTTGCGGGACCGGAGCTCAGCCGGGGAGTTCGCCCGTGTCCAACAGGTGGCGGAAGGCGGCTTCGTCGATGGTGGGGATGCCGAGCTCCTCGGCCTTGGTGACCTTGGCCTGACCGGGGTCCCGGCCGAGGACGACGGCGGTGGTCTTCTTGGAGACGCTGCCGGGGGCCTTGCCACCGCGGGTCTTGATGGCCTCCTCGATCTCCTCCCGGGTGAAGCCGTCGAGGGTGCCGGTGACCACGATCGAGATGCCCGCCAGGGTCTGCGGGACGTCGGGGCGGTCGGGGCCGTCGAAGTTGAGGCCGGCGGCCCGCAGCTTCTCGACCACGGCCCGGTTGGCGTCGCTCCGGAAGAACTCGTGGACGCTGTGGGCGATGATCGGGCCGACGCCGTCGATGGCGGCCAGCTCCTCCTCGGAGGCATCCATGATGGCGTCGAGGCTGCCCATTGCCTTGGCCAGCAGCTCGGACATCGTCCCGCCCAGGTGGCGGATGTTCAGGCCGACCAGCAGGTTGGCCAGCGGCCGTGACGTCGAGGCCTCGATGGCCTCCTGGAGGTTGCGTACGGCGATCTCGCCGAAACCCTCCATGCCCAGGAGGACGTTCCCGTCGATGGTGTAGATGTCGCCGATGTCGGTGATGAGGCGCGTGCCGGACGCCTCGTCGAGGTGGGTGAAGAGCTGGGCCCGTTGCTCGCCGAAGCCCTCGATGTCCATCGCCCCCCGGGAGGCGAAGTGCTCGATGCGGCCCGCCACCTGGGCCGGGCAGTCGAGGTTGGTGCAGAAGGTGTCGCTCTCCCCTTCGAGACGGACCAGCGGGCCGCCGCAGACCGGGCAGACCGTGGGGAACTTCCACTTGCGCAGGCCCTTCCTGCGCAGGCCGAGCACCGGGCCGACCACCTCGGGGATCACGTCGCCCGCCTTGCGGACGGTGACCGTGTCGCCCGGCCGGACGTCCTTGGCCGCCACCTGGTCCTGGTTGTGGAGGGTGGACAGGCCGACCGTCGAGCCGCCCACGAACACCGGCTCCAGCACGGCGAAGGGCGTGGCCTTCCCGGTCCGACCGATGGACACCATGATGTCCTTGAGCAGCGTGGTGCGTTCCTCGGGCGGGAACTTGTAGGCGATGGCCCAGCGGGGGGCCTTGGCCGTCGAGCCCAGCTCGTCGCGCAGGGCGAGGTCGTCGACCTTCACGACGACCCCGTCGATCTCATAGTCCAGGTCGTGGCGGTGCTCCTGCCAGCCCTGGCAGTAGCGGTGGATCTCCTCCAGGCCCGACAGGCGCTCGATCTTCGGATTGACCGGCAGGCCGAGGGACCCGATGTACTCGAGGGTCTCGTGGTGGGTGGTGAAGGTCGGCCCGCCCTGGACCTGGCCGAGCTGGTAGGTCCACAGGGCCAGGTTGCGGGTGGCCGTGATGGCGGCGTCCTTCTGGCGCAGGGAGCCCGCCGCGGTGTTGCGGGGGTTCACGTAGCGGGCCAGGCCCTGGCGCTCCTGCTCCTCGTTGAGGGCGTTCCAGGCCGGGATCGGCATGTAGATCTCGCCCCGGATCTCCAGCACGTCGGGGACGTCCCCGGACAGCCGCTCGGGGACTTGGGCCAGGGTGGCCACGTTGGGGGTGATGTCCTCGCCCACCCGGCCGTTGCCCCGGGTGGCGGCCTGGACGTAGCGGCCCTGCTCGTAGCGGATGGACACGGCCAGACCGTCGATCTTCAGCTCGCAGACGTAGCCGACGGCGGCGTCCTCGGACTGGCCCAGGCGGCGCTGCAGCCGGGCGCCCCAGGCCAGCAGCTCCTCCAGCTCGAAGGCGTTGTCCAGCGACATCATGCGGATGGCGTGCTCGACGGGGGCGAAGGTGGTGGACGGGGCCCCGCCGACCTGCTGGGTGGGCGAGTCGGGCGTGGCCAGCGCCGGGAACTCGGCCTCCAGAGCCTTCAGCTCGCGGACGAGGGCGTCGTAGTCGGCGTCGCTGATGAGGGGGGCGTCGAGCGTGTGGTAGCGCTCGTTGTGGAACCGGATCTGCTCAGCCAGCTCCTGGGCCCGCTCGGCGGCCGCGATCTCGTCAGAGGTGAGGTCCGTCGGCACGGTCAGAACCTACCGGCGCCCGGTGACGGGAACGGCCGGCTCAGGCGCCGACCTGGAGGCGCACGCCGATGGCCTGGCCCAGGACCCGGCGGCCGAGCTCGGCGGCCAGCCGGAGGCGGTGGTCGGCCTGGCTCTCGCCGTGGCCGGCCAGTCCGCAGGCCGGGGTGATGAGCGCCTGACGGCGGAGCCGGCCGGCGTCACAGCCCTCCCGCACCAGGCCACACCAGAGGTCCGAGAGGCGGCGCCAGAGGCCGTCACCCGTCTCTCCCACCGGCTCGTCGGTGGGCACGGCGCCCCAGGCGATCCAGCCGTCCCGCTCGAGGAAGCGGCCGAGGGTGCCGGCGTGGGCGACCAGCCCGGCGCCGACGGGCAGGGAGAGGACGCGGGGGCCGGCCTGGGTGACCAGGGACCAGTCGGTCGGGCCGCAGCAGTGCACGCCGCTGACGGCGTCCAACTCGATCGAGGCCAGCGACTCCGACAGGAGCTGCACGACCTCCTCGTTGGCGAGCGGGAAGCGCGGGTGCTCGTTGCCGGTCAGGCCGGGCTCGTCCAGGAACACCAGGAGCGGAGCCGACGGCACGGCAGAGCGGGTGGCGGCCAGTAGGGACTCGACCCGCTCCCGTACGGCCGTCCCGGCGACGGCGAAGGCCACCTCGGCGGGGGCGCCGGCCTCGACCAGGGCCCGACCGAGGGTGACCGGACCGGTGAGTTGGAGCTTGACCGGGGCCGTGCGGCCCTTGATGGCACGGAGGAAGGCCTGGAGCGCGGCGAACGGCGGCCCGCCGAGGCCCCCGTCCTCGACGTAGGGGTGGTGACCGTCGAGGGCGCCAGGGATCACCGTCAGGCTGCCGTCGTCCCTGACCGTCACGCCCTGCAGGCCCCAGGCGGCCTGGGCCAGCATCCCCTCGAGTGGGTACGCCGTCGGCAGGGTGGGCACCGCAGGAAGGCGGGGCAGGGCCTGGAGGACGAACCGGGCCGCCTCCTCGGGATCGTCCAGGGGCAGGCTGCCGATGGCCGTCGCCGTCCCGGTCGCGACCGGGAAATCAGTGTCGCCCGGTGTCTCGGCGTCGGATTCGGCTTCCCCCACACCGTCGTGAATAGCCACCGACAGCCGCCATCGGCAAATCTCCCGGGGTGCAACCGGGAGCGCTCAACCTGCTACGGGCGCTCTGGCTGGCGCTCCCCCTGACCGTCGGCCCGGCGGTCGAGGACGCCCTGAGCGGCGCGTCGACCCCCGTGGGCGGGGTGGCGGCCCTCGGTCTGTGGCTGGCGTGGGCCGCCGTGCTGCTGGCCCTGCTGGTGCCCCGCATCGTCTCGCTGACGGTCCTCCGGGTCGCTCTCCCGGCCCTCGTGGCCGTCGCCCTGACCGCCGCCGTCCGGGGTGGCGTCGAGGCCGTGGACGTCCTGGCCGTCACCGTGGCCGCCGTCGTCGTGGTCGTCGGGGCCTGGCCGACCGTGGGCGCCGACCTCGTCGACGGCTCGTCCTACGGCCCCGAGCGACGCCTGCCCCTGCGGGTGCCCCCGGCCATCGCCCTCGGCCCCGCCCCCCTGGCCGTCGTCGTCCTACTGGCCGGCGTGGCCGTCGGTCCCTTGTTGCTGGCGGCCCGGCAGTGGCTGCTGGGCGGCCTGGTCCTGGTGGTGGGCGGCGGCCTGGCCGTGCTCGCCGCCCGCTCGCTGCACGCCCTGTCCCGCCGCTTCCTCGTGTTCGTCCCCGGTGGGGTGGTCGTTCACGACCCGATGACCCTCGTCGAGCCCGTTCTGCTGTCCAAGGCCTCGTTGGCCTCCATCGGGCCCGCCCCGGCCGACACCGACGCCGACGACCTGACCATGGGCGCCGGGGGTCTGGTCGTGGAGCTCCAGCTCCAACAGCCCGCCGACCTCGTCCGCCGCCGTCCCGGCCGGGCCCCCGACGAGGTGGTCAGCACCGCCGGCGTCCTCGTCGCCCCCACCCGCACGGCCGCCGTCCTCGCCGAAGCCGAAGCGCGCGAACTGCCCCTCGGGTAACGAAGGGAAGCCGAGGCACGGAGGGCGTCGGGATCCAGGTCGGCGGGCTCACCGAGGCCGATCACCACGGTCAGCGGTTGCGCACCAACACTCGAGGCAGTAGCTGTCGGATTCCACAAGTCACTGCCTCGAGAAGGTGCGGATCACGGGCTCACGGTCGCGATCCACCACGCAGGGTGAGAACCGAGCGTCGGAATCGCCGCCGATGGCTCGAAGCCCGACACGCCGCCCCTGTCGGTGCCTCGGTAGCCGGCAACCCGAGCCGCTCTCGGTCAGCCCACGATGGCGCCGCCGAGGACCTCGTCGCCGTCGTAGAGGACCACGCTCTGGCCGGGGGCGACCCGCAGCTGGGGCTCGTCCCACGCCAGGACGTCGCCGTCGAGCACGCCCGGGCGGACCTCGCCGTGGGCACTGCACTGGGCCAGGACGGGACCCGACGCCGGCCGGTCGGCCCAGACCAGGTCGGTCAAGGTCAGGTCCCGGTCCAGCAGTTCCTCCTTGCGGCCCATCGTCACCGTCGCCGCGGCCACGTCGACCGCGGTGACGAAGCTCGGCTCCTGCCGGCTACGCAGCCCGAGGCCGCGGCGCTGGCCGACCGTCACCAGCTCGACGGCGTCGACCTCCCCGACCGTGTGCCCCTCGGCGTCGACGATCCGACCCGGCGTCAGCTCGATCCGGGACTCGAGGAAGCCCCGGCGGCCCGACGAGGCCTGGATGAAGCAGACGTCCTGGCTGTCGGGCTTGGCCGCCGTGCGCAGGCCGAGGGCCGCCGCCCGCTCCCGGACGTCCGCCTTGGTCAGGGCGCCGACGGGCAGCAGGACCTGGGCCAGGGCGGCCTGGTCGAGCATGTAGAGCACGTAGGACTGGTCCTTGGGGCCGTCGGCGCCCCGGGCGATGCGGCGGCTGCCGTCGGGCCGCTCGACGACCCGCGCGTGGTGGCCGGTGGCGATGGCGTCGAAGCCCAGGGCCCGGGCCCGGCCCAGGAGGCGGTCGAACTTCAGGTGCCGGTTGCACTCGACACACGGGTTCGGTGTGCGCCCCTCGGCGTGGGCGGCGATGTACGGAGCCACCACCTGGCGATCGAAGTCCGGCCCGAAGTTGAAGACGTGGTGGTCGAGGCCCAGGTGGTCGGCCACCCGGCGGGCGTCCTCCACGTCGGCCACCGAGCAGCAGCCCTGGTCCGACTCGCCACCCCACAGGCGCAGGGTCACGCCGTCGACCTCGTGGCCCAGCTCGACCAGGAGGGCCGCCGTCAACGACGAGTCCACCCCGCCCGACATGGCGCAGAGGACCCTCATGATCGACACCAGACGGTCCGGCCGGGACGATGCGCCCCGACGAGCAACGCACAGAGAACCCTCATCGGGCCGCTCGCAGTCGGGCGACGGCCGCGGGCACGGCCTCGAGGGCCCGGTCGACGTCGGCGGCGGTGCTGGCCCAACCAAGGGAGAGGCGCAGCGAGCCGGTGGCCTGGTCACGGGGCACGCCCATGGCGGCCAGGACGGGAGACGGCTCGGCCGCCCCGCTGGCACAGGACGAGGCCGCGGAGGCCGCCAGCCCGGCCTGGTCGAGCAGGAAGAGCAGGGCCTCGGCCTCGACCCCGGGGAAGCAGAGATGGGCGAGGCCGGCGGCCCGGCCGGAGCGGTCACCATCGGTGATCCCGGTCTCGACCGCGTCGGGGACGGCCGCGAGCAGGCCGTCGGCCAGGCGGTCCCGCAGGCCCGCGATGCGCTCGGTGTCCTCGGGGCGACGGTCGGCGGTCAGACGGGCCGCGGTGGCCATGGCGGCGACACCGGCCACGTTCTGGGTACCGCTGCGCCGGTCCCGCTCCTGGCCTCCACCGATCTGACGAGCGGCCACCTTCACACCCGGGCGCACGACCAGGGCCCCGACCCCCTTGGGCCCCCCGAACTTGTGGGCGCTCACCGAGATCAGGTCGGCGCCGGCCGCGGCCTCGGCCACGTCGACCCAGGACAGGGCCTGGACGGCGTCGGTGTGGAGTACGGCGTCAGGGGCAAGGCGGCGGACGACGTCGGCCACCTCGGCGATGGGCTGGATGGTCCCGACCTCGTTGTTGACCAGCATCACCGAGACGAGGGCCACGTCGTCGGCCGCCTCGAGCAGGGCGGCCAAGGCGTCCAGGTCGATCCGCCCGGAACAGCCGACGGGCGCCACCAGTCCATCGAGGCCGGCGGCGGGGTCCCGGACGGCGGGGTGCTCGACGGCCGAGACCACGACCGTGCCGCCCCGGGCCGCCTGGGCCCCGAGCACGGCCAGGTTGTCGGCCTCGGTCCCCCCCCCGGTGAACACGATGTCGCCGGGTCCGGCCCCCAGGACCTCGCTCAGCACGTCCCGGGCGTCGTCCAGGACCCGGCGGGCCGCCCGAGCCGCGAAGTGGGCGCCCGACGGATTGCCCGGCAGCTCGGTGAGGACCCGGGTCATCTCGGCCACGGCCTCCTGCCGGACGGGCATGGAGGCCGCGCAGTCCAGGTAGGCGATGGGCGTCACCCCTCCAGGCTACGGACCACCCCGTTCCGGGCGCTGGTATTCGCCGTTGGCCGCGACGTCCGCCATGGCCCCGACGTCATGGGGCGGAGGGGCACGGGCAGGGCATGGACTCGTCGCCCTCCCCTGCGGGGCCGCCGAGCCGGGGATCTCGTCAGGAGGTCCACCGGGCACCACGCGTCCCCTGGCCCCGATGAGCGGGGCACCCGGCGGGGACGGCCAGACTGGGCGCCGTGAGCAGGGACCCGATCGGCGGGCCGCAGAGGCCCGCAAGGCGATGAGCGCCCGCGAAGGGCCCTCGAGACTGCGGGGCTACGGGCCGACGTCCTACGGCGAGGCGTTTGCCGACGTCTACGACGACTGGTACCAGGACATCTCCGACGTGGCCGCCACCGTCACCCGGGTCCGGGTGCTGGCCGATGGCGGCCCGGTCCTCGAGCTGGGCGTCGGCACGGGACGACTGGCCCTCCCGCTGGCCGAGGCCGGGGTCGAGACATGGGGTGTAGACGCCTCCGGGGCCATGCTGGCCCGCCTCCGGGCCAAGCCGGGCGGAACGGGCCTACGAGTCGTCCAGGCCGACATGGCCGCGCCCGGCCTGGCCGCCGACGGCCGGTTCGCCGTCGTCTTCTGCGCCTACAACACGTTCTTCAACCTGACCGAGCCCGAGGCCCAGGCCGCCTGCCTGCGGTGGGCGGCGACGGCGCTGGCCCACGACGGGCGCCTGGTGATCGAGGCCTTCGTCCCCGCCGGAAGGGAGGCCGAAGACGGCCGCACCGTGAGCGTGCGCTCGGTCGATGCCAACCGGGTGGTGCTCAGCGTGGCCCAGCGGGACCCCGACGCCCAGGTCATCGCCGGGCAGTTCGTGGACCTCAGCGAGGCGGGCCGGCGCCTGCGCCCGTACCGCATCCACTACCTCTTCCCCGACCAGCTCGACGCCCTGGCCGCAGAAGCGGGGCTGGCCCTCGTCGCCCGTGAGGCCACCTGGGTCGGCGCCCCGTTCACCGACAAGAGCCCGAACCATGTGTCGATCTACGCGCGGGCCCACCCGTTTCCGCACCAGGCTCAGAGCTCGTCGGCGACCACCGCCTGCACGGCCGGGACGATGACGTCCCAGTCGGCGCCCTCCTCGCGGCTGACGGTGAGGAAGTCGGCGGTGCCGAACAGCATCACCACCCCGGGGATGGCGAAGATGCGCTCGGCCAAGGGGTTGCCGATTGCGGCCTCGGCGCTGCGCACGTCCAGCATCGCGTCGAAGGTCACGTCCAGGGTGAACTTCATGGCGTTGGGGTTGGGCGTGGGCGACGGGTCGGCGGAGGCCATGGCCCGACCTTAGGCTCGGAGGCGATGCCCAGGATCGAGGTGGCCACGACCATCGACGCCCCGCCCGAGGCCCTGTGGGCCCGGATCGAGGACGTCGGCACCCACGTCGACTGGATGGCCGACGCCGAAGCCATCCGCTTCACCTCCGAGCAGACCGCGGGCGTGGGCACCACCTTCGACTGCGACACCAAAGTCGGCCCCCTGAAGCTGACCGACCGGATGGCCGTCACCGAGTGGGAGACCGCTCGCACCATGGGGGTGCGCCACGAGGGCCTGGTCACCGGCGAGGGCCGCTTCACGCTCACCGCCGTGGGCGACGGTCGGACCGAGTTCGCCTGGGCCGAGACCCTGCGATTCCCCTGGTGGATGGGCGGTCCCGTCGGTGGCGCCGTGGGCGCACCGGTCCTCCGCGCCATCTGGCGCAAGAACCTCGCCCGCCTCAAGGCCCTGGTCGAAGAAGCCTGATTCTTCGGGTCCAGCCGTTCAGTGACGCTGCGCAGGCGCCAGCCGGAGCAGTACCGAGGACTCGTTGGATCGGCGGCGCCGGACTAGCGAAGCGAAGCCACTCAAGAAAAGACCGGGTCCATCCACTGGGACGCGGCCCAGATCGAGGCGCCGACCACGGCCACGCCCAGGGCCACCACCGCCGCGGTGGGGATGAACGAGGGCAGGGCCCGGGACCGGCTCGGCAGTTCGATCAGCAGCCATCCCGCCAGCGCCCCGCCGATCAGCCCCCCGATGTGGCCCCCGACCGAGATGCCGGGGATGGCGAAGGTGAAGAGCAGGTTGATCAGGATCAGGCCGCCGAGGCCGGTGTCGAACAGGCGGACACCCTGGGAGTGGTGCAGGACGGCGAGCGCGCCCATCAGGCCGAAGACCGCCCCCGAGGCACCGACCGTGAGCGTCGTGGGCTCGAGCAGCAGAACCGCGAGCGAGCCGCAGAGGAGCGAGAAGAAGTACGTCACGGCGAAACGTGTGCGACCCAGGGCGGGCTCGAGCTGCTGGCCGAGGAGGTAGAGGAGGTACATGTTGAAGCCGACGTGGATCAGCGAGGCGTGCAGGAACCCGGAGGTGACGATCCGATAGGTCTCGCCGGCATCGACTCCGATCGCCCCGCCGGCAGCGGGGAAGTACCCGATGAGCCCGCCGTCGGCCTGGAGCTGGGACTTGCCCCCCTCGACGACGTAACCGAGGGCGAAGACCGCCAGGTTGACCGCGATCAGAGTGAGGGTGACGATGGGGCGGCGGGCGGCCCGGAACAGGGTCTGGGCGGTGATGACCTTCTGCTTGCCCGCCTTGGCGTCCTCGGGGCAGTGGAAGCCCACGGGGGCCTCGATCATGCACTCGGTGCAGATGGGCCGGTTGCAGCGCTGGCAGCTGACCGACGCCCGGCGATCGGGGTGCCGGTAACAACTGGCGTCGGCGCGCATCGGGGGGACGCTACCGGCGTCATCTCGACCGAGGGTCGCGCCGGGCCGCGGCGGTAGTGTCCAGCCGGAATGGGCGGACCGGTCAAATACGAGCTGGAGGCGGAGCTCGAACACCTGGCCCGCACCCCACAGCTCCTGATCGCCTGCGACTACGACGGGACCATCGCCCCCATCGTGGACGACCCCATGACGGCCGATCCGCGCCCCGACACCGTGGTGGCCCTCCGGGCCCTGGCCGCCCTGGCCAACACCCACGTGGCGGTCATCTCCGGCCGTTCCCTGAGGGACCTGGCCCTGCTCTCCCGGCTGCCCACCGAGATCCACCTCGTCGGCAGCCACGGCGGCGAGTTCGACCTCGGCTTCGGCAAGCGCCTCTCGCCCCGCGAGCTGGACCTGCGGGCTCGCATCAAGTCGGACTTGGCCGACATCGCCGCCCGCACACCGGGCGCCGAGCTGGAGGTGAAGCCCGCCGCCGTCACCTTCCACTACCGGCGCTCGGACCGCGAGCACGTGCGCCGGGCCCTGGAGGACATCGAGGCCGGTCCCGCCGCCCTCGACGGTGTCCACACCCACGCCAACGTCGACGCCGTCGAGCTCCTCGTCGTCGACACCGACAAGGGCCGGGCCCTCGAGTCACTGCGCCACCGGGTCGGCGCGTCGGCCGTCCTCTTCTTCGGCGACAGCCCGACCGACGAGCACGCTTTCGCCACACTGCGCGGCCCCGACGTCGGCGTGCGGGTCGGCCCGGGCGAGTCCCTGGCCCGCCACCACGTCGAGGACACCGCCGGCGTGGCCGAGGCCCTGGCCCATCTGGCCCAGCTGCGCACCGAATGGGTCACGGGCGCCGGCGCCATCCCCATCGCCGACCACTCCCTGCTCTCGGACCAGCGCACCGCGGCCATCGTCACCCCCGGCGGGCGCATCACCTGGTACTGCGCCCCCCGCATCGACTCGTCGGCCGTGTTCGGCGAACTGGTCGGCGGTCCCGCCGCGGGCTACTTCGCCGTCGGCCCCGCCGACGGCGGCGAGCCGACCGGCCAGCGCTACGTCGAGGACACCATGGTCCTGGAGACCCGGTGGTCGGGCCTCACCGTCACCGACTACCTCGATGCCTCCGGCGGCCGCCCCGACCGCCTGGCCGGCCGCAGTGACCTGTTCCGAGTCCTCGAGGGCCGCGGGAAGGTCCACATCGAGTTCGCCCCCCGCTTGGACTTCGGGCGCCACGGCACCCGCCTGGCCATCCGAGAGGACGGGGTCGAGGTCGTCGACACGGCCGACCTGATGGTGCTGCGGGCCCCCGGCGTGCGGTGGGAGCTGACCGACGACGGCCGCCATCACACGGCCCGGGCCGAGGTCGACCTCGCCGAGGGGCCCGTCGTGCTCGAATTCCGCTACGGCACCGCCAGCACCAAGCCCGACTCCCGGGCCGAGGACGAACGCCGGGCCGACACCCTGGCCTTCTGGCAGGGCTGGGCCGACGAGCTCACCCTGCCCGAGATCGAGACCGAGCTGGTGGGGCGCAGCGCGCTGGCCCTCAAGGCCCTCTGCCACGGGCCCACCGGGGCGATCGTGGCCGCGGCCACCACGTCGCTGCCCGAGTCCATCGGGGGCATCCGCAACTGGGACTACCGCTACTGCTGGCTGCGTGATGCGGCCATGACCGCCGGTGCGCTGGCGCGGCTGGGCAGCTACGGGGAAGCTATGGCCTACCTCGACTGGGTCCTGGGCATCCTCGAGCACCGCGACGACCCCGAACGCCTCCACCCCCTCTACCTGGTCACCGGACGGCACCTGCCCCCGGAGGCCGACATCGCCGAGCTGGCGGGCTACGCCGGCAGTCGGCCCGTGCGAGTCGGCAACGCCGCCGAGCGCCAGGTCCAACTCGACGTCTTCGGCCCGATCGTGGACCTCATCTGGCTCCTGTCCACCGAGGGCGCTCCGTTGTCGGGCCAGCACTGGCAGCTCGTGCAGGCGATGGTCGGCGCCGTCGAGAAGCGCTGGCTGGAACCGGACCACGGCATCTGGGAGGTGCGGCGCAGCCCCCGCCACCACGTCCACTCGAAGGTCATGTGCTGGGTCACCGTCGACCGGGCGCTGCGGGTGGCCGGGGACTTCGTCGAGGAGGATCACCGCGACTGGGAGCTGCTCCGGGACCGGATCCGCGACGACATCCTCGCCCGGGGCTGGAAGGACGAGATCGGGGCCTTCACCGCGGCCTACGACGGCACCGATGTCGACGCCTCGGTGCTGGCCATCGGGCTCTACGGCCTGGTCGACCCGGACGACGACCGCTTCCTGCGCACCATCGAAGCCGTCGAGCGGGAGTTGCGGGACGGCCCGACCGTGTTCCGCTACCTCGGCGACGACGGCCTGCCCGGCCACGAGGGCGGGTTCCACCTCATGACCTCGTGGCTGGTCGACGCCTACCTGGCCACCGGCCGGGCGTCCGACGCCCGCGAGCTGTTCGCCGGCCTGGTGGCCAGCGCGGGCCAGACCGGCCTGCTCTCCGAGGAGATGGATCCCGCCACGGGGCGGTCACTGGGCAACCACCCGCAGGCCTACAGCCACCTCGGCCTGATCCACAACGCCCTGAACCTTGCCGCCTACGCCCGTATCGGCACCGCTCCGGCCGACCCGGAGGACGGCGCCGTCCCGCACTAGGGTCGCCCCGCCGCCGCTGGACGGACGGAACCGAACCACCTCTTGGAGAACGTCATGCGTGCGTTGTTGCTGTGCCTCGTCGCGATCGTCGGGCTGCTGCCGGCGACCGCAGCGCAAGCAGGGCCGCCGCCGCCCGGTCCGGGGCACGCGGACACCGAAGTGGTCGGCGGCGGGCCGGCGGGCCCGGGTGAGGACCCCTGGATGGCCGCCCTGGTGATCACCGACCGGTTCGAGCCCAATCCCTTCGCCGGCCTGATCTGTGGCGCCTCCTTCATCGCCCCCGACGCCGTGATCACCGCCGCTCACTGCGTCGAGGGGGCGACCGCCTCGTTCCTGGACGTCGTGGTGGGCAGCATCGACCTGCTCCCCGCCGAGGTCGAGCGCCTCGACATCCGCAACATCCGGGTCCATCCCCAGAACAACCCGTTCACGGGCCTGTTCGACGTCGCCGTGATCCAGCTCGTCCACCCGCCCACCGTCCCCGTCACCCCCATCGACCTGGTGAGCCCGGCCGACGCCGCCCTCTGGGAGCCCGGGGACAATGCCCGCTTCACCGGCTGGGGGGCGGACGAGACCGGCGTGCCCATCAGCCGGCTGCAGGAGGCCGAGGCCCCGATCTTGGCCGACCACGACTGTCGGGCCCGCTACACGGGCGCCCACTTCCACGGGCGCACGATGGTCTGCGCCGGTGACGTCGGCCCCGGCGGCGGGCTCATCAGCCCCTGCTACGGCGACAGCGGCGGCCCCCTGACCGTGCTCGACGGCAGTCGCCCGATCCTCATCGGCCTCGTCCTCGGCGGCTTGCGTTGCGGCGATCCGAACTACCCGGCGATCTTCACCCAGGTCAGTGCCCTGACCGACTTCGTCGAGCCCTACCTGGATCCTGACAGCGTCCCCGAACGGGTCCAGGCCCTCTCGGCCGGCCGCCGAGGGCCCGAGGGCCGAGCCGTCGTGGTGACCTGGCGGCCCCCCGCCTTCGACGGCGGCGCTCCCGTCAACCACTACGTCGTGACCGCCCAACCCGGGAACCGCCACTTCGTGGTCGGCGGTCGGGCCCGGCGCCTCCGGATCCCCCAGGTGTCGCCCACCCGCCCGTTGACGATCGGCGTCGTCGCCCAGAACACCGTCGGCCAAGGGCCCGGCGCCACCGTCACGGTGCGGGGCGCGCCCACGCCATGACCCACCCCGAACACCGTTGACCGGAGACCCCGTGAAAGCCATCCGTCGCCTGCTCCCCGCGCTCCTCGTCGCCCTCACGCTGCTGCCTCTGGCCGCGGCGTCGGCCCAGGAGGCTCCGCCCGAGACCGCGCCCGACGGCGAGATCATCGGCGGCACCCGGGCCGACCCCCACGAGTACCCCTTCCAGGTCGCCCTGCTGGCCCACGACGTCCAGGACCGATGGGCCGCCCAGTTCTGTGGGGGCACCCTGATCTCGCCCGACACCGTCCTCACGGCCGGGCACTGCGTCGTCGGGTCCCGGGCGGCGGACATCGACATCCTGGCCGGCACCAACCGGCTCCTGCCGGGTGGGGGCCAGCGGGTCCCGGCCCGGGCCGTCCGCCTGCACCCCGGCTACGACGACAACACCCTCGAGAACGACATCGCCGTCATCCAGCTCGGCGTCAACCTGCCCTACGACACCGTCGCCCCGGCCGGGCCCGGCCAGGAGGCGCTCTACGCCCCCGGCACCGTGGCCACCACCATCGGCTGGGGTGATCGGGACCTCCGCCTCGACGTCCAGTACTACCCGCTCTACCTGCGGGAGGTCGAGGTTCCGATCGTGTCCGACCAGGACTGCAGCGCGGCCTACCCCAGCGAGCTGTTCGTGGACCAGATGGTGTGCGCCGGCGACATGGTCGACGGCGGCGAGGACTCCTGTTACGGCGACAGCGGCGGTCCGCTGATGGTGCCCGAAGGGGACGAGTGGCTGCAGGTCGGCGTGGTCAGCACCGGCCGGGGCTGTGCCCGACGGCCCTACCCCGGCATCTACACGGAGGTGTCGGCCTTCGAGGGCTTCCTCACCCGCTACCTCGACCCGGACTCGGTGCCCGACCGGGTCACCGACCCCCGCCAGCGACCGGTGTCGCCCACGGCGTCGCGCATCAGCTGGAAGGCGCCGTTCTTCGACGGCGGTACCCGGATCACCCAGTACCGCGTCGATCTCCCCGACCTGGGCCGGACCCACACCGTGATCGGCAGCCAGCGGTACTTCCGGCTGCGGAACCTGCCCCCCGGCCGGCACCTGGTCCGGGTGCAGGCCGTGAACGTGGTCGGCGGCGGGGCCGTCCGGAGCTTCTACGTGAACCTCTGAGCGACCGCCGGCCGCTGATCAGGTGCCGGTGAAGTCGGCCTTTCCCGGGCCGTGCTCCAGGAAGCTGTTGATCCCGGTGGCGGCGTCGTCGGTGACGAAGGAGGCGGTGAAGAGCTCCTGCTCCAGCGTCAGACCCTCGCCCAGGCGACGGTCCAGACCCTCGTCGATGGCCCGCTTGGCCAGCGCCTGAGCCACGACGGCGCCCCCGGCCAGCTCGGCGGCCTTGGCCCGCACGTGGGCGGACAGCTCGTCGGCCGGCACGACCGCGTCGACCAGGCCCATGGCCAGGGCCTCGGCGGCGCCGACCTGGCGGCCGGAGAGCACCAGGTCCTTCGCCTTGGCCGGGCCGACCAGGCGGGACAGGCGTTGGGTGCCCCCGCCGCCGGGGATGATGCCGAGCAGGATCTCGGGCTGGCCGAGCTTGGCCCGGTCCGAGGCGATGCGGAAGTCGCAGGCCAGCGCCAGCTCGCAGCCCCCGCCCAGGGCGAAGCCGGCGATCTCGGCGAAGGTGGCCCGGGGGATGGCGGCGACGGCGTTGAACGCGGTCAGGAAGGTGTGGCCCTGGGCCGTCAGCCGGTTCTGGTCGGCCACCTGGGAGGGTCGGGCCTCGGGATCTTCCAGGAACTCGGTGATCTGGGCCCCGGCGGCGAAGATCCGGTCGCCACCGGTGATGACCACGGCGCCGGGCGGGTCGGCCGTGAGGTCCTCGGCCGCCGCTCGGAGCTGGGCCAGCAGGGCGACGCTGAGGGCGTTGACCTTGCCGTTGTCCAGGGTGACCACGGCCACGCCGTCGTCCCCCCGCTCGACGTGGACCAACTCCGGCGCCTCTTCGGTCATCGCCGGAAGTTAGTCAGCGAGGAGGCGGTCGGCCGCTTCCCAGGGATCGACCTCGCCGGCCACCACCTGGGCGCAGACGGCGTCGAAGGCGATGCCCTCGGTGCGGGCCTCGGCCTGCTCCAGCAGCCGGCGGGCCAGGATGCGGGAGAGCTCGGCCCGCACCCGACCGGCCCGTTCCCGCGTCAGTGAACCACTGGCCGCCTGGGCCCGCTGGTGGGCCAGGATCACGGCCCACAGATCGGCGACGCCGGTGCCGTCGGTGGCCACCGTGTCGACCACCGGCGGGCGCCAGTCCCGGGTGCCGGTCATGTCCAACATCTGTTCCAGGTCCCGGCGGGCCTCGGCCGCGCCGGGCCGGTCGGCCTTGTTCACACAGAACACGTCCGCCACCTCGAGCAGCCCGGCTTTGTTGGCCTGCACGGCGTCCCCCCAGCCGGGGTTGACCACGACCACGGTGGTGTCGGTCTCGCCCGCCACCTCGACCTCGACCTGACCCACGCCGACCGTCTCCACGATCACGAAGGCGAAGCCGACGGCGTCGAGCACCCGTACGGCCTCGGGGGCGGCCAGGGACAGACCGCCCAGGTGGCCCCGGGAGGCCATGGAGCGGATGAAGACCTCGTCGTCCAGCGCGTGGTCGCCCATGCGCACCCGGTCACCGAGGATGGCGCCGCCGGTGAAGGGCGAGGACGGGTCGACGGCCAGGACCGCCACCCGGTGCCCGGCGTCCCGCATGACCTGGACGAGGGTCGAGGTCAGGGTCGACTTGCCGGCCCCGGGAGGGCCGGTGATGCCGATGGTGTGGGCCGTGCCCGCCGAGCGGTGGGCCAGGCGGCCGATCTCCCGGGCCGGCTCGCCGCCTCGCTCGACGAGGGAGAGCAGGCGGGCCAGCGCCGTGCGGTCGCCGTCCCGTGCGCGCTCGAGGAGCCGAACGGGCTCGACGGTCACGGGTCGACGCTGCGCAGCGGGGCGACGCCGCTCAAGAGGCTGGTGCGATGGGCGGAGCCCGGAGGCCCGCCGGGGCCGACCAATGTCAGAGCCTGAGGAGGGTCTCGTCGTCCTCGGAGACGTCGCGCACGGCGGTCACGCCGTCGACACGGTCCTTGAGGATGCGCTCGATGCCCGCCTTGAGGGTGAGGGTGGAGGCCGGGCAGGAGACGCAGGCCCCGACCAGCTCGACGGTCACCGTGCCCGAATCGTCGACGCCGTGGAACAGGATGTCGCCGCCGTCGGCCTGCACGGCCGGACGGATGGCCTCGATGGTCTCGCGGACCTTCTCATCCAGCGGGGGGTCGAACTCGGGCACAGCGGTCTGCTCCTGGGACGTCGTGGCGATTGTACGGGTGCTCCCCTTCCTCAACCGCGAACAGGCCGGGGCCCTTCCCGGCGTAGCGTGTGTACGTGGTCACACTGGCCCATCAGGGCGGCTGGGACGAGATGGCCATGGTGGCGGTCCCCCTCCTGTTGGTCACGATCCTGCTCGTCGTGGCCAACCGCCGCGCCTCGGCCGAACTGGCCCGCCAACGCGCCGCCGCCCCGGACCACCCGCCCGGGGACCCCAGCCACTGACCAACGCTGCGCAGGCGCCAGCCGGAGCAGCATCACCGACCGGTTGGATCGGCGGAGCCGGACTTGCTGAACGAAGTGAAGCCAGTCAGATGTGATCAACCTCTCGCCGCTCTATCTCCGCGCCGACCGCGGTGAGCTTGCCTACGAAGTCCTCGTAGCCCCGGTCGATGTGGTCGGCATCGGCCACGACCGTCTCGCCCTCGGCGGCCAGGCCGGCCAGGGCCAGCGCGGCGCCGGCCCGGATGTCGGGGGCCCGCACGGGAGCACCGGAGAGCCGTTCGACGCCCCGGACCACGGCGTGATGGCTCTCGGTGCGGATGTCGGCCCCCATGCGCACCAGTTCGTCGACGTAGCGGAAGCGCCCGGCGAACAGGTTCTCGGTGACGATGCCCACGCCGTCGGCCACGGTGAGCATGGCCACGAGCAACGGCTTGTAGTCGGTGGCCAGGCCGGGATAGGGCAGGGTGGACACGTCCACCGACCGCAGCCGCGCGTGAGCCATCGCCCACAGGCCCTCAGGGTCGGGTGAGCAGCGCACGCCCATCTCGCCCAGCTTCTGCACCAGCATCGTCATGTGGTCGGGGACCGCACCCCGCAGGGTCACCTCGCCTCCGGCGATGCCTACCGCGGCCAGGTAGGTGGCGGCCTCGATGCGGTCGGCGACCACGGTGTGCTCGACCGGGTGCAACCTCTCCACGCCCTCGACGGTGATGGTGGACGAGCCCGCCCCCCGGATCTGGGCGCCCATGCGGTTGAGCAGGGCGGCGAGGTCGGCCAGCTCCGGCTCCCGGGCGGCGTTGTCGATGACGGTCGTGCCCTTGGCCAGGACGGCGGCCATCAGGGTGTTCTCGGTGGCCCCCACGCTGGGGAACTCCAGCAGGATCCGCGCGCCGGTGAGCTGGGCGGCGCGGGCGGTGACGTAGCCGTGCTCCAGATCGACCTCGGCCCCGAGCTCCTCGAGCGCCCGCAGGTGCATGTCGATGGGTCGGGACCCGAAGTCGTCACCTCCGGGCAGGGCCACCCGAGCCTCGCCGAACCGGGCCAGCAAGGGGCCCAGGACCACGATGCCGGCCCGCATCTTCTCGACCAGCTCGTAGGGCGCCTCGGGGTTGACGTCGGCCGGTGAGTGGATGGTCAGCTCGTGGTCACCCGGCGCCACGGTGAGGCCCATGTGCTCGAGCAGCCGGCCCATCCAGCCCACGTCGGCGATGGCGGGCACGTTGCGCAGGACGTAGGTGCCCTCGGCCAGCACGGTGGCGGCCATGAGCTTGAGCACCGAGTTCTTGGCCCCGCCGATGGGGATGGACCCCGACAGGGGCCCGGAAGGGCGCACGATCAGCGAGCTCACGGCCACCAGTATGCTCCCGGCGGCCGCGACCCGGCCGGGCCGGTCTCTCGGGAGGGTTCGACCGTCAGCACCGTCACGACCGTTCACCTCCTCGATCCGCAGGACACCGGGCACCAGCGCCGGCTGGCCGCCCTGCGCGCGCCCCGCGACGACCCGATGATCGCCGAGCGGGCCGCCGGCCCGGATCGCTTCGCCTGCGCCGAGGGGCCGTTCTCGGCCTACGAGCGAACGGTGGCCACCGAGACCGTCGACGACACCCTCCGGGTCACCGAGCGGATCACCTACGTCCTGGCCATTCCCGGGTGGGGCGTGGCCTTCCGGGTCCCGGTGCGCCGACGCCTCGCCCGCCCGAGCCCGGATGCGGGATGGTGGATGCCGCCGGACCGCTTCGACGGGGGGACCGCCGTCGCCCTGTCCAGCCTGGCCGCCCTCACCCTCATCGCCGGCTACACCGGCACCCTCATCGCCCAGACCATCACCTTCGCCGCCGACGAGTTCGGGGCCTCCGATCAAGCTCAGGGCGGTGTCCTGGCCGCCACCCGCGTCGGTGTGCTCCTGGCCCTGGTCCTGGTGGCAGCGGCCGACCGGCGGGGCCGCCGGACGCTGATCCGGGTCAGCGCCTACGGCGCCTGTGCGTTCGCGGTGACCGGCGCCCTCGCCCCAAGCCTCATCGGCCTGGGCATCAGCCAGACCCTGTCCCGCGGCCTCTCCACGGCCCTGGCCCTGCTCATCGGTGTGCTCGCCGCCGAACTCGTCCCCCGCAACTCACGGGCCTGGACGGTGAGCATCCTGGCCCTCACCGCCGCCCTGGGCTCGGGGATGGCCGTCTGGTTGCTGCCCCTGGCCGACCTCGGCGAGCGGGCCTGGCGCCTGCTGTACCTGGTGCCGCTGGCCGGCATCCCGTTCACCCGCTGGGTGATCCGGGGACTGCCCGAGTCCGAGCGCTTCGTCACCGCCATCGAACGCCCCCCGGTCAGGGCCCACGCCGGCCGCCTCTGGCTGTTGGCCGTGTCGGCCTTCCTCGCCTCGATCTTCGTGGCCCCGGCCAGCCAGTTCCTCAACGACTTCCTACGCGACGACCTGGGTTTCTCGGCCGCGCGGATCTCGGCCTTCACCCTGCTCACCAACACCCCCGCCTTCATCGGCATCGTGATCGGCGGGCGACTGGCCGACCGGCGGGGTCGCCGGCTCGTCGGCGCCGTGGCGATGGCCGGCGGCGTGGGCCTGACCGTGGCCATGTACCTGAGCCAGGGGTGGGCCCTCTGGGCCCTTTCGATCGCCGGCGGCATCGTCGGGGCCGCCGCCGTCCCCGCCCTCGGCGTGTACGGCCCCGAGCTCTTCGCCACGACCGCCCGGGGTCGGGCCAACGGCATGATCACCGTGCTGGGCGTGACCGGCTCGGCCCTCGGGCTGCTGGTCGTGGGCACGCTCTCGGACCGGTCCGGCGGGATCGCCGCGGCCATGCCCGTGGTCGCCGTCGGCCCGGCCCTCCTCGCCGTCCTGATCCTGGTGGCCTACCCCGAGACCGCCCACATGGCCCTGGAGGACATCAACCCCGAGGACCAGGCCTGAGGATCGCCCCATCTCCGGCCAGGGTCGCCAACCAGGCGGTCACGGTCTCGACGATCTCGGGCTCGGCGTTCTTCAGGTCGTGACGCTTGTTCTCGATCCGGTGGACCGTGACCTCGCCCGGAATGGCGGGCAGGTGCTCGGCGAACTCCTCGGGCGTGCCGAAGGCGTCCTTCGTGCCCGAGACGAACAGGCAGGGCAGGTCGAGCAGTGGGAAGTGGTCGACCCGCAGCTTGTCGGGCTTCCCCGGCGGGTGCAGCGGATAACAGATGAGGACCAGGCCGGCGGCGGGCAGGCCCTCGGCCACCGCCAAGGAGCACATGCGCCCGCCCATGGACCGGCCGCCCAGGACCAGAGCGCCCGGCTCCACGCCGGCCGACGCGGCCAGGGCGGCGGCCTCCTCGTTGACGCTGGCGATCAGCTTCGGCGCTCGGTCCGGGGCCTTGCGCCCCTCCTTGCGGTACGGGAAGTCGACCCGGGCCGTGGGCAGCGGGGCCACGGCCTCCTCGATGGCGACCAACGACGGGTTGTCCCGGTTCGAGCCCGCGCCGGGCGTCAGCAGGAGCGCCCCGGGCCTCACGCCGATTCGAGCAGGCGGCCCGAACGCCCCCCACCCTCGACGGGCGACGGGTGCAGACCATCTCTCATGCCGACTCGAGCAGGATGCGCCGGGCCTCGGCCAGGTCGGACAGGCGCTCGGCCGCGCCGACGGTCGCGCCGCCGTGGTCGGGGTGGGCGTCGCGGGCCTGCTCGCGGAAGCGGCGCTGGATGCGGCGGCGGTCCAGCGCCCCGTCGGTGCCGTGGGTGAAACCGAGCACGGCGAGGGCCCAGCGCACCGGGTCCTCGAAGGCCTCGGGGGACCAGGCCCCCGGCCCGGTCGCGCCCCCGAGGAGGGCGATGAGGCCGGCATCCAGCGGCCCCCGCCAACGCAGCCCCTTGCGCACGGCGTTGAGCACGGCCCGCCGCTCCGCGAAGGGCAGTTCGGCGCCGGCGTAGACGGCGCCGAGGAGGTACTGGGCCGGAGCCGCTTTGGCGTCGAAGTCGAAGCGCATCGCCTCGCCGTCGCCCACCAGCCGCAGCCGGCTCTTGGTCAGCCCGATGCGGTCGGTCTGGAACCGGTAACGCAGGCGGGGCTGGGCCACCCGGCGCCCGTGCTCGACGTGGTCGATCAGGCGGTGCAGGTCAGGAAGCAGGTCGGGGTCGAGGCCACTGATGTGGGCGGCGGCGATGCCCCCGAGCAGGATGCCGCCGAAGCCCGGCGCGGGGTGCAGCGGCAGGTGGCGGCGGCCGAGGGCCACCCGCCGGGTGGGCGCGATCGGGCGGGAGTGGAACACCTCGAGCTCCGCCAGGATCACGGCGTCAAGCTACCGGTGGCGAGGCTCGGCGTAGCCTCGCGGAGCGGCATCGCCGACCCGCGGCTTCGGCGGAGCCGGCGTTGCCGAGCCGAGCGAAGCCACGCGGGTGTCACCGGTCAGACCATGGGGTGGAGCAGGTCACGCAGTTCTTCCGCGGCCTCGCTCACGACCTCGTCGTCGGGCGCGCCTTCTTCCAACAACGCCCGCAGGGCGCCGGCCCGCAGGCCGATCTGGGCCCAGATCCGGCGCTCGAAGCCGTAGGGCGGGGGCAGGGCGATGACGGCCGCAGCCTGCTCCCGAGCGGCCAGGATGGCCTTGCCATCGCGCGGGCTCTTGCGCAGCTTGTCCGCGGCGACGAAGAGACCGGACAGGATGTCGGTGGCGACGGGGACGTCATCGTCGACGACATCCTCGCCGTCGGTCAACTCCTCGATGAGGGCGTCCACCCGGTCCTCGTCGATGGCCTCCACCACGAGGTCACCCATCTCGTCGAACACGTAGCGGACGCCCTCGTCGGCCAGGGCGTCGGTGAGGTCGGCCCGGTCCTCGGGCGACCACTCGGCCACCTCGTAGACCACCTTCTCCGCCTCGGGGTCGAGGGCGGGCAGCAACGTGGCTTCGACCTCGCCGATCAGCTCGTCGACCATCTCCTGGTCGTCGGCCGCCACCATGAGCGTGCCGCCCTGCCAGGCGTGGTTCACCTCGTTCGTCGTCAGCAGCCGATCGAGCAGCTCCCGGGACTCGGTCGACCATTCGTCGAGCTCGTAGCTCAGTTCCTCGTGCTCACTGGACTGGTCTTCCATACGGGGGGTGACGGTAACGTCGCCGGATGGCCGATGAACGACGCGAACTGCCCGACCGCAACCTCGCTCTCGAGCTGGTCCGGGTCACGGAGGCCGCCGCGCTCGCCGCGTCGCGCTGGATGGGCCGGGGCGACAAGGAGGGGGCCGACGGGGCAGCGGTGGACGCCATGCGCCATGTGCTCAACAGCGTCCCCATGGACGGTGTGGTCGTCATCGGTGAGGGCGAGAAGGACGAGGCCCCGATGCTGTTCAACGGCGAGGCCATTGGGGACGGCTCGCCGCCGCAGACCGACATCGCCGTCGACCCCATCGACGGCACCACGCTGACCGCCCTGGGCCGTGGCAACGCCATCGCGGTGATCGCCGTGTCGGAGCGGGGCACCATGTTCGACCCCGGCCCGTGCGTCTACATGGAGAAGATCGCCGTCGGGGCCGAGGCCAAGGGCCGTGTCTCCCTCGAGCTCTCGGTCACCGACAACCTGAAGGCCGTGGCCGAGGCCAAGGGCGAATCCGTCCGTGAGGTCACCGCCGTGGTGCTCGACCGGGACCGCCACGCGGACCTCGTGGCCGAGATCCGCGAGGCCGGGGCCCGCATCCGCCTGATCCCCGACGGGGACGTGGCCGGCGCCATCTCCACGGCCTGGCCCGACTCCGGGGCCGACATCCTCTTCGGCATCGGTGGGACCCCCGAAGGGGTCATCACCGCCGCCGCCCTCAAGTGCATGGGGGGCGAGCAGATCGGCCGCCTCTGGCCCCGCAACGACGGCGAGCGCCAAGCCGCGCTCGACGCCGGCTACGACCTCGACCGCATCCTGAGCACCGACGACATGGTCGCCGGTGACAACTGCTTCTTCGCCGCGACCGGCATCACCGACGGTGAACTGCTGAAGGGCGTCCACTTCCGGGCGGACTCGGTGTTCACCGAGTCACTGGTCATGCGCTCCCGCAGCGGCACCGTCCGCCTGGTCAATGGCACCCACCGGGCCGCCAAGCTCAAGGACTACACCGCACTCGGCCACTGAGGACTGATGCCGGCCCCAGGGGCCGACATCGGTTGGCGGGGCCGGCCTCAGAACCTCTCGGACATCAGGCCGACGGCGCGGCGCTTCAAGTTCCGCGGGACCAGGGCGCTCAATCCGGCGGCGACGCGGTTGTGGGTGCCGGGGACGACGAGGGCCTTGCCCGAGCGGGCGCCCTCCAGGGCGGCAGAGGCCACGTCCTCGGCGCTCTGCCAGAGGAAGTCCGGCATGCCGGCATCGTGGCTGAGGCCGGCCCGGTCCTGGAACTCGGTGCGCGTGAAGCCGGGCTCGATGACCGTGACCGTCACGCCCGTTCCCCGCAACTCTTCGTGCAGGCCCTCGGAGAGGTGGCTCACGAACGCTTTGGTGGCAGCGTAGGTCGCATTCCGGGGGGCGGCCGCCCGAGAGGCCAACGACGACACGTTGAGGATGGCGCCCCGGCCCCGGGCCACCATGACCGGGGCGGCGGCGTGGCAGAGCCGGACCAGCGCCTGGCAGTTGACCTCGATCTCCCGGGCCTCCTCGTCGGGGTCCAGCTCGATGAACGGCCCGTAGGTCCCGAACCCGGCGTTGTTGACGAGCAGGTCGACCGGCGACGTCTCGGCCTGCAGGCGGTCGACCACCGTGGCCAGCTGCGCCTTCTTGCCCAGGTCGGCCCGAAGAACCTGGACCTCGACGCCGTGGCTCGCGGTCAGCTCCTTGGCCAGGGCCTCCAGCCGCTTGCGGTCCCGGGCCACGACGACGAGGTCGGTCCCTTCAGCCGCCAGGCGGCGGCTGATCGCGTCACCGATGCCACTGGACGCACCGGTCACCAGGGCGCGGGTCCACGTCGTGCTCATGGCGGACGACGCTACTTCCGGGTCCGGGATCCCCACCGAATGGCGGTCACACCCCCTCGGTGCAGCCACCCGAACCTCGACAACCGAGAAACCGGGCTGGGCGGCGCCATGAGCCGCCTGTTATCCCGAAGGTCCCCGAATCAGGGCCCGCCCACGGGCCCGATCCGGCCGCGGACCATCGGTGGGGGGTCCTCACGGGCCCAGCCCCGGCCGGCGAGAAAGGACTCGGCCCGGGCGCCCGGCTCGGCCCGGGCGAAGACCCGGGTGGCCCCCCGCTCGGCCGTGACCGACTCGAAGGCGGCGAGGATCTGGCTGCCGACCCCCTCGCCCTCGACGGTCGGGTCGACCTCGACCCACTCGAGCCACGCCTTGACCCCCCGCACCCGACCGCCGAGCAGGCCGACCACGGCGTCGTCCCGACGGGCCACCAGGACGACATCGGCCGGCTCCCGGTCGGCGCCGAGCGCCTCGCCGTCGGGCGGCACGCGGTCGTGGACCTCGATGACCAGCTCCAGGCCACCACGGCCCACCACCGAGGGCGGGCCGAGGGCGACCCCGGCGATCGGTCGCCAGACCCGCTGATCCTCGTCGTCGTGGACCTCCTGCAGGACGTGCAGCAGTCCGAGGCGGACGATCATGTGGCGGTAACCGCTCAGGGCGGCTATGGCCGCCGGGATCCCCTCCTCGTCGAGGTCGTCGGCCACGGTGACGTGGGGCACGTAGTCGTGGACCGGAGGCCGGTCGAGGGGGCCGGCCAGCAGGGCGGCCCGCAGGATGTGGACGGTCGGCAGGCTCGGGCCCCCCACGGCCAGGTAGACGACGGGGTTGACCGGCAGGAACGTCTCCAGCGGGCCGATGTCCAGCGTGAGCGGGACCGTCGCCGCCGCCGCCGCCCGGACCAACCCAAGCGCTTCGGGCAGGTCCTCCTCACCGACGTTCACCGGGGGGATCAGGGTGATGTGCGGGGCGACCCGGCCGAGGGTGCCGTCCCCCAGCGCCCGGCGCAGGCCGTCGACCTCGTGGGCGATCGGCGGGGGGATCAGGAGCACGACCCCGAGGCGACGGCGCGGCATCCCTGCACGGTAGGGGCACTAGGTTGGCCAACCCGTGAACGTCCGTCGCCTGGCCCCGCTGCTGGCCCTCCCACTGCTGCTGGCGGCGTGTGGAGGCGACGACGGGGGCAACGGCGGGAACGTTGGCGAGGCCGGCTCCACCAGCATCACCACACCACCGGAGACCACGGCCGCCATCGGCACCGTGGCCGGCCCCACCGAGGGTGCGGCGGCCTGCGCCGACCTGGCCGATCGCTACGTCCGGCGGGCCCGGCCGATGTTCGACCGGGAGGGCACGCCGTCGGACGCCCTGGTCGACCGGATCCGCGCCCGGCTGGCCGAGTTCGACCAGATCGCGGCCACGGCGGGCTGCGGCGAGGAGTACATCACCGGCGTGTGCGAGGGCCTCGACGCCCTCACCCAGGAGGGCATCCTGGTGATCATCCCCCTGACCACCGCCCAGTGCCTCTGAGGTCTACTCGGTGAGCTCGGCCTCGTCGCTCAGGATCGTGACCCTGTCGCGGCTGACCTCGACGAAGCCGCCGTTGACGTGGATGCTCTGGAACGGCCCGCCGTTCTCGCTCTGGATCCGGGCCTCGCCGACGTCGAGCGCCCCGAGGAACGGGGCGTGGCCAGGAAGGAAGGCGATCTCGCCCCCGCCCAACGTCCGCACGATCACCATGTAGGCCTCGCCGGAGAAGAGGATCTCCTCCGGCGTGACCAGCTCGACCTGCATGCGGCCTCAGTCCCCGGTGAGCTCGGCGGCCTTGGCCCGGGCGCTGTCGGCGTCGCCGACGTTCAGGAAGGCCTGCTCGGGCAGGTCATCCAGCTCACCGTCGACCAGGGCCTCGAAGGAGTCGACCGTGGTCTCGGTGGGCACGTGGATGCCCTTCAGACCGGTGAAGACCTCGCCCACGAAGAAGGGCTGGGACAGGAAGCGCTGCACCTTTCGGGCCCGGTCGACGATGATCCGGTCCTCATCGGACAGCTCGTCGAGGCCGAGGATGGCGATGATGTCCTGGAGCTCCTTGTAGCGCTGCAGCACCTCCTGCACCCGGCGGGCCACGTCGTAGTGGCGGGCCCCGACGATCTCGGGGGCCAGGATCGACGAACTGGAGGCCAGCGGGTCGACGGCCGGGTAGATGCCCAAAGAGGCGATCTGGCGGGAGAGCTCGGTGGTGGCGTCCAGGTGGGTGAACGTCGTGAACGGCGCCGGGTCGGTGTAGTCGTCGGCGGGGACGTAGACGGCCTGGATCGAGGTGATGGACCGCCCCCGGGTCGAGGTGATGCGCTCCTGCAGTTCGCCCATCTCGTCGGCCAGGGTGGGCTGGTAGCCCACCGCCGAGGGCATGCGGCCGAGGAGGGTGGACACCTCGGAGCCGGCCTGGACGAAGCGGAAGATGTTGTCGATGAACAGCAGCACGTCCTGCTGCTTCACGTCCCGGAAGTACTCGGCGATGGTCAAGGCGGACAGGGCGACCCGCAGGCGCACGCCCGGCGGCTCATCCATCTGGCCGTAGACCAAGGCGGCCTTCTCGATGACGCCCGACTCCTGCATCTCGATCCAGAGGTCGGTGCCCTCCCGGGTGCGTTCCCCCACCCCGCCGAACACGGACACCCCACCGTGCTGGGTGGCGACCCGGTTGATCAGCTCGAGGATGATGACCGTCTTGCCCACGCCGGCGCCGCCGAACAGGCCGATCTTGCCGCCCTGGACATAGGGCGTGAGCAGGTCGATGACCTTGATGCCCGTCTCGAAGACCACGGCCTTGGGCTCGAGGGAGTCGAACGCCGGGGCGTCGCGGTGGATCGGCCAGTAGTCCTCGATGCCCTCGACGGTGTCGGTGTCGAGGGACTGGCCGATGACGTTGAACACGTGGCCCAGCACGGCGTCACCCACCGGCATCTGGATGCCGTGGCCCAGGTTGCGCACGGCGGCACCCCGGGTGAGCCCGTCGGTGGCCCGCAGGCAGATGGCCCGGACCCGGCTGTCGCCGATCTGCTGGGCCGTCTCCGCCACGATCTTGGAGGACTCACCGTCCATGGTGACGTCCAACTCGAGGGCGGTGTTGATCTCGGGCAGGTGGCCCCGGGGGAACTCGACGTCGATCACCGGCCCGGCGATGCCGACGATGCGGCCGTCCTTCAACTCGGTGCCGGGGTTGGACTCGGTCACGGTCATCAGTGCAGGTCTCCTCTGGGGGCGGGGCTCACGAAGCCCGTAGGTCTACGTGCTGGGCGGAAAGGTGAGCCGGGAACAGGTGCTCGTTCACCAAGTGGTCGGGCAGGTAGTCGTCCTCACCCGCGCCGGTCTGCGCCAGCGCCTCGGCCCCGCTGACGATCTCCATGATCTCGGTGGTGATGGCGTCCTGACGGGCCCGGTTCATGGCGCGCGAGAGGCTGACGATCAGCTCCTCGGCGTTGTCGGTGGCCGCCTTCATGGCCCGCTGACGGGACGCGTGCTCCGAGGCCGAGGCATCCAGCAGAGCGGCGTAGAGACGGGCCTCGACATAGCGGGGCACCAGTTCGTCGAGGATGCCGTCCGGTGAGGGCTCGAACTCGAAGTCGGCGCGCTGGCCGTCGTTCGTGTCATCACCGTCATCGATCTCCAGAGGCAGGAAGCGGCGGACCACCACCTTCTGGCTGCCGGCGGACAGGAACCGGGTGTAGACGAGGTCGACCCGGTCCAGGTCACCGGCCTCGAAGGCGTTGCGCACGGCCAGGCCGATCTCGCGGGCGTCCTCGTAGGTCGGCCGGTCGGTCTTGGCCAGGAAGACGTGGTCGATCCGAAAGCCGCGGAAGCGGAAGTAGGTCAGGGCCTTCTTGCCCACCACGAAGAGCGAGTAGTCGAGGCCGTCGCTGCGGGCGGCCTGGATCTCGCGCTCGGCGGCGCGGATGACCGCTGAGTTGTAGGCCCCGGCGAGGCCCCGGTCGGAGGTGACGACCACGAAGGCCGCCTTGCCCCCACCCTGGCGCTCGGCCAGCAGCGGATGGTTGCTGGAGGCACCGGCGCCCGCCAGGTCGAGGATCACGTTGGTGATCTGCTCGGCGTAGGGCCGGGCCTTCCGGGTGCGCTCCTGGGCCTGCACCACCCGGGTGGCGGCGATCAGCTCCATGGCGCGCGTGATCTTCTTGGTCGACTGGACGCTCCGGATCCGGCGTCGAAGGATGCGTTCCTGACCACCTGCCACGACGAATCCTCAGTCCTCGTCCTCGTCGTCACGACCGATCTCGACCTCGGGCAACAGGGCCTCGGCCCGGCCACCGGCGAGGGTGGTCTCGGCGTCGCCCTGCTCCTCGGCGTCGGGCTCGGGGGCGGCCTCGACGCTGGGCTGGAACTGCTCGGCGAAGGCATCGACCGCATCGTCCAGACCGTTGTTCTCGGGCAGCGTGCCCTTGTCCCGGATGGTGTCCAGGATCACGCCGTGACGGGCCTTTGTGAAGTCCAGCAGCTCGGCCTCGAAGCGCTTCACGTCCTCGACGGGGATGACGTCGAGGTAGCCCTTCGTCCCGGCGAAGATCGACACCACCTGCTCCTCGACCGGCATGGGCGAGTTCAGGTTCTGCTTGAGCAGCTCGGTGAGGCGGTAGCCCCGCTCGAGCTGGGCGGCGGAGACCTTGTCCAACTCGGAACCGAACGTGGCGAAGGCCTCCAGCTCGCGGAACTGGGCCAGGTCGAGCTTGAGCGTGCCCGACACCGACTTCATGGCCTTGATCTGGGCGTCGCCGCCCACGCGGGACACCGAGATGCCCACGTCCACCGCCGGCCGGACACCGGACTTGAACAGGTCGTCCTGCAGGTACACCTGACCGTCGGTGATGGAGATCACGTTGGTCGGGATGTAGGCCGATACGTCGCCCGCCTTGGTCTCGATGACCGGCAGGGCGGTCAGCGACCCGGCGCCCTCGGCGTCGGACAGCTTGGCCGCCCGCTCCAGCAGACGGCTGTGCAGGTAGAAGACGTCACCGGGGTAGGCCTCTCGGCCCGGCGGGCGCCGCAGCAGCAGCGACATCTGCCGGTAGGCCTCGGCCTGCTTGGAGAGGTCGTCGTAGACCACCAAGGCGTGCTCGCCGTTCTCCATCCAGTGCTGGCCCATGGCGCAGCCCGCGTAGGGGGCGATGTACTTGAACGGCGCCGGGTCCGCGGCCGGGGCGCATACGACGACCGTGTACTCCATCGCCCCACGCTCCCGCAGGGTGTTGACCGTCTGGGCGACCGTCGAGCTCTTCTGGCCGATGGCGACATAGATGCACTTCACGCCCTGCCCGGCCTGGTTCAGGATCGTGTCGATGCAGATGGTGGTCTTGCCCGTCTTGCGATCGCCGATGACCAGTTCCCGCTGCCCCCGGCCGATCGGCGTCATGGCGTCGATGGCCTTGATGCCGGTCTGCATCGGCTCGTGCACCGGCTTGCGCCGGGTGATGCCGGGGGCCTGGATCTCCATGCGCCGGGTGAGGTCGGTGTTGACCGGCCCGTTCCCGTCGATGGGCTCGCCCAGGGCGTTGACCACCCGACCGATGAGCCCGTCGCCCACCGGCACGGTCTGGATGCGCCCGGTGGCCCGCACCGAGGAGCCCTCCTCGATGGCGGCGATCTGCTCGCCCTCACCCAGGATGACGGCGCCGATGGACTCCTCGTCCAGGTTCAGGGCGAGGCCGACGGTGCCGCCGTCGAACTCGAGGAGCTCGTTGACGGCGCAGTCGGGCAGGCCCGAGACGCGGGCGATGCCGTCGCCCACCTCGAGGACCCGGCCGACCTGGGTGACCTCGACGTCGGGGGTGAAGCCCTCGAGGTTCTTGCGCAGGACGGCAGTGATGTCCGTGGTGTCGATGTTCAGATCAGCCATGGTCGGCGTCTTTCCTCTAGTTCCTCGGGCGGGGTGTCAGGTGCGGGCGGACAGGGATTCGCGGAGCTGGGACAGGCGGTGGCGGACCGTGCCGTCGATGACCTGGTCGCCCACCCGGACCACCAGGCCCCCGACCACGGTCGGGTCGATGACCACCCGGACGTCCACCTCGTGGCCGGTCGCGGACCGCAGAGCGGTCGCGAGCCGGCTCAACTGGTCCTCGGACAGGTCGATGGCCGAACGCACCTCGGCCACCTGGCGGCCTTCCTCGGTGGCCGACATCGACAGCAGCGCATCGACGATCGCCGGCAGGTCCCGACCGCGACCGGCGGCCACGACCATCGAGGCCAGGCCGAGGGTCACGTCGGAGGTCCGGGCGCCGAGGAGGTCCTCGACGATCTGCTGCCGCCGTTCGGCGGGCAGGTGCGGGTCACCCAGGGCATCCCGGAGCGCGTCGTTGCCCTCGATGGCCCGGGCGACGGAGAAGAGCTCGTCGCCCACCGAATTGAGCTGCCCCTCCGCATTGGCCACCGCGTACAGCGCGGCGGCGTAGGCCTCGGTGCGGTTGGCCTCGGCCATCAGTTGCTGCCCTTGGCCCCGACCGAGTCGATGAACCGCTCGACCAGGGCGACGTTGGCGTCGCGGTCGAGGCTCTGGCCCACGACCTGCTCGGCCGCGCCGATGGCCAGCGTGGCCACCTCGCCGCGGATGTCGGCAATGGCCTGGGCCTTCGACGACTCGACATCGGCCTGCGCCTGCGCCTTGAGTCGGGCGATCTCGACGTCGGCCTCGGTCTTCTTGTCGGTCCGGTAGGCGTCGGCGTCCTGACGGGCCTCCTCGATGATCCGGGCTGCTTCGGTCCGGGCCTCGGCCAGCTTGGCGTCGTATTCCGCCGCCTTGCCGGTCACCTCGGCCTTGGCCGCTTCGGCCGCGTCGAGGTCACCCTGGATCTTGGCGGCGCGGTCGTCCAGGCTCTTCTTGATGGCCGGGAAGCCGAACTTGGCCAGCGCCCAGAACACCACGAGGAAGGACAGGGCGCCCCAGATGACCTCGTTCCACTCGGGCAGGATGGGGCTCGGCGCCTCATGACAGTCGTCGACCGTCCCACCCTCCTCGAGGATGTGGATGCACTCCTCGGCCAGTTCCTCTTCGCTGGGGGCGGCGTGGGCCGTCCCCGTCGTCCCGAACAGGACCACGAGGGCGAGCAGCGCCCCGCTCAACAGCAGTCGGGTACGCATGTCGACCTCAGCCGCTGATGATGAACGCGAGGACGAACCCGAAGAGCGCCAGCGCCTCGGTGAAGGCGATGCCCAGGAACATGGTGGTGCGCACCGTGCCTGCGGCTTCGGGCTGACGGGCCATGGCCGTGATGGCGTTGCCCACCACGATGCCGATGCCGATGCCGGGGCCGATGGCTGCGCCGCCGTAGACGATTCCTCGTCCGACGGCGGTCAGGCCGGCCTCGAGTTCGCCTTCCGCTTGGGCGGCGATGGTCAGGATGTCCAGCACGGTTCCTCCTAGTGCTCTGGATGCATCGAGCTACCGATGTACACGGCAGCGAGAATGGTGAAGATGAAGGCCTGTAGGAAGGCCACCAGGATCTCGAACCCGGTGAGCGCGGCGAGCAGGCCGAACGAGAACGGCAGGATGACCAGGGTGATCGAGAGTGAGAACAGCGCCGCGCAGATGGTGGCGAAGCTGACCAGGAGCAGGTGGCCGGCCAGCATGTTGGCGAAGAGCCGGACCGACATGGACAGCGGGCGCACGATGAAGGTCGAGACCAATTCGATGGGCGTGACCAGGATGTAGAGGGCCTTGGGGACGCCGGGCGGGAAGCCGGTGTTCTTCAGGTACTTGAGCGGGCCCTGCTTCACCACGCCGACGACCACGAAGACGACCCAGACCATGATGGCCAGGAAGGCCGGGAGGGCGATGCGGGCGTTCACCGGCATCTGGATCGAGGGCATGATGCCCCAGATGTTGCAGACCAGGATGAAGCTGAAGAGCGAGCCCAGGAACGGCGTGTAGCCCAGGCCCTCGGGGCCCATGGTCTGCAGGATGATGCCGTTCTGGATGAAGTCGTAGAAGGACTCGCCGATGCTCTGCAGGGGGCTGGGGACGAGCTTGGCGTTGCGCCCGGCCAACAGGACGAAGCCGATGCTGACGGCCGCCGAGATCCACATCAACACGACGACCTTGTTGACCGCGAAGAGCGTGTCGTCGAAGAACAGGTCGGGCCAGTTGATGACGTGGCTGACCGGGGGGAAGTCGATGGCGAACACGGTTACTTCGAACCCTCCGTGTGAGTCCCCGGCTTGAGCCCGGGGAAGGCGAGCGAGAGCGAGACGTACTTGGCCTCCCAGAGCAGGAGGCCCAGGTGGGTGGCCACCAGGGTGATGCCGAGCGGCACCATCTCGACCCAGCTGAGGTCCTGGACCATCCAGAGGACGCCGAGGACCACGCTGAGGCGCACCACGTAGCCGCCGAGGACGGCGATGCCGAGGGCGGTGGGCGAGGTGCGGGCGCCCCAGCCCATGAGGGCGGCGGCGGCGGCGAAGTTGGCCGCCACCAGGGCGAGGGCGAACAGGGCCGACAGGGCGCCGGCGACGCCCCAGCCGATCAGGCCGGCCAGCACGAAGGCAGGGGCGACCCAGACCATGCGCCGGAGCAGGTCCCGGGCCACCTCGGCCTCGGGGGCGATGGTGGCGGGCGGGAGCACGGTGGGGGGGGTGTCGGTGGCCGTCACCGGACCGGGCCTTGGCGGAGAGGCTGACGGCGCTCGGCGTGAGCGGCCATCTCGGCGTCGTAGCCGGCCACGATCTTCCAGACCTCGTAGGCCAGGGTGAAGGCGGCGAAGAAGATCGTGAAGACGGGGGTGGTCCCGATCGTACGGTCCAACCAGAACCCGAGGCCGGCGAGGATCGTCGTGGTGAGGACGAGCTCGAGCGCCATGATGAGGCCGTCGCCCTTCTGGGCTCCTAGGTCTCCGAACGGGTTGGGGTCCACGGGATGTCCTGGTGGCGTCGGCGGCACTGGCGGCGCTGGCCCCTCGTTGCCGAAGGGGCTTGTGAATACTTTCTCAATCTATCCACGGGCTCCCGGGCGTGCAAATTCCCTTGGGGGTGAGCACCGACGGGCCGGAGGTTAGGTGACTTCGGCGTCGTCCGCCGACGGGGGGGCCACCGCCTCGGGTGTGCCGTTGCCGTTGCCGTCGCCGTTGCCGCTCCTCGTCCCCGGGTGGAAGAAGACGTAGAGGCCGAACCCGAGGACCACGACGGCCAACGGGGCCACGGCGTCCCCCTTGCCCGTGTACGCCGGATAGAGCACCAGGCCGGACAGGGCGGCCGTCCAGGCCCAGAGGATGAGCACGGCCCGCCGCTGGCCGTGGCCGAGGCGCATGAGGCGGTGGTGCAGGTGCTCCTTGTCGGCCGTGGCCACCCCCGAGCGCTTCGAGGCTCGGCGGATGATGGCGAAGAGGGTGTCGATGATGGGCACCCCGAGGATGAACAGGGGGATGAACAGCGGGGCGAAGAAGAAGTAGACCTGCCCGCTGAAGGGCTCGTTCTGGCTCCCGCCCACGGCGATGGTCGACGACGCCATGAGCAGGCCGAGCAGCAGGGCCCCGCCGTCGCCCATGAAGATGCGGGCGGGGTTGAAGTTGTGGGGCAGGAAGCCGAGGCAGATGCCCAGGGTGATGACGGAGATGAGCGGGCCGATGTTGCTCTCGCTGATCACCCCGGCGTCGATGAGCTGCTCGCTGTAGAGGAAGAAGGATCCGGCGGCGATGGCCACGATGCCGGTGGCCAGGCCGTCGAGGCCGTCGACCAGGTTGACGGCGTTGGCCATGCCCACCACCCAGAGCACGGTGATGAGGGCGGAGAGGTCGGGCGACAGCAGCACCAGGTCGTAGAGCGGGATGCGCAGGAACAGGATGCTGACCCCGAAGCGGACCAGCACCGAGCCGGCCAGCACCATGCCCGCGACCCGAGCGGGGGCGGACACCTCGCGCAGATCGTCGGTCAGCCCGACGGCGAAGATGATGGTGGCGGCCAGCAGGACGCCGAGGGGCTCGCTGGAGCCGTCGAACACGGCGGCGAAACCGTCGAGGCGCCACGCAACGGCCAGGGAGGTGACGAGGGCCACGAACATGGCCACCCCCCCGATGGTGGCCGTGGGCACCGAGTGGACCCGCCGCTCGTCGGGGGCCACGACGGCGCCGTAGCGCTCGGCCAGGCGCCGGACGACGGGGGTCAGGCCGAAGGTGACGGTGAAGGCCACGCCCAGGACGATGAGCTTGGCTCCCACGCCCCAACCCTCGCGCGTTCAGTGACGCGGTTCGACCCACGGGCCATTGCTCCGGCCCACGACCCCTGCGTGCCGTCGGTCGGCCCGGCTCTGCGGGCTGGACGTGACCGCAGCGCTAGCCGGGGTAGGGGGTGAACCTCGCGCAGAGGTCGGCGACATCCGAACGCACCGCGGCCAGGGCCGAGTCGTCGTCCCGCTCCCGCAGGGCCTCGGCGATGAAGCCGGCGATGGTGGTCATCTCGCCTCGGCCCATGCCCTGCGTGGTCACCGCCGGGGTGCCGATGCGCAGGCCGCTGGTCACGAAGGGGGAGCGGGGGTCGTCGGGGATGGTGTTGCGGTTGAGAGTGACGCCGGCCCGGTCGAGGACGATCTGGGCGTCTTTGCCCGTCAGCTCGGCGTCGAAGGAGCGCAGGTCGACGAGCATCAGGTGGTTGTCGGTCCCGCCGGAGACCATCCGGAACCCCTCCTGGCCCAGTGCCCCGGCCAGGGCCGAGGCGTTGGCCACGATGGCCGCGGCGTAGTCCCGGAACTCGGGCATGGCCGCCTCACGGAAGGCCACGGCCTTGGCCGCGATCACGTGCTCGAGGGGCCCGCCCTGCAGGCCGGGGAAGACCGCCTTGTCGATGGCCGCGGCGTGCTCCTCGCGGGCCAGGATGCAGCCGCCCCGGGGGCCGCGAAGGGTCTTGTGCGTGGTGAAGGTGACGATGTCGGCGTAGGGCACCGGGTCGGGGTGGGCGCCGCCGGCGATGAGCCCGGCGATGTGGGCGGCGTCGAACACCAGCAGGGCCCCGACGTCGTCGGCGATCGACCGCAGGGGCTCGGGGTCGATGCGGCGGGGGTAGGCCGTGGCGCCGGCGATGATCATCCTGGGCATCTCGGCCTTGGCCAGGTCCCGGATCTGGTCGTAGTCGAGGCGCTCGTCGCTCGGGGTCACGCCGTAGGCGACGAAGTCGTAGAGCCGGCCGCTGATGTTGACCGGCGAGCCGTGGGTCAGGTGCCCGCCGTGGTCCAGGCTCATGCCCAGGACCTTGTCCCCGGGCTCCAGCAGGGCCAGGTAGACGGCGACGTTGGCGTTGGCCCCCGAGTGGGGCTGGACGTTGGCGTGGTCGGCACCGAAGAGGGCACAGGCCCGGTCGCGGGCCAGGTCCTCGACCTCGTCGATCACCTGGTTGCCGCCGTAGTAGCGCTTGGACGGGTAGCCCTCGCTGTACTTGTTGGTCAGCACCGAGCCCGTCGCCTCCATGACGTCGGGCGAGGTGAAGTTCTCCGAGGCGATGAGCTGCAGGGTCGTGTTCTGACGCTCGAACTCCCGGTCGAGGAGGTCGAACAGCTCGGTGTCGCGGCTGGCGGTCCAGGTCATGCGGTGGTGCTCCTGAGGGCATCGTCGGGTTGGGGCTCGGTAGACGGCCACAGGTGGTCGACCACCACGCCGACGAGCTCGTCGAGCTCGTCGGCGCACTTGCGATAGGCGCGGAGGTTGCGGCCGATGGGGTCGGCCACGTCGTCCCGGGACGACTCGCCGAGGTGCTCGGCGGTCGTGCGTTTCTCCCCGAGGGTGGCCAGCCAGTCGGCCAGGACGACGTCGGGCGGGCGGGGGCCGACGTCGACCACCCGTCGGGCCAGCTCGCGCAGGGTGAAGGCCCGGGGCCAACTGGCGGGGACGAGCATCGCCGCCTCCCGGACATGGCGCCGCTCCATGGCGATGATCAGGTCGGCCGCCTCGAGCATCGCCGGGGTCATGGCCCGGCTGGCGTGGGCCGAGAGATCGAGGCCGCGGTCGGCCATGAGCCTGGCCGAGTGGACGCTGGCGGGACGGCCGTCGTCGAGGAGCCCGGCCGAGTGGACGGTGGCGTCGACCCCCCGACGTGCCAGCTCGTCGGCGAGCAGCACCTCGGCCATCGGCGAGCGGCAGATGTTGCCCGTGCAGAGAACCAGGACGTTGATACCCGGATTCTACGGACACGACGCCGCCATCTAGCTTGCCGTGGGTGACCCTCGACCCCCGGACCCCGGTGCTGGTCGGTGTCGGCCAGCTGGCCAACCGCGTCGACCAAGGGGCGGACGCCCTCGAACCCGTCGCCCTCCTCGAGCAAGCGGCCCGCCGGGCCGAGGCCGACACCGGCGCCTCCGGCGCACTGGCCGCCCTCGACTCGATCCGTGTCGTCAGCATCCTGTCGTGGCGCTACGCCGACCCCGGGCGCCTCCTGGCCGAGCGGTTCGGGGCCGACGCCCGCACGATCTACACCACTGGCGGGGGCCAGACGCCCCAGGCCCTGGTGCACCGGACCGCCGACGACATCCTGGCCGGGAGGGCCGACTGCGTGCTCATCGGCGGCGCAGAGGCGTGGCGCACCCGCCAGGGCGCCCGTCGGGACGGCCGTCCGCTGGCGTGGGCCGACCAGGGTGAGGTGACCCCCGACGAGCTGCTCGGGGGTGATCTCGACATGAGCCATCCCGACGAGATGGCGCTCGGCATCGGGATGCCCATCCAGGTCTACCCCCTCTTCGAGGTCGCCCTCCGGGCGGCCGAGGGCCTGTCCGTCGCCGAGCACCGGGCCCAGCTCGGCGCCCTCTACGCCCGCTTCAGCGAGATCGCGGCGACGAACCCGCACGCCTGGAACCGGCAGGTGTTCACCGCCGAAGAGATCGCCACAGCCACGCCGGAGAACCGGATGGTCGGCTTCCCCTACACGAAGCGGATGAACAGCTACGAGATGCTGGACCAGGCCGCCGCCGTGCTCTGCTGCTCGGTCGAGCGGGCCGAGGCCCTGGGCATCGCCACCGACCGCTGGGTCTTTCCCCACAGTGGGGCCGAGGCCAATGCGCCCTACGTCTCCCTGCGCCGGTCCCTGGACGAGTCGGCGGCCATGGCGGCGGCCGGACGCGCCGCGCTGGCGCTGGCCGAGACCGACGCCGACGGGGTGGCCCACCTGGACCTCTACTCGTGCTTCCCGTCCGCCGTGCGCCTGGCCGCCCGGGCCATCGGCGTCGACGACCACCGGGACCTGACCGTCACCGGGGGCATGAGCTTCGCGGGCGGCCCGTGGAACGACTACGTGACGCACTCGATCGCCACCATGGTCGACGTCCTGCGGGACCATCCCGGCGAGCTCGGGCTGGTGTCGGCCAACGGGGGGCTGGCCAGCAAGGAGGCCTTCGGCGTCTACGGCAGCCGTCCGCCCGAAGCCGGGTTCCGAGTGGCCCATCCCCAGGACGAGGTCGACGCCGTGGGCGGCCGGGAACTGTCCACCGGCCACGAGGGACCGGTGACGGTCGAGACCTACACCGTCATGCACGACCGCGAGGGGTCACCGGTGCAGGCCATCGCCACCACCCTCACCGCCACGGGTTCCCGAGCCTGGGCCACCAGCGACGACGAGACGGTCCTGGCCACCCTCCTCGACGGCGCCGAGCATGTCGGCGACGCCGCTCATCGCACCGCCGACGGGCTCCTGACCCTCTAGTCGCTGTTCCTCGCCGCGTTCTCCTGGGCCCGGGCGTTGAGGAGGGACATGACCCGCTGGCTGGCCTTGGGCAGCTCGTCGAGCAGAGCCCGGAAGTGGCGGGTGTCGAAGGCCAGCAGGCGCATGGCGGTCTCGGCTACGACCGTGGCCGAGCGGGGTCGGTGATCGATGAGGGCCATCTCCCCCACCATCGAGCCCGCCTCCAGCGTGGCGATGTGCTCGCCGCCGAAGTACACGCCCGCGGTGCCGTCGACGATCACGTAGCACTCGAGCCCGGGCCGGCCCTGGTCCATGAGCTCGGCCCCCGCCTCGGCCTCGATCTCGTCGGCCAGGTCGGCGACCCGGGCCAACTCGTCGGGCGTGAAGCCCTCGAAGAAACTGACGTCACCGAGCTCGGCGACCGCCGCCTGCTGTTCGGCCTTCTTGCGTGAGAACATCCGGTACCCCCGACCCTCGAACGTCGCGAGGGTAGACGACCATCCGGGAGGTGGCCGGCGGCCTGGTGCTACGGCTCGATCGGGCCAGGACGGAGGACGACGGGTTCCGGGCCCGTCGCATCCACGACGGTGGAGGCCGCACCGACGCAGGGGCCGTCGTCGACCACCAGGTCCGGGGGCCGGGCCAGGGTGGCGGCGGCCTCGGTGGCGGTGGGCGGGGTCGTCTCGCCGTGGCGGTTCGCGCTGGTGGTGGCCAGCGGGCCGACGGCCTCGGCCAGGGCCCGGACGAGGTCGTGGTCGGGCAGGCGGACACCGACGGTGTCAGCCGGTGTGCCCAGATCCCAGTCGAGGCCGGGACGCCGGCGCAGGACGAGGGTCAACGGGCCAGGCCACCACTGCTCGACGAGCCGGTGGGCCCAGGCGGGCAACTCCCCGACCGCCTCGGCCTGCTCGACCGACGCCACCAGGACGGCGACCGGCTGCTCGGCGGCCCGGTCCTTCAACTCAGCCAGCCGGTCGACGGCCCCAGGGAGGTCGGCCCGCACCGCCAATCCGTACACGGTGTCGGTCGGCAGCACCACGACGCCCCCGGCTTGCAGCACATCGGCCACCGAGCCTGCGGTACGAGCCACCAGGATCCGGTCGAGGCCCGCCATATCCGGGTGGACCCGGACCTCGTGGTAGCCCTGCTGCTCGGCCCGGGTGGCCATCGCTTCGGCCTGGTGGGGGGCCAACTCCAGGACGAGGGCTCCGCCCGGCGCCAGCCAGTGGCGAGCCTCGTCGATGAGGAGCTCGAGGTCCTCGGTGCCCGACGGGCCGGCCACCAGGGCGGAGGTGGGCTCCCAGTCGGCGACGGACGCGGGCAGGTCTTCGTCGGTCGCGATGTAGGGCGGGTTGCTCACGATGACGTCGATGGTTCCCCGGGCATCGTCGGGCAGTGCGGCGAACCAGACCCCGTAGGTGACCGTCACCCGGGCGGCCGGGCGGCCGAGGCCGGCGAGGTTGGCCCGGGCCACCGCCAAGGCGTCGGGCGAGGCGTCGGTCAGCCACACCTCGGTCCAGTCCCGCTCGGCGGCCAGGGCCAGGCCGATGGCCCCCGAGCCCGTGCCGAGGTCGGCCACCAGGACCCGCTCGGACCGTTCGCCCCGCCGCCGGTCGATCTCGGCCAGGGCGTGGCCCGCCACCCCTTCGGTCTCCGGCCGCGGGATCAGGACCCGGCGGTCCACGAGCAGGTCGAGGTGGCGGAAGGCCCAGCTCCCGAGGACGTACTGGACGGGCTCGCCCGCCAGCCGACGCTCGACCATCCGGTCGACGGCGACCACCCCGCGGTGGGTCGGCGCCTCGTCGGCGAGGTCGAGGTGCTCGGCCCCCTCGTGGCCGGACGCGGCCTCGACGATCCAGCGGGCCTCCTGGGCGGCGGCATCGAGGCCGGCGGCCCGCAACTGCGCCTCGACCCCGCGCCGCAGCGAGGCCCAGGTCGTGGGCTCAGTCCTCACCCTGCAACTGCCGAGCCCGCTCGTCGGCCACGAGGGCATCGACCACCTCGTCCAGTTCGCCGGCCAGGACCTTGTCCAGCTTGTAGATCGTGAGGCCGATGCGGTGGTCCGTGAGCCGGTTCTCCTTGACGTTGTAGGTCCGGATCTTGTCGGCCCGACCACCGGAACCGACCTGGCTGCGGCGGGCGGACGAGGCCTCGGCGGCGACGGCGTCCTGTTCGGCCTTCAGCAGCCGGGAGCGCAGGACGACCAGGGCCCGGGCCCGGTTCTGGAGCTGGCTCTTCTCGTCCTGCATGGCCACGACCAGGCCGGTCGGCTTGTGGGTGATGCGCACGGCCGAGTCTGTGGTGTTGACCGACTGCCCCCCCGGCCCCGAGGAGCGGTAGACGTCGATCTGCAGGTCGTTGGGGTCGATCTGGACGTCGATCTCCTCGGCCTGGGGTAGGACCGTGACGGTGGCCGACGACGTGTGGATGCGGCCCTGGGACTCGGTCACCGGCACCCGCTGCACGCGGTGGGTGCCCCCCTCGTGCTTGAGTCGGCTCCAGACCCCGTCACCCTTCAACAGGAACGAGGCCTCGCTCACCCCGCCCATGTCCGACGCCTGGCTGCCCAGCACCTCGAAGCCCCAGCCCATGCGCCCGGCGTAGGCCCGGTACATGTCGAAGAGGTCACGGGCGAAGAGGTTGGCCTCCTCGCCCCCCTCGGCCCCCCGGACCTCCACGATGACGTTCTTGTCGTCGTTGGGGTCCTTGGGCAGCAGGAGCAGGCGGTACTGCTCGGACAGGTCGTCGATGGCGGTCTCGGCGGCGTCGACCTCGGCCCGCAGCGTCTCCCGGTCCGCACCCGAGGCCTCGGTGAGCATCTCGCGGGCTGTGACCAGGTCCTCCTGGTGCCGGCGCAGCGCTCGACCCGTGGAGACGATGGCGTCCAGCTCCTTGTGGCGCCGGGTCAGGGCGACGTACCGCTCCTGGTCGGCGAAGACGTCGGGATCGGCGAGGTGGGCCTCCACGTCGTCGAACTCGCGCTCGAAGTCCTCGAGCCGCTCCAGCATGTCGATCAAGCTACGGCGGCGGAACGCCAGTCGTCCGGGAGGACGACGACCTCTGCGGGGTGGCGCAGGCGCGCGGCGACGCGACGGGTGACCGGGCTGTCGTCCCGCGCCGGGAGGGCCAGGAGCAGGCGGGCGGCGGGGGCGTGGTGCGCCCGGACCTCGGCCGCCGTGGGCACCAGGTCCAGGTCGATGCCCACCGAGCAGGCCACGACCACGGCCCGCCCGTCGAGATCCTCCCCCACCAGACAGGCGGGCACCACGTCCTTGACCGAGTCGCGGGGTAGGAGGGGCACGACCGGGGCGAGCCGGGCGCAGCCGACCAGGTCGGGGCGTTCGACGAGCACGGCGCGGACCCAGCGTTCCTCGGCCAGACGGCTGAGCGGGTGGGACTCGGCGCCGGCACGACGGTTCTCCCGCACGGTGGCGATGACCGAGGCCAGCGCCTCGCGGGTGGGCAGGTCGCCGTGGACCATGGCAAAGGCCTCGCGGTCGTGGCGACCGACACCGACCTCCAGGGCCGCCGACCCGTCCTCGGCGACCACGACGCGGGCGATCTCGAGACCCCGCACCTCGCCGGCGACCACCCCGTGCTCGCAGACCACGTCGGCCCCGGCGTCGGCCAACAGCAGGGCGAACTCTGAACCGTCGGCGCCAGCTCCGCTCCGCTTCGTGTCGCTCGTGAGGCCCTCAGCCTCAGGTGCCCCGCCCGGCCGGGCGGTCACCTCGTGAAGGGTGTGGCCCTCGATGCGCCAGACCGTCGGGGCGGGGGCGAACAGCACGGCGCGCCGGGCCAGTACGTCGGTGGCCGATCCAGCCAGGACGTGGAGGTCGTCGATGTCGTGGCGGGAGGCCCAGGCCAGAGCCGCACCCAGGGCCCGAGCCGGCTCGTCACCGGCCAGGAACCAACCCCGGTCACCGGCTCGCGTCGCCGCCCCACCGGGGAACAGGCTGGGTTCCAGGTCGAGCCCCGGGCCCCAGTGGTCGGTGACCAGCGCCCGGAGCTTGGCGGCGTGGAGGGCCGCCTGCTGCTCGGGCGGCAGCGTCGAGGTCAGGGCGCGTTCAGGAGTCGGCCGGGGCCGCGGCAGCCGACTTGCGCTTGCCGTAGCGACGCTCGAAGCGGTCGATGCGACCACCCGAGTCCACCAGCTTCTGCTTGCCCGTGTAGAAGGGATGGCACTCGCCGCAGAGCTCGACGTGGAGGGACTCGCCCGCCGTCGACCGGGTGGCGAAGGTGTTGCCGCACGAGCAGGTCACGGTGGTTTCGGTGTACTCGGGATGGATCTCAGCTCGCATGTCTGTCTCCTGATTTCGGCGGGGATCAGCCGGTGATCGTCGGGCCCTTCGCCACCTCGGCGAGGAACTCGTCGTTGTTCTTGAACGTCTTCAGCCTGTCGATCAACAGCTCGAGGCCGGCCTGTGTTCCGCCCCCGCCGCTGTCGGCGAGCCCGGAGAGTACCCGGCGCAGCTTCCAGACCTGCTGGAGCTGCTTGCGCTCGAAAAGGAGCTCCTCGTGGCGGGTGGACGAGGCGTCCACGTCGATGGCCGGGTAGATGCGCTTCTCGGCCAGCCTGCGGTCGAGGCGCAGCTCCATGTTGCCGGTGCCCTTGAACTCCTCGAAGATGACCTCGTCCATCTTGGAGCCGGTCTCGACCAGGGCCGTGGCCAGGATGGTGAGCGAGCCGCCCTCCTCCAGGTTCCGGGCCGCACCGAAGAAGCGCTTCGGCGGGTAGAGGGCGCCGGTGTCGATACCGCCGGACATGATCCGCCCGGTCGCCGGGGCGGCCAGGTTGTAAGCCCGGGACAGGCGGGTGATGCCGTCCAGGATGATGACCACGTCCTGGCCCATCTCGACCATGCGCTTGGCCCGGTCGATGGCCAGCTCGGCCACCGAGGTGTGCTCGTCGGCGGGGCGGTCGAAGGTGGAGGCGATGACCTCGCCCTTCACGTGCCGGCGCATGTCGGTGACCTCTTCGGGCCGCTCGTCCACGAGCAGCACGATGAGCTTGACCTCGGCGTTGTTGGTCTCGATCGACTTGGCGATCTGCTTCATGATCGTGGTCTTGCCCGCCTTGGGGGGCGAGACGATCAGGCCGCGCTGACCCTTCCCGATGGGGGAGATCAGGTCGATGATCCGGGCGGTCATGTTGCCCGGGTCGCCGTCGTCCTCGAGCTTGAGGCGCTCGTCGGGGAACAGCGGGGTCAGGTCCTCGAACCGGGGTCGGGCCTTGGCCTTCTCCGGGTCCATGTCGTTGACCGTGTCCACCCGAAGCAGGGCCGGGTTCTTCTCGTTGCGGTTGGCCGGGCGGCTGGCGCCGGTGACCCGGTCGCCCTTGCGCATCCCGAACTGGCGGACCTGCTTGACCGAGACGTAGACGTCGTCGCGGGAGGGCAGGGCCCCGTTGACGCGGAGGAAGGCGTAGCCCTCGTCCCGCAGGTCGAGCAGACCGGCCACGTCGACCGGCTCGCCGTCCCAGTTGGCAACGGGGACGTTCTCCTCTTCCTGCTCGCGGCCCTGGTTGCGGCCCCGACGGCGGCGCTTGCGGTTGCCGGGCTCGGCGTCCTCGCCGCCACCGCCACCCCCGCCGCCACCCTGGTTGCCTCGGTTCTGCTGTCCGCCCTGGTTGCGCTGGCCACCGCCACCGCCCCGGTTGTCCCGGTCGCGGGGCTTGTCCGACCGGTCGCTGCCGTTGCGGCCACCGCCCCGGTTGCCGGTGCGCTCGGGCCGGCTGTCGCCGTCGCCCGTGGCCTCACGGTCGTCGGCGGCCTTCTCGTCCCGGTCGGCGCGCTCGGCCTTCTCGGGGCGGGCGGCACGATCGGCCCGTTCGGCGCGGTCGGCCTTCTCGGCCCGGTCGGCGCGCTCGCCCTTCTCCGCCCGGTCGGGGCGGTCCGCCCGCTCGGTCGTGACGGCGGCGTCGCCGCCGCCGGCGTCGGCGCCATTGCGGTCCCCGGCCGCCGGAGCGTCCTCGGGCGTCTGGTCACTCATCG
>Ga0315283_10000112_pt1 | contig 47633 bp, 43 predicted proteins | sample YL17G09_0_MG_FD_204541 | JGI IMG/M metagenome (GOLD analysis project Ga0315283, IMG submission 204541) | Sediment microbial communities from Yellowstone Lake, YNP, Wyoming, USA - YL17G09_0 | ecosystem: Environmental > Aquatic > Freshwater > Lake > Sediment | place: USA: Wyoming | collected...
TGTTCCTTCCCTTTACCCCCCCTGACCCCCCCCCCCCCCCCCCCGCCACGGCGAACTCTTAGTTCGGGTCCTGATAGTACGAGTGAATCTGCGTATCAATGTAGAAGAGATCCTCGGCGACACGGAACTGACGCGGGTCCATGGTTCCCAGATTCAGCGTCTGCCACGCGGTCGTCGGTGCGATGAACGCAAACCTGTCGGCCGCCGTCGTCACCTTTACACGCATGTGGAAAGCGGGCACATCCGCCCGCCACCGGTACCGGGCTGACGTCGAATCACCCCGTGTCGCCAGCCTGACCTCCAGCCGGGGAAGGGCGGGATGGCGCAGGTATTGCTCAAAGAAAGAGGTGTAGTCCGTCCCTGTCGTCTTGTTTACATAAGCGATGACATCTTCCGTTGTCACGGTCCGGCACCTGAATTCGCCGGCGATTCCCCTGATGAGCGCATACCAGAGCGAATCATCGTCGAGCACCCCCCGAAGCGTGTGCAACATCAGCGCCCCCTTGGCGTACATGTCGCCGGAACCCTCGTTGTTCACGTTGGGCGCACCAAGAATGGGTGCCCGGTTCCCTACCTGTTGTCTCAAGGAATTGACGTACGCCAGCATCGCAGCCTCACCCTCCATGCACCCGACGTACAGCGCTTCGGCGTACGTGGCGAACGCCTCGTGTATCCACAGATCGGCCATGTCGCTTGCCGTCACGCTGTTCCCCCACCACTCATGCGCCGATTCATGGATGATGATGTAATCGAACTTGATCCCGTATTTCGACGAGGACCAGCCGCTGTTCCCCTGTCGGAATTTGTTCCCATAAGCGATGGCCCCCTGGTGCTCCATCCCCAGGTAGGGCGACTCCACCAGCTTGTAGCCGTCGCGGGCGAACGGATACTTCCCGAAATACTTCTCGAAGCAGGCGAGCATCGGTATCACCTGGGTGAATTGTTTCCGTGCTTTATCGAGATGAGACGGCAGAACATAGTAGTCGAGCGTGAGCGTATCGCCGCTGACAGAGGTCTCACCGAACCGGGCAAACCTGCCGATGTTGACGGTGACGTTGTAGTTGTTGATGGGGTAGGTGACCCCCCAGTCATAGCGTGACCATCCGTCCGGCAGCTCCGTCACTTTGCGGAGCCGGCCGTTGGAGACGTCCTGGAGTCCGGAAGGGACGGTGATGCTGATCAGCATGCTGTCGGGTTCATCCGATGGATGGTCCTTGTTGGGCCACCAGAGACTGGCACCCTTTCCCTCGCAGGCGACCGCGACCCATGGATTCCCTGCGTCGTCTTTTGTCCAGATAAACCCGCCGTCCCACGGAGGATTCGCCGCCACGCGCGGGCTGCCGGCATAGCGCACGATGAGACGGTGCGTGCTCCCCGCAGCCAGCGGATCAGGCACCGTGATGAACATGGCCCCCGATTCTCTCGTGAAGGAGAGCGGGCCTCCGTCGTCGAGGATGATGGACTCCACATTCATGGTATCGGAGAGGTCGACCTGCATCCGGGAGCAGTCGCCTAGCGCCGTGAACCGTATCGTCGTCGAGCCGGCGACGGTACGGTTCGCCGGATCGATGCGTACGTCGAGATGATACCACCGGACGTCGTAGCATGCGCGCGGCCCCGAGAGCATCCCCCGCAGTGTGTCGGCCCGGGTGAAGGCAGGGGAGCCCTCAGCTTTCGTCATCTGAACGTCGTGCGATGAGCAACCGGCGGCAAGAAACACCGCGAGCGCTCCCATCACCACCGCGATGGAGGTCATAGGGAACGTCGGTCTCATCGGGCCTCCACCGGCTTGGTGCTGAGCTGAAGCTCCTCGAAGAGGAAGGTGACAACGTCCGCTTGCTGCAGAATGCGTTCGCTGAGCCCCGTGCCGATCCCGTGTCCGCTTCCCGCACTCGTCCGTAGCAGGGCAGGAGAGCTCGTGGCCGCCTGCAGCCGGGCGACCATTTTCCTCGAATTCGCCGGATCGACACGGCCGTCGTTATCGCCCGTCAGCATCAGCACGGCAGGGTAGGCCTTGCCTTCCTGAACCCGGTGATACGGCGAATAGGCATGCAGCGCTTCGAACTGCGCGGAATCCTTCACCGTACCGAATTCGGTGACATTGAAGGCGCCGTTGGGGAAGAGTTCCACCCGAAGCATGTCATAGATGCCGACATGACTGACCACCGCCCGGAAGAGATCGGGGCGCTGCGTGAGCGCCGCACCCATGAGCAGCCCGCCGTTGCTCCCCCCTTCGATGGCAAGCCGGGAGGGGGAGGTGTACTTCCTGTCAATCAGGTACTGTGCGCATGCGATGAAATCATCGAACACATTCTGCTTTAACGTCAGCTTTCCCGCCCGGTGCCACTCTTCGCCGAACTCCCCTCCGCCGCGCAGGTTGGCGTACACCTGGATCCCTCCCTGCTCAAGCCAGAATCGGTTGCGGACCGAATAGACCGGGGAAAGCGGTATGCCGTAACCCCCGTAACCGTAAAGGATGACCGGATTCTTCCCGTCGAGCGCAGTCCCCTTCTTCCGCAGAATGCTCATCGGCACCCTGGTGCCGTCCTTCGACGTCGCAAACTCCCGGACCACTTCGTACTCACCACGGGCTACGGACGATGCAAGCCGCGTCCTCACCGCACTGTTTTTCTCTGGATCATAGCGGAAGTAGGAGAATGGTTCGCTGTAGGTCTCTGTCCGGTAAAGGATGTCGTCCCCCTCCAGTCCGACGAGCTCCCCCACCGAGGCGACCGGCGGCAGCGGCAGGAGAATCTGAAAAGCGCCCCTCAGCGTGAAGAGACGCACCTGCGACGGCCCCCCCACGACGTCTTTGACGTAGAGGCAGCGTGCGGTCGGACGCATTGCCACGATCGTCGCGCCGCTTTCCGGAACGAGCGTGACCGCCCGTGCAAGGAGAGGGTTCGTGAGAGAAAGGGCAAGGATCTTTCCGCGGGGAGTCAACATGCGCGAGAGCAGATACAGTTTCCCGTCGCGGCCGAATTCAGCGGCCGTTATCCCGTCGCTCAATCTGGTGATCTGCGTCCACCGCCCCCGGGGGTTCATAAGGAAATGAGCGAATTCGCCTCCGTCGCCGTTGGCGACCGAGGCGAGCAGATATCTGCCCTCCGGATCGGTCGCCAGCCTGATCTCAGCGATGCGGGAAAATTCCCTGCCGATCACGTATCTGTCCCGGGATGAAGGGGTGCCGAGCCTGTGGAAATAGACCTGCTGGTAGAAGTTCCTGTCTTCCACAGGCCGTTCGTCCCCCTGCGGGTAGCGCGTGTAATAGAAGCCGGAGGCATCCGCGCTCCAGGCAATGCTCCCTCCAGCGGTGGGATAGTTCACCCGCGGGACGAGGTCGCCGAGATCCCTCCCGGTCCTCGTCTCGAACACACGGACCGAACCGTCTTCACTCCCCCCGCGAGAGAGACAGACGGCCACCAGAGTGCCGTCGGACGTGGGAACGTAGAAATCTATCGCGGTGGAACCTTCCGCATCGATCATCCCGGGGTCAACGATCACCCGTTCCGTCGACAGGTCGTCGGGAGAATCGACCGCCACCAGAAAAGGATGTTGCTTCGGAGGCTGGGACTTGAGCGCGAAGATCCTGGCATGACGGCTGACGCTTGTATACGACACCTTTTCCTCCCCCTCGATCATCGTCAAACGTTTGATCACATCGCCGCGTGAACCGATCCTATCGAGGATTGACCGGCTGTATGCGTTCTGCGCCACAACCCACGCTTTCACCTCCGGACTGTCCTGATCCTCGAGCCAGCGATAGTCGTCCGAAACCTTCACGCCGTGGTACTCATCGATGACAGGCCTCTTCGGGGTGGGAGGGAACGAGGGCTTTGCGGGGGAGCAGCCGGCGAAGAGGAGGAGGGTAAACACCACCAGCAGCCCCCCTGTCGCGAGGCAGCGTTGGACGCGAATGTCTGACATGCAATTCTCCGGGAAAATGACGAAAGGCGGTTCGTCCTGTGGAGAGAAAAGTACGGGGGGGACGGGCGAATGTCAAGGAGGGGGAGTAGGATGGACGATGGCCGTGAGATGGCAGGGGACCGGACACCCCGCCATCTCAACTTTCCGCCATCATTTATCGGTCAGATTCCTCGATGGGTTCAATCGCCGCCATTCCCCCGTCCGCCTGCCTGCCGCTCGTCCGGCTATAGGTCAGCCAGGAGCAGACGTGCTTCAGCAGCGGATCGTCGGTGTACAATGCCGTGCGTGCAATGGCGTAACTCCCCCGCTCGCTTTCAAGCTTATCCAGCGCCATGGCCGCGAGGATGCGTGTGGCTTGGTCCGCCTCTTCGTCTTTGACGATCGCCATCAGCGGGATCACGCAGGTGGAGAACGATTGTTCGGGACGCATTTCCTTCAGGACACGCACGAGCTGTGAGGCGTCGGCCTGCTGTCCGGGAATATCGCCCGTCAGCGCGACCACGATATTCTTCTCTATAAGGGCCATCCTCGCATCGGAAAGCGAGGTGATGTAACTCTCGTTGTTTCCCGCCACGGCGGGAGCGGCGATGATCATTCCTCCGGCGAGAAGACTCAGGGCCGCGATCGCGATGAATGTGTGCCACTTCATGACTCCCTCCCTGGTGCAATAGGTGATATCGGTGGTCTCTGCGTCTGCTACGGGGACGGGGGAGGGAAAGTTACGGGGGTGCACAACAGCATGTATCCTTTGTCAAGCGCCCGCGTCGCGCTCAAAGGTTTTTCTCAGCCTTGCGATATACTCCGGCGTGGTGCCGCAGCATCCGCCGATGATACTGACGCCCCCCGCGGACCATTCGCGTGCGAAATCGGCATATTCGTCCGGGCCGATGTCGCGCACAAACGCGCCGCTGTGCTCGCCGCCGGGGAAGCCTACGTTGGCATAGACAGCAACAGGGATCGAGAGTCCCCCCGGGAGAACACGGAGCGCGGACTGCACGTGGAGGAGGGAGGAGGAGAGATACCGGGGTGAGACGCAGTTGATCGACAGGGCCGCCGGTGACAGGGGCATCAGGGCGCCGACCGCCTCCTGCAGCGATTCGCCGCTGTAGAGCGTCCCTTCCCGTGTGCAGAGGAAACTGACCATGATCTCTTTCCCTGTTCTCCGGGCCGCCCCTGCGGCCGCATATGCCTCCCGGACAGTCCCCATGGTCTCAAGGAGCAGAAAGTCGACCCCGGCGTCCGCGAGCCGTTGTGCATGCTCGGTGTGCTCTTCCCGCAACTCGGTCTCCGTCGGGACAAGGTCGGTGCGATAGCAGTCTTCCAGCGGTCCCATCGAGCCGGCAAGCAGGACGTGCCTCCCGGGAAATTCCAGCCGCACGCCGGCCGCCAGCGAGACGGCCGACGCCGTCAGCTCCCCAGACCGGTCAGCGAGACCTCCCTTGCGAAATGTGCGGCGCGTGGTGCGAAACGTCGCAGTGGTAATGATATCAGCCCCGGCGCGGATGTACTCTTCATGGATGTGGCGGAGTGTCTCCGGTGATGTCAGCAGCGCATTCGCCGACCAGAGCGGGAGGCCGGTGTTTACGCCCCTCCGTTCGAGTTCGGTCCCGATGGCACCGTCAAGTATGACCGGGGCGCCCGAGGCGAGGAGCCGGGCGAGCGGGCCTTTCATGGTGTTTCCCGTTCGATCCCGGACGAAAGGACGAATTCTACGACCGCCCCGTTCTTCCGGACGATCTCCCTGATGCGCTCCTCCGCACTCGATCGCACCTCGTCAAGAATCCCCGAAGATTCCGCACGTGCGCGCGCGCTGGACTGCAGATCGCGGACCGCCGTTTCACGGTCGGCGTCGGAGACCTTGTTCCACCATCCGCTCTCATCGGCTGCGATGTGGAAGGAATCCATGCTCAGGGAGAGTATCTTCGGCGGGGGCATGGTCGCAGTCACCCGGAGCGGACTCTTCTCGATGGCGATCGTGAATGGTTCCCGTAGGTCGAATCCCGCCTTCGCGGTGAATGTCCCGACGATGTGTATCGTTTTGGTGCTCCCGAGCCATGTGCGGGACCATGAATGGTCGACCATGAGCTGCCGCGAGACGGTCGCCACCTCCATGATCGGCGCGTTCGCTTCGATCACGACGGTCTGATCGATCGTGACGCGCGGCGTGAAGTTAAAGAACTCCTGGATTCCTTTCGCCGTCGCCCCCGCAAGCTCCACCGGTGCCCGGACGATGACCAGATACAACGACCATGAGGCTGCAATGACAAGGAGGGCGGCAACAATCGTAGCGGCGACGATAGTCCTGGGGCGCATGGGGTCACCTCCTCCGCGGAAAAAGTCGCCGGAGACCGGCATAGCCGAGGACGGCCAGACCCGCGCCTGTCCCGGTGATCGAAGTCGGAATGGCGGCAAGCACGCCGAGCAAAGACCCGATCGCAAGAGCCCGGCCGGTGCTGTCACCACGGAAGTGTTTCTGAATCAGATACGACGGGAGGCAGACCGCGAAAAAACTGAGCGGGATCGTGACGATCCAGGCCAGCACGGCCCAGTCCGCCAGCAGCCAGAGATTGTCGACTGCGATCAGGAGCGCGGCCGCCAGGGGGTGGATCGCCGGATCGTTCTTTTGCACGGGAAGTTCTTCCCGAACGGGGAGCTGATTCATGGGTTCTCCAAGGAGACAAATCGCGCGCAGCCGGCTTCCCGGCTCTGTCTCAATATAGCACAGACCGCCGACAAAAAGGCCCGCCGGGAGCGACCGGCGGGCCTGAGGACGGGGGGTGCCTCTCAGCCGCGCAGAGCGGTCATACCGAAGACCATCGTCAGCGTCCAGAGGAGCCAGAGGGCAACCACCAGGACAAGGACCTTCGGAAAATCGCGCTGGAAGATGCGTGACAGCCCGATGCCGATCACGCCGAGGTTCCAGAACGTGAAGATGTTCATCGATGCCGCCAGCAGGTGAAACTTGTTCTCGATCGAGAAATCCGGAATCAGAAGCGACAGGCTCGGCACCGCAAAGATCTGGTCGAGTCCGAACATCAGGATGGTCGTCACCACGGTGTCCAGAACAGTAATAAAGAATGCGAGTCCGACCACCTCCGCAACCTTCCAGTAGGGAACGACGGCCTTCATCACCCCCTTGCCGAGAAGCCAGTAGACGAGTGAGACCAGAAAAAGAGTGATAAAGGGACCTACCACAGCGCCGCCGATGCGCGTCATGATGACCCCGATCGAGCCGAACTGGGCCGCCTGTTCCCGTGCCTGCTCGACCTGCTCCGCCGTCATCTTTCCTTGCTGCACCTGCTTCTCAAACGCCTTTTCCATCTCTTGGCTCGCCATCCTCTTGAACTGATCGGAGAGCGAAGGGTTGGTCATGACCGCATAGCCGAGCAGCGCTCCCACGACAACCAGGATCAGCGTCGGGATAAGCCAGTTGCTGTGCGTGACGGGTGTGAGCCGGACATTCTCGTACAGCTCACCGGGAGAGGCAAAGATGTTGACGAGTTTGTCGGTAAACGACATCGGCTCTGCCTGTGCACTTCCGCCGGGGGGTGTGTAGGTTTGATCCATGAGAGCATTTCCTTCAATGTGGGTGGGTGCGGGAAGATACAAAAAAAGCCTGAGAGAAGGAAAGGGGAGGAGCGAAGAAAGAACAACACGAAGAAAGAACAACACGAAGAAGGAATTGGCAGTCCCGGACGATCCCTCCCACCAACGACAGCTCCTCATCACTGTGCGCGGGATCGTACCGGGACTTCAGCCTGAAGACACCGACCGGCACTCCGCCCCGCCGGGGGACAGAACGGAGTGCCCAGTCGCGCGTCGCTGCGGGGTCCGGAGGAAGCAACCGGTCCTGCAGCACTACCTGTGTTTCATCCTGGACGCCTCCCTGCTGCTGGGGCGACCCTGTTGATAATACAGGGCTGGGGTCTGTTTTTACGAAAGCCGTCCGGACTCTTCCGGGCCACGGCCCCCGCCCCCGGCGGGTTGACAAAACGACAAATTTGTCGTATACTTTCCTCACGATGCGGACATATTTCCTCCTCGATATCGACTGCTTCTTCGCTTCCGTCGAGATGGCGTTGAATCCCGCGCTGCGCGGAAAGCCTCTGTGTGTGGGGGGACCGCGCGGCACGCGGGGTATCGTCTCGTGCCCGAACTATGAAGCGAGGAAATACGGTGTGCGGACGGCGATGCCGATCCGCACCGCCGAACGGATGCTTCCCGCCGACGCGGTCTTTATGCGCGGGAACCACAAACTCTACGGCGAGTACTCCCTCAGAGTCATGAAACTGTTGCGCGATTTCACGCCAGACGTCGAACAGGTCAGCGTCGACGAAGCGTACATGGATGTGACCGGGTGCCTCCACTTCTGGGGACATGATCCCCGACGGATGGCCACCGCCATGAAAGAGAGAATCCGGGAGAAGTGCGGACTGAGCGTGTCGATCGGCGTCGCAGCAAACAAGGTATGCGCGAAGATCGCCGCGGGATCGAAAAAACCCGACGGCCTCGTCATCGTCCCCCCCGGCACAGAACGCGATTTCCTCGGACCGCTCCCCGTTGAAACTGTCCCCGGCGTCGGCTCAAAAACTCTCCCGCGACTCCATGCCTGCGGCATCAGAACCGTCGCGCAGGCGATGGCGTACGCGCAGCGCAACCCCCGGGCACAGGGGGAGAGGACTCTCCTCGGCCTCTGCACGCAGATCGCATCGTGCGCCCGCCCCTCCGATGAGCCCGTCCTGGCGGAGGAGCATAGAGAAAAATCTATTTCGCGCGACCTGACCTTCGGCCGGGACACCGATGACGTGGGACGCGTGGTGTCGACGTTGTACTCCCTGACCGAACGGTGCTGCAAGACGCTGCGGCAGGACGACCTTGCGGCGTCGACCGTCTCCGTGCGGGTGCGTTCCGCCGACTTCACCACCGTCCAGAAACAGGCAACACTCGCGGCCCCATCGTCGAACGAGGAGGACATCTTCCCGGTCGCTCGACGGCTGCTCGGAGCCCTCCTGCCGCCTGGTGAGTTCATACGCCTGGTCGGCGTCAGGGTATCAGGGCTCTCGGAAGCAGGTGAACATCAGTTGACCCTTGGCATTGTTCCCTCGGAAAAGCTCGATGTGCTCCATCACGGTCTGGACGCGCTGCAATCACGCTACGGGTACGACAGCATCCGGTGGGGAATCACCTGCGGGAGTGCCGAAAAGCGGGAAGAGAACGGCTGAGGGGGAAATCACCGCAGCACTGTAGTTGCTCCCCGTAGTTTCCTCCCCCCCTTGACAACCGCCTTTTCGCAATGTATATTAAGTGACGGTCGTGATTTATGCCAAATTGCAGCGACCTTAAACAAGTGCTAAATAGCTGTCGCGAGTTAAGGGCAACTTGCAGCGACAGAAAATAAACTGCTAAAGCGCCGGATGAGAAGAGTTCGCACACGAGAACCCTCGCCGTTGGCGGGGGTTTCGCGTTTTCGGTCCCTCTCCCCGCCAAACGGGAGAGAGTCAAGTGGGGTTTGCGCCGTATTGCAGCCACTATAAAAACTGCTAAAAAGGTTGAGCCTGACGCAACCGGTTTAGCGTCGGGCTCTTTTCGTTTCACGGAGATTGCATCACCCATTTCATACCACAGACGCGAAGGCGATCCATGAGCATCAGCGGGAAGAAAAGGAACTACCGGTTCGAAACCCTGCAACTGCATGCGGGGCAGCAGACCGATCCGGTCACCGGCGCGCGCGCGCTGCCGATCTATCAGACAACCTCCTATCAGTTCAACGATACGGCGCACGCGGCAAATCTGTTCGGTCTGCGTGAATTCGGGAACATCTACACGCGCATCATGAACCCGACGACGGCGGTTTTCGAGGAGAGGATCGCAGCCCTCGAGGGGGGGGCGGCAGCCCTTGCAACATCCTCGGGCCAGGCCGCCCAGTTTCTCGCGGTGGCGACGATCGCGCAGGCCGGAGAGAATATCGTCTCCACCAGCTACCTCTACGGCGGCACCTACAACCAGTTCAAGGTCACGTTCCCCCGCCTGGGCATCGATGTGAAGTTTGTGAAAGGGGACGCTCCCGGCGATTTTGCCGGCGCCATCGACCCGAAGACGAAGGCGCTCTATATCGAGACGATCGGCAATCCGCGCCTCAATGTCGCCGACATCGAAGCGATCGCTACGGTGGCGCACGACCACGGCATTCCGTTGATCGTCGACAACACATTCGGCGCCGCGGGCTATCTCGCCCGTCCCATCGATTTCGGTGCCGACATTGTAGTTCAATCCGCCACGAAATGGATTGGAGGCCACGGGACGACGATCGGGGGCGTCATTGTCGATGCCGGGAAGTTCAACTGGGCCAACGGCAAATTTCCGGTGTTCACAGAACCGAGTCCGGGATATCACGGTTTGAATTTCTGGGAGGCGTTCGGGGCCGGGAGCCCGCTCGGCAACATCGCGTTCATCATCCGTGCGCGCGTGGAATCCCTCCGCGACCTCGGTCCCTGCCAGTCACCCTTCAACTCTTTCCTTCTCACACAGGGACTGGAAACACTCTCCCTGCGCATCGACCGCCACAACGAGAACGCTCTCGCCCTGGCCCGCTGGTTGAAACGCGATCCGAGGGTCGAGTGGGTATGGTATCCCGGACTCGAAGAGCATCCCTACCATGCGCTCGCGAAAAAGTACCTGCGGCCCGGGCACTTCGGGAGCATCGTGGTCTTCGGCGTCAGGGGGGGGCTCGAGGCGGGGCGATCGTTCATCGACAACGTTCATCTCGCCAGCCACGTCGCGAATGTCGGCGACGCGAAGACACTCGTCATCCACCCCGCCTCCACGACGCACCAGCAGCTCACCCCGGCCGAACAGGAGGAGTCAGGTGTAACGCCCGGTCTTGTACGCGTATCGGTCGGGATCGAACATATCGACGATATCATCGAGGATTTTGACGTTGCCCTCAACGCCACCGTTAAGACGCCAATGGGCGCCAAGGGTTGATGCCATGACTCTCACCCTGGCGACAGACAACCCGGGGGCGGCGAGAAGCCCTCTCCCGGGGAAGAAGGGGGGACGGGAACACAACATCCGCCCCACACGGTGCCGAAGGGTCGATCTGGCGATCGCGGGACCGACAGGTACGGTGGGGAGCTCGCTCCTGCACCTGCTCGATCAGAAGGCAGGGTGGCTCCGGGAGGAACTCTCTCTCGACCTCAGGATCGTCGGCGCGATCAACACCCGCGGCATGATCTGGAATCAAGACGGGATTCCCCCATATCGCATCGCCGGAGTTCTCCCGGCCGGCCCCGGCAACACGCGGTGGAGCTCGTTTGCCAATCGGGCATGCGGGCATCGGGACTATCCACTGGTGTTCCTGGACTGTACGGCGAGCACGTTCATCGCCCGCCAATACCTCTCGTTCCTCCGGTCCGACATCGCGATCGTCACGCCGAACAAGATTGCAAACTCCCTCGAATTCACGTACTATCAGGAGTTGCGGGAGACCGGCGGACACAACGGGGCCCGGTATCTTTATGAAACGACGGTCGGGGCCGCAACGCCGATGGTTCAGACACTCCGGGATCTGCGGCGCACCGGCGACAGGATACATCGGGTGGAAGGGGTCCTCTCCGGTACACTCTCGTTTGTCTTCGACAGGATCAACCGGGGGGATCTCTTTTCTCAGGCGGTCCGTGAAGCCCTCCAGCGCGGGTACACCGAACCCCACCCCGCATCGGACCTGTCGGGGGAGGACGTGGCACGCAAGCTTCTGATCCTCTCTCGCGAGGCGGGGTACCGATTGGAGCGGGGGGATATCAGCGTCGAAAGCCTCGTGCCGGAGCAACTTCGCCATGTCGCCGATCCCCATGAGTATCTGGAACAATTGTCCGTCTTTGATGAGCATTGGTCGGAAAGGGCCGGGAAGGCCCGTCGAGAGGGAGCTTCGCTCGCCTATCTGGCCCGTTTCGACGGAACGACGGGGGCCGTTGGTCTCGCCTGCCTGGCGCACGAGCATCCATTCGTCCGTCTCCGCCCGTCGGAGAACGCTGTCCACTATTATACCGATCGCCACACGCCGATTCCCCTCACGATTCAGGGCATCGGGGCCGGGCCCGGCCCCACGGCGCGGGGCATACTGGCCGACGTCATACAGGCGGCCCTGGGTCTCGCAGCGTGAGGAGCCTGGGGTGAGGAGGGTGATAACGCTCCGATGACAGAAAAAACGGATGGAACAACCGACAGGCCGACAGAACGTCACGGCACGCTCTACGCGTACCGGAGACCGTTCCCCATGGATTCCGGGGCCGTTCTCCCGTCGCTGGAGATCGCCTACACGACTCTCGGCACGCTGAACAGCGACGGCACCAACGCCATTCTGGTCTGCCACGCTCTCACCGGAAGTGCGCACGCAGCGGATGCGCCCCTTCCCAACGGCGAGACGATCTCCGGATGGTTCAACGGTATGATCGGTCCGGGGAAGGGACTCGACACACGACGTTTCTTCCTGGTCTCCTCAAACATCATCGGCAGCTGTTACGGCACGACGGGACCCGCCAGCCTCGATCCCGTGACCGGCGTTCCCTACCGGATGTCGTTTCCGCAGATGACGGTGCGCGACATGGTGAGGGCACAGAAGCTGCTGCTCGATCACCTTGGCGTGAACCGGATCGTCACCATCATCGGGGGATCGCTCGGAGGCATGCAGGCACTGGAATGGGCGGCGATGTATCCCGGCATGGTCGAATCGGTCATCCCGATCGCAACCTCGGCACGGCATTCGGCCTGGTGCATCGGCATCAGCGAGACGCAACGGCTTGCGATCATGAGCGATCCCGCGTGGCACGGCGGGGATTATGACGAGCAACCGGCACGCGGACTCGCGATCGCCCGAAGTATAGCGATGATCTGGTACAGGAGCCGGGTCTCGTTCGGCGAACGATTCGGGCGACGGCCGGGAGGGGGGGGGGATGTCAGAATCCGGCTCTTCAACGAGCTCCCCCTGACCTACGCGGTGGAGTCATACCTCCGTTACCAGGGGCAGAAGCTGGTTGACCGCTTCGACGCAAATACCTATATCTCTCTGACCCGCGCAATGGATCTGCACGATCTCGGTGAAGGGCGGGGACCTCTCGAGGATGTTCTTGGAAGCCTGAGGGCGCGCCTTCTCTCGATCGGCGTTTCATCCGATATTCTCTATCCCCCCGACGAACAGCGTGCGATCGCCGCATCGGTCCCCGGCGGAGAGTACATCGAGATCGATTCCCCCCACGGACATGATGCGTTCTTGATAGAGTTCGAGACTATGAACGGAATCCTCCGTCATTTTCTCCGCTGACAGGATGAAGCGTTCCATTCAACAAAGGAGGGCCGCCGCGTGGGCCATCACGTCATCACTATGGGCAAGCGCAAGAAGATCGCGCTGGTCGCCCATGACAACAAGAAGAAAGATCTGCTCGAGTGGGCAAAGTACAACAAGGACCTGCTGGCGGGTCACGAGCTTTACGCCACCGGCACCACGGGAGCGCTGATTGAAGAGCATTTGAAGATGACGGTCGCGCGCCTGCAGAGCGGTCCGCTCGGCGGGGACCAGCAGGTGGGATCCAAGATCGTGGACGGGTCGATCGATTTCCTGATCTTCTTCTGGGACCCGCTGGAGCCTGCCCCGCACGATCCCGACGTGAAGGCGCTTCTGCGCATCGCGGTGGTGTGGAACATCCCCGTTGCCTGCGACCGCGCTTCCGCGGATTTCATCATCTCATCCCCGCTGATGGCAACGGCGTACGAACGGCGGCTGCCGGACTATCAGCCCTACAGGGATCGCCTGGCGCAAAAGAAGATCTGACACCCACTCCTTTCCCCCCGGGGGGGGGCTCCGTTTCATGAGAAGGCCCGCGATCGGGAGACCGCGGGCCTTACCGTGATGACGCTGACGGCGGTTGTTTATTCGTAGACCGAGCTCAACTGAGGCGGTTTCGTGGCTGGGACGCCGGGACTTTCCAGTTCCTGCGCGTCGCGCACGGCCATCGCCGTCACGTTAACGATGTCCGCCACCTCGTTGCCGGGGATCAGCAGGTAGACCGGCTTCCGAATGCCGAGAATGATCGGGCCGATGGTATCGGCCCCTCCCAGTTTTGTCAGGAGCTTGGTCGCGATGTTGGCCGACTGGAGATCCGGACAGATCAGCAGGTTCGCTCCCCCCTTCAGCGAGCTGAAGGGATAGAGCGTCTCGAGGATCTCTGGCACCACGGCCGTATCCGCCATCATCTCCCCGTCCACCATCAGGTCCGGCGCTCGGCGCTTGACAAGTTCCGCCGCCCGGGCCATTTTCTGTGCCGACGGATGCTGCGTGCTGCCGAAGTTGCTGAAGGAGAGCATGGCGATGCGCGGCTCGATGTCGAAGCCCCGTACCTTCTCCGCCGCGATGATGGCGATATCTGCGAGTTGTTCGGCCGTCGGATCGACGTTCACGGTCGCGTCAGTGATGAAGCGAACGTCGTTCTTGAAGACCAGCATGTAGAGCCCAGCGACCGCCGAGGTCCCCGGCTTCGTCTTGATGATCTGAAGGGCCGGTCGGATTGTCTCCGGATAGTGCTGGGTGAGACCGGAGACGAGACCATCGGCCTCGCCGTTGTGAAGCATCATCATGCCGAAGTCGATGGGCCGGCGGATCTGGTTCCGCGCGGTGGTTTGCGTGATCCCTTTCCGCTTCCGGAGGTCGTAGTACTTGCTCGCGTATTCGTCGGCCTTCGGACTGTTCTCCGGATCCACGATCTCGATCCCCTCCAGGTTCAGGTCGAGCAATCTGATCTTTTCGCGTATCAGCTTCTCGTCGCCGAGCACGATCGGTCTGGCGATCTCGTCGTCAAGAATGATCTGGCATGCGCGCAGGATCTTGTCTTCGCTCCCTTCCGGAAAGACGATCCGCTTCGGCGCCTCCTGCGCTTTATGGATGAAGACGCGCATGATCTGCTTAGAGCGGCCGAACCTGCTCTCCAGTGCATCGCGGTAGGCGTCGAGGTCGTCGATCGGCTTGCGCGCGACCCCTGTCTCCATCGCAGCCTTGGCGACCGCCGGAGCCTCCCAGAGCAGCACGCGGGGATCGAGCGGCTTCGGAATGATGTAGTTCCTGCCGAACTTCAGACGCTCGCCGCCGTACGCCTTGATCACGGAGTCGGGCACATCCTCCTTCGCCAGCGTCGCGAGGGCGTGCGCAGCAGCCAGCTTCATCTCGTCGTTGATCGCCGTGGCCATACAGTCCAACGCGCCGCGGAATATGAATGGGAATCCGAGCACGTTGTTGATCTGGTTCGGATAGTCCGAACGACCGGTCGCCATGATCACGTCTTTGCGCGCGTCGAGCGCATCTTCAAACGTGATCTCCGGGTCGGGGTTCGCCATCGCGAAGATGATCGGATCCTTCGCCATGCTTTTCACCATCTCCTTCGTCACGACCCCCTTGACCGACACGCCCGCGAACACGTCGGCTCCGTTCATCGCATCGGCGAGCGTCCGGGCCTTCGTTTCCAGCGCAAAGAACTCCTTGTACGGGTTCATCCCTTCCTTACGCCCCCTGTAAACGACTCCCTTGGTATCGCACAGAATCAGATTTTCCCTCTTCACGCCGAGGGTGACATAGAATTTTGCGCATGCGATGCCCGCAGCGCCGGCGCCGCTGAAAACGACCTTCACGTCGCCGATCTTCTTGCCGACCAGCTCGAGGGCATTCAGAAGTCCCGCCCCCGAAATGATGGCCGTCCCGTGCTGGTCGTCATGGAACACGGGGATTTTCATCGTCTTTTTGAGTTCTTCCTCGATGTGGAAACACTCGGGGGCTTTGATGTCCTCGAGATTGATCCCGCCGAAGGTCGGCTCGAGCGCCCGCACGATGCGGATGATCTCTTCGGGGTCTTTGGTGTCGAGTTCGATATCGAAGACGTCCACGTCCGCGAATCGTTTGAACAGGACCCCCTTTCCTTCCATCACCGGCTTCCCGGCGAGGGGGCCGATATCGCCGAGGCCGAGCACGGCGGTGCCGTTGCTGATGACGGCGACGAGGTTTCCTTTGGCGGTGTACTTATAGCCGTCCGCCGGATTGGCGGCGATCTCGAGGCACGGCACCGCGACCCCGGGGGTATAGGCGAGCGACAGATCACGCTGCGTCGCACAGGGCTTCGTGGAGACGACCTCGATCTTTCCTCTGCGCCCCTGGCTGTGGTAGTCAAGAGCGTCTTGCTTGCGGATCATAGACATGGCCGGAACTCCTTTGTGCTGAGAGTGAGCGACATGAGCCTCTGAAGGCATACGAGAGACAGGCGCAGTCTCGAAGGGACAAAGCGTGTGCCACGAGCCAAGGTACGTCAATTTACGGATGAGGTCAAATCGCGTCCCCCGTTGGGGGGGGGGAAGAAGCCGCAGATCCGTTCCTCCTCACTTTTGTCAACGGTGGGGAAGACGTTTCCCAATTCCACGAATTGTTGATTTTCTGAGGCTTTATCGTTATTTTGGGTAAACCACTGCGTACCAACCACCTGACGATATGCGGTGCCATGGCATCTGAAGGGCTGACGTTCACACCGACCCACCTCCCGCATCCCGGCCCGGCCAGCGCGTCCGACTGTGTCACACTCGTCTCCGGCATTGCAGCATCCGTCCTGTCTTGTACACCGCCTGTGGTTTTCACCAGCGCATCGCGGAGGCTCCCTGTGATCCCGGCGGCGACCTCCGGCGGAACGCCATCGGCCACGCAGGTCCGGAACTGAGAGGCAGACCTGTGGGTTCGATACGTTTTCTTGCTGCGGTCATGATATCAATCGTCAGTGCGATCGCGGAACTGCTGTTCATTTTTGTCGACAGGAAAAGGGGACGTCTCTTTCATGCGATCGCCCGCGGATGGGCGCGGACCGTCCTCTTCGTCTGCGGCGTGAAGGTCAACGTCCGGGGACTGGAGCGAATCGACCTCAGCCGCAACTATGTGTATGTATCGAACCATGCAAGCATGTTCGACATTCCTGCGATTCTGGCCGGCATACCGGTCCAGATCCGCATCATCTACAAAAGGGAGCTGGACGTCATACCGTTTTTCGGATGGGGGCTGAAGTACGGAGCCTATATCGGCATCGACCGCGGGCGTGGCAGCAATGCGATCAGGAGCCTGGATGAAGCGATCGCAAAGATCCGCCGCGGCGCATCGGTGCTCCTTTATGCGGAAGGAACGCGGACGGTCGACGGGAAGCTCCAGCCGTTTAAAAGGGGAGCATTCAATCTGGCCGTACGAGCGGGCGTGCCGGTGGTCCCTCTCACGGTCAACGGCAGTTTTGCCATCCTGCGCAAGCACACGATCAACGTGCAGCCCGGAACCGTCGAGCTGGTGCTCGACGAGCCGATCCCCGTCCCCGCCGGGGAGGGCAAGGATGCGGAGATGCAGATCATGGAAGAGGTCCACGCAGTCATTGCGCGCCATTATATCGATCAGGAGTAGCCTATGCCGATCACGATCAAGGACGTCGAGCACGTCGCCACGCTTGCCCGGCTGTCATTCCCCGAGGACGAAAAGAGAAGACTGACCTCCCAGCTGAACAACATCCTGACGTACATGGAGCAACTCAACGCGCTCGACACGCTCGACGTAGAACCGCTGTCGCATGTCATCGAGTTGAACAACGTCTTCCGCAAGGACGAACTTCGTCCCGGCCTCACGCGTCGGGAGGCTCTGAAAAACGCCCCTACGGCCAGCGAGAAATTCTTCAGAGTCCCCAAGGTGATCGGCGACCGATGAAAGCGACACGCGCGACCCGGACGGTCGCGATCATTCCCGCACGCTACGCATCGCAACGCTTCCCCGGCAAACCGCTCGCGGACATCGCCGGCAAGCCGATGATTGTCCATGTCATGGAGCGCGCGGCGCAGGCGAGGCTCGTCAACGAGGTCCTCGTCGCGACGGACGACGCCCGGATCGCGGCCGTCGTCATGGCCCACGGGGGCAAGGCGGTGATGACACCCGTGGAGATCGCGAGCGGTTCCGACAGAATCGCACTCGCCGCCCGGTCTCTCACAGGGGCGGATCTCATCGTCAACGTGCAGGGGGACGAGCCGTTGATCTCCCCTGCGATGATCGACGAGGCGATCATGCCGCTCCTCGAGGATCCGGCGATCGAGGTCGGTACGCTGGTGAAGCGGATAGAGGACATCCGCGATTTCACAAACCCCCATGTCCCGAAGGTCGTGCTCGACCGGGCAGGGAACTGTCTTTATTTTTCCCGCTCGCCGATCCCGTGCGGACGTGACCTCGCTCCGGCCGGAATGATCGCGCAGCATGCGCTCTACAAGCATGTCGGGCTCTATGTGTTCCGCCGCAGCTTTCTGCTGCGGTACGCAGCGATGCAACCCACTCCCCTGGAGCAGGCGGAAAAGCTGGAGCAGCTTCGTATTCTCGAACACGGCCACAGGATCCATGCCGTCGTCACCGCCTACGAGTCGGTACCGGTTGACACGCCGGAGGATCTGGAGCGGGTGAGGGCCTTGATGGGACAGAGTGAATCACCGGGGGAAGAAACATGATCTCTCAACAACCATGAAGAACATTCAGAAGACATTTTTCGGTCATGTCCGGTCCACCTTCCTGCGCGGGATCGGCCTGATCATCCCGCTCGGGCTCACCTACTGGTTTTTCCGGGCGCTCTTGAACTGGATCGACGGTATCTTCTCACCACTCCTGACGCAATGGATCGGCTACCAGATTCCCGGCCTCGGATTCGCGACCATGATCGTGCTGATCCTGCTGGTCGGCCTGCTGACGCGCAATCTCGTGGGCCGTCTTCTTTTTGCCTGGTTCGAGGATCTTCTGCAGACCATCCCCCTGGTTCGGTCGGTCTACGGCGCCATCAAGGATCTGGTGAACGCCTTTAACATCGGCGGCAGCAAGACCTTCCGCCGCGTTGTCATGGTGGAGTATCCTCGCAAGGGGGTCTACTGCATCGGCTTCGTGACCAACGAATCCGCGTTCGCGGGCCCCCCCCGGATCGAGTTCTACCATGTGTACATCCCCAATCCGCCGAACCCCACATCGGGGTTCCTGGCGTTGATTCCCATGGACGAGGCGATAACGCTCGCCCTGAGCGTTGAAGAAGGCCTCAAGCTGGTCCTCTCCGGTGGGATCGTCACTCCCCCCGTCCTGAACCGGCTCCACGCTGCACACCCATAAGGAGCCTCCGTGGCACGTCGACATCAGGTCAAATACATTTTCGTTACCGGCGGCGTCGTCTCGTCGCTCGGGAAGGGGATCGCCTCCGCGTCCATCGGACTGCTGCTGAAATCGCGCGGGCTCCGGGTCACGGTTCAAAAGTTCGACCCGTACCTTAATGTGGACCCCGGCACGATGAACCCGTTCCAGCACGGCGAGGTCTACGTCACCGACGACGGGGCCGAAACGGATCTCGATCTCGGCCATTACGAGCGGTTCCTTGACATCACCACGACGCGTCAGAACAACTCCACCACCGGACAGATCTACCACGAGGTCATCAGCAAGGAACGGCGGGGAGACTATCTCGGTGCCACGGTGCAGGTGATCCCTCACATCACGGACGAGATCAAGCGGCGCTTCGAGGCGCTCGGACAAACCGGCGACTACGACGTGGTGATCACCGAAGTCGGCGGCACGGTGGGCGACATCGAGAGCCTCCCGTTCCTTGAAGCGATGCGCCAGTTCATGTTCAAGCTTGGCCGCACGAACACAATGGCGATCCACGTGACGCTCGTCCCCTACATCACCTCCGCCGGCGAAATCAAAACCAAACCGACGCAGCACAGCGTGAAGGCGCTTCTGGAACTCGGCATCCAGCCCGACATGCTGATCTGCCGTTCGGACCGCCCCCTGTCTCACGATGTGCGGGAGAAGATCGCGCTTTTCACGAACGTCGAACCCGAACGCGTCGTCGACGGGAGGGATGTACAGACGATCTATGAGGTACCTCTGGTCTATGCAGAGCAGGAGGTGGATGAGATCGTCCTTGAGAAACTGGACCTCACCTGCCCGCGTCCCAATCTCCGCGAGTGGAAGAAATTCGTCGAACGGGTGAAGAACCCCGCGGGGGAGATCACCATCGGCATCTGCGGGAAATACACCGAACACAAGGACGCGTACAAAAGCATCTCCGAGTCGTTCGTCCATGCCGGTGCCGCCAACAACGTGGAGGTGCGCCTGCGCTGGATCAGGGCCGAAGACATCGAGAGGGACGGCCCCGAGAAACATATGCAGGGCGTGTGCGGGCTGCTCGTCGCACCGGGCTTTGGCGAGCGTGGCATCGAAGGAAAAATACGCGCGGTCCATTTTGTCCGCACGAACAAGATCCCGTTTTTTGGCATCTGCCTGGGCCTCCAGTGCGCGGTCATTGAATACGCCCGCGACGTCTGCGGACTCGATCACGCCAACAGCACGGAGTTCAAGCAGACCGACCAGAACGTGATCGACATGATGCTGGAACAGAAGAAGGTGAAAGAGTACGGCGGAACCATGCGGCTCGGGTCGTTCCCCTGCAGGCTCGAAAGGGGGACCAGGGCGCACCGGGCGTACAAGGCAGACGTTATCCACGAACGGCACAGGCACCGTTTTGAGGTGAACGACGCCTTCAAGGAGAAGCTCGCATCGCACGGCCTGGTGTTCAGCGGCATTTGTCCTGATAACAATCTGGTGGAGATGATCGAGCTGCCGGACCATCCCTGGTTTGTGGCCGGACAGTTCCATCCTGAGCTGAAATCACGGGCGACGACCGCACACCCCCTGTTCCGGGACTTTGTGAAGGCGTCCGTGGAGTACTGCCAGTCGGCGAAGTAGTCCGGCTGAAGAGACGGCGGCGCGCCGGGGATGTTCCCGCCAGGTCCCCCGCACCGCTGTCACGCTCGTGTTCGACTTCCAGGCACCGATGAAATCACCCTCTGATCCCGCCTCCGGTACCGGGCTTCCGTCAACGCTGCGGGCCTTCAAGCACAGGAATTACCGCCTCTTCATCGGCGGTCAGCTCATCTCGCTGACCGGGACGTGGATGCAGACGGTGGCGCAGTCCTGGCTTGTCTACAGCATGACGGGATCCGCCGTCCTTCTGGGCTTCGTCGGCTTTTCCAGTCAGATTCCTGTTTTCCTTCTCGCTCCCATCGGGGGCACCGTCGCCGACAGGTACAACCGCCATCGGATCATCATTGCCACGCAGACCGCCGCGATGGTTCTTGCGTTCGTGCTGGCAACCCTCACCCTGACAGAGCAGGTCAGGGTGTGGCACATCTTCCTCCTCGCAGCCCTGCTCGGTGTCGTCAATGCCTTCGATGTTCCGGGGCGACAGTCCTTCATCGTCGAAATGGTGGGAAGGGAGGACCTCGGCAACGCCATCGCGCTGAATTCTTCGATGGTGAACGGCGCGCGTATGGTCGGTCCGGCCGTGGCGGGGGTCCTGGTGGCGAGCGTCGGAGAGGGATGGTGCTTCCTTTTGAACGCCGTGAGCTATATCGCCGTGATCATCGGATTGCTGATGATGAAGATCACCCCCCGGCCCCGGTCACCGCTGCACGGATCGGCGTTCTCCCACATTGTCGAGGGATTTCGCTTCGTGGGGAGGGCGGGGCCTGTGCGCGCGCTGCTGCTGCTGCTCGGCCTTGTGAGTCTGATGGGGATGCCGTATGCCGTTCTGATGCCCATCTTCGCCGACCGGATTCTGCACGGGGGCCCGAGCGGACTCGGATTGCTTATAGGCGCATCCGGAGTCGGCGCTCTTGCCGGCGCATTGAGACTCGCCACACGCCGCGGTGTGAGGGGACTGGGACGCTGGGTGATGCTCGCCTCCGCAGGCTTCGGGGTAAGCCTGATCCTTTTCTCCCTCTCGGAAATTTTCTGGCTCTCGGTCCTCCTGCTGGTGCCCGTCGGATTCTGCATGATGACCGAGATGGCGTCATCGAACACGCTCATACAATCGATGGTGCCTGACCGCCTGCGCGGACGGGTCATGGCCGTTTATTCGATGATGTTCATGGGGATGGCGCCGTTCGGTGCGCTCCTGGCGGGAGCCCTGGCGGGACGGTTCGGCGCCCCCACCACTGTCATGATCGGCGGGACGGCGTGCATCGTGGGCGCGGCGGTGTTCGGGTGGAGATTGCCCGCGCTGCGCCCCGAGATGCGGCAAATGATCGTTGCCATGCAGGCGGCAGGCGGCAACCCGGCTGATGAAGCGACGGGAGGACAGGGCGTGCCGTCGCCGTCCGCGCGATGAGGCTCACCCCCGGCGTTTGGTCCGCCGTTACTGCGCGCACCGGCAACTTTAGCAGAGGCTCCGATCTAGAGGGTTGACTTTGGCCGGTGAGGGGGGTATTTTGCCACGCCGGTATTCTTCGGCGTCGGAAATCCCATGCAACCACCCTCCCGTCCCCGGATAAAAATATGCTGCATCATGAGTCGCGAAGAAGCCCGTATGGCAATCCGGGAGGGGGCGAGCGCCATCGGCCTGGTCGGCGCCATGCCCAGTGGCCCCGGGATCATCGACGACAACCTGATTGCTGATATCGCAGGGGCCATCCCGCCACCGGTCGCCACGTTCCTGCTGACCAGCCAGCAGTCCGCCGCGGGGATCGCCGCTCATCACAGGCGGGTGCGGACAACGGCCATTCAGATTGTCGATCGGCTGGCGGAGGGCTCGTATGCTGATCTGCGCCGGGAAGCCCCCGGAATCAAACTTGTGCAGGTCGTCCATATCACGGGCCCCGCGTCCTTTGACGAAGCGCTTTCGATTTCCGCACATGTTGACGCACTTCTGCTTGATTCCGGTCGTCCATTCGGTCAGGTCAGGGAACTTGGCGGTACCGGCCGGACGCACGACTGGTCCATCAGCCGGCAGATCCGCGAGGGGGTGTCCATTCCGGTCTTCCTTGCAGGCGGATTGGACACGGAGAATGTCCGTGAGGCGATCGATCAGGTGGGACCCTTTGGGCTCGACGTCTGCAGCGGGGTCCGTTCGGGGGGGAGACTCGATCCATTGAAGCTCTCTTCCTTCTTCAGGGAAGTGAGCTTCAGAGAAGCGAGGCTCTGATCGACCGGGACACGATCTCATTCATGAACAGACAGATATTCCGGAGAAGAACTATGCATCCGATCGGCCTGCCCCCATGTGCCCGCATACGTGTTCCGTTCTGTTCCATCCTTCTCATTGTCTCCTCCACTCTCCCCGCTCAAGGGCGTGATCTGCCGCCCCCCCCTCCACAGAAGGAGCGGCAGAAGGCGGAGGTGTACGTCACGGCCCGGGAGACCGGAGACCGGTTGACGAAGAAAGCGACGTTGACTTTTGTCCCCCTTGAGCAGCCGGACGAACACGTGCCGACCATAATCCTCGATCCGGCGAAGACCTTTCAGACCCTCGTCGGGATCGGTGGCGCGCTGACGGATGCCTCCGCCGAGACGTTCGCAAAACTCCCTCCCGGGAAGCAACAGGAAATTCTGACCGCCTTCTTTGACAGGGAGAAGGGGAACGGGTATTCTCTCTGCCGCACGAATATCCACAGCTGCGATTTCTCAAGTGCAAGCTATACCTACGCAGAAACCCCCGGCGATACGGCTCTGGCACACTTCACGATCGCACATGACCTGAAATACAAGATACCTTTTATCAAAGCCGCTCTTGCAATAGCGGGCCCGGAACTCAGACTCTTCGCCTCCCCCTGGAGTCCCCCCGCATGGATGAAGACGAACAATGACATGCTTCACGGCGGAAAACTGCGCCCGGAGTACGGCTGGACATGGGCCTCGTACTTCGTCCGGTTCGTGGAAGAATTTGAGAAGGCGGGCGTCCCGATATGGGGGCTGACGGTGCAAAACGAGCCGATGGCTGTCCAGCCCTGGGAATCGTGCATCTTCACCGCCGCCGAGGAAAGGGACTTTGTCAAGCAGCATCTCGGCCCGGTCCTGGAACGGTCCGGCCTCTCGCGCATCAAGCTGATGATCTGGGATCACAACCGGGGGATCATGTATCAACGAGCTAAGGTGGTGTACGACGATCCGGCGGCGTCGAAGTATGTGTGGGGAACGGGCTTTCACTGGTATGTCGGAGACCATTTCGACAACGTTCGGCTCGTGCACGATGCCTACCCGGATAAGGAACTCGTCTTCACGGAGGGGACAGAGAGCAATTTCGATCCGGCAACAGTGCGCGACTGGAAATGGGGCGAGATCAACGGCCGGTCCCTGATGATGGACCTCAACAACGGGGCCGCCGGATGGGTAGGATGGAACGTCATCCTCGATGAACAGGGGGGACCGAACCACGTCGGGAACTACTGCATGGCACCGATCATCTGCGACACGAAGTCAGGGGAGTTGACCTACATGAATTCGTTCTACTACCTCGGGCATTTTTCGCGGTTCATCCGGCCGGGCGCCAAGAGGATCATCTGCTCCTCAAACTGGGATGATCTCATGGCGACCGCCTTCCTTCATCCTGACGGTACTGTTGCCGTGGTCGTCCTCAACCAGACGGACGTCGATATCCCGTTTCACGTCTGGATAGACAACAGGGCCGTTACATCGAACAGTCCGGCCCATTCGATCGAAACGCTTGTCCTACCATGAACGTACGCCTGGCACTTATTCCCGCCTCCACCATCCCCTTCGTTGATTTTCACCCATCTAATCGCTACACTATGTTAAGGTCACGTTCTTCTCACCTTCTCCACTCCGATGCATCTTCAATTTCAGGGTGCCGCCGGCACCGTCACTGGGTCGATGCACGTGCTCACCGTCGGCGGACGCACTGTTCTCCTCGATTGCGGCATTTATCACGGCAGGCGGGATGAATCACGCGAACGGAACAGCCATTTCCCGTTTGATCCCTCCGCCATTGAAGCGGTCGTTCTCTCCCACGCCCACATCGATCACAGCGGTAACCTGCCGACGCTGGTCAATCAGGGCTTCCGCGGGCCGATCTTTTGCACCTCGGCAACAAAGAATCTTTGCGAGGTGATGCTTCGCGACAGCGCTTTTATTCAGGAGAAGGACGCGGAGTTTCTCAATAAGAAGATGAAGAGGCAGGGGAAGCCCCCCGTGATTCCTCTGTACACCCAGGAGGACGTTGACGCCACCATTCCGCTCCTGCGGGGCCTCCCGTACAGCAGCCCTTTCGATGTCATCGACGGCATCCGGTGCCGTTTTGAAGACGCCGGCCATATCCTCGGCTCGGCCTCCGTCGCACTCACCCTCCGGGAGGGTTCGCAGACGTTACGCCTGGCCTTCACGGGCGATCTGGGCCGTCCCAATCTTCCGATTCTCCGCGATCCGGTCTTCATCGGCGGAGAAGGGGCGGAGTATCTGATCAGTGAAAGCACGTACGGAGGCAGGTTGCATGCACCGGTCGCGGAAATGCGCGATCAGTTGCTCGGACCGATTCTCCGGGCTATCGACCGCCGCGGGAAGATCATCATTCCCGCCTTCAGCGTCGGCCGGACCCAGGAGATCGTCTATGTGCTTCACCAACTCAGCGCCGAAGGAAAGATCGACCATATACCGGTGTACGTGGACAGTCCTCTTTCGGTCAACGTGACGGAGGTTTTTCGGAATCATTCGGAATGCTTCGACGAAGAGACGCTTGCGGTCATGAACGCTCCCGAGGACAATGACCCGTTCGGATTCGAACGTCTGACGTATATCCGCGACGTGGAACATTCGAAAGAGCTCAACGGGGCCCCGGGTCCCTGTATCATTCTGGCCGCGTCGGGGATGTGTGAAGCGGGACGCATCCTGCATCATCTGGCCAACAGCGTCGGGGAGGCACGTAACATGGTGTTGATCGTGGGCTACCAGGCCGAAAACACCCTGGGCAAACGGATCGTCATGAAGGAACCCCTCATCAACATCTTCGGTGAGCCACATGAACTCAAAGCCGAGGTCGTTGTTCTGAATTCATTCAGCGGTCACGCCGACCGGAACGAGCTGCTCGACTACATCCGGAGATTTCCGACGCAGCAGATGAAGAACATCTTCCTCGTGCACGGCGATCCCGATCAGGCGGAGATGTTGGGAGCAGGGTTGCGCGGGATCGGATTTCCAGGCGTCAGCCTTCCCGTCCGCGGCGACATAGCCCGGCTCCTGTAATCTCCTCCGCATGCGACGCCGGCAGCATACGCTGACAGCCGTCCTGCTGACGGTGACCTGCGCGTCTTTGCCGTCCGTTGCCCAGGAAGTCCTTCGCGGAGGCGAGAATGTCCCCGCCGATACGGTGCAACGCATCAACGCCGTCTCGATCATTTTCGACCATAATCTGAACACGTACAACTGGGTCGACCGCGCCGCGATTGACACGCTGGCCGGCGGCATCCATATCGGCTTCGTGCAGCAATACGCCGCGAATATCATCCAGCTTGAATCACCTGCGACGGGTACCGTGCCGAAGCTTCAAAGCAACCAGCAGAATATCTCCCTCCTGCTGCGCGCGCCCGTCACCGAGGTTCTTGCCCCGCAGCTTCAATGGTCGTCTTTCGTCTATACCGACAATAAGGGAACGGGCCTGAACAATGCCTCGAGCTACACCCTCCTCGGCGGAGCCGACTGCGCTGCGCTTCCATGGTTGTTTCTCACGCCGATGGCCGGGTACCGGTGGGATTCCCAGGCAGGCATACGGGATCAGGGCATGGCATACGCCTTTGGAGCCCGAGTGCCGGGGATCGACGTCGATGGTTACCAGATCGCAGGAACCGCCCAATACCGTGAAGACCACCTTGACCCGCGGAAACTCGAGGGGGACTTTGCCCGTATCGGGATAGAGAAGATCTTCTCGCCCCACACACGCGACAGCCTCGAGGCGGGATTCAGCAGGAGCCGGCGCGAATTCTATGCCCCGGCCGACAGTAATATCGAGAGCAGGACGGATCAGGTGCTCACCTTCGCGAACAAACTGGACTACGCGATGGACCCGTCGTTTACGACGACGCTCTTTGCCGCCTTCTATGACAGGGGACTCGACAAGGAATTTCGCAACTGGAACGCCGTCGGTCCGCGCGATCCGAAGTTCGATACGCGCATCGAGGAGTTCCGGCTCGAGACCTACGCGCAGACCGTGTATCGACCTCCCGACGGCGGATGGGGGGGGTGGCTCCGCTTCTTTTACGGTGAACGAACGGAACACCATGCCGCCAAACGCCCGTCGATTTCCTCAACGACGATCGACATCCTCTATGCCCAACGGAACAAACAGGAGCAGATCAACGACAACCTCTCACGCCGGACGGTGGTGAGCGGCGCTGTCGATGTCCCCCTTTCTTTTTCGGACCGGCTCTCGCTGACCGGCTCCGCCGGGATCCTCCGCTATGATACCCCGAGCGACCTCAACTTCGAAGACCGCGATGAGCTGCTCGTTGTGCTCACCCTTGCAACGTCGCACCGCGTCAGTAGGGCGCTGGATCTCGGCTTCTCCCTGGACGGAACGTTCAGCCACACGGTGTACCTGCTCAAAGAGAGGAGCGCCAACAACAGCGTCAACCGGGTGCTCCGGCTGTCGCCCCGAACCCTCCTCCGCCCCGCGTCCTGGATCACCAGCATGAACGCTTTCGAGGTGCTCGCCAACTACACCGTGTACGATTTCGAACAGCAATTGAACTCGGTGAAAAGCTATTCGTACCGCCAGTTCGGCTGGAGTGATTCCACCGCCTTTGATCTGACGCACCGACTCGGGCTAGATATTTTCGCATATTTGAGGGTGTACGAGAGGGGAGAGCTGAACTGGAGCGATTTCACGGAGCGGACCGAAAATTCGGTCACCGAACAGACCTTTGCCGTCCAGCTCCGGTTCAACCCGGATGAGCGGACGCGGTGCGCCGTGGGTTTCCGGTACTTTGGTCAGTCGCGGTACACGTACGATGCCGGGAACCCTCTGCTGGATACATTCCTCAGCAGTGTCGGTCCCACATGCACCATTCTCTGGGAACCGGGTGCCCACAGCCGGCTGCAGTTTCAGGGGTGGTACGAGCAGCGGCATCAGCCTGATGGGAGCGTCCGCCTCCTCTCCAACATGACGATGAACATCTATTTCAACCTCTGAAGGGAGCACCGGTGCCATCGAAACAGACGATATTCCGGCTCACGTTGACGAGCACCCCCCGCAGCATTTCCAGGGTTGAGACCTTCCTGAAAAAGATCGGGGACGCCGTCCACCTCGATGAAATCCAGTTCCACAAACTGATGGTTTCATTGACCGAGGCGGTCAACAATGCGATCCTCCACGGCAACCGATCTAACGCGGCGAAGAAGGTGCATGTCAAATGTGAACTGCTCCCTGGATGGATCCTCATCATGGTGGATGACGAGGGAAAGGGGTTCAAGCCGGAGAAAGTCGGCAATCCCCTGGCGAAGGAGAACCTCCTGCGGGAAAGCGGGCGGGGAATATTCCTGATGCGCACGCTGATGGACAAGCTTGAGTTTGACGTGGGCAGGTCCGGCACGCAGGTCAGGCTCTGGCTTGACCTGAAGAAATAGGAAAGCGCAGCTGTCCTAGAGGGGCCTGCCGGTCGTGAGAGACGAGAGGATGCGAAGAAGACCGGTCGCCGAGGAGGTCGCGTCTTGCTCGAATACCAGAACGGCCGATGGCGCGTCGGTCACCGTCAGTGCGCAGCTGAGGTCTGTTCCGGTCATCGTCACGGTATATCCCCGGCACAGGGTATTGACGCCGTTGACGCTCGTGGAGAAGTAGTCATTTTGTCCCTCGAAGAATCCCTGCACGAAATCACCCCCTGCCGAATCCCGCGGTCCGACGACCCATGTCGCGTCGATCGGCAGCGAAAGAGCAGCGATTCTGTCCCATACCGGCCTGATGGTCGGCCCCCCGCCTCTTTTCACCGCACGTGCGAGAAATCCGAACTGGTAGATATCGCCGTTCGCCATGAATGCGAAATGGAGAGTGTCCACGAGGGGCGTCGGGGGAGCAGGGAAGGCGGACTCCAGGACGGTCGTCACTCCCTGACGCCCGGCGAAGCTGTCGGCTACCGCGGTGACGTGCCAGAGCGTGCGCGCATACGAACCGGGAAGCGGGTCACCGTAGATATCAAGGCCCCATGTGTTGAACAGAAGCGAATCGCCGACGGCGAGGATGACGACGGGTGGGTGGGCATGAGGGGTCAACGGGCCCGCGGAGTTGTCGCGGCATCCGCCTCCCCCGAGAAGCATCAAAATGACGAGAGCGGACCCGCACACGCCCTCAACCGGGCGGTGACGGTCCGCTCTTCCCCGACCCGCTGACATCGTTTAGAGAGTGAGTTTCGCGATCGAGCCTTTGACATCATCGGCCGACTTGTTCAGGGCCGCCTGTTCTTCCGCATTCAACTTGATCTGAACGATCTCTTCGATCCCCTTCCCGCCAAGCTTCACCGGAACGCCGACGAATGTGTCCCGCAGGCCGTACTCGCCCTGCAGCCACGCCGCGCACGGCAGGATACGCTTCTTGTCCCTGACAATTGCCTCCACCATCGCGACCGCCGATGAAGAGGGGGCGTAGTAGGCGGAGCCGGTCTTGAGATGATTCACGATCTCGATCCCCCCGTCGCGCGTCCGCTTGACCAGCCGGTCGATCGTCGCCTGGGGCATCAGCTCCGTGATGGGGATGCCCGCCACGGTGGAGTAGCGCGGGAGCGGGACCATCGAATCGCCATGGCCGCCGAGTACAAAAGCATTCACGTCCTCTATCGACACGTTCAGTTCGGTTGCGATGAAGGTACGGAACCGGGCCGCATCGAGCACGCCGGCCATGCCGATCACACGACTCCGCTCGAAGCCGCTTACTTTCAGGGCGACGTAGCTCATCACGTCAAGCGGATTGGAGACCACAATGATGATTGCCTTCGGCGATTTCGCCGCGGCCGCCTGGGTGCAGCTCTTGACGATCGCCATGTTGGTATTGGTCAGATCATCCCGGCTCATACCCGGTTTACGCGGGATGCCGGCGGTGATGACCACGATATCGGAGCCGGCCGTTTCATCGTAGCTGTTGGTGCCGACGACCCTGACGTCGCTCTTTTCAACGGGAGTCGCCTCGAGCATGTCAAGCGCTTTGCCCTGCGGAATGCCCTCAATGATGTCCACGATGACAACTTCGTTGGCCAGTTGCTTGTCCACGATGCGCTGGGCGGTGGTGGCCCCGACGTTGCCCGCGCCGATGACGGTGATTTTCATGGAGACCCTTTCAGGCTTGCGGTGGTGGAGTGGTGGGGAGAATGCTGACGACTTTCCTGGACTTGCTGTACTTCTTGAAGTGCACTGCCCCGTCGACCTTGGCGAAGAGCGTATCATCGCCGCCGATGCCCACATTCACGCCGGGCTCAAAACGGGTCCCCCGCTGACGGACAATGATACTCCCCGCCGTCACCCTTTCACCTCCGAAGCGCTTCACGCCCAGACGCTGGGCATTGCTGTCGCGTCCGTTCCGGGAACTGCCTACGCCTTTTTTGTGCGCCATGACCGGTATCCTTAGCCTGCAATGTTCGTGATTTTCACTTCCGTGTGTCCCTGACGGTGGCCGCGTTTGACGCGGTATCCCTTCCGCTTTTTCTTTTTGAAGACGATGACCTTGTCCGCCTTTATATCGCCGAGCACTTCGGCTTCGACATTCGCACCGGCCACGAGCGGGTGGCCCACCGTGATCTGCCTTTCACCGCCGAGCAACAACACCCGGTCGAATTTCAGCTTCGTCCCTGTTTTTTCATTGAGGCTTGGTACGACAATCGTGTCGTTGGGAGACACCGTGAACTGTTTGCCGGCAATTTCCACCACTGCGAACATCTGCTGATTCCTCTCCTGGGGTGATAAACCTTAAAACCGCATGGGTTATAAAGGTAGTAATTCCCTGCTCAAAAGTCAACGGAAAAGCCCCTCCGGGGGGGACAAGCGGTGAAAGGGGGCTGGAAAGCAGCCTCACTCGACGGCGTAGGCGAGAACCCGCATCGCGTTGAGAATCACGGCGAGCGCCGCGCCGTCGTCGGCCAGGACGGCCATCCAAAGTGTCGCGTGTCCCGTCAGCGCCAGTGTCAGAAAGAGGATTTTTACGCCGATCGCCAACGCGATGTTCTGCCGTACGATCCTGAGGGCCGCGCGGCTCAGGCCGAACACGTAGGGGAGATGGGTGAGATCATCCGACATCAGGATGACGTCGGCCGTGTCAAGGGCGACATCCGTGCCAGCCACCCCCATGGCGATCCCCACCGATGACGCCGCCAGGGCCGGGGCGTCGTTGATCCCGTCTCCCACCATAGCGACGGCGCGGTGGGTACGTTTCAACTCTTGGACGGCCGCCACCTTCTCGGCAGGGAGCAATCCTGCGCGCACCTCATCGATAGAGAGCTCCGCTGCGATCGCCCGCGACGCCGCGGGCGTGTCGCCGGACAATATGACCGTCCACCGGATTCCCATACGACGCAGCCGCTCAATCGCCTCCCGGCCATGGTGGCGGACGCCGTCGCGAAATGCGACGATACCGAGCGGCACGCCGGGCCGGCCGAGAACGATTGCCGTTTTTCCCTGCGCGGCGAAGGCCTCCAGCGCGGCGTCCACGACCGGCGACCGGAACCCGATCTCGTCACACAGCCGCCGGTTCCCGAGATAGTACGTCGTGCCATCGATCGTCCCTCTGACCCCCCTCCCCGGCAATGCTTCAAATGCCTCGACCGCGAGCGTGTCGTAGTGCACCGATGACGTCTCCGCGGCCTGGAGCGCCGCCCGCGCGAGGTGATGTTCCGATCGGTGCTCGAGCGCCGCCGTCATTCCGAGGATCTCTTCTCGTGAGCATGACTCGAGCGCAACGACGTCGGTGACCCGCGGCGTGCCCGCGGTCAGAGTCCCCGTCTTGTCAAAGGCCACCGCGGTCACACGCGCGAGCGTTTCCACGTGGGCGCCCCCCTTGATCAGCACGCCGTTGCGTGCTGCGCGACTCATGGCACTCACCATGGCGACGGGCGTCGAGATGACCAGCGCACAGGGGCAGGCAATGACCAGGAGGACGAGCGCACGGTACAGCCACTCCCCCGTCCCGTGTCCGGGGAACAACGGCGGCACCGCGGCGACCAGGAACGCGATGAAAAGGACAGCTGGCGTGTAGACGCCTGCGACGCGGTCAACCGTCTGTTGCACGGGTGCGCGTGCGTGCTGGGCCTCTTCGATGCATGCGGAGATGCGTGCGATGGCGGAGTCGCCTGCATGTCTTGTGACGCGCACCCGGAGCGCGCCGTTGCCGTTCAGGGTGCCGGCGTACACCTGGCCGCCGGCCACTTTGTGCGCGGGAAGAGACTCCCCGGTCACCGGGGCCTCATCCACGGTCGAGACGCCGTCGGTGACGACTCCGTCGAGCGGGACGCGCTCCCCCGGCCGGATCATGATGATGTCGCCCGGAGCGACCGCTTCGAGAGGAAGCGATTCCTCGCGGTCCGCCTTCACCACCGCAGCGCGACCGGGAGAGAGCGCCATCAACGACCGGAGCGCATTCCGGGTCCGCTCATTGCTGTACGATTCCAGCATCAGGGCGACCGCAAAGAGGACCACCACCGCCGCTCCTTCCTCCCATTTGCCAATGATCATGGCACCGATCACCGCAACCGACATCAGCACATTCATGTCGAGCACGCGGGTGCGGAGAGCCCCGAACGCCCGCCGGACTATCCTCCATCCTCCGAGCGCAATCGCCGAGGCATACAGGATGACTGCGGCCGGACCGCCGGCCATGAGTCCGGCGACGGTCAGCAGACCTGCCGACCCGGCCATCAGGGCCTCCGCATGCCGTGCGAGAAACGTCCGTTTATCGACGGCGACCTCTTTCCGACGCCCCGCGAAGCCCGCATGCCGGAGTTCGCGCAGCACAAACACCCCTTCCACCGGGGCCGACACCTTCAATTCGCAGGTCACCGGATTGAAATCGTAGCCCGTCCTGCCGACGGCCGCATCAAAAGCCTTGCGCAGCACACGTTCCTCGGTCGCGCAGCAGACACCCGACACGACGTAGGTCGCACGGTCATTCGGAGACATGCCGGACTCCGAGGCGGATGAGGTCTTCGATATGCTCGTCGTCGAGCATGTAGTAGGTCAGTTTCCCTTCCCTCCGGTAGGTCACCAGGTGCATTGTTTTCATGATCCGGAGCTGGTGGGAAACCGCAGATTCGGTCAGTCCAACCAGGCCTGCGACATCGCTCACGCAGAGTTCGTGCCTCGCGAGCACAAGACAGATCTTGAGGCGGGTTTCATCCCCCAGCATTTTGAAGGTCTCACTGAGACCCTGCAACATCGAAGGGGCATGGATTGCCTTCCGCGCGTCTTCGGCGTGTCGGCGGTGAACGAAGGCCGGGGAGGGTGAGCCGGCAGGAGCGGAGTGTGCCATACGGTCCCGGAGCATCAGTTGAACACTTGTTCATACATTGAAATATAGAAAACCGTCGGGCGTGAGTCAAGGGGGCCATCGGCCCCAAGGGGTCAGTGGACCCCAAGGGGTCAGGAGTCCGGAAATCGGGTTTCCATGGTATGCAGACGTTTCTTGACGGCGGCGTACAGGCGGGGGGCTGTCACGACGCAGAGAACCATAAAAAGCGCACCGCCGATGAGATCGATCGCGTAGTGATAGCGCTGGTAGACGGTCGCGACAACGAGGAGCGAGCCGGTGATCACCACCCACCACCGGAGACGGATCCTGTACCGGACGCTGAGGTACATGAGCACCAGTGTCATCATCGTGTGGCCGCTTGGAAACACGTCGCGCTGCGTCCCGGCGAGCGCGGCCTCGTTGGAGACACCTATCGGCACGGACCCCCCCTCATTCACGAACCACCGGAGGTACGGCGTAAGGAACACACCCGGGAGATCCTTGTCCAGGGCGGAAAAATCGTGGAGCGTGAAACGCGGCCCTACCGCCGGGAGGAAGAAATAGCCGAGATACGACAGATAAAACCCGTAGACGCATGTGAACATGAAAAAGTGGAAAAGATCCATGCTCTTCCGCCGGTACAGCTCGAGGCCGAGGACCACAAACATGAGATAGAACGAGGTGTAGGCGATCTGGAGGACCTCGGTCAGCCACGGCGTTGCGAACTGCATTATCCAGTGCGTCGGATCCACGCCGAAGAGCCAACGATCGGCGGCGATAAGCCAATCGTCATAATCCCGCCCCAGATGCATCGGCTTGATCATGAAATAAAGCTCTTTGAACGTGAAGAACACCGTCGGCGCCACGTGCCAGTCGTGGACCACGGCCAGCAACCGGTTGCCTGTGGTGTGCCGCGCCCAGCCGAGGGTGCAGATGAAGGCAATGACGGCGAGATTGATCAGGATCATCAGCCACCAGTCCGGAATGCGGGCGCTGAAGACCAGGTTGAGCACGGAGAGAAGGACGAAGAAGGCGATGATCAAAACATCGGCCGAATGCAGATGGACGGTGATCCTGCGGAGGTTCATGCCCGGAGCGGTCCTGTGTCGTGGTCGTGTATGCGCCCGAGGAGCGTGTTGCTGAGCTCCACGAGTTCGGAAATCGACAGCTCCTCCGGCCGGCGCGAGAGCCCCGGCAAACCGGGGATCGTAAAGCCCCGCTCACCCGCAAAGTACCCGAGCGAGTTGCGGAGCGTCTTCCTGCGTTTGCCGAAAACAGAACGGACCATCGCCCGGAAGAATTCCTCGTCACGCGCCAGGGGGGCCGCGCCTCCCCTCTCCCGCATGCGGAGCCGTACGAGGGCCGATGTCACGGCGGGCTTCGGAAAGAACGCGTTTGCCGGAACGTCGAAGAGCAATGCGGTTTCCGCGAAGTACCCGCAGAAAACGGAGAGAATCCCGTAGTCGGGGGACCGTGGTTCGCCCGTTATGCGCCGGGCGACTTCCTTCTGCACCATGATGGTCAGGTCCGTCACAGCATGCCTGTTGTCCAGGACGTGAAAGAGTATCGGGCTGGTGATATTGTACGGTATGTTCCCCACGACTCTGAGCGGCGTTCCGCGCGCCTGGGCCAGAGCGGGGAGATCGGTCTGGAGGAAGTCCCCCGTGATCACCTCGACACGGCCGTCCGGGAACATCTCCCGCATGGCCGCCGTTACCCGGGGATCCACATCCACGACCGTCAGCGAACCCACCGTACCGGCAAGATGCCTGGTGAGAGCCCCCTCGCCGGGGCCGATCTCCAGGAGGACATCCTGCGGCCGTGGATCGATCGCCGCGACGATCTTCCGAACGACACTGTCGTCACGAAGGAAATGCTGCCCGAGGGACTTCCTGGGACGGATGTGTGGAAGCGATGGAGGCGTCACGCTGCGCCGATCACTTTCCCTTCGACAGGGGTTTGACGAGATGGTATGGCCTCACTTCGCTTGCGCGACACGGTGGGTGGCCGACATCACCTTGTCCGAGCGGGATCTCAGCCCACAGCGTGGAAATATAGAGAAGAACGGTCCGAATGTCAACGAAGGAAATCCGTTGATGCTGCCCGACTCTTACGTAGGCTTCAGGAAACCACAGTCGAAAGTCGGGGCGATAGTTGTGCCGGCACTGTGCATCCGCGGGATCGAAATGTGGTTGCGCCAGGCAAAACATTCAAACCCTGGTTCCCTTCCGTGCTCGCTATGAAGGCCACCGGGAACTCATCGACGATTTCGCCAACGGGTTGTATCTTCCCTTGGCTGTCGACGCCATCACGGCGCTCATTATCGGTTGAGCTGCTTCCCTTTCCTCAGGATCCCATGGAGCCTTCCTCCAAAAGACTGTGCCATCAAACTGAGAAGCGCATTGCGTGAAACTTTCTTGAAATCGACATTATAGATCTTTTCGAGGACGGGAACCGGGTACTTCAAGCGGATATCCCAATCTTGGAAGGTATCGAAGGCTTCTTTCCATACTTCCAGAGAAAATTGCGTTTCAAGAATCCCGTACTCCCGCTCGATGATCCTGCCATGCCGGAGGTATGCCCCCAACCGTGCGACCTCATGCAGCCCCAGCCAACTCCTCAATGCCTCCCGGTCAAAATAGAAATGGCCGCCATCCTTGAGAAGAGAGTGAGCCGCCTGAAACACGGGTCGGGGATCAGGAAAATGGTGAATTGTCGCAAAGCAAAAAACGAAGTCCAATTGCTGAGGATGAATGTTCTCTTTTGCCTTCATAAAATCACCGGCCACGAGAACAAGTTTCTCATGGGGAAGCTGCTTTCCGTTGTACTCAGGCCTGTAACAGGTCTCAGAAATGATGCGCGAAATCTCGAGCATGTCCGGCGATATGTCAAACGCATACGCCTTTTCAAGCCCGTACTCGTGGATCAATGCGAGAATCCGTTGGGCCCGCTCGGCTCCAAACTCACCAAAGACCATGTCCTTGTGAATACCAATGTTGAATTTCTTGTCGAGTCCGTGGAAGATGTCGACCGTATCTTCCATTCGCTGCTTGATCAAGGCGATGAAACGAGCAGGATCCTCTTTCTCGACCGCAGCTACTCCTCGCCGGTATTCGATCTCACCGGCGCGGTTTGTGTCATCCTGGTATCTGTATCCATGCGTTTTCACCGGTTGCCTCCCTCCAATGAGTGCCTGGTTTCCGCCGACCGGGTACAGTTCAACCATTCCAACTGCAGAGTCAACGAGGAGATCAGTCTGAAGTCTTTTTCAGGCTCGACGGTGTCTTCTTGATAGTTCATAGGAGGCTGGATGACATGTCATGTGGAAAGGTGTTGCGACACAGACTTGTATTCACCAGAGATCGGCGGTTCGCAAAGGGACCGACGTTCGCAGGCTGCTTCACAGGGTCACGTGAGGAGTCAAAACCGCACAGCGTGAGATCGCCGAATGGGATGGGTCCAAACACAGAACATGCCTCTGAACGGAGCACGTTTCTCCAGCCGGCATTCGAAAACGTGCGATCCACAGGCTCACGCGATTCATTTTACGAAGAAAACGGGTGAATTGCAACGAGACGAATCATCCGACGAATCATCCGATGACCAACGCGTTGATTTTCTTGGCAAAAAAGGTTATTCTTCTGTATTGAATTCACCATCGTCCCGCTGTTGTTCCACTCGGACCACACGCCGATGAACGATCAGACACCCGAACCAACGGCACAGCAGCCCCCGGAGGCCCCGCACACCCCCCCTCCGCCAAACCGGCAGAACCAGCCCCCGCGCCAACCGCAGCGCAGCCCGCAACAGCAATGGCCGGATATCAGCGTCGTCGTTCCCCTCTACAATGAGGATGAGTCGCTGAAGGAACTCCATCAGCAATTGAGCGCAGTCCTGCGCAGGATGAATATCCGTTACGAAATTCTGTTCATTGACGACGGAAGCACCGACCGCTCGTTCCAGGTGCTGCGCGACCTGAAACGGAACGACCGCCACATCAAAATCGTCCGGTTTCGCAGGAACTACGGCAAATCGGCCGCACTGGCGGTGGGATTTGACAAGGCGCAGGGAAATATCGTCATCACCCTGGACGCCGATCTCCAGGATGATCCGGCGGAAATCCCGTCCCTCAAGAAACAGATCGAGGACGGGTACGACCTGGTCTCCGGCTGGAAAAAGAAACGGAAAGACCCGCTCTCAAAAACGATTCCCTCCCGGTTTTTCAACACGATCACGTCCGTTCTGACGGGGATCAAGATCCATGACTTTAACTGCGGCCTGAAGGCCTACCGGCGCGATGTGGTGAAAAACGTGAAGGTGTACGGCGAGCTGCACCGCTACGTCCCCGTTCTAGCACACTGGGAGGGGTTCCGTATCGGGGAAATGGTGGTCCAGCACCGTCCTCGCAAATACGGAAAGACGAAATTCGGCATCGGCCGCTTCTGGCGGGGATTCCTGGACCTTCTCACCGCCCTTTTCACCACACGGTACCTCCGCCGTCCTCTCCACCTGTTCGGATTCTGGGGGATGGTCTTTGTCGTCGTGGGCCTCCTCATAGACGGGTGGCTGATCGTTGAGTGGTTCCTTGGACTGACGTCGCTCAGCAACCGCCCGCTCTTCCTCGGCGGCATTCTGTTCATCATCGTCGGCATTCAGTTCATTTCGATCGGTCTGCTCGGCGAGATGATAAGCAAGACCCGAACCAACGAGCCGGGATACGCCATCCGCGATTTCATCAGGTAAGCCACGGCGTCCGATGTCAGCACTCTCGACAGGACAGGGGTCCATGAAGATTGGCCCCCGGTGTTTCACGTGTCATTCTCCTCACGCGTTCATGAAAAATCAGCGTAGTACGGAACACCCCGCAATCGCCGGCGCAGCAGCCTCCTCCCGCGATTGGAGGATGCTCCTCGTCCTTGCAGCCCTGATTGCCCTGTTCTTCGGCAAAATCCTCCTCGGCTCCGCCTGGCTCTGGGAGGATATGCTCTACTACAGCTACCCCGTCCGCTCCTTCGCGGCAACATCGATGGCCATGGGGCAGTTTCCGCTCTGGAATCCTTACACGTTCAACGGCATGCCTTTCCTCGCCGACATCCAGACGACGGTCCTCTATGTTCCCTGTATTTTGCTCACGCTGTTCGTGCACAACGGCGTGCTCAATTTCTACTGGCTCGAGGTCATGGTCATCGCTCACTTCGTGCTCGCGGGATGGTCGATGTTCCTGCTCGCGTCTTCCTTCTCTTTGAAGAGGCTCCCGGCCCTGTTCGCCGGCGCGTCCTACATGCTGTCGGGATTCATGATCACCCACGCCATCCATCAACAGATCATTACCATGGTGGCCTGGTTTCCGCTGATCGTGCTCTTGTTTCGGCGGTCTCTCACAGAAGACAGTTGGCGTCCCGTCTTTCTCTGCGCGCTCATTCTCGGTCACTCGACCTTTGCGGGATATCCACAGCTTTCCCTGTACCTGCATTTTTTCCTGCTTGTCTACGCGCTGTTCCTTCTGATGACATCCTGCCGCGGAGCCGCGATCCTCTCGCGAACCGCCTCCGTCATGCTGGCAAAGGCAGTGACCATCGTCGGTCTGGGCCTCGCCGTTGCGGCGATCCAGCTTCTTCCGACCGCCGAGCTCGCCGACCTTTCCCAGCGAGCGCAGATCACCTACCAGAAGTCCGCGGAGGGCGCCCTTGCATGGCCGCAGCTCATCACGATGTTCTCTCCAAAGTTCTTCGGAACGGCGAGCGGGGGGGGCTACAACTACTGGGGCCCGGGCACGTACTGGTACTACTGGGAAACATGTATCTACCTCGGAATTCTCCCGCTGCTGCTGATGCTGCTCACCCCGTTGTTCTGGCGCAGGAATGCTCATGTCGTCTTTCTGGGGGGAACGGCAATCTTCACGCTTCTGTTCGCCCTTGGCGACAACTTTCCCCTGCACAGGCTTTTCTATGAGATCGTCCCGGGGTTTTCAAAATTCCGGGACCCCGCCCGCATGGGGGTGTTCCTCTCGTTCGCCGCATCGCTCCTCTCTGCGTTCTCGCTCCAGACGATCCTGCACGACGACAGGAAGGAGTTCGATATCCGCCGGGCACGGGCGGTTCTCTTCGGTGCGGCGGGTGTTGGCATGGCGCTCTGGCTTGCGACGGTCACGGGCATGCTCGACGGGCTCATCGCATCCCCGGGAAATCCCGCGGCTGCCCTTGCGATCCGTTCCTCCGCGCACCTCGCGCTCGCGGTCCTGCTCGTCTCGGCCGCCGTTCTGCTCATTGCCCTGACCAGAAGATTCTGGTCGCACCGTGCCGGATGGGTGCTGCTGGCGGTCTTTTTCGCCGACATGATACTGTTCGGCGGAGACCAGAACAACTCGCCCGTCAATCCCGGCGATTACTTCCACCGCGCGGATCCCGTGGTCCGGTTCCTCCGGGAAGAAGCAAAAACTGATGTTTTCCGCGTGAACACGAGGAACCCCTTCGGAATGATCATGGATAGGAACCAGGGCATGGTCGACCGGATACCGACCATGGAAGGCTACACGCCCCTCATACTGCAGCGGGCCCTCCCCCAGTATGGGAGTGACACCAGATCCTTTGACCTGCTGAACGTCAGGTTCGTGACGGTCGCCGACCGTGCCGCCGGAAGGCTGGTGATGGCCTCGCATCCCACCTATCTGCCCCGCGCATTCTTTCTCTATGATGTCCGCGTCGTGCAAGGGGACGAGAAGATGCTTGCGGCTGTCAAAGACACGGCATGGAACCACCGGACGACGGCGTTGATCGAGAAGCCCGCCCCCATTCCGATCATACCCCTCCCGTACGGCATGGCGCCGCAGTGGAAGGCACGCATAACCGACTACGAGAACAACCGTCTGGCACTCGACGTTGAGACGCCCGTCAACGGTCTGCTTGTGCTCAGCGAGATCTACTATCCTGGCTGGACTGCCACCATTGACGGCACGGGAACGGAAGTGCTCCGGACCGATTACACATTGCGAGGCATTGCTGTCCCCGCCGGATCGCACCGGATCGTTGTGCAGTTCTCTCATCCCCCATTCGTTGCGGGAGGGTGGCTCACCGCAGGGGCACTCGTCGTCTGCCTTGCGGGCGTTGCCTTCGCGCCGTCAGGTCGGTCCCGGCGACCGGAGAAAGGAAACTGATGTACTCCGTCATCATTCCGATCTTCAACGAGGAGCAGACGCTCCCTGAGCTTCATACACGACTTATGTCCGCGACCGCCGGACTGGACCAGCCGTTGGAAATCATTCTCGTGGACGACGGCAGCCGCGACGCATCGTTCACGCTCATGAGCGCCATGCACACAAAAGACCCGCGCGTGAAGGTCATTCGTCTCTCCCGTAACTTTGGTCATCAGATCGCCATCACGGCAGGCCTCGAACTCGCGCAGGGAGACGCCGTCATCCTCATGGACGGCGACCTCCAGGATCCGCCTGAGCTGCTCCCCCGTATGGTCTCCTTCTGGAAGGAAGGATACCACGTGGTGTACGCCGTAAAGAAGAGCAGGCGGGAGAACGCGCTGAAACGCATCGCTTTCAAGTTATTCTATCGCATCCTCTACGCCCTTTCGACGATCAAGATTCCGATGGATGCGGGCAACTTCTCGCTGATGGACCGCCGGGTTGTTGAGGTGCTTCGCGCCATGCCTGAGCGGAACCGGTATATCAGCGGCCTCCGGGCATGGGCGGGATTCCGGCAGACCGCGATCGACTATGACCGGGAACCGCGCTTCGCCGGAAAGCCGCAGATGAGCTTCCGTCGGCTCGTCCAGCTCGCGCTGGATGGCATCTTTTCTTTCTCCAACGTCCCGCTGCGAATGGCGATCTATCTCGGCCTGACCACCGCCGCCGCGAGCTTCGCCGGCGCTCTGTATGTGGTCTACGAGAAGATCTTCACCAACACCGCGATCCTCGGCTGGGCCTCCACGATCATCTCCATCCTGTTCATGGGTGGGATGATCCTCGTGACCCTCGGCGTCATCGGCGAGTACATAAGCCGCATCTATGAGGAGGTCAAGAAACGGCCCCTCTACGTCATCCGCGAAAAAGTCGGCTTCTGACTCATGGAAGATCATGTCTATCCGCAGATGTACCGGGTGGAGAAGGAACATTGGTGGTTCGTCGCACGGCAGGAGATCCTCCTCCGGTACATCGACCGACGGCTGCGGCTGCCGGACCGCACGCATGTCCTCGATGTGGGATGCGGCACCGGCGCTCTCCTCGAACTTCTCTCCCGGCGCTTCGACGCTTACGGATCCGATACGGCGCCGCAGGCGATCGCGTTCTGCCGTCAGCGGGGACTGACCAGACTCCACCTCGGGACGCTCGAGTCCTATCCCGCATCGCCGCCGTTCGATCTGATCACGATGCTCGATGTGCTCGAGCATACGGAGGATGACCGGGGCCTGCTGCGGGAAACATTGAGGCTGTTGCGAACCGGAGGACATCTTCTCGTCACCGTTCCCGCTTTCCCGTCGCTCTGGAGCAGACATGACGAGATGCTCCACCACAAGCGGCGTTACACGAAGTCTCTGCTGCGGCGGACTCTTGTGGAATCCGGATTCGCCGTGAAGCACCTCACGTTTTTCAACACGTTTTTATTTCCCGCCGCCTGGGCACGGCGGACAGCCGGCCGGGTGACCGGAGGCGACAGGGCCAATGACCTTGAGATTCCGGGAAGAGGGTTGAACGCGGTGCTGAAACATGTCTTTGCGCTGGAGCGGGTTGTCCTGTCCTCCGCGTCTCTTCCGTTCGGTCTCTCCCTCCTATGTCTGGCCGCAAAGGAAGGGCAATGAAGATCATCATCGTCGGTACCGCGCACCCGTTCCGCGGCGGCATCGCGCATTTCAATGCGTTGCTGTACAGGGGACTCAGCCTCCGGAACGACGTGGAGATCGTGACGTTCACAAGGCAGTACCCGGCCTTTCTTTTTCCCGGCAAAACACAAACCGAAATTGATGACACCTATAGTTTCCTCGTCCCGGCCGAGGCTCTGGTTGATTCGGTGAATCCGTTCAACTGGATCGCGATCGGCCGCCGGCTACGCGCCCGGAGGCCGGATCTCGTCGTCTTCCGGTACTGGCTCCCCTTCTTCGGCCCTTGTTTCGGTACCATCGCGCGGGTTCTGAAAAGGGGGACGACCTCGAAGGTGATCTTTGTGTGCGACAACGTGATCCCGCACGAAAAGAGACCGGGCGACCTGCTCTTCACGCGCTACGCATTCGGCCCGGCGGACGCCTTCATTGTGCAATCAGGCGCGGTGGAACGCGACCTGCTCTCGCTCTTTCCAGAGGCGCACTACAGGCTCGTCCCTCATCCGGTGTACAACGGATTCGGCGCGGCGGTACCCCGCGCGGACGCACGCACCCGGCTCGGCACGACGGCCACGAACATATTGCTCTTCTTCGGCTATGTCAGGAAGTACAAAGGACTCAGGACACTTCTCGACGCGATGGTTCTTCTGAAGGGACGACTCGACCTGCACCTTATGGTGGTCGGCGAATTCTACGACAGCGAGAAACGGTACCATGAGATGATCCGCACCGGGGGTCTCGAAGAAATGGTGACCGTCCAGTCCGCCTACGTCCCGAACGACGATGTGAAATACTACTTTTCAGCCGCCGACGCGGTGGTGCTTCCCTATAGCTCCGCGACCCAGAGCGGCATCGCGCAGATCGCGTTTAACTTCGATACGCCGGTGATCGCCACAACGGTTGGCGGCCTTGCAGAAACCGTGCGCGACGGGGAAACCGGGATCCTGGTGCCCCCCGATGATCCCGGTGCGCTTGCGGAGGGGATCATCCGCTTTTTCACTGCCGTCGACCGGACGCTGATGGGCGCCCATGTGCGCGAAGAAAAGAAGAAGTATTCGTGGGACGCCATGTGCCGGTCGATCGAGGAGCTCGCCCGGGACGATCACTGACCAGGAGACGTACGGGAACGACGATGACCGAACTCACGCAGCATGTAAAGAACTACTGGAAGTACGAATACGATGTTACCACCGGCTCCATGGTCCGCCTTCTGGATGCCTGGGGGATGACGCTGCAGGGAGCCTCCGTCATCGACGCGGGCTGCGCCTACGGAGGTTGCCTGTGCGCACTCCATGATCAGGGCGCGCGATGCGTCGGCTTTGACGTTGATGACGCGTATGTCTCCCTTGCCGAGCAGCTTCGTGGTGATCGCGCGGTGACGATCACGAAAGGAGATCTTTACCTCGACACACTCCCGTTTGCAGGACGGCAGTTCGATCTTGTGATTCTCCACGACGTCTTTGAGCATCTCGAGCAGAAACACCAGACGCTTGAGAAGCTCAAGACATTCATGAAACCGGAGGGGAGGATCCTGATCACCTTCCCTCCCTACTACTCTGCCTACGGCGCTCACCAGCAACATCTCCGTGCCCCGTATGCGAGAATTCCGTTCTTCCACCTCCTTCCCTTCGCACTGTCGATCGTCGTGCCACGGCTCAGGAACGAATCGCCGAACGCCGTCGATGAAGTGCGGAAACTCGGCCGCTTGAAAATGGGCATGAGAAAATTCGAACGGATCGTCGCCGAAGGAGGGCTGCGCATCGAACGCACACAGGCGTATCTGATCAGTCCGAACCACATCCGTTTCGGCCTGATGCCGGTCCCCGCGGGACCGGTCGCACATGTGCCGGTCATCAGGGAACTGCTGTGCACCGGCGTCGTCTATCTTCTATCGAAGGAATGACAACCGTGTCCGGCGATCCGCTGACGTTTATCATCCTCGTGAATTGGAACGGCAAAGACGATTCGCTGGAGTGCCTGGATTCTTTGCGTGACCCGCCTCTGCCGAACGTCCGCATTGTGGTGGTCGACAACGGCTCGACCGACGGCTCCGTCCCGGCGATTCGGGAGCGGTTTCCCGGCGTCACGATCTTGCAGGCGGGGAGGAACCTCCGCTTTGCTGGCGGCAATAACCTCGGGATCCGCCACGCGCTCGGCCACGGCGCCGGACATATCATGCTCCTCAACAACGACACCACCGTGGAACCGGGCTTTGTGAGCGCGTTGAGTGCACGGCTGCAGTCGTCCCCCGTTATCGGGGCCGTGGCACCGAAGATCGTTTACCACACCGACCCTCATCAGATCTGGTACGCGGGGGGAGCAGTATCGATGTGGACGGGAACGATGCGTCATGTCGGTCTTCGCGAGAAGGATGACGGCCGCTTCGACACCGCGGGCGACACGGAGTATGCGTCCGGATGCTGCCTCCTCCTCTCGCGCGCAGCCCTGGAAGCGGTCGGCCTTCTGGACGAATCGTATCACATGTATGCCGAGGACGCCGACTGGTGCATGCGGGCGCGCCGGGCGGGTTTCCGGATCGTTTACGAGCCCCGGGCGCGCATCCGGCACAAGGTGTCCGTCAGCGCAGGCGGCCACCTGTCGCATTTCAAGTTGAGGAACAAGTTCATAAGCAACTTCCGCTTCTTCGCGCGGTACGCGTCGTGGTATCACTGGCCGGTATTCCCGTGGATGAACCTTGCGGTCAACGGGCTCGCCGCGGCACGATATCTCCTCTCGCGGCGCTAAGCTTATGGAAATCGGAAAGCATCTGAACAAGGGGATGTGGGGCTTGGCGGACAAGGCGCTGCCGGTCCTTTACGGCCTCGGCTACGTGTGGCTTGTGATTCGCGTGCTCCCCGCGGAAGAATTCGGAAACTTCGTCCTCGTCCAGGAGGTTTTCCTCATTATTTCGGGGCTGGCGACTGCCTTTGCGCTCCAGCCCCTTTTGAAATTCTCTTCGGAGACGAACGCCGACACGCCGGGTATCGTGGGAGCAGCCCTGCTGTGGAACGGCGGCTTTGTCGCCGGCGCCTCACTGCTCGTCGTGGCGCTGAGCGGACCTGCCGGCGAGGTGTTCAACTCGGCAGGGCTGTCGCCCCTTCTCTGTTACGTGCCGGCGTTGCTGGCGGCTTCGTTCGCCCGCAACTTCACGATGACGCTGCTGCAAGCCAGATTCCGCATCAGGGAGATCTTCTGGATGGACGGCATCCATTTTCTCGGGGCGCCGTTTCTGGTGTGGGTCGTCTCGCGGATGAACGCTTTCGACACAGCCATGGATATGGTCGCAATCAACATTGCCTCGCTCTCCTGTTCGTCGGCGGCCGGGCTCTGGTTCGTCCGGAGAACGGTGCGTCCTCGCCTTCGTCCTGACCGGGGTGAGCTCCGCAGGATCTGGGAGTACGGCAAGTACTCATTCGGAGGCGTCGTCAGCTCCCTGTTTTCCACGAAGGCCGACTCGTTCATCCTGTCGGCCTTCACCGGACCGGTCCAGGTCGCCGTCTATAACTCCGTCAAGGTTTTCGTCCGGGTCTTTGAAATGGCGACCCAGGTGGCACAAATGTTCGTTCTCCCTGCGGCGTCCAGGCTCTCCTCCCGGGGGGAATCGCTGTCGCTGAAGGCGCTGACGGAAAAGGCGATCCTGTTCCTGACGGTGGGACTCCTCCCGGTAACGGTGTTATTCCTGTTCCTTCCCAATGTTCTTGTCGGGATACTCTACGCCGGCCGGTACACCGATGCGGTGCCGGTGCTCCGGATCTTCTCGATCCTGACGTTTGTCGTTCCGCTCGCGGCGGTCGGATCGAGCGTGATCATGGGAGTCGGCGACGCGCGACGCTCCTTCATCCTCGGCCTGCAGTCCCTGGCAGTGTCGTGCGCCGCGTTCCTCGCGTGCATCCCGCCGTTCGGAGCCGCAGGCGCCGGGCTCGGATATGTCATCGCCGCCGTGCTCATCGCGTGGCTGACGGCGCGCGCCCTGAAGGAGCATGTCCCAACCACCGCGAGGGAAGTCCTGCGGAGGACCAATGATATCGCCATGTTCCTGAAGAACAGATTTTGAGCATCAACCTATCATGCGGAGGGCACGACACTGAAGAAAGCACTGATTTCGGGCATCACGGGGCAGGATGGTTCGTATCTCGCGGAGCTGCTGCTGGAGAAGGGATATGACGTGCACGGTATCATCCGCCGGAGCAGTTCGTTCAATCGCGGACGGATCGACCACCTGTATATCCAGAACGAGAGCCTGATGAACAAGCGGCTCTTCCTTCATTACGGCGACGTTACCGACACGTCCAACCTCAATCGCCTGCTCGAAAAGATCAACCCCGATGAGATCTACAACCTTGCCGCCCAGAGCCACGTGAAGGTGTCGTTCGACGTGCCGGAATACACCGCGCAGGTCGATGCGGTCGGCACGCTCCGTTTCCTCGACGCGATCCGCGAGACGGGGGTGAAAACCCGTTTTTACCAGGCCTCGACAAGCGAATTGTACGGAAAGGCCCAGGAGGTCCCGCAGTCGGAGAAGACACCGTTCTATCCGCGCAGCCCCTACGGTGTTGCCAAGCTCTACGCATTCTGGATCGTGATCAACTATCGTGAGGCCTACGACCTCTATGCCTGCAACGGGATCCTCTTCAATCATGAGTCGCCTCGCAGGGGGGAAGGATTCGTCACGCGCAAAATAACCCTCGCGGCTGCACGGATCAAGCTGGGGCTCCAGAAGACGCTGGGTCTGGGAAATCTGAACGCGAAGCGCGACTGGGGGTACGCACCGGAATATTGTGACGGGATGTGGCGAATGCTGCAGCAGGAGAAGCCGGATGACTTCGTCCTTGCCACCGGCGAGACCCACACCGTGCGGGAATTCGCCGACATGGCGTTCAGGGAGATCGACATGCCGCTCGAATGGACGGGGAGGGGACCGGAGGAGCAGGGGCTGGACACAAACACGGGGCGCGTGATCGTTCAGATCAACCCGGAGTACTACCGGCCGACCGAAGTCGAGCTCCTCATAGGAAACGCGACCAAGGCGAAGCAAAGGCTCGGATGGACGTCCACCACTTCATTCCGGGATCTGGTCCGGATGATGGCGCAGGCCGATTTCGAAAAAGTGTCAAAGCGGGGGTATTGAACAGACCGCGTACCTCTGTGGCGCATCACACTCAGCGAGAACATGAAGTATGCACCCCTTCCACGAGACAGGTGGTTCCACCCCCCTGGCTCATGTCATCGATAAGAGGATCGTGGTTGCCGCGGTGGACGGAAACCCCGACAGGGACGGGGTCTTCTCGCCCGGTACCGACAATCCGATCATCAGTGAGGGGGCGTTGCGTTCCATCGAACCCGATTATTATCTCATGCTCTCCTTGCTCTTCCGGGAGAAGGACACTCTCCTCAGCGTCATCCCCATGAATTTTCCCCTCGCAACGATTGAAATCGTCGGACGGTGGGGGCCAAGACCGTGAACGCCTACCTCACCGGAACAATCGAAGTGCTTAAGTCCGTCCTGTTCGGATCGAAGAGAGGTATTCGTGATGTCATCCTCCTGATGAT
>Ga0315283_10000113_pt1 | contig 47218 bp, 38 predicted proteins | sample YL17G09_0_MG_FD_204541 | JGI IMG/M metagenome (GOLD analysis project Ga0315283, IMG submission 204541) | Sediment microbial communities from Yellowstone Lake, YNP, Wyoming, USA - YL17G09_0 | ecosystem: Environmental > Aquatic > Freshwater > Lake > Sediment | place: USA: Wyoming | collected...
TCGTCGTCCGACTCGCCGGGCGGGCGCCCGCCTTTCCGCCTGGGGGATGGTGGTAGGAGCGTGAGTGTTTTTTCCGCTCTCTCCTCGAGACAGCGCGCCATCGACTGTTCCCCTCAAACCGGGCAATACGGCCACAATGCTCCACCTGGAATCTCCCACCCTCACGCCCATTGCCTAGTTCGTCCGAATCCCCAGCGAACCGGGGGCGACGGTGGGGCAGTGGGCGGGGTGACGGGGTCGCAGGCGGCGTCCCTAAACGCCGAGTCGGAGACTCTCCTTTTTTTCACCCGACCCAAAAAGACTCTGCTTCCGTCGCTTACCTGTCCAGCGCAAACAGCTGAATGGCGCTCAGGTACGGGACATACGTCTGAGTGACCTAGAGGGGCATGCGCGTGGGATAGAGCAGAGAGAGTGTGAGGCTACGCGTGCGAATGGTCGGCCAGGGGTGGGCACGAAAAATTGCCCAGCCCGGAGCACGGAAAAAACAAAAAAAGGCGCCGCCGCGCGCGCGCCTCTCCCCTCGGCCTTACCTCTCCATCGGCGCCCAGGGAGAGGGGCACTTCCACGCCGAACGCGCTCCACAGCTCCATGGCGTGCCTGTGGGTGAAGAAGAGGGGGTTGTGAGGGTGAGAGCAGGGAGGGTTCTCGCGAGCCGACTGTTTTTTTTTTCCGCTCGGACGTCTCTTCGCGCTCTCTCTCTCTCGGTCTTCTCACCATAGGTCCTCCAATGCGAACGAGGTGCAGCACGGGTCGCCGTAGGCCTGAGAGATGAGGGTTGGGCGGGTGCGGGTGAGTGTGCGAGCGCACGTGCCGAGGGGGCGTTGCTAGAGCATTGACGAAGAAGACCGCCGCCCCGCCCCGTCACGCACGCCCTCCTTTTTTTTCCTCCCCCCACATATCCCTCACCTCCCGCGTCGGCACCGCCGGCGCGACCGACACCAGCAAGCGCCTGATGTTGGGCAGTAGCTGGTCGCCGGTCGGAGGTGCGGGCAAGGGGGCCGGCATTGTGGCTGGGTGGGTTTGGCGGGCGCAAGAGAGACAAGTGGCGCGCGCCGCGAAAACAGAGTAAGCAAGTGAACCGACGTGCTCTTTCTTTTTCGCTCACTTCATCTTTTTCTCTTGACGACACACCCTCTGCACTTGCCTCTCTTGCCATCACACACACGGTCCTCTACACACGCAAGGTCAGTGATTCTCTTTGTTCAGCCCTCGGGGGTAGCATTGGTCCAAACAGGGGCTTCGCAGCCACCAAGCGCGGGCCCCGCTAGAAGCCTTTCGCATGTGGCAGGCCGCCGCCCGCCCCGGCGGCTCGCTTCCTCGGGGCCCTGTGGTCGATCGGGCGGCCGTGAGCCCTGCCTAGCCCGGTCCGGGCGGAAGCCTATGCTCTGGAGTGTGTGCGTGCTGGCCGCATGCAGATGAGGAGGAGGTGTGGGGAGACCGGGGGCGGGGGGCGTGCTTGGAAAAGAGACTCTTTTAGGCGGCCGCGCCCAGACTGAACAAAACGGGCCATCCGGCGCTGCCTGCTGCTCTCCCCCCGACCCCTCTCCCCCCCCCGACCCGCACTCCCGCCCGGGCGGGCTGCTGGGACTGCCCCGCCCGCCCAACCCCAGGCAACGCGCACGCGAGCAGGGCCACACACACTCGCACTCACATCTGCCACACCCCGCACCCGCACTCCCACACACACACGCACACAGGAAAAGAGAGAGGAGAGGAAACCACCCCTCTTCTCCATCCTCCCCTCAATCAAACCCCCCAGCCCTTTATCGCGCATCCTGGGGAGTGACCGTCAAACCAAAGACACGCACGCCCTCTCCGCCCCTCCCGACCCCCACCAGCCCCCATGCCCAAGTCCAAGCGCAACCAGGGGGTCTCCCTGACCAAGACCCCTAAAAAGGGGCGGGCCTGGAAGGAGGGCGTCCTGGCGGCCACGCGCGCGGCCGTCGACGAGGTCGCGGGGGCCGGGGCCGGCTCCCTGTACGTCTTCCGCCACGCCAACCTGCGGACGGGGCCCCTGCAAAAGCTGCGGGAGGAGGTGCGGGCGTCCGGGACGCGCCTCTGCCTGGGCAGCGTCGCCCTGCTGCGCGTGGCGGTCTCGGGCGGCGAGGGCGAGGGCGAGTACCGGGCCGGCCTGGGCGGCCTGAGCCCCGCCCTGCGCGGCGGCGCGGGGCTGCTGGCGACGCCGCTGCCGCCGTCCGAGATCGAGCCCATCATCGCCGCCTTCCGCCACGCCGACTTTGCCCGGGCGGGCGCGCGGGCGGCCGCCACGTTTGCGCTGGAGGCGGGCCCCCTGCACGGCCCGTCCGGCGCGCCCCTCCCCCACACGCTCGAACCCGCCCTGCGCGGCCACGGCCTGCCCGTCAAGCTGGACCGGGGCGTGGTTACGCTGCTGGCGGACACGACTGTGTGCACGGCCGGCAAGCGCCTCACCCCGGGCGCGGCGGCCCTGCTGCGCGTCTTTGGCCAGCGCCAGGCAGTGTTCCGCCTCAAGCTGGTCAAGCGGTGGGACGCGGCGACGGAGAAGGTGGTCAAGGTGGAGGGGCGGCGCCGTGGGGGCGGGGGTGGGGGCGCGGTGGACGAGGTCAGTGATGGGGAGGACAGCGACGAGGAGGAGGACGGGAGCGAGATGGAGGCGGAGGAATGAATGTTGGTGAGAGGTTGTTGGGAAAAAAAATGAAACGGTCTCTCTTCTGCTCTTTTTTTACACGCACTCCCCTCCTTCTCACGCCGCCATCGCCTGGTCCAGGTCGAATCGGGCTTCCAGGGACCGCAAGCCCCAGCCCACGATGAGGGAGAGCAGGACCAGGGCGGCCAGGTCGGGCGCGGCGTGCGAGCCGCCTGCTGGGCCGCCTGCTGCAGGGCCGCCCCCGGCGCTGTTACCGCCCATCAGGCGGCCGACGAACGTGTTGGCGGCCTCCAGGGCGCCGGGAGAGGCGGAGGCGGTCAGGCCGGCCAGGGTTGCCGCGTCGGAGGTGCGGAGGAGGCCGAGGAGGGCGTTGCCGCCGCCGCCGCCGGCGGTGGAGGCGCCGCCGCCGCCCGAGAGGGCAGCCGCGAGTGGCCAGGCGGGCCCGCCGCCACCGCCCGCCGCACCCGCACTGGACGCCCACCCCGCCCCCGCGCCCGCCAGCTTCAGCCGGGCCCCCTCCAATTGGGCTTCCAAGGCGGCAATGTACTCGCCCGCGTCCACGCGCACGGCCACGCCCGCGCCCGCGTGCCATTTGAGGGCGGTCCCGCGCACCCCATCCGTCTGCACGCCGGGCGCGAAGGCCGCCGCCCCCGCGTCGGTGGCCAGGGACGCGGCCAGGGCGGCCGCGGTCGTCGGTGGCGCGGCCAGGCCTCCGGGGAGGAGGGAGGAGGGAGAGGTGGCCAGGCGGGAAGGAGAAGGAAAAGAAGAGGAAGAAGAGGAGGGGGGCGAGGGCGAGGGTGAGGCACCCGCCGGCGTCAGCAGCTGCCTGTCCAGCTCCAGGCGGGCCGCCGCATTCCTCATCAGGTAGCCCGTGAGGAGGGACGAGTACAGTAGCTGGCCCACGTCCTCGTCCGCCGCGGCAATGGAGACGGTGAACGCGCGGGGGAGGGCCCCCACCAGGCCCGAGCTGACGGCGCGCGCGGCTTCCACGGCCTCGGCCGGCGCGGTCGCGGAGAAGGCGTCCACGGCCTCGCCCGGGGAGACGCCCTGGACGTAGGCCAACAGGGCGCGGGCCCGGGCGCCGGTGGGGTCGGCCAGGTCGAAGACTGGAACGGAGGCGGTGAGGGCGCCCGTTTTGGGCGTGGGCAGCGGCGGCGCGGGCGCGGGCGCGTTGCCCCGCCACCGGAGCGCCCTCGCCAGCCACCCGCCCCGGCCGCCGTCGACGAGCGCTGACTCGGTGGAGGCGGTCAGCTCGGAGTCGTCCTCGTCGTCAAAGGAGCCGCCGGCGAGGGGGCCCTGGAGGAAGCGGGCGCGGGCGATGACGAGGGTAGAGGGGGCGCGGGTTGACGAAGAAGACGCAACAGCGGGGCGGGCGACCGGCGTCAGCAAAGCTCCCGCCAGGGGGCGGACGCCCGCCATGCCGCCCGCCGCCAGGGTCGCGGAGTGGACGCCCATCAACACGTTTCGGGGCACGACGGCTGCGTGCGGGCCGTGGAGTCTCTCGGGCGTTGACGGTGACGAGGCGCGAACCCCACCGAAAGAGAAATTGGACGGTGTGGCCAACCCAGCCTACCCGTCTCTCATCTCTGTCGACCCTCTCTTCGGTGTGCTTTTTTTTTTCCGCAGTCAAAAAAGGCGGTCTTTTGGCATTGCACAATGAGAGAACAAGCCTCACATGTCCCCTCTCTCTCTCTCTCCGCTCTGCCATGCACACCGCCTCGCGATGCAGCACAAAGGAAGGGGAGAGACGCAAGGCGCAAAGACACACACACTCTCCCCAACAATCTCATCTTACCCTCCCCTCTCTCACGCCTTGGCCGTCTTGCGGTGCTCCTTGACGTAGTACCCCGCCCCGATGGCGACGGCCAGGGCGACCAGGCCCGCCAGGAAGCCCGGCTTGTTCTTCTCGTCGTGGACGGCCTTGTCGACCTTGGCGGCCGCAGACTTGGCGGCCGAGGACGCGGAGTTGGCGGCTTTGGACGCCCCCGCCTTGGCAGACGCGGCCGCCTCCTTGGTCGCCTTGACGGCCGCGTCCTTGGCGTCCCGGGCCTTAGCCGAGAAAGGGGTGGTCGCCCGGGAGGAGCCGGCGGCGGGCGTGTTGGACTTGGAGGAGCGGGGCGTGAAGGATTTCTTCAGGGACTCACCCATCTATTGGTGGAATGAGAGAATGAAGGGTGGGGGAGGGGGGGGGGGAGATAGTGAGCGTGCAAGAAGACAGCGGGCGTGTGGATTGGGATGGGGCGGGCGGCGCGCACCCCAGGGGCGTCCCAGCGTTTGTGCAGGCGGGAAGAGGGATGAGCAGGGAGAGACAAAGCAGCGGCGGCCCAGCGGACGAAAGAGAAAGCGGCTCGTCTCTCCTCTCCGGGCCCACGCCCCCCTCCACTTCCGCGCAATTGGCGCCGCCCACACGGACACTGCACAGCCCATCTCCCGCCGAGCACAATGCGTGCCGCATTGCGTGCGCCGAGGGCGTGAGCCGACCCCGACAGAGGCCAGGAGAGATGCCGCCGCCCGCACCCCTCACCCTCGCTCTTGTCGTTTCTTCCTTTCTCTCTCTCGCTCGCTCACACACACGCACCTTCTTGAACGAGGTGGCCGCTTTGGAGGTCGCGCCCTCTGCGTCGATGGCGGGGACGGCGGGCGTGGAGGGGGTGGACATGGTTTGTGTTTTTGAGGAAGGGGACGGGGGGCGGACGGAGGAAACTGGAAGGAGAGGGAGGAGACAGCGAAGAGGGGTGAGAGACGAGGGGAAGACGCGTGCGCAGCTGTTGCGCGTCAAATCACCCGTTGCACCGCCCCATCCCCAGAGGTCGCTCCTCAGTTGTTTGCGCGAGCCCTGGTAGGGGCGGGCTGAGCGGCGGTCACGCGCAGCAGTGTGACGCGAGTCTGATTTTTCTTTTGCAGCGGCGGCGGCGGCGCTCCTTATCTTCTCGCGCTTGGTCCGCACACCGCGGCCTCATAGCCGCCTCTGCCCACCACGCGACCCTTGGACAGGCCAACCAACGGGCTGCCTCCCCCTGGCGAGGCATGGAGGGGGCAAAAGCGGGCGGCCGGCACTTTGGGGAGCTGTTCTCACCTTTTGGTTTGTTGTTGGTTTTTGTGTGAATTGGTTGCACCTCTCGCTCCATCAACCACCTTCACCCACACCTCTTTCTCCCTCTTTTCTTTCTCCCTCACCCGCCCGCCAGCCGCCCCAACAGTTCCCGCCTCGCCGCCCCCTCCACCGCCAGGCCCCCCCGCGCTCCGACTGTGACCGTCGCGGAGCCGTGCTGTTCGACGCCCCGGGCAACCATGCACATGTGGGCGGCCTCAATGACGACGAGTGTGCCTTTTTTAGGGAAACCCGCCGCCGCGTGCACGGCCTCCGTCACCTGCTGCGTCAGCCGTTCCTGGACTTGGAGGCGGAGGGCAAAGGCACGGACGAGGGCGGCGACGGTGGGCGGGTCGAGGGCGGCGCGGCGAGTGCGGGGCGTGCGGGGGCCTCCATCCCCCTCTCCACCATTTCCGCTGCCGCTGCCCTCTTTCCCTCCCTCCTCTCCTCCCTCCTCCTCGTCCACCAGGCAGACGACGCGGGCGACGCCATGGAAGGGCAGCATGTGGTGCTCGCACATGGACGTGAACCGGACAGCCACGTCCACGCAGGGCGGGGGCAGGAGGGGCGCGTGGGAGGGCGGGAGGGTGGGGAGGGGAGGGGCGGGCGGCAAGGGCGGCCCTGCTGCCGCCTGCGCGGCCGCCGGGCCGCCCGTTCCTCCCGCACCCTCTTTCCTGCCCGCCGCCCGCGCCGCGACCGCGCCCGCGACCATGCCGGCCACGTCCGCATCGTACCCGGCCGTCGAGGCCAGCAGGCCGCCCACGTAGGCGTCGGCCGAACCGCGCAGGCCCGGGCGGGTCGGGTCGTCCCCCGCCAGGGAGAGCATGCGCGTCACGGCGGCCACCATCGCGCACCGCGACGCGGCCGAGACGGACCCGCGCCGGGCGGGGCAGGGCTCCAGGGTGGAGGGCGGCGAGGCGGGCGGGGGGGGAGGGGAGGCGCTGCCCGCCCCCTTGGCGGGCGCGCTCCCGCCGCCGCCACAGCCGCCGCCACCGCGGCCGCGCAGGTGGAGGCCGGCCGCGGCGGAGGGCGGGCGGGGCAGGGAGGCGCCCCCACCGCCGCCGTGGCCGTTGGCCCGCAGGACCTCGCCCGCGTGGACGTAGGCGCGGGAAGGGTCGCCGTCATCGTCGTGCTCGTCGTCGCCGCTGCCGGAAGAGGAGGAGGCGCCCGGGCCACGGTCGGGCGTCGTGGGCCCGGGCGCCGCCAGCGGGGAGGGCGCAGCGGCGGCCGCCGTCGCCTTCGACGCCGCTGCCCCGCCATTCGCGTGCCCTCCACTGGTCGGGCGGTGGGGAGCGGGTCCCAACCCCCGGGATCCGTCGCCGTTGGCCGGCGGGAGGGGCGGCAGGGGCGGCGGAGGCGCGGTGGCGGCCTGTGCCCTGGCGGCACCGGAGGGCGCCCCCACCGACGCGGACGCCGGCAGAGGCGCCGTCCCCCCCGCGGCCGCGCCCCGCAGGCGCAGCAGGGAGAGCACCTCCGTCACGCTGGGTCCGCCGCCCAGCCCGTCCGCGCAGCAGCCGTGCGCGGCTGTCGTGACGACCAGCCCGGGGCCGCCCGGAGCGGACGCCGCCCCCGCCCGCCCGACCGCGCGCGCCTCCACCAGCACGGCCGCTCCGCGCGGCCGCACCGCCCCCACAAACGCCGCCAGCACCGCGTCCGCCAGGGCGGCCTGGTGCGTCAGCCGCCGCGCCAGCACCTTGGCCAGGCGCGCCACCTTGGAGAGGCCGAGGACGACGCCACTGGTCCCGGGCACGTACGCAATGTGCAGCCGCCCGTAAAAGGGGCTCAAGTCCCGCTCGGACGTGGACGAGAATTCGACGTCCCGCACCAGCACGCAGGCGGCCAGGCCGGGGGCGGACCCGACGCAGGGCTCGTGGAAGAGGGCGCCGTTGAGGATGCTGTGCATGGAGGAGGGAGGGGAGAGAGGGGGAGAGGGAGATGTGAGGGTTGGTTGATGAGGTTGGCGTCAGCAGGCGTGCGTCGGAGCGTTGGCCCCGCATTTCTCTCTCTCTCTTGCCAAATGGCGGTGGTGGCACGCCTGCTCGCTCACCGCACGCCACAGGGGCGTGTGGAAGGCCGTAAATCATACCCGGACCGGCGCGTGGCAGGCGCGTGGCGGGCGTCCCCTGCTCTCAGGCGCGTGACGAACCGAGAGGCCGCTCCCTGCTCGAGACCTCACCCCCACGCCTTTCCAGGCGACGTGAGCCGAGGACAGCGCCTCGTGGGGAGACCAACGAGCGTCACCAGTGTCACCGATGTCCTCTCTCGCCCACGCTTACCTGTCGATGTCGGCCTTGTAACCCGCCGTCATGTCCAGCCAGGCCTTGGCGACGCGCTGAGAGAGGGCGTGTCGAGGAGGAGGAGAGGGGATGAAAAGGTGAGAGAGCGTGGGTCGAGAGAGACGCCACCGCCCCGCCGCCGCTGTCACCCTGTCCAGCCGTGCCCCCTCTGCGTCTGCTCATTTCTTACCTTGGGCGTGTCGACCAGACCCTCCCGGCCCGCGTCCTCGCCCACCCCGCCGATCAGAGTGCGCACGCAGGCGCAGAGCGGGGCGAGGGCGGGGTCGACAGGCGGGCAGGGCGGCGCGGCGTCCTCAGCTGCCATGTTTTCACGAGTGCCACGCGCGCGCGCCTGGGTCCTGTGTGCCTCAGGCTCTATTACCAAGCGATAGAAGAGTGGAGAGCGCGGGGGGTGGCACGGCGCGCGCACGCCGCGAGCTCTCTGCGGCGGTTCAATTCGTTTTTCGGAGTGGGCAAGGACCGGGAGCGCGTTTTTTTTCTCTCTCTCTCCCCTCACTTTCTAAAAGGTCCGGCACTGCACCGCGCCATTTTTACGAGTGCGCCCGCCCAGAACGCGCTCTCTCAGCTGTCCATTTGGACGGTCCCGTGACCTCTCAACGCACCCTGGCCGAGCCGGCGCTGTGTCTGCCTGCCGGCGCGGGTATGGCAGCCACGCACCCGTCTCTCTCTCGATCGGCAGAGAGCCGCCGTCGCTCTCGCTGTGCGCACGCCCACACTCACACCTCCCCGCCTCCTCACACACACACACCAGGACACCCGCAGCCGTCTCTTTTCGCCCCTCCTCAGAAACAAAAACAAAACAAAACGAAAGATGGCCTCCCCCCAGCTCCTGTGGCAGTGCGTGAAAAAGGGGTCGGCCTTCCTGGTCAAGGGCCGGTCGGGCGACCGCCCGCTCTTCTCCAAGGAGGCCGGCAACCTGGCGGCCAAGCACTCGTACAAGTACTCTGGTGCGTTCGTGCGTCATGTATGATGATGTGATGGGGTGCAATGGAGAGAGCGAGGAAGGGGGGCGTCGAGAGGAGGAGAGGAGAGACAGATCGCAGGCGCGCTCGACCACCCTCTCTCATCATCTCTCCCATCCATCCATCCGTCTCCCCTCTTCGCAGGCCTCGTCAACCCGGCCACCGTCGACATCTCGCTCGTCCCCGAGGGCATCAAGCTCACGGCCTCCCGCCCCAAGAACGTGCTCAAGCCGAAAGCGTCGAAAGCGTCTTCCATTTCCAAGAAGGGCGCACGTCGGGCGGCAGCCGCGGCCGGGAAAGTGGCGGCCTCGTCCCGTCCGGACCTGAAGCGGGCGGCGGCCGCCCGGGCGTCCGCGCTCGCCAAGGCCCAGCGGTCCATGAAGGCGTCGGCCAAGGCGGCGGCTTGAGGATGGGATGGGAAGGGATGGGAAGAGAGAGAGAGAGAGAGCACGGGTCGTTGAGTCTGTTGAAAACCTTCAAAACAAAAAAACAACATCCCCCGCGCGCGCCGCCCCATTCTTTTCATGCAAGCAAAGGATAAAACACACCTGGCCGCGTCCTCAGAGCAAAGCAAGGGTGTGGAGGCCGTGCGCGCAGCCCGCCGGGGCGCGCACGACCGGCCCCCTCTCTCCTTCTGTCTCTCTCTTCCCATCCCATCCCAATCCCATCTCATCATCATCCCCTGACAGCATCCCTCCCCCTCACAGCTCCGCCACCGCGGCCTTGGGCGCCTCCCACCCGGCTTTCTTAGCTGCCATCATCAGGTGGTGTGCAGACTCGTCCAGCTTGGCCCCCGCAGCCGCCCGGGCGCGCTGGGCGTCGGCCCAGGAGCGGGCGAGCGCGGCGGAGGAGGGCGCCGCCGCGCCGCCGGCTTTCTCATAGGCGGCCGCCACCCGCTCCCACTTCTTGTCCATCGCGTCCCGGGCCTCGACCAGCTTGCGCGCCGTCGCGGTGGCGGTGTCAGACGAGACGCCCGACACGGCGGTCGCCGCGTCGGCGGCCGCGGTGGACGCGTCGGTGGCGTAGGCGGACAGGGCGTGGGAGAGCGCGTCCACCGCGCCGGCCGCGGCGTCCTTGGTCGCGCCCGCCGCGCCGGCCGTGGCCTGGCCGGCCGACCCCGCCGCGTCGCTGACGGCCTTGCCCCCAAAGTGTAAGGCGTCCTTCACCTTGTCCAGGACGGAGGGTGGGGCAGGCGCCGCGGCGCCGGTGCCCGTCACGCGCTCATAAATGGAGGGCTGCTCGCCCTTCTTGGTGGGGCGGCCACCACCCATCATCAGGCCCGCCAGCCCGCCTTCCCGCCCGCGCATCGAGGCCAGCAGGCCGCCCGACCGGTCAGACGGAGAGCCGGTGGCCATGGAGGCCAGGCCGGACGCGGCCTTGCGGGCGACGGTCGAAAGGGGCGAGGGCCCGGGCTGGGGGCTCCCAGGCAGGTGGAGGGCGGCCGCGGCCTTCCGCCACGCGCTGGGCTCCGCCGCCCCCGGGCCGAGCACGCCCGCCGCCCGGCCCGCCGCGGTCGCCATGTCGCCGGCGGAGGGCATGGCCGGCATGCCGCCGATGTGTAGGGCGTCCTTCACGGCGTGGGTGGCGGAGGAGTAGGCGCCGGAGGCCGCGCCCGCGACGCCCCGCCCTGCCAGGCGGGCGGCCTCCGCGGCCTCGTGCGCGGCCGCCCGGGCGGCCGCGCTCGCGGTCCCCGACCCGCCACCCTGGTTAATCAGGTAGACCCGGGCCTCGTCCAGGACCTGGATGGCCCGGAGGCGGAGGGCGGTGTCGTCGCTGGGGGGTAGCGGAGCAGAAAGGGAAGGGTGGTGGGGTGATGATCGGACCGCAGGTGCGCGCGCGCGGGCGCTCTTCTTCTTCAAAACTCACTCGATCCCCGCCCCGAGAGCCGTGCCGACCGCCCGACCCGCCAGCTCGGGCGCGGAGGCGTGCATCAGGTCGGCCCATGCGGCGGAGGTGGTGGCCAGGAGGGCCAGGAAGGCGATGAGCTTGAGCATTTTTTGCGTTGGGGTTGGAATGTAGGTTGGGGTTCGCTGAAAGAACGAATGAACGAACGGTAAAAAGCGAAGCGTTTTTCTCTCTCCCTTCACTCAACCTTTCATGGCCGCCCCACCCACGCCCTCCTCGCCCGCCGCCCTCCTCGCCGCGGCCGACTCCCTTGACGCCGCGTTCAGAGGCCTGCTGCCAGCGGGCGAGCTGTTGGGAGGAGGTCGCACCGGGAGTGAAGGTAAAAAGAGAATTGGCTAGCAGCGAGGCGGCTGCAGCATGTGTGCCCACGGTTCGGCCGTCACCCTGGACGCGCACACCCCTCTTTGCCGCGCCGGCGTGTGCAGCAATATTCTCGTCCTCCATCTACGCATTGAAATCGAACACAAACACGCTTTCATCTGACACCATTTTTCCCTTTTCTTTTTGTCACAACCAGGCACCACCGAGCACGCCCGGTCCCTCGCCGCGTCGGCGGCCATCATCGCGGCCGGCCTGGCTCGAGCCCGGGCAGCACACCCACCCGATCGATTGGACGCCCTGAGAGAGGTGAGGGGTAGATTGCAGGGGAGACGGGGGGCCGACACGCACTCTCTCGCACGCACTCTCTCTCTAAACCCCTTTCAACCTCAAACCTCTCAACCCCCTCCTTCACAATTCGTCAGGAGCACGCGGCCTTGACCGCCGAACTGGCTTCCAAGGAAGCCTTGCTGGCTGACGCGGTCGCCCAGACGAGCGCGTGGCAGGGTCGCGTGGGCCAGCTTGTTGCGGCGCACAACGCGGCGGACGCACTCCCTGAAAACTAAAAAGTGAAAAATGACGACTCATGACCAACCTGATGCTAATGTTGCAGCCGCCACCGCCACTGCCCCCACCTCCGACATCCTCGTCCTCCCACCCGACCCGGAAGCGGGCTTCGAGGGCGCGCCGACCATGAATCGGCGCCGGGCGGCCGTGCGCGGGGCGTTGGGCGCGGTGCCGTCGCCGAGCGTGTATCGGAACCGTCTGCCCGCGCCTGCTGGAGGGGGCGGCGCCTCGCCACCCCTCGCCGCGCCCGCCGATGTACTGGCCGTCCACACGGCCCTGCACATTGCAGGCCGGGCTGCCATTGTGCGGCCCGCCCCCGCGTCCGCCCGGGGCGGGTGGTTCCTGGTGGCCGCCCCCAAAGCCGCGCCTGGCGGCGGCGGCGGCGGCGGTGGTGGTGGCCTGGCCGCCTCTTCTACCCAAAACGCCGCACAGCCCAGTGGCGCCGTCCCGCGGGCCGCCCCGGCAGCGGGGGCGGGCGACATCCTGGACATCGGGCAAGCCGCCTGGGCCGGGGCGGGCGGGAGCGAGGCGGCCGTGGGCGCCCTCTTCCCACCTGCCTGGGAGGTTGTCACCCCCGTCTCCACCTCCACCCCGCACCTCACCCCGGCCGCCCTGGCGGCCCTTGCCGCCCTAGCCCCGGGAGGCACGGACCGGCCCTACGTCGTCCTCGCCCTGGTCGACCGGGACGGGACGGTGGGGTTTTCGCGCCTGTACGCCGGCATTCGGCCGCCCGACGGGGCGCCACCCCGGGCGGTGGGAGGGGAGGATGAGGATGGTGGGGGTGGGGGGGATGGGAGTGGGGGCTCTGATGAGGACGAGGCGGCGGCGCCGGAGGCAGGGGGTGGTAAAAATGGTGGGCGCGGGCGTGGACGAGGCAGGGGAAGGGGCGGGAGTGCTGGTGGGCGCGGGCGTGGGCCTCGTGGCCGCGGCCGGCGTGGGCGGTGAAAACAAAAACTGCTCATTTACACCTCTTCCCTCCTCTCTCTCACGCCTCATCGTCCGACGAGAACGCCAGCGCCACCACCCGGGACTCCACGCCCATGTTGCCCAGCCGCTTGCGCAAACGTTTCCGGGCGGGCGGGGCGGCGGCAGCAGCGGGCGGAGCGGCGTGCTGCTCCTCCTCTAAAGCGGCCGGGGCGGCAGCGGGCGGCGCGTTCTCGTCCGCGCCACCACAACCCGCCGCCTCCTCCTCGTCCTCGTCCTCCGACGGCGGGTCCTCTTCCGCCACGGCTGCCGCCCGCTTGGCGCGCAGGGCGGCCAGGGCGGCCTTCACAGCAGCCGCCGCCCGGGCGCGGTGGGCAGCCTCGTCTTCCTCGTCGATGGCCTCCGGGGCGGGCGCGGTGGGAGGAGACATGGCCACGCGCACCGCAGCCGGCGGCAACGCCGACGGCGCCTGGCCGTGCCCGCCTTCGTCCGCCTCCTCCTCCCCGTCCGACCCGAACGACGCGTCGCCGCCCTCGCTGGAGGTAACAGACGAGCCGGAGCCCGCGGCGGGGTCAGCAGCACCGCCCAAGCCGTGGCGGGCCTTCTTGGCCGCCCGCCCGCCCCCGCCCTGCTTCTTGCGCCGCCCGCCGCCGGCCGCGCCCGCGAGAGCGGCGCCCGCCAGGGCCAGGCCCGCCCGCTTCAGGGCCCGCGCCACCTGGCCCGTCCGCCACCCGCCGGGCAGCTGGGCGGCCATGGAGTCCAGGCCGCCCGGCGACGCGCCGTACTCGGCGTGGAGGGCGGTCAGGGACGCCAGGTGCGCCTCGCCCATCACGCCCCGGCGCAGGCCGGCCGCGGCCAGCGCGCGCGACACGCGCGGCCGCGTCCACCAGGAGGCCGGCCCGCCGGCGGCGGCCATGCCGTCCGCGATGAGGTCCAGAGCCGCCCGCTTGCCGGCGTGCTGGTGGAAGAGGGCGGCCAGGCGGGCGGCGTCGCCTGGGGCGGGGCCGCCGGCCCGCCGGGCGGCGGCCGCCCCGCCGCCCACGCCGAGCAAGCGGCACTGGCGGCGGACGGCGCCGGCCGGCACGCCCAGCTCCGCGCCCGCCCGTTCCAGGAAGGCCGGGTCCGCCGCGGGCGCGTACCCAGCGAGCGCGCCCGCGGACGCGGCCCAGGCCGCCCGGGCCTCTTCCGCGAGGACCGCCAGGCGGGCGGCTTGCGGGCCGTCAATGTCGTCGGGCGCCTCGTCAGGGAGGTTGGGGTCCTCGAGCGCACGCGCAGCCGCACCGCCCTTGGCGCTCGCGGCCGCCGCGGCGGCGGACCGGGGGCTGAGGCAGCCGTCCCCCTTGCCGCCCTCCCCGCCGTACGCCCGGCGCCAGTCGTACTGGTCCCGGATGGCGGCCGCGGAGGCGGGCGGCTTCCAGAAGAGCAGCTCGACGGACAGCAAGGACGCGCAGGCACCGCCGGCCGCGCCTTCCCGGGCGGTGGCCACGGCACGGGCGGCGGCGTCGGCCGCGCCTTCCTCGCCACACGCGCCGTCGCCGTCGTCAGACGAGAAGGTGTGCCCGTCCGTGGTGGGCTTGGCAGCGGGTTTCTTGGCGGCCGCTCTGGGTGCCGGCGGCAGCAGGCGGGCAAAGAGACCGCGCGCGGTCGCCGCGCACTCGGCCGCCAGGGTCCGGGCCGCGCTGCCACCCCCACCGCCCGCCCGCCAGGCCGTGTCGCACAGCACGTCCCGCATGACGGCCAGGCCACGCAACTGCCACAGCATGGGGGCCAGGTCGCACCCGGCGGGAGGGGCGGACCGGACCCGCCGGAGGAAGGCCGCGACCGCACGGTTGAGGGCCGGCGGGTTGGTCTTGTAGCCCGCCAGCAGCCAAAAGTAGAAGTGTACGACGGGAGGGGAGGTCAGGTGGGCGCGCACGCGGGCCGACGCGGCGGCGGCGCCGGCCTGAGACGCGCGGGCGCGGCGGGAGACGGGGGATTCGGCGGGCGGGGCGGCGGCGGCGGGAGAGGCGGCAGCAGCAGCAGAGGGTTCGGGCGTGCCAGCCTCTGCTCCGACCTCGCCCACCCCCTCCTCCTCCTCAGCCGTCGCCGCAGGCGCCTGGGGTGGTGGCGGCACCGCCACGGGTCCCATGACCCGGGGCGGGTGGATGGTGTCCGGCGGCGGGGCAGCCTCTCGGGCGGCCCGGGGCGGCCCGGGCGTGGCAGTGCCGCCGCCCGTTGTCTTGGGGTTGGTCACGCCAGCAGCAGCCGCCACGCCCTCAGCGCTGGCCGTCACTGGCAGTGGGGTGGGCGAGGACGGGCGGCGGGGCGAGGGCGAGGGTGACAAGTCCATGGGCACGGGCGGGGCCGGGCTGGGCGAGGCGACAGCGGGAGCGGCCTCCGTCCACGGCCGCTCTCCATCGTCATCCACCACCACCACCTCAACCTCGGCCTCGGCCTCCTCCGCTTCCACCGCCTGCGGCTTGCTCCCGCCGCCACCGCCGCTCACGTGCGCGCCCGAATCCTCGGCCGCCAGGCGATCATGCAGGCGCAGGGCCACATGGATGGCCGCCGCCAGGTCGGCCGCGTGGGAGCGGGGCTGGAAGCGTGGGTTGAAGCGTGCGGCGCCCGACGCGAGGAGGGCGACCAGGCCGCCGCCCTGGCTGTTGCTGCCGTCACCACCGCCACCGCGCCGCTCGCCGTCGCCGTCGTCGTTGCCGCCATCGAACAGCAGGCGGCGGACCAGGCGGGAGGCGGCACCCGCGTCGTCCCGCCCGCCCGCGCCCGCGGCAGCCGCGTCCAGCGCTAGCAGCATTTCTTTCAGCCAGGCAGCGGCCGCGTGCTGGAGGGCCCAGTCCTTGTCGGGGGCGGCCGCGGCTGTGGCCGCGGCGGTCGCCCACAGGCCGCGTGCCAGGGCCAGGGAGTCCCAGCCCAGGGACAGGGCGACGCCGGCAAAAGGCGAGGACGCCGGGCCTTCACAGGAGGGCGGCAAGGGCGGGGCGCCCGCCTCCCCGCGCACCAGGCGCGTGCGCGCCTCGCACCGCAGGCGGGCCAGGCCGACCAGCTTGGCCGCCGTGCGGGCGTACCGCTCAAAGTCGTCCCGGGTGAGGCGGGAGACCAGAGGGCCGTCCGACAGGTCCCGGGCCAGGGCGGCCGCCAGCCCGGCCCAGCCGCCCCGGTCGAGGAAGGAGAGGGCGTACGCGCCCAGGGCGGCGTGTGCATCCCCGCCCAGCAGCCCCGCCCCGCCGGGCGCCTGCGCGGTCGGGGCAGACGTCAGGCGGGCCCGGCCGCCCGGGGCGAACGCCCGGGAGGTGGACCGACCGGAAGCGCGGGAGCTGCCGCCGCCGCCGCCGCCGCCGCCGCCGCCGCCGCCGCCGCCGCCGCCGCCGCCGCCGGGGCCACACCCAGCTGCGCGCGGGTTGCCCGCCAGCGGCACGTCGGTGGACGCATCCAGGCGGCGCACGAAGACCGCGCCCCACCGCGGGCCCCGCAGTGGGCCCTCCCGGTACATACGGTGGCGGGCCGCCCGGTCCCGGTCCGCGACGGCGGCCAGGAGGCGGGCGGCGGCGGGGTCGGCGGCCAGGGCGGCCGACCGGCGGGCGGCCGGGTCGAGGCGGGGCGGGCGGGGCTGGTCGCTCTTTTGTGGTAGCAGCGCGCGCTCCTCCTTCGCCGCGGCGGCCGCGGCGGACGTCAGCGCACCCTCCCACAGTGCGTCCGCGCCGACGCCCTCCAGCAGGGCGTCAAGCGTGTCCAGCAGCAGGGGCGCCTCCGTGCGCAGGGGGTGCGCGCTGCGCCCGCCCGCCCCGCCCTCGCCCGCCCGCTGGGCCAGGAGCAGCAGGAGCTCGGGGACGTCCGCGGCCGCCAGGGCGCCCACCAGGCGGGTGCGCAGGCGGGCGGCCATGTCAGCCGCGCCGCCCGACCCCAGGGGCGGTGCGCACCCGCCGTCCGCGCTGGCGGGCGCGGGCGCGCCGCGCGGGGCTTTCCCCGCCCCCACGCCTGAGGGGCCGGGCGGGATTACGCCGACGGGGCCGCCGCCGCCGCCGCGCAGGCGGCGCAGGACGGCGGCGGGGGCGGCCACTAGGTTGCGCAGGAATGTCAGCACTAGCTGCACGGTGCGGGCGTCCTCCTCGCCCATGGACGGGTGGCGGGACAGGGGTTCCGCGAGCAGGGAGACCGCAACAGGGAGCGCGCCCGGCGCCAGGAACGCGGCCGCCACCGCCGCCGCCGCCTCCGCCTGGGCGAGCTGGCGGTCCGAGTCCGGGGCGACGGGCATGGTCAGGAAGGTCGCCACTTTGACTGCGTGGAATTGAGAGAGAGGAGGCAGGAGCGTATGAGCATGGATGGAGTTGGGAGGGGAGCGGAGCTTGAAAATTGAGGGGAAAGGAAGAAAGGAAGAAAGAAAAAACTCACGTGCGTGCGTGACGAGGTCCTCATCGTCCGCATACCGGGTCAGCAGGGGGACCAGGTCGGACTTGGCCAGGTTGAAGCGGGCGAGGTGGGTGAAGGCCGGGCGGGTGGCCGGGTCGTCCCGGCGGAGGAAGCGCTGCAAGTCCTTGAGGCAGGCTGGATGGAGAGGGGTTGAGAGAGGGATGGAGGTGAAGCAGCGAGCGTCGCATCTTCCTAAGTTGGGTGGCACGGAAAGCGTGCTCTGGTCGCCGCCTGCCCCCCTGCTCCTCGTGGGCGTGGCGGGCAGGTCTGCCTAGGCCCATCGCCCGCGCGGCGCGAGGCGGATAGGCGTCGCTGGCCCACTTGAGCGCAAGGGCAAAGAGAGAGGAGCAGCGTTTCAAAAGCGGGCGACCGTCTCTCGCAAATCGGCAACAACTCACCCACGCAGTCGTCATCCTTGGTGTACACGGGCACCCCGTCCGGCCCGTCGCTCCAGCGGCCCAGGCCAGAGGCTACGGAGAGGAGGAGCTCGTGGTCGAAATCCATACTGGAGTGTGACGGCGAGTGTTGAAGAAGAAGAAGAGGAGAGACGCCCGTTGACGGACGCGTCTCACAGTGAGCGCGTGCTGGAGCCCCACACACCTTGGTATCGACGACCGAACCAACAAAATGGATGCCCTACGCACCGCCAAGGCCGCCTTGGACGATGGCCTCATCTCCCAGGCCGACTATGAACAGGTCAAGCAGGCCTTCCTGTCCAGCATGAAGGCGGGCGTCGGCGGTGGCGGTGGCGAGCCGACGACGGAAGTGGAGGGCCTGCGCAGCACGCTCAGCGGGGCCGGCCTGGCGGACAACGACGGCGGCGCACTACCCCACCCCGCCGCGACGATGGCCAAACGGACCGGATCCTTCGGCGCCCTGTTTGGTGGGGGGCGGAAGGCGGCTGCAGGTAAGAGAAAATAGGAGAGAGAGAGGGAAGAGCGGGCCCATTGGCGCGCTCCTCTTTCAACGCGCCTTTTTTAACTTCCTCAACCACCTGCGTTCCTCCTCTCCTCCAGCCCCGCCACCGCCGCCGCCGCCGCCGCCACCACCGCCCGCCGCCGCTGCTGCAGTGGAGGCGCCCGGCCCCGCATCAGTGGCAGCGGCGCCCGCACCCCCTCCGCCCCCACCCCCTCCGCCATCGGCTTCAACCACCGCCGCCACGGCCTGCGCGTCCCCCGCGCCTCCCGACCTCCCCGCCATCCCGGGCGCCCGCCCCAGGGGCGCGGCCGCGGCGGGCGGCGGCGTGTCCATGTCCGGCATCTCCGTGGCGGACCCGGCCATCAACCTGTTCTACGCCATCAAAGCCAAGTCCGCCTTCGCCTGGGCGACCTGGCGCATCAACGCGGGTGGCAACGCCGTCGTTGGGGACCTGGTGGCCGCGGACGGCACGCCGCCCGGCACGCCGGCCGCCTGGGCGTCCCTGCTGGCGTCCCTGCCGCCCGATGACTGCCGGTACGCGGTGTACGATTACACGCACGTCAACTCGGAGGGGCGCCAGTTCCAGAAGCTGGTGTTCGTCAACTGGGCGCCGGACACGGCCAAGGTGTGAGACGAGAGAAGAACGCGCGCGCGCCCGGGCGGCAAGAGAGTTGTGCGCGTTTTTTTCTCCGTCTCTTTACTCTCGCACTTCTCATCCCATCGTTCCATCAGGTCAAGCACAAGATGATGTACGCCTCCACCAAAGATCACTTCAAAGGCCACCTGGACGGGCTGGGCGTGGAGCTGCAGGCCAGCGAGGTGAGTGACTTGGCGGAGGCGGACGTGGCCGAGGCGGTGCGGGCGTCCGTGACACGGCAGTGAAAATGGATTTCATGCCGAACAAGGAGCTGCGTGTGCGCCAATGTATTCGAGTGAGAGGAGAGAGAGAGGGGGCGTGTGGGGTGTGGGTGTGCGGAGAGAGAGATGGGACGGAGAGAGAGCGTTTATTGAGAAGGTTGAAAGAAAAACGGTCGTCCGCTCCACAAAGCTCCATTCCTTTCGGGCGCCGCCCGCTCACACCACCAAGATGCTGGCCCACCCACCACCAGCACGGGCATCGCCTCCACCACCGGCCTCCCCACGCAAGCGGAAAGCGGTGGGCGACGCGGGCGCGCCGTCGTCGGACGATGATGAAGGCGGCGGCGGCGACACGCCGCTCGGCCTCGTCCGCCGGAGGGCGCCCGACCCCTTCCAGGCTGGCGGCGGCCCACCTGGCCGGCCCCAGGGTGACGGCCCGAAGCCCGCCCAGCGGCGCCGCATCGACCCGGACGCGCTGGCAGGTGAGAGAGGAGAGGTGAAGGCGCGCGCCACTTCAAATGCGTTTTCTCAACCTGCTCACTCATCGCGCTCCATCTATCCACACAGACGCCGACGTCCGCCGCATCCTGACCAATCCCCTGGCCCACCCCTGGGCCCGACCCCGGCGTGGAGATGCCCGGCGGGCCCGGCGGGCGGCGGACATGGCGGCCCGGCGGGCGTGGGTGGCCCGGTTGGGGGTGGTACGGGTGGTGGTGCCTCTGCCGCCAGCGGCTGCCGCCGCCGCCGCGGCCCGCGGCGTGTACGTTGACGCCCCAGAAGTGGAGGACGAGCCCGTGAGTGCCAGTGTTGTGGCACCGGCATTGGCCCTGCTGTCCCCGCCGCCCGTGCCGGCCCTGGCAGTGCCGCCCGTGCCGACTGCCACGGCGGCCGGGGTGGAGGCAGCGACGGCGGGGGCTGGTGGAGGGGGTGGAGGGGCGACAGCTGCCGCCCCGCCGCCGCCGCTCTTCACCTTCGGCGGTGGACCTGTGGAGACGGCGGTGGCGCCACCACCCGCAGCCGGGAATGCAGGCGAGAGGGCGGCGGCCGTTCCAGCCGCAACCACGGCCACCACCAGCGCGCCCGCCGCATTCGCCCCAGGCGGGTCGCCCGCCCCTGGCCTGCCGCCAGCGCCAAAGCCGGCCTCTATCCTGTCCGCATCCGCGGTGCCCTTCAGCTTTGGTGGTGGGGGGGCGGTGCCTGTTGCTGTTGCCCCGGCGGCCGCAACGCCAGCCGCGCCGACCCCCGCCTGGTCTGTGCCTGGCAGCGCCGCCGCCGCCGTCCCTGACAACCCGTTTGCGGCGGCAGCTCCGGCAGCACCTGCCGCTGCTGATGGCGGTGGCGCGTTTGCGATGGGCGCGGCGGCCCCGCCGGCTGGGCGGCGGATGGTGCGGGCGCGGCGGCCGGGGCGGCGGTGATGGAAGGATGGTGGATGAATATGGATTGATTTTGATTTTTTACTTGAAGGATGAAAAAGACAGACTTAGAACCAGATTTCGCCGTCTCTGTTACACACCTGTGTAACAGAGACCCTTGACTCCTAGCATGACACCCTCTGTCTCTAGCCCTCTCCCCAGTCCTCCCTCGCCACGGCGGGCGAGGCGGCGCGCGGCGACGGGGGTGGCACCACGCCCGTCGCGCCAGGCGGGGCAATCTGGCCCGCCTCGTACGAGTAATGCACCGGCAGGGACGCCGCCAGGGAGGCCAGCTCCCAGTCGACCTCGTCCTCCTCCGCGCTGACGGCGTCCTCGCCCGGGTCGTCACCCGGTGGGGGCGGCGGGACGGGCGACGGAGCGGGCAGGCCGCCCCCCGGCGCGGTCCAGTCAATGGAAGAGAAAAAAGGGTGCCTCATGACCGCCTCCATCCCGCCGCCGCCGCCGCCACCGTGCCCGCCCGCACCCAGGCGGGTGGCCGGGTTCGGGTCCAGCAAGCGGGTGATGAGGTGGACGGCGTCAGCGGGCAGGGTGTCGGCTTCAGCGGCGTCAGCGCGAGCGGCAGCGCCCGGCTCGCCTCCTGTACCCTCCTCCTCCTCCTCCTCCTCTCCACTACTACCGCGCCGCCCGGGCCACCGCAGGTCGTGGGCCGCGATGCGCTGGTAGGTCAGGTACTCGGTGGCTGCTCTGAAAGGGGGCACGCCCACCAGGAGCTGATACGCCACGCAGCCGAGTGCCCAGGCGTCCGCGGCGAAGGGAGGAGGGGGTTGAGGGGAGGGGGGCGCTCCTGGGACCTCCTCACCCTCCGCCTCCTCCCCCCCTCCGCCGCCGCCGTCAGAGGAACTACTGCTGGAGTTGAGGCCGCCCAGGGCTTCCGGCGGCACGTAGTCCGCCGTCCCCACAAAGGACGGCGTGCGGGTGCCCTTGGCCAGCGGGTGGTTGGCTGGGGAAGAAGGGATGGTGGTGGTGGGAGGAGGTGGTGGTGCGCTGCCGTCGCTGCCTCCTTGCCTCTGGTCCCCATCAACCCAGGCCGCACACCCGAAATCGCCCAGCTTCAGCCGCCCGCCACCGTCCAGCATGAAGTTCTCGGGCTTCACGTCGCGGTGGGTCACGCCCACAGACGTCAGGGCGGCCAGGGCGGCGACGGCGTCAGCCAAGTAGGGCAGCGCGTCTGCGGCGCTCAACCGACCGCGCGCGGCCACCTGGGAGAAGAGGTCGCCGCCCGGGCAGACCTCCAGGCCGAAGTACAGGGAGGCCGCGTCCTGGAAGGTGAAGAGCAGGCGCACCGTGCGGGTGGCCGCCCATAGCGGGTGCAAGCCCGGCGGGAGGCGGGCCAGCGCGGCGGAGGCGGCGGAGGTGCTTGAAATAGAGGGCGCATCAACCTCTTCCTCTCCCCCTCCTCCTTCCGCCGCCGCCGCCGCCGCCGCCGTGGCCAGGCCGCCCAAGACGTCCATAATGTCCCGCTCCTGCCGCACCGCGTCCACGGCGCCCGGGGTACGGGTCAGCAGGTGCTTGTCCACGACCTTGAGCGCGACGGCTGCGGGCGGGGTGGAAGAAGTAGTGCCAACGCCGACGCCACCACCACCACCACCACCGCCACTGTGAGGAGGAGGCCACGCCACGCCCGGTATGGGGGCCCGGGGCGTGGCCAGATAGACTTCGGCAAAGGCGCCCGAGCCCAGGCGGCGGAGGAGGTTGAAGTCGGCCAGGGTGAGGGCGGCGCTGTTGCATGATGGAGAGGAAAGGGGGGCGCGGGTTGGAGAGCGCGAGAACGATGTGAGCCTTTGTTTTTCAGGGCTGGGCGCGGACTGAGAGGGCCAGGTGGGCCAGGCATGGTGTAGAAGGCACGCTCCTATCTTCACCGCCCTAGCGAGCCTAAGCAGAGGTGGGGGCGGAGGGCCGGAGCCTGGTTTCCGGGCGGTTGTGCATGCAGCGCGGCGGGCGCCGAAACCTCGACCCCCCGCTCTCCTTCATCCACCACACAACCACTCACCGCGGCGCGTGCGGGGCCGGCTTGGTGGGGGGCGGGGCGGTGTCCATGTCTGGACCCTGGCGTGCCGAGCCCCCACGCAGGCCGCGCACGCGTGGGGCGGCAAGTGTGCCTGGCGCGCTCCCTCCGTGCCTGTGAAGCGAGGTTGAGGGAGTGGGAGTTTGGGAGGCCAGCCCGCAGCACACCCTCCACTTCTTTTATCTCCCCAGCGACCTGTTTTCCCATACACACACACGACTCTCCACAAACCATGGCGACCGCCCTTGCTGCCAACCGCGCCGCGGCCCTCCAGGTGTGTTAAGAAGGTGGCATCACATCTGCGTGCGTAGCGGAGTGGCGGCGAGTGCCCCTGTATGGTCGCGCGCGGAGGAGACGCAAGGAGAGAGGCGAATGAGGCGAGAAAATTTCGCTCGCTTGCCTGGAAAGCGGGGGGCGAGCAAGCGGGCCCCGCTCCCCTCCTGCTCTCGCCCCCTCCTCTCTCGCCCTCCGCGCCACACGCCCGCCGCCCCTACTCCCGTTTCGCTGCCCCGCCGTCACGCCCTGTACCTCTCTGAGAAGGCAGATCTGGCGTGGGCCGGCCTCCGAGGTCTGCCGCCGCCGCCGCGCGTAGGCAGAGGAGGACGAAAAGAGAAAAAAACGCAAGCGAGTGGGTGAGGCATCGACGCTCACCCTCTCTCTCCCCCGCCCCCTCCCACACGCACCAGGCCCGCGCCACCGTCTCCCGCCGGGCGTCCGCCCCGCGGTCCGTCGTCGTCCGCGCTGAGGGCGGCGAGGCGCCCAAGGCCATCGTCAAGGTACGACGGAAGAGAGAAGGAAAGGGGGAGCGGCGGCGCTGCGAGCTAAGGGGATAACGGAGAGCCCGGGCCGGCTTGAAGCCCACTTGCGTCGGCCCTTGGCCCTCGCGCCTGGCGCCCAAGGCTGGGCCTGGGCCATGCCCCTTCGCGAAGGGGGTGGAAGTCCGTGGAACGGGTCTGCTTCCTTTCCAGGGCGGCCCCGCGGAGTCGGGGAGAGCGAAGACCCAAAACTCCTCACCCGACCCTCTCTCACCGGCCGGCGGAGAGAGAGGGACCCCTCTCTCATCCCCTCACACCCTCCCTCTCTCCTCTCCTCCCCTTTTCCGCAGAAGGACCGCTCCAAGGACACCCTTATCTTCGCGTCCGAGCAGTCCCTGGGGTACGATGGCGCAATGGGAGAGGCACAGCGAGAGAGAGGAGAAAGACGACACAACACAAAACAAACCTCACCTCCATCCATCCCATCCCATTCCCTCTCACCCCTCCCTCTCTTCTCCTCACTCACGCAGCTACCTCGACGGCACCCTCCCCGCCGATTACGGCTTCGACCCGCTGGGCCTGTCCGACCCGGCCACGGGCGCGGGCGGCTTCGTCACCCCGCAGTGGCTGGCCTACTCGGAGGTCATCCACGGGCGGTGGGCCATGCTGGGCGCGGCGGGCATCATCGCGCCCGAAATCCTGGCCTCGGCCGGCGCCATCCCGCAGTCCCCGGCTGACGTCCTCTGGTTCAAGTCCGGCCTCATCCCGCCCGCGGGCACGTACGCGGCGGGCTACTGGACCGACCCGTTCAACCTCTTTTGGATTGAGATCATCGCGATGCAGTTTGCGGAGCTCAAGCGGTGGCAAGACTACCGCCACCCGGGCTCCCAGGCGAAGCAGTACTTCCTGGGCCTGGAGGCCGCGTTCGGCGGGTCGGGCGACCCGGCCTACCCGGGCGGGCCCTGGTTCAACCTTTGCGGCCTGGGCAAGACGGAGGCGGACATGAAGGTGCTCAAGACCAAGGAACTCAAAAACGGGCGCCTGGCGATGCTGGCCGTCTTTGGCTACGGCGCGCAGGCCATCATGACGGGCGAGGGCCCCTGGCAGAACCTGAAGGACCACCTGGCGGCCCCCACGACGGCCAACCTGCTGGGCAACCTGGGCAAGATCGGCGGGTTGACGCTGTGAGGGAGGAGCGTGGGCGGCGGCGGCGGCGGTGAAAAGATGTGAGAGAGAGAGTGAGGGGTGGTGGGTGGGGTGGAGCGAGGCGTTTTGTGTGTGTGTGTGAGAAGAGCAAGAACGCAACGTTCCAAATCCCCCTGTGCCTCACATTTCTACATATTGAACGCCTTCCCCTCCCCTGTCGGTGCTGCAGGCGGCGCGCCGGGCGGTGGCGGGGGTGGAGGAGGCAGCGTGACCGCGCGGGCGGTCCTCAAAAAAGCGGCGACCAGCGCCGGGTCGGCCCCGGCCGCCAGGTCGGCTGTGTCCTCTCCCCGGGCCGCTGCGGTCAGCAGATCTGCCAGAATGCGGGCATCCAGGCGGCCCGAGGTGGAGGCGGTAGCGGCCGCGGCCGCGGCGGTCGTGTCCTTCTTTGGAGGCTGCCTAGCACCACCAGCCGGGGCAAAGCCAGCCGGGTCGGGCCGGGCCCGCACCGCGCCCGCCAGCAGGCGCCCCAGCTCAGCGCCCGCGGCCACTTCGGCAGCGTTTTCAGGCGAAGCTGCAGTAAGGCTGGTGGCCCCACCAGGTGGGCTGGGCGGCGAGGTGGAGGCGAAGGAGGCGGAAGTGGGGGTGGCGGCCGCGGGCGGGTTGAAGTCAAAACCTGTCGCCGCCGCCCGGGCTTCCGCCTCCGCGACCGCCTGTCGCGCGGCCGCACCAGGGACGGGCGGATGATGGATAGCGCCAGCAGCAGCCCCGCGGGCGGCCCGGCTGGCGGAGGCGCCCATGTGAGAGGCGGGGAGAAGGCAAAAAACACAAAAAAATACAATTCACAATACTGATCACTTTCAACCCGCCCCCTCATTGATTCTCCTTGTCCTCAACAAACACGCCCGGCGTCGGCTGCAGCGTTTTCAGCCCGCCATCCGACGGCCGCTGGGCCTTCTTGGTGGCCGACCCAAAGCCGCCACCGCCGCCCGCCCCGCTCAAGCGCCGGACTAGGCCGCGCAGGGGCGTGAGGACGGCGGAGGCGGCCGACGGCGGGCGGGGTTTCGTGCTCGACCCCCCTGCAGCAGCAGGGAAGTGCGCGGCGTCCTCGTCCACGGCGGCCAGGGGCGGCGGGTGGGCGGCAGCGCCATCGCCGGACATCGTCGTCGGTAGGTCGGCCAGGGGGCCGAAGTCCAGGGAGACACGCAGGGCCCGCCCGTACCGCGCCCCGGGCGCGCCTGCCTTTTCAGTTGAGGCCAGCAACAGGACGGCCGGCCCGTTGGCAGAGGGCGGGCCGGGGTCGGCCGGCGACGCGCCGCCCTCCTGTAGCAGCCCCCTATACCTGTCGCCAAAAGAGGGCGAGACGGAGCCTGGGCGGAGGGAGGCGCCGTCGTCGTCGCCCTCCTCGTTGTCGCCTTCCACGCCGCTGAGCAGGAGGAGGGGTGGCGGGGTAGAGGTCGAGGCGGCACCAGCACCTGCCTCGCCCTCCCCGCCACCGCCGCTCCCGCTGGCGCTCGCCCGCCCGCCACAGCCCACCAACGCCTCCTCCGCCAGTGCCGCCCGGGCCGCCCAGAACCGGGACCGGCCCTCCGCCTCCGCCGCGGCCGCCTGCAGGGACGCCACTTTTTCGTGGAGGGACGCGACCGCGCCCGCGAGCTCAGTCTCTCCATCCAACACCGCCTCCAGGCGGGCGGCCTGCGTGTCCGCCTCCGCCCGGGCGGTGCACGCCACCCGCACGGCGGCGGCTAGGCCGGCGGCGAGGACCGCGGACGCCGCGCCCAGCCCCGGCCGGGAGAGGGCCGCCCGGGCGAGGCTGGAACGCCAGGCAGACGCCCGCCACTGGGCGACCCGTGCCCGCTCCGCCGCCGCCCGGTGGGCCCGGCCCAGCCTGGCCGCTAGGGAGTGGGTGGCGGTGGAGAAGACCGCCTCGGACAGGGCGGACGCAAAGGCGGCCAGGCACAGGGCCAGGCAGAGGAGGCGGGCGGCCGAGGGGCGGCCCAGGCGGGCCGCGTCCAGGGGCGGGCCGCCCCTGGTGGTCGAGGACGGAGGAGCGCGCATGCGACAAAATTTTCGAGGGCCGCGCCGCGGGGTGCGTGAGACAAAGAGGCTGGGCCGTCTCAACGTCCGGCGAATTGGCTAAACAGATGGACCCTTGTCTTGCTCCGCGATTTAACGGGCGACCGGACGCGCGCGGATGGACGCGCGCAGGGATAGGCGGGACAAACTCTTGTGAATGAACGGGGGGACGACATAAACGACAGCTTTTTTTACACCCCCCCGCCCTCTTCTCTCTCCCCTCTCATCACTGCCACAACTCCTCACGCCCCCGCTTCACGCCCGCCGTCCCAGGCCTGTCGCCACTGCCCGGCCCCGGCCCCCGGTGGGAGGCCAGGCGAATGAAGATGCGGCCGTCGGACGGCCCGGGCGCGCACATGACGGGGCGGATGATGCAGTGACCTGTCGGGCCGGCTTCGGCTGGGGCTGGTGCGGCCAGTGCAGCAGGCGGCGCGGCCTGGGCTGCCGCCGCCGCCGCCGCCGCCGCCGCCGCCGCCGCCGCCGCCGCCGCCGCCGCTTCCAGGCCGGCCCGGGACCGGCCCCGGCCGCGCCCCAGGCCGCGCCCTCGGCCCCGGCCCCTCCCTCGTCCACGGCCGGCGGGCGCTTGGGGCGGCGGCGGCAGTGGTGGTGGCGCTGGGGCTGGCGGTGGTGCTGGGGCTGGTGCCGCACGGTGGTGCTGGGGCGGCGGGGGCGACCCCAAGGACGGCGGGCTGTCCAAGCACCCTCCCGCCTCGTCCTCCCCGTACTCGCACTCCTCTGACAGCAGCAATGACATGAGGTGGGGCGACCCCGGAGGGGAGAGCGGGGTCAGGGCGGTGGCCGGCGCGGGCGGCAAGCCGCCGCCTCCACCAGCCGCGGCCGCCCGCCGAGCAGGCGAGGCCGGGGAGGGGAGGGCCAGCGTGGGCGACCTGTTCCGGATGGCGGGCGCCTGGGCGGGCAGGGCCGTGCCCGGCGCCGCGGACGGCGGGCGTGGTCGTGCGCCCGGCGGGCGCACCGCTGCCGCACGCGGTGCCGCCGCGGGCGAGGGCTGCCAAAACGGAGGCGGCCCGGCCGCCGGGGGAGCAGCCGCGGCCGCTGCCGCCGCCGCCGCCGCCGCCGAGGCGGCTTTGCGGGATGCCCGGGCGACCCGTTCCGCGGCCGCCCGCGCGGCCAGCAAGCCTTCATGCGCCTCCACTTGCGCGTCCCGGGCGGCCCGGGCGGCGGCCCGGGTGGCGGCCGCGGACGTGCGGGCGGTGACGGCGGTCAACGCGGCGGCTGCTGCGCGCGCGTGGGCGGCCGCCGCTGACGCCACAAAGTGGGCGGCCAGGGCGGCGGCCGCCTCTGACCGGCAACAGGAGTCGAACGCGGTGGTGTCAGCCACGGCCGCGGCGGCGCGGGCGTTCGCGGACGCGGCTGCTGTGGCGGCGGCCTGGGCGGCGGCGGCCTGGGCGGGGAGGGAGGGAGAGGAGGACGGGGGGAGTGGAGAAGGACGAAGTGAGTTTTTAAGTCGAGCGTGGAGGGGTGGGGGGGCATGCACCACCGCCGGGACACATTGAAAGCCTTCCATCCCACCCCAAGTCTGCCTAGGCATATCACCTGGTAAGCGTCTGCCGCGGCGGTCAGGGCGGCAGCGACCCGTGCGGGCAGGGACGGGCGGCCGGATGCGGGCGCCTGCATTTCGTCGTCGTTTGTTCCTCTCTCAGTGCGCGGACGGGGCTGTCTTTTCTCTTTTCGGCGCCCGCACGGACAGCTCCCGCGCGGCCAGTCGTAGTGAGTGCTTGGAGTTGAGGGCACGCCCAGTTGGCGTGCGGGCGGGAAGGGTTTGCGCCCCAGGCCCCGCGTGGGCAGGGACAGAGGGGGTTGTCAAATCGGCGGGGAGCAGCAGCTGACGTTTAAGCGTGTTCGAGCGAGGTCGTGTCGGGGCCGCCCCCCCCCCGACCGACGTGACACTGCCCTCTCACATCGGTCATCCCCCGTCCCGCCCGCGCGCCCCGCGCCCCGCGCCCGAGTCTCGCCTCTCTCTCTCCATCGATCTCAATGCGCCTGGCTCCCAGGACCCGCCCGCCCAGCCTGCTGTCCGGGTGTGGACGCCGGACAGCACCGGCGCCGCCCTCCGGGTGCCCCCCGCTCGCGGCCGCCGGCGCCGGCGCCCGCGCCCCGCCGCACCCGCCTCGCCGCTGCCTCACCGCCATGGCGGCCCCGCCCGCCGCCCTGCCCGACATCATGCCGCCCGCGGCCCCGCCCCCGCCCGGCACACCGTCCACCCTCACCATCCGCCGCCCGGACGACTGGCACGTCCACTTCCGGGATGGGGCCGCCTTGCTGGGCAGTGTCGTCCCGCACACCGCCCGCGTGTTTGGGCGGGCGGTCGTCATGCCCAACCTGGCCCCGCCCGTCACCACCGTCGCCGCCGCGGCCGCCTACCGGGACCGCATCCTGGCGGCCGTGCCGGCCGGGTGCGCGGCGAGCAGGGGCTTCACCCCGCGCATGGCGCTGTACCTGACCGATGCCACGACGCCCGCTGACGTGCGCGCTGCGGCCGGGTCTGGGCTCGTCCACGGCTACAAGCTTTACCCGGCGGGGGCGACCACCAACTCCGCCAGCGGGGTGACGAGCCTGGATGCTGTCGCCCCGGCCCTGGCCGCCATGGCGGAGGCGGGGCTGCCCTTGATGGTGCACGGCGAGGTGACGACGCCAACCGTGGACGTGTTTGACAGGGAGGCGTTTTTCCTGGAGACCGTCGCGGGGCCGGTCGTTGCGCGCTACCCCACCCTGAAAGTCGTGCTGGAGCACATCACCACGTCCGAGGCCGTGTCCTTTGTGCGGGGCGCCCGGCCGGGCGTGGCGGCGACCATCACGCCCCAGCACATGCTGCTGTGCCGGAACGCGCTCTTCCGGGGCGGCCTCCGCCCGCACGCCTACTGCCTGCCCGTCCTGAAGCGGGACGCCCACCGCCTGGCCGTCCTGGGGGCGGCCACGAGCGGGGAGGCCCGCTTCTTCCTGGGTACCGACTCGGCCCCACACCCGGTGGGCGCCAAGGAGTCCGCGTGCGGGTGTGCGGGCATCTTCTCCGCGCCCGCCGCGCTCGGTCTCTACCTGGAAGCCTTTGAAAAGGAGGGGAAGCTGGCCGCGTTTGAGCGCTTTGCGTCCTTGAATGGGGCCGCCTTCTATGGCCTGCCCCCCTCTGAGGAGGTAGTCACCCTGGTGCGCGACCCCTGGACTGTGCCGGGCCAGTTTGAGTTTGGGGAGGGCGTGGTCGTGCCGATGGGGGCGGGGCGGCCGCTCGCGTGGCGGGTCGCGCGCGTCGGGGAGGTCGAGATGTGAAAATGCGTGAGACCCGTTGATCACCACTCCTCCTCCGCCCACCCTTTTCACACTCCTCCGCCCGTCAAGACCGCACCACGCAAGGCGTCCAGCCGTTCCGCCCGCGCCCGCACCCGGGCCCCATCCTCCGCGTGGCAGGCTGCCCGCTCCGCGCGTTCCGACGCCTCGGCGCACCGGTCGGCCGCGGCGGCCGCGCTCGCCGCGGCCTCGGCGGCCAGATAGGGGGCTGGGAGGTCGCTATAATCTTTGTCATAATCGTCCCAGGCTAAGCCGCCAGGTTCGCCATCGCCTGCGCCATCAACCCCTCCCCCGCCAGCAGCAGTCAGACGGGGCCACCAGGTGTCGGCGGGCGTCGCGGGCGCCGCCTCCCCGCCCGCCAACAGCTCCAGGTTGGCCTTCACCAGGCCCAGGACCAGCCCGTCCTCGCCCGCCCCGTTGCCGGCCGCCCAGGTGGACTCGCCCGGGACGATGTGGCGGGCCAGGCGGGCGTCCCACAGGGTGGTGAGCGTGGCGTCGCCTGGTTGCAGCCGCGCCCTGACGGTCACGCGGCGAGGGCGGAACCGGATTGAAAGGGACGCTGGGCAGAGGCCCCGTGGCGAGGCCGCGACCACCACCCGCACCTCGCCCGCCGACTGGCGCCACCGCACCCGCCCGTCCGGCAGTTCCACCCAGGCGTCCGGGGGCAAGTCCCGGGCGGCGTAGTGAATGCGGGACAGGCGGAACGGGTGGCGCCGGGCCGTGCCACCGCCGGCGCGGGGCGGCCCGTCAAGCGGCGCGCCGGCCGCGGTCGTCAGGCGGGCGCGCGGAGGGGGCGGGGGGAGGGAGAGGGACAGCTGGGGTGGTGCGGCCGCCAGGGCAGAGCAAGCAGGGCCTTTTTGGTCTGCCACTTCCAGCTCCACGCTCACGGCCGGGCAGTAGGCGGCGCCGCCGGCGTTGTCACCGCCGCCGCCGTCGCCCAGGCGCAAGAGAGACAGGCCGCTGCCGCCCACCAACCCTGAGACCAGGGCTGCAGCGGCGGCCGCGCCCGGCGCCCGCACGCCCGCGCGCACGACCAGCCCGCCACCCGCCACCCGCCGCACGCCCTCAATGCTGATGGCGGTGTGGGGGAAGGCGGTACCGGCCGCGCCCTCACAGGCGGCCGCCAGGGATGGCACCAGGCGCGCCCGGGCGGCCGGGGACAGCGAGGCCGGTGGCGGGTAGGCGAGGCGCACCGTCAGCCCGATGCCGCCCGGCTGGGACCGCACCAGGTCGCCCACCGCGCCCGTGGGCAGGTCAGCCTCTGCGCTGCGCAGCACGGCGGTCAAGCCGGCTTTGATGGCGGTCGCGGCTCGCTGGGCGGGTGATGCCGGGGGCCTCTCTTTTGTTGCACCCTCCTCTTTTCCAGGCGGCGACGGTGGCAGGCGTGCGAGGCCTGCCACCGCCGCCGCCGCGGCGGCCCGGCAATCCCGCCCCGCCACGCCAGGGGCGGCCAAGCATGCTTCTGCTAAGCGCAAGTGGGCATGGGCACAGGTGAGTGGTGGCGTGGCCGGGTCGGACGCGGCGGCGTCCACGGCCGCCCGACCATCCACGACCGCCCCGGCCCACCCGCCAGCCTCCGCTGCGATGGCGGACCGCTCGCCCAGCGCGGTGGCCGCGTGCAGCGACCGGTCCGCGTCCAGCACCCAGGCCGCTAAGTGTGCCCGCCACTGCCCAGCAAAGGCAGAGGCGGCCCCGCCCGCTGTCGGCGGCGGCGGCGGGGCGTCAGACGCGGGGGCGGAAGGGTGCGGGGAGGAGGGGGGAGGAGGGGGCGCGCCGTCGCCCTCCCCCTCGCCCGCCAGCCCTTCCTCCGCGGCCCGGCCCTCGCCGACGGCGACCAGGCGTTCAGCGGCGGCTAGCAAGGCGGCCGTGGTTGGGGTGGAGGACGCGGCGGACGGGCGGACGTCGGGGATGAGGGCGAGGGCCTTTTTGTTTTTGTTTTTGTTGGTGGCGGTGCGGGGGGGGGCGAGGGAGTTAGAGGCCGGAACGGCGAGGGCGCGCCCCGCCCCATCGCCGTCCCTGACCGGCGCCTCCGGCAGACGCCCGCCCACCACCCCATCCTCCAGCAGGCTCATCAGGCAGCGGGCCACGTCGCGACGGGGCAGGCGGGCGACAGCCCGGGCGGCCGCAAGGCGGACGGCGGGCGGGTCCCCCCCCGCGGCCGCGCACGCGCGCAGTGCCGCCAGCGCTTCCACGTGCCGCCCCGCGCCGGCCAGGGCGGCCGCCAGGCGCCAGTGCGCCTTGTCCCAGGCCGGGGCGAGAGACACGGCCTCGCTGGCCGCGGCCAGGGCGGGCGCCGGCCGGCCCGCCCGCAGCCAGGCCAGGGCCCGGTTGGACGCAAGGCGCGCGCGCTCAGACGGCGGGGCGCCCGCCGGCAGGGCCGCGGCCGCGGCGCCATACCCGGCCGCGGCCTCGCCCGCGTTGCCGGCCGCCAGGGCGACGTCGGCGGCGGCCTTCAAGTGGGCGGACCGCATGCGGGCGAGGACGAGGTCGGTATGAGGGAGAGCAGAAGGCGAGGCGAGCATTTTTTTGGATGGGTGTGTGAAGGGTAGGAGGCGGGTCGGTGGTCGAGCACTGTGATCACATTTGCTCACACTCTCATCCTCGCACAATGTCCGGCCTCTACAGCGACCTGCCCGAGGTCAGCGGGGCAGGCGGCAACCAGCAGCCGCCCTTCAAGCAGGCCGCCTGGGCGGGCGGCGCGGCGGCGTCCCTGGCCGGGCCGGCCGTCGCACGGCCGCCCGGCCCGGCGCTGCCCAAACCCCGACCCCGAGCCCCTCTCCCACCCCCGCCGCCCGGCCCGCCACAGCCCGCCGTCCCGCCCCTGCCTCCCTCTTCCGCGGCTGCCCTCCTTTTCAGTGCGGGGCAGGACCCGGAGGAGGAGGGCGGGCAGGCGGAGGGCGAGTACGACCCCGCGGCCCCAAACTCTTACCCGGCCGTCATTGCCGTGCGCGCTAGCGCAGCGGGCGCGGCGGCGGCCGCGGCGGCCGCGGCGGATGAGGCGTCCGCGTCGGCCGCCGCGGCCGCCGCGGTGACCGCGCTGACGGGCGAGCCCGCGGGCGTGGAGCGGGGCCTGCCCCTGGCCGCCCGGCTGATGGCCAGGATGGGGTGGGTCGAGGGGGAGGGGCTGGGGCCAAAGGACGGGCGGCGGAAGGGCGTGACCGCGCCCTTGGTCGCCCGCAAGACGGGGGCCCTGGCGGCGACCATCGGGCTGGGCGCTGAAGTCAGGATGGGCGGGTGGGGTGGAGGGGCGGGGCTGGGAGCGGCAGCGCGGGAGGGCGAGGACGAGGGAGGGTGGGGAGAGGGGGCGGCACCACCAGGCAAATGACGAGGCCACCAGGCAGATGACGAGGGGGGTAGCTTTATGTTTTTCTTTTTTGGAACATGGGGATTCACGGGTCTCGGACTTACTTTTCTACACACCGCCCACACACGCACGCGCTCTATCTCACATCCCGCCCTCAGTTGGGCGCCTCCCGCCCGAAATCAAATTCCTGGTGGAGGCGCGCGTCGACGGGCGGGTTGCGTGCGTAGAGCGTCCCGCCCGGGCGGTAGGGGACCTTGTAGACGTCCGGGTGGGATTTGGAGGACAGGAGGGCTTCACCACGGGCGAGGAGGCGTTCCGCTTCGAACTGGTCGGCCTGTGCGAGGGCGGGAGAGAGACGGGGCGGTTCGTGAGAAGAGAGAGAGATGAGCAGGGAGGCCAGTGGGTGGTCGAGGGCGCGGATGAGCGCGCCACTGCTGCTCCTCTTTCGTCCCACACACCCGCGCCTCTTTGCTGGCTCACATTTTTGTGGGCCTCAAACTCGGCCCGGATCTTCTCGGCCTGCGTGTGGGGGGGAGGGAGAGAGCGTGTGAGGAGGCGCCGCGCCGCGGGAGAGGAGAGGGAGCGCTCGCCGCCGTCGCGCCGGTCAATTTCCTCTCTCCACTTTCTTACCTCCGTCCAGAACAGCTCCCGGTTGACCGCCCAGGATAGGAGGTGCTTAAGGGACCGCCGGTAGAGGGACTGGGCCTGCGCCTTCTGGGCGGCGCGGAGGGCGGTCGACATCTATTTAGGAAGACAAAGGAAAGATCGGTCAGCGGTCGACTTGGGTTGTGACAAAAGGTGAATGCTTTTTTTTATCTTTCTTTCTTCTGAGCCGCGCCGGCCAGCCCTCCCCTCCAACCATGGCGGACCCCAGTACCCCGCCCGAACCCAGCACGGCCAGTTCCTCAGGCATGTCAGCCTTCGCGCCCGCCGCCCGCCTCCAGCCCTGGGTGGATCGCCTGTCATCGCAGGCCGGCCCGGCGAGTGCGGCGGTCGTGGCTGGCGCCATCCTCGTGAGCGCGCTCCTGGTGATGATAGGTGAGGGGAGGGTGCGGTTTGGGACAGCGGGAGGGTGACGGAGTGCGTCTAGTACATGCTGGCATTCGCGGAACGGGCAAAGGAGGACGGGTGCGCGGGGGAGGGGGAGGGGGGCGCGCACACAACCGATCGGCACACGGTTTTTCAACCTTTCCAGTCACCCTTTTTTTCGTCGCCCTCGTCTCTTCGTCTCTCTCCAGCAATCCTCCGCCGCTCCCGGAGCCGCGTGCCCTCCTCCACCTCGCGGCGAGCCTCTGGACCAGCCATCCTTATTTCCGGCCCCTCGGGTGCCGGCAAGACCACCCTCTTCCTGCGCCTGCGGGACGGCGGCGGCGCGCCTTCCTCTGCCCTTGGCACCATCGCGTCGCTCTCCGAAAACGAGGCGCCCGCGGCCGCCCCCGCCTCTCCCTCCACCCGCCTCGTCGATGCCCCGGGCCACCCGCGCCTGCGTGCGCTGGGCGCCTCGCACGCCCCGGCCGCGGCCGGCCTGGTGTTTGTGGTGGATGCGGCGGCTTTCCTGGCCGGGAAGGCGGAGGCCGCCGACGCGCTGGTGGGCCTGCTGCGGGCGGGCCTCGGCACCAAGGCCGGCCGCCGGCGCCGCCCCTCCGCGCCGGGGGGGCCGCCCATCCTCCTGGCCTGCAACAAGGCCGACCTGGGGGCGGCCGCCTACTCGCCCGACTTCATCCGTAAGCGCCTGGAGCGGGAGATCGAGGCCGGGCGGGCGGCGGCGGGCGGGACGCTCGCCCCGCCTGATGAGGACGGGGAGGGGGGCAGCGCTGGCGGCGCTGTGCTGGCGCCGCCAGGGCAGGCCTTCACGTTTGAGGGGCTGGCCAAAGTAGGTGGGGGGCGGCTGACAGCGGTGGCATGCGCGGCCGGGAAGGGCGAGGTGAGCGCGGTGGAGGCGTGGCTGGCAAGAGAAGGGTTCTAAATGTCAAAATGGGAATGTGATATAAAAAAAAATGTAGAAAAAAAGCTTTTTCTCATTGCGCCGCCCCTCGCTCTAACCCTGCCAGGGCCGCGCCCTCAAACCCGCCGCCGCCGCCACCCATGCGCATGGAGTACGCACCACCCCGGCTGGGCCCGCCCACCCTGCCACCACCACCGCCGGGCGCCTCGTACGCGGCGTTCAGCTTGTCCACCAGCGCGGCAGTCAGGGCGGTGCCCCGGGTGACCGTCGCCAGCAGGACGGTCGCCAGGACCTCCACCTGCTCGGTGCCGAAGGCGGCGTCGAAGCCGGGGCCCGCGGCGGCGGGCAGGCGGGCGGCCAGGGCGGCCGCGGACCGGGCTAAGGACCGGGGGGGCGGGGCAGCCGGGTCGGCGCTCTGCACGCACAGCGCGGCGGCCAGGGCCTCCACCCGGGCCGCCAGGCCGCCGACCGCGCCCGCCAGGTCCCGGTAGTGGGCCGCCAAAATGGCGGCCCCGCCTGTGGAGCCGGGTGGCAGGGTGCGGGCCGCCTGGGCGACGCCGATGCGTTCGGCTTCGGACGCGTCCACCGAAAAGGGGACAGGGATGAAGGAGGCCGCGGGCACCACCCCGCCTGGCGGGGCGGCCGCCGCCGCGCCGGGCACGCCGCCCCCACCGCTGCCGCCGCCGCCCGCCGCCGTGCCGCACTCGTACAGGCGAATGGGTAAGGGGGCGGTCAGGGCGCCGCCGCGCCCGTCGCCGGCCGCCGCCACGGGCGCGGGCGGGGCGGCCGGGTCAACCAGGAGGCCGACCGCAGCCTCGTTCAGGGAGGAGACGGCCGCGTGCAGCGGTTCGTGGAAGGGCAGGGCCAGGGCCGGCCCGGGCGCGGTGGCGTACCAGCCGACGACGTCAAGGTCCGGGAAGGTCTGCTTGTCTACGGGTGCGAGAGGGGGAGGCGCGGGGACGGGGAGAGAGTGAGGAAGGGCGAAGATGGGTGGTGGGTGGGGAGGAGGGCGCGCAGGGAAAAAAGCAAAAAAACAAGCCACGCTGTTTTGCCTCGCCACGCCCAGGCAACCCACGCACGCCCAAGCCATGCAACGCCGGGCTGGTCTCTACCTCCCCCTCCACACACTCACATTGGTCCAGCTTCTTGGCCAGCACGCCCTCGTTCAGCAGGGGCGCGCCCGTGCCAGCCTCGCGCACGTGAGGCGCCTCAAACGAGTTGCTCACATCCACGGCCCGCCCGACCTGGGTGCCCAACAGGATGCCGAGGCAGGTCGGGGGTGGAGACCCCTCCTCGGAGGCGGGGCGGTTGGCCAGCAGGCGGGTGTGGTGGTCCGAGATGTTGATGAGGACGAGCTGAGAGTTTGGGAGGGGGGGGGGAGGCATCAAAAAAACACGAGCAGAGGCTTTTGGTGCGCGCTACACCCTGACTATCATCTCTGCCCGTGCACATACTCACCGGGTGCAGCGCGTACGTCACTCCGCTGACTGAGGCTGGGGCGGGGGCGTCGGGTGACATGGCTGTTGAGGTGAGCGCGCGCAAGAAGAAGAGAGCACGGCGCGCTCCACGCGCTTGTTTTTTCAGAGTGCCCACACACACACGTGCTCGGGGCGGCTTCTTCGATCCTGAAATTGGGAAGAAATGCTGGCGATTGCAGTCTCCGCGTCGGCCTCCGGACGGCCCGCGCCCGCCACCCGCGGGCGCCGCCCCCCGCCGCCTGGCGTCCGCTTACGCCGGGGCGACCTCCCCACGGGCCGTCGCCAGCCCTGGCTGGTGGAGTACCAGACCTCCCTCGCGGGCCTGGGGCTGGACGGTGGTGAGCATGCCCCCGTCGCTGTCCTTTTGTCGGTCACGACCACGGGCGCCGGCTTCTTCGTGCGCGGCCGCCTGGACAGCCCGGCCCTCACGCTCCCGTGCGAGGCGTGTGGCACGCGCGTGCCCGTCTCCCTGGAGGCCGCCACCTTTGAGGTGTGGTTGGACCCCTCGGGTGGCGGGGTCAACGGCGGGGTCGACGGCGGCGACGCGGACGCGCTGCCCTGGCCGGCCCACGCCTCGGCCGTCGACTTGACGCCCGCCGCGTCGGGCGCGGGCAAGGCGGCCCTGCCCGGGCGGGTAGTGTGCGGTGCGCCAGCCTGTGCGGTGGTGGAGTGGGTGGCGGGGCGGGAAGCAGGAGCAGCGCCCCTGCCGGTGGCAGGTTCGGCGTTTGGGCGGCTGGCTGGGTTGAAGGACCGCCTCCTGGAGAGGCAGGACAGGAAATTGAATGACAGGCGCGTGTAGCTCACAGTGTGTGTCGACCGCCTTGACCCGCCAGCACCTGCCCCTCCGCCGCGGCGGCCGTCGCCAAGGTTTGTTCGTGAACCCTAACCACCGGGGGGGAGAGGCGCGCCTTTCGTGTGGGGTCCGCGCGGGCCATCACCGCCTCACGCCTTTCTTGCGTGGACCGATCCTTAAGGGAGGGAGGGCGCTCTGGCACGGGTCGCTCGGGCTGGGCCGGCCGGCGGCGGTGGTCGGCGGGGAAGGCATCGAGAACAGCGGAGAGAGGAGTAGATTAATGTAATGGAGTGTGCTTCGTTTCTTGTGGACCCACCGCCGTCGCCGCCCCTTGCAAGAATTCCCCCTTCGCATGCAGCTCTGCCTGGGCGGTGTCTAGGCCGGTATCCCCGGCGTCGATTCGGATGCGAGGAAAAGCGGCCCGGGCGGTCAGCATGAGGGGGACGGGCGTTTGGCCTAGCGCTGGGAAAAGGAGACATGAAGAGGGGAGAGACAATGGCAGGCTCCTCATCACTGTGCGTTTTTTTCCTTTCCAACCTTCCCTCTCCCCTCCACCCCTCCTCACCACCTTGGCCGCCTCCCCACCCGTCCCGCCTCGCTCCTCCCACCACGACACTCCACCGGCACGAGCGTGAGCGAAGAAAAGCAACCCCCCCAATCAAAATGTCTGGCGTCCAAACCCAAAACGTGTTTGACCTGCTGGAAGACGGCGACGCGTCGGTCGAGGAGTTGAGCAAGAAGCTTGCCAAGCAGGCGGCCGCCAAGCCGGCAGCCGCGCCCGCAGGTAAGGGAGACTGGATGAGAGATGGAGGAAGGCCTGCCATCCTGCCGCCGTGGGTGAGAGGAGGGCGTGAAGGCTCGGGGCCGCGCGACTGTCGCGGGGCTCGCCGCTGCGGGGGCGATGGCGTTTTTTTCTTTTCTTTCTCTCTGCGATCCGAGTTACGGCTGGCGCTCCAGCTCGCGTTTGGAGGGGCTTGCGCCCTCTTGACTCGTGCCCACTCCTCCACCGGGGACGTTTCATCGTACGTGCCCCACACTCGCGCGGATGGTTGGTCGAATCGGCGGCGTCCACGCCCCCCCCCGGCGGGGCCCAAGAGACGCAGCAGCCGCATTGGGGAGCTGCGTCCCCCTCTCCCCCATCGCTCTCTCACCGTCTCTCTCCCCTTTCCTCCCCCCCTCCACACCAGCTGCCACCCCTAAGCCCGCCGCGGCGTCCGCGGTGGAGGCCCGCCTGCGCGGCGGGGACGCGGCCCGGGGCGCCGGCCCCGGCCGTGGCGGCGCCGGCGGGCGCGGCCCTGCCGGCGCGGGCCGCGGGCGCGGCGACCGCCCACCCCGCGCTGTCGAGGGCGGGGACGCCTTTGGCGAGCCCGCCGGCCGGGGCCGCCCGCTGGGCGGGGGCCGGGGCGATCGCGGCCGGGGCCGCGGCGGCGGCGGCGCCGCTGATGGGCGGCGCCGGGACTACGACCGCCGCGACGGGACGGGCCGCGGGTGAGTGTCTGCCTTTTTTTTTTTTTTTTCCTTCTTGCCGGCAGAGGCGGCGGCACGGAAGAAGGGAGGTGTTGGGGGGCGCCGAGGCTATCGGAAGCACGCCCACACCCCTGCAGGAGTCGCCTTGAGAACTCCTACGTCTCCAGGGCCGGAGGAGGATGAGGGCGGGGCCAGGGCGCTGTGGCGGGGCGGCGGGGGCTCGAGACCCCCTCTCAGGGTAGGGATAAGAGGCGCTCCCGGCGGCTCCCCCCCTCTTTCCCAGAAGCTGACCTGGCCCCCCGCGCGCCGTTTCCATATTTTCCTCACCCCTTTCTCTCCACACTCTCCGCTCCCCACCCACCCTCCCACACTCCACAGCAACGAGACCGAGAAGCGCCACGGCGCTGGGCGCGGCAACTGGGGCACGGAAGGCGCGGAGGGCGAGGGCGGCGGCGAGGGCGGCGGCGGGGGCGCGCCCGGCGAGGAGGGCGCGCCCCGCCGCGAGCGCCGCGAGCGCCGCCCGCCTGTCGAGGAGGACCCGGCCACCGCGGCGGAGCGGGAGGCCGCCGCCGCCGCCGCCGCCGCGGAGGCCGAGCTGGAGGCCAAGCAGATGACCCTGGAACAGTATGAGGCGGCCATCAAGGACAAGCGGGCGGCGCTGAACAAGGCGGGGGGCAAGGGGGCGACGGTTGACGCGTCGGCGCTCGAGGGCCTGAAACCGTTCGAGAAGGTAGGCGTTGAGGCCGCCGTCGGCCTGTCGGCGGGCAAGGACATCGCCGGCACCCGCAAGTCGGGCGCGGGCGGTGCGGCCCCCTCCGCCCTGGCGGCGGGGACCAAGCCCGCCGTCGCGACGGGCTTCCGCATTGCCAGCGGGGAGGAGCGCCCGCCGCGCGACTCGGAGGGCGGCGGCCGGGGCGGGCGCGGCGGGCGCGGCGGCGGCCGCGACGGCGGTGGCCGCGGGGGCGGCCGCGGGCGCGGCGACTCGGCCGGCGCCGCCGCCGCCGCCTCCCGCGGTGGCCGCACCGTCACCTCGTCCGGCCCGGCGCCGGCCATCAACGACTCGTCCGCCTTCCCCACGCTGGGCGCTTGAGAAATGAAAATGTTGGTGAGAGAGGTGTGTTGCGGATGGAAAGTGGAGAGAAAGAGAGGGTTTCACCATATAAAAACAAAGGCTTTTCTTGTGCCGGCGTTGCGTGCGTTGGCGTGCGTAGGTGTGTGAGTGGGGTTGCGTGTGGCTGGGGAGCTGTTTCCTGGGTGGTGTGTGTGTGTGTCGGGTGTGAGTGTGGGGGTGAGAGCCCTTTTTTCCTTGGATGGGCGTGGGCTATATGCATTTGGGAGGGGAGACGGAGGGGGAGGGCCGCACTCTGTTTGCCCTTCCCTGCCCCTCCTTCCCCCCTTTTTGTTTTGTTCTTCGAAGAGAGTGGAGCGGGCTGCTGTGTTAATGTCCGGCGCGGCGGTGTGCGAGAGAGAGATGAAGAGAGAGGCGCGCGCGGGGTGGTTGACTGAGAGTAAAAAACAAGAATGGAAGGTGGACCTGCGCGCCTTTTCTGAATGTGGTGGTGGGAGATGGGGACACGCCGCCGGTAGCACCTCACACACGCGCACGCACGCTACAGGGGACCCCCCTGTGATGCGCGCGCGGGCGCCGGCGGGCGCACTTCCCCTCCCCCTCTCAACGCCACACGCACAGCCCCCCCCCTCCTCTCTCTCTCTCTCTTCAGGCAGGGGGTTGCCACACACACACCCCCGCCCCGCCACCGCCGCCACACACACGCCAGAGGCCACCTACTTTTTCTCATCCTTGACGTCGGCGTCGTAGGTGTTGTCCGCACCGCCGCCCGAGGACGCGCCGCCGCCCGCCGCGTCACCCCCGCCGCCAGGCTCACCACCCCCGCCGCCGCCCGTCCCCTTGTTGAGGGCCTCTCCGATCTTCATCAGAGCGGCCTGCAACTCCTTCACCGCCGCCCGGATCTTCTCGGCGTCGCCCTCGCCCTCGCCCAGGGTCTCCCGCACGGTCGCAACCGCCTGGTTGATGGCGTCCACCACGGACGCCTCCACCTTGTCCTTGTACTCGGCCACCGATTTCTCCGCCGAATAAAGAGCGGTCTCTGCCTCGTTGCGCGCCTCCACGCCCGCCTTGCGCTCCTTGTCCTTGGCCGCGTACGTGTCCGCCTCCTTGACCATCTGGTCGATCTGGGACTCGGACAGGCCGCCCGAGGACTCAATGCGGATAGCCTGCTCCCGACCCGTGGCCTTGTCCTTGGCGGCCACGTGGACGATGCCGTTGGCGTCAATGTCAAACGTCACCTCGATCTGGGGCACGCCCCGCGCTGCGGGCGGGATGCCGGTGAGCTCGAACTGGCCGAGGAGCTTGTTGTCCGCCGCCATCTCGCGCTCGCCCTGCAACACCTTGATGCCGACCTGGGTCTGGGAGTCGGCGGCCGTGGAGAAGACCTGCGCCTTCTTGGTGGGGATGGTCGTGTTGCGGTTGATGAGGCGGGTGAATACGCCACCCAGGGTCTCAATGCCCAGGGACAGGGGCGTCACGTCCAGGAGGAGCAGGTCCCGGACGTCCCCGCGCAGGACGCCGCCCTGGAGGGCGGCCCCCATGGCGACCACCTCGTCCGGGTTGACGCCGCGGGAGGGTTCCTTGCCAAACAGCTCCTTCACCATGGCCTGCACGCGCGGCATGCGGGTCATGCCACCGACCAGCAGCACCTCCTTGATGTCGGAGGGGGAGACGCCCGCGTCCTTCAGGCAGTCCAGGCAGGGCTGCTTGGTACGGGCGAGCAGGTCGGCGGTGAGCGCCTCCAGCTTGGCCCGAGTCAGGGTGACGGACAGGTGTTTGGCGCCCGAGGCGTCAGCGGTGATGAAGGGCAGGTTAATGTCGGTGGAGGACGCGGACGACAGCTCGCACTTGGCCTTCTCCGCCGCCTCCCGCAGGCGCTGAATGGCCAGCTTGTCGCCGCCCAGGTCGATGCCCTGGTCCTTCTTGAACTCGGCGATCAGGTGCTTGAGCAGCGTGTTGTCAAAGTCCTCGCCGCCCAGGAAGGTGTCGCCGTTGGTGGCCTTGACCTCAAAGACCCCGCCGCTCATCTCCAGAATGGAGATGTCAAAGGTGCCGCCGCCCAGGTCGTAGACCGCAAACAGCCCCTCCTTCTTATCCGCCCCGTAGGACAGGGCGGCCGCCGTCGGCTCGTTGATGATGCGCTTGACGTCCAGGCCCGCGATGCGGCCCGCGTCCTTCGTCGCCTGGCGCTGGGAGTCGTTGAAGTAGGCGGGCACGGTGATGACGGCCTCGGAAACGGGGCGCCCCAGGTAGGCTTCCGCCGTCTCCTTCATCTTCATGAGCGTGAAGGCTCCAATCTGGGAGGGCGAGTACTTCTCGCCGCCCGCCTCCACCCAGGCGTCCCCGTTGGGCGCCCGCACGATCTTGTAGGGCACCATGGCCGCCTCCTTCTGGGTCTGGTCATCCGAGAAGGACCGCCCGATCAGGCGCTTTGTGGCGTACACAGTGTTTGTTGGGTTGGTCACGGACTGGCGCTTGGCGGGCAGGCCGACCAGGCGCTCGCCTTTGTCCGTAAAGGCGACGACGGAGGGCGTGGTGCGGGCGCCCTCCGCGTTCTCAATGACTTTCGCCGTCTTGCCCTCCATGACCGCGACGCACGAGTTAGTTGTCCCCAGGTCGATGCCGATGATCTCGTTGCCTGCCGCGCGGAGGGTGGTGGAACTACAAAGGAGAGAGTGAGAGCGGGTCAGAGAAAGTTTTGGTGAGAGTGAGAGAGAGGGGGGGGGAGCGCGGCCGTCGCGGACTGGGCGGCCACGCCGGAGACGCGGGCGAGTGACAGCGTGCCTCCCATAAAAAACTCTCCCATCGCATCATCCCCTTTCATTTCTCACCTGAAACTCGCGCCAGGGGCGGGCAGGTACGCATCACTGGCGCGCAGCTGTGTGTGGACGAGGGGAGGGAGTTGGTGCGAGGGGTGCGGCTAGGAGAGAGAAACTCGCTTCCTCCATCTAGAAGGCGCTCCGGGCCGACGGCTCTGTGCTTCTCTGCCCGGCCGCCCGCGCCCCACCCCACCCCACCCCGCACCCCCCCACCCCAGGAATCCTCACGCACCACACTGCCCGCCGAGCGGCGCAAGTGCTGGGCAGCCTGCCGCAGCATTGGGTTGAATACGATGAAAAGGGAGCAGAAGAAGAATCGTCCGCTGTTCGCGTCTCTGACGCCACTGCCTTTCCTCTCTTCCATCCATCCATCCGCTGGGGATGCCTCTTCTCTCTCTTCTTTGCCGGTCTCCTCTACAATTCCCCCCGCGTCCAATCCCCCCCCCCCCCACCCCTTTCTCCTCACACCGCCCCAGGCGGCTTCCACGCCTGCACCTTGACCCAACTCCGCTGGGCCGGGTTGGCCCACGCCCCCTTGGGCGCGTACCGGGGCACGCCAGGCGGGGTCAGCCCCTTTTTGGGGACTGCGTACAGGGGCGGCGCGTACGCGGACGGCGCGGTCACGGGGTTGGCGTCCGTGATGTGGTGCAGCCAGCCATGCCACTCAGGGGCGATGCTGGCCGCGTCCTGGCCCGTGTACCAGTCCAGGTTGTTGTAGATCACCCACCGGTGGCGGCCTGGACAAGGGAAAAAGAGGAGACAGACAGGGGCGGGGTGTCAAAGAAAAGAGAGAGGGTCGCGACGGTGAGGGCTTGTGCCTGTGGGGTTGGCGCCGCCTTTTTGCTGCTGTCACTACTCACCATACTGCTCCGTCATGCGTTCATAGAACTTGTTGCCGTTGGAGTCGGTTCCGACCAGCTTGGCGCCGGGGCCCATGATGAGGGTCTGGTGACTGCGAGAAAAGAAAGAGGATGCAAGAGGGGAGGAGGGTCAGGGCGCCTGGTCGCGCGCGGCGCAGGCGGCGCGTGTGCCCTTTTCGTTCTTCTTCTCGCTCGGGGGCCTGCGCGGCAATCCTTGCCTTTCCATACTGAGCACAGGGTGACAGCCAAGGGCGACGCCCCCGTCCCCGTGAGCGAGGCGGCGGCCTCGTCCGCGCCCTCCACTCCATAAAAAAAAGGACAGAGCGTGGCAAAGGCTGCCGTTGCCACCGGCACCCCTGCACGCGCCACCCTTCCTCTCAAACCGAACTTACCCGACCGACCCGTCACTCAACGCTTTCAGGCCGCCCGCCTTCAGGGCGTCTACCAGGGAGGTCGCCTTGTAGGTGTCCTTGAAGAACTTGATGATGGAGGTGCCGGACATTTTTTTTTATTTTAGAGGAGCCCAATCGCGGCAGAGTGGAACGCTCCTAGATCGCGCTGCCACGCGTGTGTGTGTATGGCGGGCGCGGGGCGCAGGAGCAGTCGCGCGGGTGTGTCTTGGGTCTCTGCCTACTCTGGCCTGGACACCGGGGCAGGGTGGGTGGGGCGGCGAGTGAAAAAGTAAGTGTGACGTGCCGATGGAGACGGGGAACTCGTGCTCACACTTTTGCTAAACAAAAAAGGGCCCCCCGTGCGAGCCCGACCTCACACGGCACAACCCTCAATCCAACACGGCCAGCACACCCAGGTACAGGTCTTCGCCCCCAGCGCGCGGTCTCCCCTCCATGCGCCGCTCAACGGCCCGCCTGCTGGCGCGACTAGCCGCGCAGACCCGCACCGCTGTTGTTTCTCAGACCTCGACCTCCAGCCCGGCCTGGCTCGCGGCCTGGCCCTCCGCGCCCGCCGCCCTGCCCCACCCAGCCTCCAGCCGGACCTGGGCGTCCTCATCAAGCTCGTTTACATCCCCGCCCGCCCCGACTCCTCCCCCACCCCCGCCCCCCTGCTGGTCCTGCGGCGGTGCCCCCACCACCCCGCCCCCCATAATCTTTTGCGGGTTGTGCGCCATCATCCAGCCGCCCTGCCGCCACGCCGACCACTTCTCCATCCTGGGCGTGCCCCGGACTTTCGACCTGGACGCGGGCGCACTAGAGACCGCGCACCGGCAGCTCCAGGCGGTGGTGCACCCCGACCGGTTTGCGCGCGCAACCCACCCTGAGCGCTCGCACTCGGCCGACCTGTCGGCGCGGGCCAACACGGCGTACGCGGTGCTCAAGTCGCCCCTGCTGCGGGCGCGGTACATGGTAAGGAAGATGACCAGGAAGATGTCAGAGCAATGGAGTGCATGTGCGAGATGCGCCACCGCCAGAAGTCCCTCTTTCTTTCTCTATCCTCTCACCCTCACACATTCTCCTCTCTCTCATTCATTTTCATTCAGCTCGGCGGCACGGTGCACGGCGAGGCCGAGGATGATGGCACGGACGCCACCGACCCGGCCATGCTGCTGGAGGTCATGGAAGCCCGGGAAGCCGTCGACAACGCGGCGCCCGGGTCGCCCGAGCTGGCGGCGTTGGCGGCTGAGTACAAGGCCCGTGCGGCCGCCCTGGTGGGTGACCTGTCCGCGGCGTTCGCGGCGGGGGACACAGAGGCCGCCCATGCCGCGGCCGTGCGTCTGCGGTACGCCACCCGCATTCAGCAGGCCGTTGCGGACAAGGAGTGAGTAGAGAGGGAGATAGTAGAAAAGAACGTGTTAGTGCCAGTTGCAAAAATATAAAAAACCATCCATTACTTCCCTGTCCCCTTCTCCTGCTTCTCCTTTTCGTGCGCGACCCGCCCCTGGGTGACCGCGTCCTGGAACGCGGCCGCCAGGTCCGCATTGTCAGGTGCCACCCGGAACCCCTCAAAAAAGGCGGCCGCCGCGTCCTCCCACCGACCCAAGGCCTTGGCGGCACACCCTTCCCGATACCAGGCTTTTGCGTAGGTCGCATCCCGTTCCCGGGCCGCCCGGGCGGCGGCCAGGGCGGCGGGCGCGTCGCCCATGGCCAGCAAGGCAGCGGAACGGTTGGCCCAAACGACGGCGGAGCCTGGGTCGTGGGACAGCGCGGCCTCGTAAGCGGTGGCGGCCCCTGCCGCGTCACCCGCGACAAACGCTTCGTCGCCCGTCCGCTTGTGCGCTGCAGCCGCGTCGGGGGAGGGGTCCAGGTGCGGGGTGGGCGGGGCGGCGGCGCCGTCCGGGGACGCCGGCGTCGCGTGCGGGGCCCCACCATCTCCGCCTCTCTGTTCGCGCCGGACGGCGGCCAGCAGGGCGTCAGCCGACCAGGGCGCGCCCGGCCTGGGCGTCGTGCGGGGGAGGAGCTCGACGACGGCCTCCCGGAACCCGGCCTCCGCGGCCGCGTCGATGGGCATGTGGCCGCCCTCATCCGCGGCGTCCGCGTCCGCGCCCGCGGCCAGAAGGGTGCGCAGGGCGGGCAGGTTGCCCGTCTCGGCCGCGACGTGCAGGGGGGTCACCCCGCCCGCGGCGGGCGCGCCCGGGTCGGCGCCCGCTGCCAGGAGGGCGTCCAGGCTTTCCGCGCACTCGGTCGCGACCGCCAGCAGCACGCCCGACATGCCGCCATCGGGGGCCGCAGCTTTGGCATCAGCGCCTGCCGCCAGCAAGCACCGAACCGCGTCCGCGTTGCCCGACCCGGCCGCCCACAGCAGGGGGGTCCCAGCGGGCGAAGCGACCTCCACGGGCACGCCCGCGCCCAGCAGGGCTTCCACCGTCGCCACGTCGCCCGACCCGGCGGCCCGGCACAGGGGCGGGACCGAGCCGGCCAGGTTGGGGTCGGCCCCTTTGGAGAGCAGAAGCTTGACGACGGCGGCCTCCCCGCCCGCCGCCGCGACGGCCAGGGGCGCGTCGCCTTCCTCGTCCAGCGTGTTGGGGTCCATCCCCTGGTCGTCGATCAGGAAGGCCACGGCGCCCGCCTGGCCCGCCGCCGCGAAGTGGAGGGCTGTGCGGCCCCGGCCGTCCTTGACGGCGCCTAGGGCGGAGGGGCCACCACAGGCGGCGGCGGCGGCGGCCAAGGCGTCCAGGTCTCCATCCCGGGCGGCCGTCATGAGCGCCGAGACGCGCTCCCGCTCGGCGAGAGCGGCTGCAGCCGACGAGTCATCCTCCTCCGGCGCCGCCGCCGCACCGCCCGGCGTGGTAGCTAGGGTAGGCCACGTCGGGGTGTCCAGCTTGGGCAGCCGCACAACAAGCGTGTCCCCTCCATCCTCCGCGGACGCACTGATCCCAGACGCGTCAACCGTGCCGTAGAGCTGGGTGACGGCCACGAGGCGGGTTCCGTCGGCGGCTTTCACGTCCAGGCTGTCTGCCGTCGCCCGGACGAGGCAGGTGGCCGCGTCCGCGCCGTGCAAGGAGATTGTTACTAGGATGGCATCGCCCACGTCTTTGAAGGCAGGGGTTGTCGGGGCGACCATGGGGAGGAGAAAGTGCACACACACCTAAAAATAGCAATCGGCAATCGGAAAGCTTTGTGAGATTAGAAGCAACCGCTGCGCTAACATCATCATCCGTTTTAAAAATTCGATCTCTTTCAAACAAGCACACGCCCCACGCGGAGAAGTAGTGGCTAGCGAGCACGTCGCATCACAACATCTACCTTCATGCTTCACGCGAATGGATTACCCGACGCTTTGGGTGGCGTGGCCGTCAGGGACGCGAGTGGAGGCCCCGCGTGCCCGTTTGCCACCACCGGCAACGCCCCACGCAAGCCCGGCACCAGGGTAGAAAACGGGTCGGACGCCAGGGGCGCAGCAGCAGCAGCACTTGTCGTCATCGGCTGCACGGGCGACGCCCCCGCCG
>Ga0315283_10000114_pt1 | contig 47074 bp, 41 predicted proteins | sample YL17G09_0_MG_FD_204541 | JGI IMG/M metagenome (GOLD analysis project Ga0315283, IMG submission 204541) | Sediment microbial communities from Yellowstone Lake, YNP, Wyoming, USA - YL17G09_0 | ecosystem: Environmental > Aquatic > Freshwater > Lake > Sediment | place: USA: Wyoming | collected...
GCCCGCAAGGCGGTGACCGAGAAGGTCAAGTTTCCGCCGGGGTATTACATCGCATGGAGCGGGCAGTTCGAGTACATGGAGCGCGCTGCGGAGAAACTCAAGGTCGTCGTTCCCCTGACGCTGCTCCTCATCTTCCTGCTGCTCTACCTCAACTTCCGGCGCCTCACCGAAACGCTGATCGTGATGCTGTCGGTGCCGTTCGCGCTGGTGGGCGGCATCTGGTACATGTGGTTCCTCGGCTACAACGTCTCGGTCGCCGTAGCGGTGGGCTTCATCGCGCTGGCCGGGGTTGCGGCGGAGACCGGCGTCGTCATGCTGATCTACCTCGACCACGCGTGGCAGGAGATTCAGGCGAGGCGCGAGGCGGAGGGAAAGCCCGCCACCATGGCCGACCTCTACACCGCGGTGATGGAAGGCGCGGTCGAGCGCGTCCGCCCGAAGATGATGACCGTCGTCGCCATCATGGCCGGCCTGCTGCCGATCATGTGGGGCACGGGCACGGGCTCCGAGGTAATGAGCCGGATCGCGGCCCCGATGGTCGGCGGGATGATCTCCTCCACGGTCCTGACACTGGCCGTCATTCCGGCGATCTATGCGCTGGTCAAGGAGTGGCCTTTGCGACGCGCCGCCAGGGCAGCGCGCGAGGCCGGCGCACCCGCCGTGCCGACCGAGGTTGCTCCGATTACAGGGATGTAATGTTCCCGTAATGCTTTCCGTGGACTCGAGGCCCCAATGGGTGACGCAGGTCACATACGCACCGCGTTCCTGCGCGAATACTACGACCATGAAGCGGCACGAGCGCCGCGGCGCGCATTGTCGGTTGCAATGAACTTGCGCGGGATCAAGAACTCAACCCAACTCGCGGAGCAAAGTAGGTCCCGTCTCCACCCTGCAATTCGAATGCGCGTGCAACCCGTGAACGCATTCTCCATTCTCTCCGGCGTACCGACATGTTGAAGACCCTGGCAGCCGCAGCACTGGCCCTCGTATCCGGTGCAAGCGTTGGCCAGATGATGGGTGGCTCGATTTCCACCGCGCAGTATTTTCCGCTGGTCGATGGGGCGCGATACGACTACATGTACACGAGCGGGCCCTGGGCAGCGTCCACGGCGGTGATGCATTCCGGGCAGACGTGGGCGGGAGGCTCGGGACTCACCGCGATGCACACGAGCTATACCTGCAATGCGGGGGTCACCTGCGCGCCCGATGCGACGGACTTCTTCCGCATGGATCCGGACGGCATGCACTACTTCGGCGGCACCGGCGCGAACGCCGCGGGGTCGCAGTTCTCGATGATGAGCTACACCAACCCGGAGTGGCTGCTCAAGAATCCGGTCGCGCCGGGGACGATGATGGGCGGACCCGGGGGTGGCTACCAGAACATGGAAATGTGGCAGGCCGGCATCATGGGCACGAGCAGCATGATGGGCGGACAGAGTTACATGAGCTCCTATCAAGCGTTGGCGCTGGAAACCGTGACCACGCCTGCCGGCACCTTTGCCAACGCGCTGCACGTGCGCGAGCAGCGCGGTTCGGGCTACGTCCGCGATGTGTGGTACGCGCCCGGCGTCGGCATGGTCCGGATGAACGACGGCGCGAACACCGCGGCGCTGACGGGTTACACGATTCCGGGGGCCGTTGCGCAACCGGGCGGTGGTGCGGCTCCGCTCGCATTCACTCCGGTCACCGGCTTGTGGTGGAACCCGGATGAATCGGGAACGGGCTACAACATTCAGGTGCAGCATGGCGTACTGGCCGCCACGATGTTCAGCTACACGCCGATGGGCGACCCGATCTGGTACCTCGCCTCCGGAGCCATGAGCAATGCAGCGGGCGGCGTCATGGCCACGGGAACGCTGGACAAATTCCGCGGCGGACAATGCGCGTCGTGCACGTACCAGATGTTCACGGAGATGGGAAACGATGGCGGCATCACGATCACCTTCACGTCGCCCACCGCGGCGACGGTCCAACTCCCCAATGGCCGCGTCACCCAGATCCAACCCGAGGGGTGGTAAATGAAACGCGGAGCGTCGGTTTCCATGATCAAGCGTCGACAGTTCCTGGGTACTGCTTTCGCCGGGATGGGCGGGTTGCTTGCCGGCTTCGGCGGCGGCAGCAGCGCGCAGGGCATGCTGGCGCGGCGCCCGCTGGGCGGCGTTGCGCTGCCGGAAGGGGATCCGCTGGATGACCTTTCCGTACTCCGCAACGAGAGTTCCGACCCGGACGAATTCCGGGGAACGCTGGTCGCCGCCCCGACACCCGCAACGCTGATCCCGGGGACGTCAACCGCGATGTGGCTCTACAACGGTGCCGTGCCTGGCCCGTTGCTCGAGTTCGTCGAGGGCCAGCACGTCACGATCCGGTTCGACAATCGGCTTCCCCTGGACACGACGGTGCATTGGCACGGGCTGCTCGTTCCGCCGGACCAGGACGGCAATCCGATGGACCCGGTTCGTCCCGGGGCGAGTCGGATCTACGAGTTCGATGTGCCGGCAGGCACCGCGGGTACCTATTGGTATCACCCGCATGCACACCAGAGCGTCGCGGAGCAGGTCGCGCGTGGCCTCGCGGGGCCATTGATCATCCGCGACGACGAAGACCCGCTCGCGCACATCCCGGAAGTGACGATGTTCGTCTCCGGGTTGCGACTCGACCCGAATGCGCAGATTTCAGCCAACAACGCGATGGACGGGATGCTCGGCCGCCAGGGTGAAGCGCTCCTTGTCAACGGCGGGCGGCGTCCGGTGCACACGGTCCGCCCCGGCACGACCCAGCGGTGGCGGATACTCAATGCGACGAGTGCCCGCTATCTGAGAATTGCACTGGACGGTCATACCCTTACCCTGGTCGGCACCGATGGCGGCCTGCTCGCCGCGCCGATTGCCGGGCTGCCCGAGATCCTCATTGCGCCGGCACAGCGAATCGAAGTGCTCGTGACGCTCACCGCGACACCGAATGCGCGGTACCGCCTGCGTGCCCTGCACTACGAGCCGGGATTCATGGGCACGACGAGCATGGTTCGCGGTGATGAATTGCTGACGCTCGCGACGACAGCCGAACCGTCCGCGGCGCCGGCGCTCATCCCGCCTGCGCTGCGCCCGCTACCCGGCCTCGACGTCCCCGGCGCGCGCCAGCGCATCAAGCTGAGCCAAGGCATGGGGATGGGAATGATGGGCGGCGGATTGCCCGGGTTCCTGATCAACGGGCGCTCGTTCGACATGAATCGCGTCGACCTCAAGACGGTGCAGGGTCGGGTCGAGCTCTGGGACATTGTCAACACAACGTCGATGGACCACCCGTTTCACATTCACGGGACGCAGTTCCAGCTTGTGAGCCGGGAGGCCGCAGGCGTCGTGACGCCCGCGCCGTACCTGGCGTGGCTCGACACCGTCAACGTGCCCGCGCGGCAGTCTGCAACGATCAAGGTACGCCAGACGATGCCGGGCAAACGGATGTTCCACTGCCACATTCTCGAGCACGAAGATGCCGGCATGATGGGGGTGCTCGACGTTCGACCCCGCTGATCGGATCGGTCGCGTCATGACGGCTTCCGTTGGGCGCACGGCTATGCTATCGTCATTAGCCGGAATGCTCCGGGGTTGTGCCTGCGCTTGACCGCTTCCGCCGATCCACGGTTACCATTGTCTCATCCGTCCTTCGCGGAGGGGGTGATGCGGTTTACCGTTGCCGCGCTGTGCGGACTCTGCGCGGCCCTCGCCGTCGGCACGCTGGCCGTGCCGATACCCGCGCATGCCGACCCGGCGCTGCCCGATCCCGGGTTCGTCTATCTCGACGAAGACCCGGCGCCGCCACCCGGCGAGCGCGTACCCAAGCACCTCTACCTCTTCGGCACGCCGTACGCGTGGCCGGGGACGTTCACCTGGCGCTACAACGACGCAGGTCGACCGTCGGGCATCGGCAAGGCGGCGGTGATTTCCGCCATCAATGGCGCCGCCGCCCAGTGGATGTCCGCGTGCAATGTGCGAATCGTCCAGAACGCGGGCTTCCCCAACACGAATACGCCGGCCCAGACCGTCAACGGCACCGCGTCCTCGCCCAACGAAAACGTGCTGGGCTGGGGCGACCTGACGCTGCCGCCCAATGGCGGGGCCAACCTCTCCGGCATCACGTTCACGTCGAGCAGGCAGGGCGCGCTGGTCGACGCGGACACCACGTTCAGCACGCGCTGGGTGACGAACACGTCGATGCTGCAGCGCGTCGCGGTCCACGAATTCGGCCACGCCCTCGGCCTCGCCCATTCGAACGTCGGAGCGCAGGTGATGTCGGGCCCGGGCGGGTCGAACAACCCGGGCGTCCCGCCGACGCAGTACGACGGCATCACGACGCTGCAGGCCGACGACATCCAGGGCTGCGTCTGCCTGTACGGAACGGGCCCCGCCAATGCCGGCAGAGGGTACTTGTGCGAGCTGCCGACGGTGCGCGATTTCGGCAGCGTGGCGCTCGGCACGAACTCGGCGGCGCAGACGGTGACGCTGCGCAACGCGGCGACCTCGGGCTTCGTGATCCTCGGTGCGATCACATTCTCGAGCCCCGATTTCCGCTATGCGGGCGGGTGTTACCCCAGCACCACGCTCGCGCCAGGCGCCAGCTGCTCGTTCGGCATCATCTTCACGCCGGTCGGCACTGCCGGGCCGCGCCAGGCCTTCGCGCAGATCGCCACCGGCAGCCTCGGACCGTACAAGTTCCCGGTGACCGGCACGGCTACCGGCGAACCCCCGCGCAATTACGAGGGCCTGTGGTGGAATTCCCCGGCGGGCTCCGAATCGGGCTGGGGGATCAATTTCGAGCACCAGGGCGACACGCTGTTCGCCACGTGGTTCACCTACGATCAGTACGGCTCGCCGGTATGGATGGCCGCGGCGGCGACGAAGCAGGCGCAGGACGTGTATGCCGGCGAAGTCTTTACGGCCACGGGCCCGCCGTTCACCGACGCCTCGTTCAAGTCGGCTGCCGTGCGCGAGACCGTGGTGGGCGCGGCGACATTCTCGTTCGGCGACCGCGACAACGGGACGTTCGCCTACACGGTGAACGGGATCGCGCAAACCAAGCCGATCACGCGGCAGGTGTTTGCCAGCCCTGTCCCGACCTGCACCTTCGGCGCGCTGTCCAACCTGGCGCTGGCGACCAATTTCCAGGGCCTGTGGTGGAACGCCCCCGCCAACTCCGAATCGGGGTGGGGCATGTACATCACGCATCAGGGGGACACCCTGTTCATCACGTGGTTCACCTACGGTCTCGACGGCAAGCCGTTGTGGCTGATCGCCGTGGCGCGCCCCGGCGCGACCCATGCCTATTCCGGACCGATCTCCACCGTCACGGGGCCGCCGTTCAATGCGGTGCCCTTCGATCCGGCGCAGGTGGTGGAGACCGTGGTCGGCGCGGCAAGCCTCAGCTTCGCCGACGGCAACAACGCGACCTTCGCCTACACGGTGAACGGCGTGGCGCAGACCAAGCAGATCACGCGGCAGGTCTTTGCCGCACCCGGCACCGTTTGCCACTGACGCCACCGACCCACCTGCGTCAGAACAGCTCCTCCTGCTCCGGCGGGTGCGGCCGCGGCTGGTCCGGCGCTGCCGCCATCTGATCGTCCGCGTAGAGCGGAGCCGCGCATTCGATGAGCGATGCGTTGTCGTGGTGGACGTTATTGACCTGTGTGGACACCGGGTAATACGCCATCGACTCGGCGGGAAACGGCGCGACGAGTTCCGGGACGTCGGCAATGCCCGGATCGAGCCAGCGCGCGTAGTGCCCGGGCGCGATGATCACCGGCATCCGGTCGTGAACGCCCTGCAACGCCGCATTGGCGCTCGTGGTCACGATCGTGCAGGTGTCGAGGACCTCGCCTGCGGGGCTCAGCCAGCGCTCGTGCAGGCCCGCCATGCCGAACAGTCCGCCGAGCTTCAGCCCGACGTGGACCGGCTGCTTGCGCGAGCGATCGCCGCCGGCGCCCGCCGCCGGCCACGGCATCCATTCGTAGAAGCCGTCCGCGGGCAGCAGGCAGCGATGGCGGCGATAGGCCGTCCGGAACGACGGCTTTTCCGCGATCGTCTCGCCGCGCGCGTTGATCATCTTGGCACCGATCGACGGATCCTTGGCCCAGCGCGGCACGAGGCCCCAGCGCATGCGCACGCACTCGCGGTGGCCCTCGGCGTTGACGCGCACGACCGGCACCTCGGTCATCGGGGCGATGTTGTAGCGCGGATGCACGTCGGGCGGGTGCGCGAGACCGAAGGCGAGGGCGATCGCCGCCGGATGGCTGTGCAGTTCGTACCGGCCGCACACGATGGCGGAACCGAGCGATTATTCGGCGGCGCTGCGCACCGGCGGCGCCGCCAGCGCGAACGGGGGCTCCTGGCGCGACGCTTCGAGCAGCCGGCGCGCGGTCTTCGCCACCTGCAGCGTGTCCCAGTACGCGTACGCGCCGACGGCCGCAGCACCGGCGAGGGGCACCCAGCGGGTTGCCGCCGTTCCCGCGAGTCGTTGCGTCACGCTGGCGCCGAGTGTCGACAGCGCACTCTTCAGCGCGCCCGACGTGAGCTGCTCCACCACCACGCGCTGGCCGGTGCGGACGGCGACGTCGCGCAGGACCTGGCTCGCCATGTGCCGGAACAGGCAGTACAGCATGTGCGTGCGGGTGAGTTCCGCGCTTCTGCCGTGCAGCGCGAAAATGTCGGCGACCATCTGCCGCTGGATTTTCCAGATGAGGAAGAGGTCGGGCAGGACCGTCAGCAGACCGAAGGGGCCGGGCGGGAGCGCCAGCGAACCCGAGACCAGCGCCGCTTTCTGCGCCGCGTCGCGCGCGATCTTTTCAGCCGCGCCGGCGGCGTCGCGCACCGCGTGGGTGCGGGGCGCGGGGATGTCGGCGATGACGCGCTCGATGACTCCGGTCACCGCGCGCGGGGGCGCGCCGGCCGGGACGGGAAGGGAAGGAAGCGGCGAGTTCATGGGCTTGTCGTGGCGAATGGTGGGACTCTTCGAGGCGGCGTCGTGCCGCGCGACGGGACGACGGGGGCGCGTCCAGCGCCAACTTTAGCCTCGATGGCGATCGGTGTCGACCCGACTCGGCCCCCGACCCGGCCGCGCCGGGGCGCAGCACGGCTACGGTTACAATGGGCAGGGCGTTCCGCTCCGTGGTCCAATGTCCTTCCCGCCTGCCCGCCTCGCCGCGACGCCACGTCATGTCGACTCTCGCCTCCCGCAACCGCATCGGCCCGGCCGCTCGCCGGTAGGACGCGGGCCATGCGCGTTTTCGGGTTCGCCGGCTGGTCCGGCAGCGGCAAGACCACGCTGATCGAACAGGTGGTGCCGAGGCTCGTCGCGCGCGGCATCCGCGTGTCCCTGATCAAGCACGCGCATCACCGGTTCGACGTCGACCGGCCGGGCAAGGACTCCTACCGCCACCGCCATGCCGGGTGCAGCGAGGTGCTCATCACCTCCCGCGAGCGGTGGGCGCTGATGCACGAGCTGCGGGGCGGACGCGAACTGACGCTCGCCGAATCGCTCGCGCGGCTGTCCCCCTGCGACCTGGTGCTCATCGAAGGCTACAAGGCCGCCCCGATTCCCAAGCTCGAAATCTGGCGCCCGGCGGCCGGCAAGCCCTTGCTGTATCCCCGGGATCCGCACATCGTCGCCATCGCCACCGACAGCCTCGAGCCGCTGCCGCCGACCGAGCGCAGCCGGGCGCTGATCCGGCTCAAACTGGAGGATACCGAGGCAATTGCGACACTCGTGCTCGCCGAGGCCCGCTCGGGGGCGCCCGAAGATTGACTTCGCCCGGGGTGGCGAGTACGTTGGAACTGATCGACGTCACGGCTGCCGAAGCACCTGCAGCCTGCGACCCCGAGGGGATGGGACGCAAAGGCGGGTTTGGCGATGCGCCGAATCGCTTGCCGGAGTGCGCGATGAAAGAAAAAATATATAATAAACAGTGGCTTGCAGCGGTTATCTCGACAGTTTCTGCGCTCGTACTCGCGCCGGCTGCGCATGGGCAGGAGCGCCCCGGCGTTGCGGCCGCGACCGGGTTCTACGGCGGCGTTTCGCTGCGTGACCGGGGTGCCGAAAGCATCGGCCTCAACGTCGGAGCGGCCACGTCCATCTGGACCCGCTTCGCGGCCCCTGCCGTCGATGACAGCCCATCCCGCGCCTTGGTCTTCGGTGGCTACCGCTGGCGCAATGACGTCGCCGTCGAAGCGCTGTTCGTCTCGGCCGACAAATACGCGCTGCGCCCTGCCGACGGTCCGCTGCCTCGTGGCGGTGTGGGCCTGGGCGTCGGCAGCACCGCGCTTGGCCTCGCCGATGTGCAATCGCGCAACTGGAACCTCGACGTCTACACCAGCTGGTCGTTCTACAAGCGCCTGGCGCTGTACGGGCGGCTGGGTTACGGTTTGGCGGAAACGGCTCCGGGCCTGATCGGGCCGGTCGTCGTCAACGGCGTCGACCCGCGCCGCGGTCGCGACGGCGTGAACTATGGCGTTGGCCTGCGTTACGACATGAATTCGGATCTGGGCCTGCGGCTCGAGTACGCGCGCTTCGGCCGCTTCGGCCTCGAACTCGGCAGCACGCTGCCCGAGTCCGACCACGTGACGTTCGGAGTGCAGTACCGCTTCTGACCGTCCCATCCTCGCCGCGAAGCGGTACACTTGATGCGCCGGCGGGAGCTTCCGCCGGCGCTGTCATTTTGCGAACCCCGGAATCCATGCACGACACCGCAACAGCATCGATCACCGTGGTCTATCTCGCCCGCTTGCGCGAGGCCTTCGGCGTTGCCAGCGAGCGCGTGCCGGCGACAGGGTCCGCGAGCACCGTGGGCGCGTTGCGCGCCACGCTGGTCGCGCGCGGCGGGGTCTGGGCGACCGAGCTGGCGCCGGGGCGTGCCGTGCGCATTGCCGTGAACCACTCGGTTGCCGGGCCCGATACCGCGATCCGCGACGGCGACGAGGTCGCGCTGTTCCCGCCGGTGACCGGCGGCTGACGTCACGCGCCCCGGCGATGCCCGTCCGCGTTCAGACCGAGGACTTCGATGTGTCGCGGGAGCTGGCCGCCCTGCGCCACGGCGACGCGCGCGTGGGCGCCGTCGCGGCGTTCATCGGCACGGTGCGCGATCTGAACGACGCGTCGGCGGTGACGACGATGACGCTCGAGCACTATCCCGGCATGACCGAGACGTCGCTGGCCGCGATTGTCGACGAGGCCCGGACGCGCTGGAGCATCTTCGACGCGATCGTCATCCACCGCATCGGCGAGCTGAAGCCGCTGGACCAGATCGTCCTGGTCGGCGTGACCAGCGCGCACCGCGGGGATGCCTTCGCGGCCTGCGAGTTCATCATGGATTTTCTCAAGACCCGCGCGCCATTCTGGAAGAAGGAGGCCACGCCTTCCGGCTCGCGCTGGGTCGAGGCGCGGGGCACCGACGACGACGCCGCGGCCCGTTGGGATCGGGAATCCGGAGCTCGCGGGTGAATGGGCCTGGTGCGGACGCACCCTCACAGGCACCGCACGTGGGCAACGCCGCACTGATTGCGATCGATTGGGGCACCACGTCGGCGCGGGCGTACCTGCATGAGGCCTCCGGGCGCGTCATCGGTGAGAAAAGAGCGGCGCTCGGCATCCAACAAGTCCGCGACAGCGGATTCGCTTGCGCGCTCGCAACCTTGCTCGGCGATTGGGCGGGGGCAACCGTCCCGCGCATTGCCTGCGGCATGATCGGCAGCCGGCAGGGGTGGATCGAAGCGCCGTATCGCGAATGTCCGGCCGCTCTCGATGCGCTCGCCGCGGCCCTCGCGCATGCCCCCGACGGCGCGCTGGCCATCGTCCCCGGCGTTACCTGCGTCGATGCAGCGGGTGTGCCCGACGTGATGCGCGGGGAGGAGACTCAGATCTTTGGCGCGATCACCGGCGGGCATGGCCACGCCTCGGCGCGTGAGCTCGTCGTGTTGCCGGGTACGCACTGCAAGTGGGCGCTCGTCGCCGCGGGCAGCATCGAGACCTTCGCGACGTTTCTCACCGGCGAGCTCTATGCGGTGCTCAAGGAACACAGCATCCTCGGCCGGATGATGGCGCCCGGGAACGCGGCGGCCGTCGCCGATCCGGCCGCGTACGAGCGCGGCGTTCGCCGCGGGCTCGCCGCGGCCGGGCCCGGGGCATCGCTGCTGCACGACCTGTTCGGCACGCGCACGCTGGCGCTGTTCGGCGCGCTGTCGCCTGCGGCAGCGTGCGACTATCTGTCGGGCCTCGTCATCGGCAGCGAGATCCGCGAGGGACGTGCCTGGGCCGCCCAGCATGGCGCGGACGCCGGCCGGGCCATGCTCGTCGGCGCGCCGGCACTGACCGGGCGCTACGCGACGGCCTTCGGCGTTGCCGGCATGGCCGCGGCGATCGGTCCCGCCGATGCCGCGCCGCGCGGGCTCTGGCGCATCGCTCGGCGCGCGACCCTCATCGGCTGATGATCGGAGCGACATGACGAATCCACTGTCTGCCTACCTGGCCCCGTTGCCGCTGATTGCGGTATTGCGCGGGATCACGCCGGAGGAGATTCCGGCGATCGCCGCCGTGCTCGTCAGCGGAGGCTTTCGGGTGCTCGAAGTGCCGCTCAATTCGCCGCGGCCCTTTGAGTCCATCCGCGCGCTGGCGGCGGCCGTTGGCGACCGCTGCCTCGTCGGCGCCGGCACGGTGCTCGCGGCCGGCGACGTCGCGCGGGTGAACGCGGCCGGCGGTCGCCTGATCGTGATGCCGCATGCCGACGTCGCGATCATCCGCGCGGCCAAGGAGCAGCGGCTGGTTTGCGTTCCCGGGGTGGCGACGCCGACCGAAGCATTCGCCGCCCTCGCGGCCGGTGCCGACGGGCTCAAGATGTTCCCCGCCGACCAGCTGCCCCCGGCCGCCCTCAAGGCATGGCGCGCCGTGTTGCCCGCCGACGCGTTGGTGTTTCCGGTGGGCGGCATCAAGCCGGAGACCATGGCGCTGTACTGGGCCGCTGGGGCCAGCGGGTTCGGCACCGGGTCCAATCTCTATCGTCCGGGCGCGAGCGCGGATCAGGTGCGCGCGGTGGCCGCGGCCTACGCTGCGGCGTTTCGCGCGCTGCCGGGCGGGGAGGGCGCCGCATGATCGCCGCCACCTTTCGCGCCGATCTCTTTGCCGGCAAGGTGGGGCCGGTCGCTGGCCGGACCAGCGGCATGGGTGCCGCGATCGCCGATGCGCTCGCGCTGTGCGGCGCGGTGGTGGCGGTGGACGGCGGATACCTGGTGACCTGAGATGATCACCGGATTGCTGGCGGTGGGGATCGGCGCCATGCTCGGCGCGTGGATGCGCTGGGGGCTTTCCGCCTGGCTCAATGCGCGCGCACCGGATTTTCCGGTGGGCACGCTCGCGTCCAACCTGATCGGCGGCTACCTGGTCGGGCTCGCCGTCGCGTACTTCGCGGCCCATCACGATCTCGCCCCGGAGTTCCGGCTGTTCGTCATCACCGGCTTCCTCGGCGGGCTCACCACGTTCTCGACGTTTTCCTCCGAGGTCACGCAGCTCTTGCTGCGCGGTGACTATGCGGCGGGCGGGGGCCTGGCGCTCGCGCACGTCGCCGGCTCGCTGCTGCTGACCATCGCCGGCCTCGCCACTTTTCGAGCCCTGGTGACCTGACGGTCGCCGCCCCCCTGTCAACCCTGACGAATCAAGGAGCAACGCATGCCGAAAGCGATACGCATTCATTCCACCGGTGGTCCCGAAGTCCTTGCCTGGGACGACGTGACCGTCGGCGACCCGGGGCCCGGTGAAGCGCGGCTCCGCCAGACGGCCGTCGGCGTCAACTACATCGATACCTACCATCGCAGCGGCCTGTACAAGCTGGCACTGCCGTCCGGGATCGGTTCGGAGGCGGCCGGCGTCGTCGAAGCGGTGGGCGGCGGCGTCGATTGGGTCAAGCCCGGCGACCGCGTCGCCTACTGCGGCGGCGCCCCGGGCTCCTATGCCGAGGCGCGCGTCATGGCGGCCGATCGCCTGGTGAAAATTCCCGAAGGCGTCTCCGACCGCAGCGCGGCGACGCTGATGCTGAAAGGCCTGACCGTTCAGTACCTGCTGCGGCAGACGTACAAGGTCAAGGCCGGCGACACGATCCTGTTCCATGCGGCGGCCGGCGGCGTCGGGCTCATCGCGTGCCAATGGGCGCGCGCGCTCGGCGTGACCGTGATCGGCACGGTCGGCTCGGCCGCCAAGGCGGCGCTCGCGAAAGAGAACGGCTGCGCCCACACGATCGACTACACGCGCGAGGACTTTGTCGCGCGGGTGAAGGAGATCACCGGCGGCAAGGGCGTGCCGGTCGTCTACGACGGGGTCGGCAAGGACACCTATCCGGCGTCGCTCGACTGCCTGTCGCCGCGCGGGCTGTGGGTGAGCTTCGGCAACGCGTCCGGAGCCATCCAGAATTTCGACCTGCTGCTGCTGGCGCAGAAGGGATCGCTCTACGCGACGCGGCCGACGCTGGTCACCCATACTGCGACGCGCGCCGCGCTGACCGCGATGGCCGACGAGATGTTCGACCTCGTGCGCAGCGGCAAGATCTTCAGCGAGCCGCGGCAGACCTTCCCGCTGCGGGAAGCCGCGGCCGCGCATCGCGCGCTGGAGTCGCGCGGGACGGTTGGGGCGACGGTGCTGCTGCCATAGGAACCCGGCGCACGCGTAGCCCGGTCGCAGCCCGGCGTTGAGCGTAGCGAATCCCCGGGGCAGGCTGCCGGATTGCCCGATCCACCCGGGTTTCGCATTCGCTCAACGCCCGGCTGCATCCGGGTTACGGGCGCAGGGAGCGGGCCGCCGCGTTCACCAGCGCGCGCGCGGCGTCGGGGAGTTCGCTGGCGACCACACCCAGCGGTCCGGTGCCCGCGCCGACCAGCGCGTCCGCCGCAGCGCCGTGCACGCAGACGGCGTAACGCAGCGCGGTCCGCGCATCGAGGCCCTGGGCGAGCAGCGCGCCGACGAGACCGGCGAGCACGTCGCCGGATCCCGCAGTCGCCAGCGCGCAATTGCCGCTGGCGTTGATGTCCCAGCTGCCATCCGCGTGCGCGAGCACGCTGCCGGCGCCTTTCAGCACGACATGCGCGTTCAATTCGCGCGCGAGCGCCAGCGCCGCGGCGAGGCGGTCACGCTGGATCGATGCGGTGTCGGTGGCCAGCAGCCGGGCTGCTTCCGCCGGATGCGGCGTCAGCACCGTGGGTGCGGCGCGCTTGGCGAGCGCCGCGCGCAGCGGAGGATGGGATGCCGCCAGGTTGAGCGCATCCGCATCCATGACCACCGCGATCGCCGACCCCAGCGCGCGCGCAAGGAGATCGGCCGCGCCCGCGTCGGCGCCGAAGCCGGGCCCGATGACCAGCGCATCGGGGCAGGCGCCCAAGGCGGCCTCGGCCGAGCGCAGCATCAGCTCGGGCGCGCCCCAGTCCACGGCCGGGTGTTCGCGCGCGGCGAAACCGACCACGACCTTGCCCGCCCCCAGCTTCAGCGCGGCGCGCCCGGCCAGGAGCGGCGCGCCGACCATCCCTTCCGCGCCGCCGATGATCGACAGCGTGCCGAAGCTGCCCTTGTGCACGTTGCGTTCGCGGCGCGCGAGCGTCGGCGGCAGCGCTTGCGCGAGTGTGGCCCAGTCCAGCCGATGGCCGAGCGCCGGCGTGATCGCTTCGGGGTCGATATCCAGGCGATGCACCGAGACGTCGCCGCAAGCATCGACGCCGTCGCCGGTCAGCAGGCCGGGTTTCAGCGCGATGAATGTTGCGGTCGCCGTTGCCCGGATCGTGGGGCCGAGGGCGGCGCCGGTGTCGGCGGACAGCCCGCTCGGCACGTCGAGCGCGAGGATTGGCGCCGGCAGCCCGTTGGCGTGCTCGACCAGTCTCGCGTAGTCGGCCGCCAAAGGTCGGGTGAGGCCGATCCCGAACAGGCCGTCGATCACCAGTGGGCCGAACCAGCCGGAAGGGATGTCGGGGACCGTCGTGCCGCCGGCTTCGCGAAAGATGCGCCAGGCGGCGGCCGCGTCCGCCGGCAGCGCCGCGGGATCGGCACGAAAGACCACGGCCACGTCGTGAAACCAGGCGCGCAGCCACCGCGCGACGACGAAGGCGTCGCCGCCATTGTTGCCGGGGCCCGCCAGCACCAGCACGGTTCCCCCGCGGTCGCCGGTCATTGCCTGCGCCACCCGCGCGGCCGCATGACCGGCGCGCTCCATCAGCGGCGCGCCACGTGCTGCCGCCTCCACGACGCGCAGCTCCGCCGTGCGATAGACGGGCAGGAGCGAAGATCCGGCGCTCATGGCGCCATTATAGGCGTCGATGCCGGTGGTGCCCCGTGCGCCGGAGCAGGCGGCTTCGCTTGCACGCAAATGGACAAACCCGCACGCACGCCGCTACACTAGCCGCCGAGTGCTGCCATGCGCGAGAGGCTTGGCGGCCGAATTCCCATCCATTGCGCCCCGCCGCGGCCGTTGAGGCCGCCCCACTGGAGGTCTCCGATGAAGTTCTTACCCAAAGTCTGCCTGGCGGCGCTGGCCGCTGCGTTCGCGCTGTCCGCGCAAGCCCAGGAATTGACCGGCACCCTGAAGAAGATCAAGGACTCGGGCACGGTCACGATCGGCAACCGCGAGTCGTCGATTCCGTTCTCCTATCTCGATGACAAGCAGCAGCCGGTCGGCTATTCGATGGACCTGTGCAACAAGGTCGTCGACGCGATCAAGGCCGAGCTCAATCTGCCGGGCCTCAAGGTCGCCTACAACCCGGTGACCTCGCAGAACCGGATCACGCTGATGCAGAACGGCACCATCGACATGGAGTGCGGCTCGACGACCAACAGCGTCGACCGGCAGAAGCAGGTGTCGTTCGGCAACACGACGTTCGTCACCGGCATCAGGATGCTGGTGAAGGCGGACTCCGGCATCAAGGACATCGGCCAGCTCAACGGCAAGGCGGTGGTCACGACCACCGGCACCACCAGCGACGCGTTGATCAAGGCAAGCGAAAAAGGCAAGAACATCGACGTCAAGAACATCTACGGCAAGGACCACGCCGACTCGTTCCTGATGGTCGAGTCGGGCCGGGCCGCCGCGTTCGTGATGGATGACGTGCTGCTCGCCGGGCTGATTGCCAACGCCAAGAATCCCAAGGACTTCGCGATCGTGGGCGAGGCGCTGCGCGTCGAACCCTATGGGATCATGATCCGCAAGGAGGATCCGCAGTTCAAGGCGCTGGTCGACAAGACGCTCGCGGGCCTCATGAAGTCGGGCGAGATCGGCAAGATCTACGACAAGTGGTTCCTGAATCCGGTCCCGCCGAAGGGCATCAACATGAACCTGCCGATGAGCAAGGAACTGAAGGACGCCATCGCCTCCCCGAACGACAAGGGCGTGTCCTGACGCCAGGCCGCACGATGACCCGGGGAGCCGTCGCGGCTCCCCGAATTTCTTGATGGCGCCTGCGCGCGCCGACTCGAATTCGCGCACCGACGACCGTCGGCAACGCAGGGAGGCTTCCCGGTGACCTATCACTGGAACTGGACGTTCTTTTTCGACGTCGCCGATGATGGTGAGCGCTACTTCCAGTGGATTCTGTCCGGCCTGGGGTGGACCGTCACCGTCGCGCTGTGCGCGCTCGTCATCGCGCTGCTGCTGGGGTCGGTCATCGGCGTCATTCGCACGACGCCGAGCAAGCCGCTGGTCGCCATCGGCGACGCCTACGTCGAAATCTTCCGCAACATCCCGCTGATCGTTCAGCTGTTTCTGTGGTACCAGGTCTTTCCCGAGCTGTTGCCCAAGGGGGCGGGTGACTGGGTCAAGCAGGATCTGCCGGATGTCATCCCGGCGGTCTTCGGGCTCGGCTGGTACACAGCGGCGCGGATCGCCGAGCAGGTGAAATCCGGCATCCTCTCGCTGCCGCGCGGGCAGACCAATGCCGGCCTCGCGATGGGGCTCACGCTGGCGCAGGTCTACCGCTACGTGCTGTTGCCGATGGCCTACCGGATCATCCTGCCGACGCTCACCTCGGAGTCGATGAACATCTTCAAGAACTCGTCGGTGACCTACGCGGTCGGCGTGCTCGAGCTCTATTTCCAGTACAAGCAGATCATCGAAAAGACGAACCAGGTGCTCGAGATCACGATCGTCGTCACCGCGATCTACTTCATCCTCGCGTTTTCGGTGAACCGGATCATGGCGTTGATCGAGAACCGCGTGCGGGTGCCCGGGTACATCACGAGCGGGGGGAAATGATGGGTGGATTTGATTTCACCGTCATCACCGCCAACTGGGAGTATCTCGCCAAGGGGCTGCGCTACACCGTTCAGGTGACGCTGTTCGCGATGGCGGGCGGGATCATGCTGGGGACGTTCCTCGCGCTGATGCGGCTGTCGTCGATCAAGCCGCTGTCGCTGTTCGCCGCCGGCTACGTGAACCTGTTCCGCAGCATCCCGCTGGTGCAGGTGATCCTCGCCTTCTACCTGATCATTCCGATCGCGATGTCGCTCGTCACCGGCGAAATGAAACCGATCGGCGCCGAGAACTCCGCCTATTTCACGTTCACGATATTCGAGGCGGCGTACTACAGCGAGATCATGCGCGCGGGCATCCAGTCGATCGCAAAGGGCCAGGTCGGCGCCGGCTATGCGCTCGGGTTGACCTACGGCCAGGTGATGCGCTACGTCGTGCTGCCGCAGGCGTTTCGCAACATGCTGCCGATCCTGCTCACGCAGACGATCATCCTGTTCCAGGACATTTCGCTGGTCTACGCGATCGGCGCCACCGACTTCTTCGGCGCTGCCGACAAGATCAACCAGCGCGACCTGCGGCCGATCGAGATGTACACCACCGTCGCCGCCGTCTATTTCGTCATCTGCTTCTCGCTGTCGCGCGTCGTGCGGCAGCTGCAGAAGAAGATCGCGATCATCCGCTGACCTCATCCGAATACGGGCCCGCCATGGCAATGATTTCCATCGACAACGTCTCCAAGTGGTACGGTGAATTCCAGGTGCTGACCGACTGCACGACCAAGGTCGACAAGGGCGACGTGGTCGTCGTCTGCGGACCGTCCGGTTCAGGAAAGTCGACGCTCATCAAGTGCGTCAACGCGCTGGAGCCGTTCCAGAAAGGCGACGTCGTCGTCGACGGCATCTCGCTCTCCGACCCCAAGACGAACCTGCCGAAGCTGCGGGCGCGGGTGGGGATGGTCTTTCAGAACTTCGAACTCTTTCCGCACCTGTCCATCACCCAGAACCTGTCGTTCGCGCAGGTCAAGGTGCTGGGGCGCAGCAAGGACGAGGCAATCGCCAAGGGCCTGAAGTACCTCGACCGTGTGGGCCTCATCGCGCAAAAGGACAAGTTTCCCGGACAGCTGTCGGGCGGCCAGCAGCAGCGCGTGGCGATCGCCCGCGCGCTGTCGATGGATCCCATCTGCATGCTCTTCGACGAGCCGACCTCCGCGCTCGACCCCGAGATGGTCAACGAAGTGCTCGACGTGATGGTCGGGCTCGCCAAGGAAGGCATGACGATGATGTGCGTCACGCACGAAATGGGCTTCGCCCGCAGCGTGGCCAAGCGCGTGATCTTCATGGACCATGGGCATATCGTCGAAGATGCCACGAAGGACGATTTCTTCGGCAAGCCGCGCTCCGAGCGCGCGCAGCAGTTCCTCGCCAAGATCCTGCAGCACTGACGGAAACGCTGTCCGTCCGCCGCGGCGGGCGCGCGACTCGAGCCGGACCGCCAAGAGGCCGGGCAGGCGAAGGGTGGTGCAATCCGCGTACTTGCCGTGATCGTCGATGCGCAAGGCTCTGATCTTGCCGCGGCGCGACGAAGGGGATCGGCCCCCGACGGCATCCCCGAATGGGTTCGAAACGCGGTGGCGGCCCCTGCTTGCAGGCTTGCGTCGTTACGCGGCCTTGGGCTGCAGCACGCGCCGCCGCCGTGCACCGGGCCGGCGCGTCGCGCTGGCGTCTTTCGCTGCGCCATTGCCGGCCGCCGTGGATGCGTTCGCAGGCCGGTCCTGCTTCGTCGTCGCGGCAGCCGCGGGCTTGCGGCGCGCGATCGCCTTGGCGCCCGCGCGTGTTGCCACGCGCTTCGTCGCCGCGGCGGCCTCCGCTACGTGCTCCGCGGCGGCGGAGAGCACCACGCCCTTGAGCTCGTCGAGCGCACCGCGGAGGTGATCGGCGATTTCGCGCACGTCCGGCACTGCCCGGCGACAGGCCGTGAGGCCGAAATCCAGCGACCCGTTGTAGCTTTCCACCGTCATGTTGAGCGCGATGCCGTGCGCCGGGATCGACACCGGATAATAGGACACCATTTTTGCTCCGGCGAGGTAGAGCGGGAACTGCGGGCCGGGAACGTTGGAAATCGCCACGTTGGCGATCGGCGGCAGCACGTTGGCCAAGCGCGAGCGACCGTAGAGCGAGGCAAGGCCCGTGATCAGCCACGGGGCGCCGAAGGACGGGAAGTCGAGTGGAATGGCGGCCTTGAGGTTGCCCGTGAATTCCTTCGACGAAGCCGCCGACGCGTGGATGGCCCGCAGCCGCTCGACGGGATCGGTAACGTTGCTGGCGAGGCTCGCCAGCATCATGGTCACCTGGTTGTTCATGTCGGTGTTGCCGGCCTCGCGCAGCGACACCGGCACGCCGGCGATCAGGGATTTCTCCGGCACGCCGCCGCGGTCCTCGAGGTAGCGGCGCAGCGCGCCGCTGCACAGCGCCAGCACCACGTCGTTCAGTGTCACGTTCATCCGCCGGGCGATGAGCTTGGCATCGGCCAGCGGCAGCGACTGCCCGGCGAAGACGCGCTGATTGGTGATCGCGACATTGAGCACCGTCCTGGGCCCGAGCGCGAGGCCGGTGGGCAGACGCTGCCGGCGTTTGCCGTCCTCGCCTTTGGGCGGCAGCGCGATGTTCGCCGCAGCTTTGGCCACGGCCGGCACCAGCTTGACCAGCTTCACGAACTGCACGGCGATGTTGCTCAAGGCCGCCCCGGCCAGCTCGGCGACACCCAGCTGATAGTGGCGGGAGGCGGTTCTCGCCGGCGGCGGTTTCACCGTGCGCGGCACCGGGGACGTGTCCATGATCGCATTGGCGAGCGCTATGCCCGCGGCGCCGTCCATCCCGGCGTGATGCGCCTTGGTGTAGAACGCGACCTGGCCGGTGCTCAAGCCTTCGATGACGTAGAACTCCCACAGCGGACGGCTGCGGTCGAGGAGACTGGAATGGAGCCGGCCGATATAGGCCTCGAGCTGGGCCATGGTCCCCGGCTTGGAGAGCACGATGCGGCGGATGTGATAGTCGAGGTCGATGTCGTCGTCGTCGACCCAGACCGGATTGGCGAGCTCGAACGGCATCAGCGCGAGCTTGCGCTGGAACACCGCCGCGAGATGCATCCGGCTCGCGACGTGCCGCTTGACGTCCTCGTAGAAGTCCCCCCGGTACCCGGGCGGCAGGTCGTACACGTTGAGACTGCCCACGTGCATGGGCATTTCCGGCGTTTCCAGGTACAGGAACGCGGCGTCGATGCCGCTCAGGTGTCGCATGGTCGTTTCCTTCGCAGATCGGGTTCGTGTTCACCGGCTGGATTCGGAGCCCGGGTTGAGCGGAGCAAGACGCGGGGCGGGCCTTCCGCCACCGCGTGAACGGTGGTTTGGGCTGCGCGCATCGAAGGCCGAACGGTCGCGTCAGTCCCGCCATGCCGCCCAACCATGCGCCGGGACGATTGTACCGCGCGCGCCGAGTTGCCGGATGATGGCCCGGGCAGACGCGGCCGTTCGCCGGAGCGCCGGGCCCCGCGTATAATCGCAGTTTACGTCGTTCGCGCCGGACATGCCGCATTTCCTCACGCTGCGCGGACGCAACGCGCTCTCCGCGTTTCGCGTCGCCAAACTGCTGACGGCACTCGCCGCCCTGCGCCCCGCCCCCGCGATCACCGGCCTCTCGGCCGCGTTCTGGCACTTCGTTGACTGCGAGCGCGAGCTGTCACCGGCCGAAAGGACGGCGCTCGACCGCATCCTCACGTATGGACCGCACGACGATGCCGCGGCGGACGCCGGGTCGTTCGTGCTCGTCGTTCCTCGTCCCGGCACCATCTCGCCGTGGTCGTCGAAGGCCACCGACATCGCGCGCAATTGCGGGCTCGCGGCGGTCACCCGGATCGAGCGCGGTATGGGCTACCGGATCGCGACGCGCGGCGGCATGCCGCTCGCGGACGCGGATCGCGCCGCCCTGCTGCCGTTGCTGCACGACCGGATGACCGAGTCGGCGCTGGCGGATCTCGCCGCGGCGAACGCGCTGTTCGCGCATTTCCCGCCGCGTCCGCTCGCCACCATCGGGCTCGCCGCCGGGGGGCGGGCGGCCATCCAGGCGGCCAATGCCGAGCTGGGCCTGGCACTCGCGCCGGACGAGATCGACTACCTCGCCGCGAACTACCAAAGCCTCGGACGCGACCCGACCGATGTCGAGTTGATGATGTTCGCGCAGGCGAACTCCGAGCACTGCCGCCACAAGATCTTCAATGCGAGCTGGGTGCTCGATGGGGTGGTACAGGAGCGCAGCCTGTTCGCGATGATCCGCCACACGCATGCGTCGCATCCGCAGGGGACGGTCGTCGCCTACTCCGACAATGCGGCCGTGATCGAGGGCGCGACGGCCGCACGGTTCTATGCCGATGCAGCCGGCCGTTATGGCGCGCACGTAGAACCCACACACATCCTGATGAAGGTCGAGACGCACAATCACCCGACCGCCATCGCGCCGTTCCCCGGAGCGGCCACCGGGTCCGGCGGCGAGATCCGCGACGAAGGCGCGACGGGCATCGGCGCCAAACCGAAGGCCGGGCTGACCGGCTTCACCGTGTCCCACCTGCGCATTCCGACGCTGCCGCAGCCGTGGGAAGCGCCGTACGGAAAGCCCGACCGCATCGCATCGGCACTCGACATCATGCTCGCGGGGCCGATCGGAGGCGCGTCGTTCAACAACGAGTTCGGCCGCCCGAATCTCTGCGGCTATTTCCGCACGTTCGAGCAGACGGTTGCGGGCGAGGTCCGCGGCTACCACAAGCCGATCATGATCGCCGGCGGCGTGGGGAACATCCGCGCGATCCACACCCACAAGCTGCCGCTGCCCGACGGCGCGCTCGTGATCCAGCTGGGCGGCCCCGGCATGCTCATCGGCATGGGCGGCGGCGCCGCCTCGTCGATGGCCACCGGCGCCAACACGGCCGATCTCGATTTCGATTCCGTCCAGCGCGGCAACGCGGAAATGCAGCGCCGCGCGCAGGAGGTGATCGACCGTTGCTGGCAGCTGGGCGACGCGAATCCGATCCTGTCGCTGCACGACGTCGGGGCCGGGGGACTGTCCAACGCCTTGCCTGAACTCGTGCATGGCGGCGGCGCGGGCGGCACCTTCGAATTGCGCGCCATTCCCTCGGAAGAACCCGGCATGGCGCCGCGCGAGATCTGGTGCAACGAAGCGCAGGAGCGCTACGTGCTGGCGATCCGCGCAGGGGACCTCGATCGCTTTCGCTTGCTCTGCGAGCGCGAGCGCTGCCCGTTCGCGGTCGTCGGTCGGGCGACGGTCACCGGGCAGCTCGTTGTCACCGACCGGCATTTCGGCGACCAACCGGTGGATATGGCGCTCGACGTGCTGCTCGGCAAGCCGCCGAAGATGACACGCGAGGCGACACATCGTCCGCAGCACCTGCCCGCGCTCGATCTCGCCGGCATCGCTGTCCGCGATGCCGCGTACCGCGTGCTGCAGCTGCCCGCGGTCGCCGACAAGACCTTTCTGGTGACGATCGGCGATCGCACGGTTGGGGGCCTGTGCGCGCGCGATCCGATGGTCGGACCGTGGCAGGTTCCGGTGGCGGACGTCGCGGTCACACTGATGGATTTCACCGGCCATGCCGGCGAAGCGATGGCGATGGGCGAGCGAACGCCGCTGGCGCTGATCGACGCGCCGGCGTCGGGCCGGATGGCGGTCGGCGAGGCGATCACCAACATCGCCGCCGCCGGCATCGGCAAGCTCTCCGACGTCAAGCTCTCGGCCAACTGGATGGCCGCGGCCGGTCATCCGGGCGAGGATGCGCTGCTCTACGACACGGTCCGGGCAGTGGCGATGGAGCTGTGTCCGGCGCTGGGGGTGAGCATCCCGGTCGGCAAGGATTCGATGTCGATGCGCACGACGTGGCGCGACGCGCAGGACGGCAACGACGAAAGGGCGGTGACCTCACCGCTGTCGCTGATCGTTTCCGCGTTCGCACCGGTCGCGGATGCGCGGCGCGTGCTGACGCCGCAACTCGTCACCGGGCGCGGCGCGACCGTACTCTGCTGGATCGATCTGGGCGCCGGTCGAAGCCGCCTCGGCGGCTCGGCGCTGGCGCAGGTCTACGGGCAATTGGGGAACGTGGCCCCCGATGTCGACGATCCCGCGCGCCTCGGGGCGTTTTTCGAGACCGTGCAGGCGCTGCATCGCCAAGGCTGGCTGCTGGCGTATCACGACATCGCCGATGGCGGGCTCTTTGCCACGCTCGCGGAAATGGCGTTCGCGTCGCGTTGCGGGCTGGCCATTGCGCTCGACGGCATCGGCGGCGATCCGCTCGCCACGCTCTTCGCGGAGGAGCTCGGTGCGGTCATCCAGGTGCGCACGCGCGACCGCGACGAGGTCTTCGCCCGGCTCGAGGCGGCCGGCCTCGTCGTCCATGCGATCGGGGAACCGACCGCGGACGGCCGCATTCGCATCGCGACCGACGGCACCGTGCAATTGGACGCGCCGCGCGCGGATCTGCACCGCGCGTGGTCGGCGACGACGCATGCGCTGCAGCGGCTGCGCGACAATCCGGTGGCGGCCGACGAAGAATACGACCGGATCCTCGATGCCGGCGACCCGGGTCTCGACCCGCGCCTGACGTTCGCGTTGGACGCCGACGTCGCCGCACCGTACATCGCGACCGGCGTGCGGCCGGCCATCGCCATCCTGCGCGAGCAGGGGGTCAACGGACAGGTCGAGATGGCCGCCGCTTTCGATCGCGCGGGCTTTGCCGCGCACGACGTGCACATGAGCGACCTGTTGGCGGGCCGGCGCTCGCTCGCGGACTTCCGCGGCTTCGTCGCTTGCGGCGGCTTCTCGTACGGCGATGTGCTGGGCGCCGGCGAGGGCTGGGCCAAGTCGATCCTGTTCAATGCCCGGGCGCGCGACGATTTCGCCGCCTTCTTCGCGCGCGGCGACACCTTCGCGCTGGGCGTGTGCAACGGCTGCCAGATGATGAGCAACCTGCACGAGCTGATCCCGGGGTCGGCGCGCTGGCCGCATTTCGTCCGCAACCGCTCCGAGCAGTTCGAGGCGCGGCTGGTGCAGGTCGAGGTGCAGCGCTCGCCGTCGCTTTTTTTCGCCGGGATGGAGGGCAGCCGCATTCCGGTCGCGCTGGCCCACGGCGAAGGCTATGCCGAGTTTCGCGCTGACGCGGAGCTGGCCGCGGCGCAAGCCTGCGTGACGCTGCGCTTCGTCGACAGCGCTGGCGCGGCCACCGCACGGTATCCCGGCAACCCCAACGGCTCGCCGCAGGGCATCACCGGCCTCACCACGCCCGATGGCCGCTTTTCGATCCTGATGCCGCATCCCGAACGGGTGTTCCGCGCCGTGCAGATGTCGTGGCACCCCGCGGATTGGCTGGCGGGGGACGGCCTTTCACCGTGGATGCGGATGTTCCGCAACGCCCGGGTCTGGGTCGGCTGACAACAACGAACGTTCCCGAGCGAGAAGCGCGATGAACCTGACGGTGTATTCGATCGATGGCGTGACCCCCGTGGTGGATCCGACGGCGTACGTGCACCCGAGTGCCGTGCTGATCGGCGACGTGATCATCGGGCCCGACTGCTACATCGGGCCCGCCGCGAGCCTGCGCGGCGACTTCGGCCGTCTCGACGTCCGCGCGGGCGCCAACGTGCAGGACACCTGCGTTCTGCACGCGTTTCCGGGGCACGACACGATCATCGAAGAGGGCGGGCACATCGGGCATGGCGCGGTGCTGCACGGCTGCACGATCAAACGCAATGCGCTCGTCGGCATGAACGCGGTCGTCAACGACAACGCCGTGATCGGAGAATCGTCGATCGTCGCGGCGATGGCGTTCGTCAAGGCGGGGATGATCGTACCGCCGCGCATGCTCGTGGCGGGCATCCCCGCGAAGATCATGCGCGCGCTGACCGAGACCGAGCTCGCGTGGAAGATCGAAGGCACTGCGGGCTATGTCGACCTCACGCGCCGGTCGCGCGCGACCATGCGCGCCACGGCGCCGCTCGCCGCACCCGAGGCGGACCGCAAGCGCCTCGACCTGCCCGAGATGCTGCCGCTCGCGACGCTCAAAGCCAGGTTGGGCTAGTACCGCGACCCACAAGGTTGCGTACATGCCGAGAATCGATTCCGGCGGCCGAGCGCGCGAAGCGAACCGCAGCCGTAGCCCAAGCTATGGCGAGGATGAGCGACAAAGCGGTCGGCCGCCGGAATCGATTCGAACATAGCGAAACTTGTGGGTCGCGGTACTAGAACCCCGCAGCCTGCCCGTCGCGACGCGGATCCGACGCCGCGACGTAGCCGTCGTCGATGCGTACGATGAACTGCCCGGCGCCGAAGTCCATGTAGGAATCGGGAACCGATTCGAACCGGTGCCCGAGCGCGGCCAACCCAGTCCGCAAGTCCGGCGCGGCAGACGCTTCCAGATCGACCGACAGGCCGCCATCAACTTTCCAGCGCGGCGCGTCGAGCAGCGCCTGCGGGTTCATGCCGTACGTGAGCATCCGGACCAGCGTCTGCACGTGGCCGGGGGGCTGGATCGGCCCGCCCATCACGCCGAAGGCCGCGAGCGGCGCTCCGTTGTCGGTCAGAAATCCCGGAATGATCGTGTGGAACGGGCGCTTGCCGCCGCCGATTTCGTTCGGGTGCCCGGGCTCGAGCGAAAACCCCGCGCCGCGGTTCTGCAGGCTGATGCCCGTGCCCGGGACCACGACGCCGGAACCGAAGCCCATGTAGTTCGACTGGATCAGCGACACCATCGTCCCTGCTTCGTCGGCGGCACAAAGGTAAACGGTGCCGCCCTTGGGCGGATCGCCGGGGCCGAAATCCTGCGCCCGGCGCGGATCGATGAGACGCGCCCGCCCGGCAAGATAGCCGCGGTCGAGGAGAGCACCGGTCGTCACCTGCATCGTCCGCGGATCGCTGACGAAGCGGTGGACATCGGCGAACGCCAGCTTCATCGCCTCGATCTGCAGATGCTGGCTCGCGGTCGAATCGGGCGCGAGCGCTGCGAGATCGAAATGTTCGAGGATCCCCAGGGCCATCTGCGCTGCGATGCCCTGGCCGTTCGGCGGAATCTCGCGGACATCGATGCCCTGGTAGCGCAGCGCCAGCGGCGTCACCCAGTCGCAAGCGTGGTCGGCAAAATCGGCGAGCGCGTGCGCCGCGCCGTGCGCTTGCGCATGGGCGACCATGGCCTGCGCCAGTTCGCCACGGTAGAAGGCCTCTCCGCCCGTCGCGGCGATGGTTGCCAGCGTCCGCGCCATGTCGGGCGAGGCGAATCTTTCGGCGATGGCCGGCGCCCGACCACGCGGCAGGAAATGCTCGGCGAAGCCCAGGTCCTTCGGCATCAGCGGCGCTGCAAGCGCCCATTTGGCCGCGACGACTGGCGATACCAGGTAGCCGTCGCGGGCATAGCGGATCGCTGGCTCGAACAGATCGCCGAACGGCAGCCTGCCATGGCGCTGCGACAGCGCGACCCAGCCCGAAACGGCGCCCGGTATCGTCACCGCTTCCCAGCCGCGCTGCGGGATCTGCGCCTCCCCGGCATAGCGACCCGGCGTCACTGCAGCAGGCGCCCGGCCCGATGCGTTCAGGCCGGCGAGCTCGCGGCCATCCCAGACGATGGCAAACAGGTCGCTGCCCAGGCCGTTGCTGCACGGTTCGACCACGGTCAGGGAAATGGCCGCTGCAAGTGCCGCATCGACGGCGTTGCCGCCGCGCGTGAGCATCGCCATGCCCGCCTGCACCGCGAGCGGCTGCGACGTGGCGACGACGTTGCGCGCAAGGATCGGCTGGCGGCGGGAGGGGTAGGGTGTCGACCAGTCGAAGCGCATCACGAATCTTCCTGGAAGGCGACTTCGCGCGTCTTGCGGAAGTTCGGCGCGGCGATCAGCAGCAGCAGAGCCGCCGCCATCAGCAACATGACGAGCGACAGCGGTCGCGTGAAAAACACGGTCGGATCGCCGCGCGAGAGCAGCAGCGCGCGGCGCAGGTTCTCCTCCATCATCGGGCCCAGCACGAACCCGAGGAGCAGAGGCGCAGGCTCGCATTCGAGCTTGACGAAGATGACGCCGAGCAGACCGAAGGCGGCGGTCTGCATCACGTCGAAATTGGTGTTGTTGATGGTGTAGACGCCGATCGCGCAGAACAGCAGGATGGCGGGATAGAGGACGCGGTACGGCACCTGCAGCAGCTTGATCCAGATGCCGATCAGCGGCAGGTTCAGCACCACGAGCATCAGGTTGCCGATCCACATCGATGCAATCAGGCCCCAGAACAGCGCCGGGTTCGACGTCATCACCTGCGGTCCCGGCTGGATGTTGTGGATCGTCATGGCGCCGACCATCAGCGCCATCACGGCGTTCTCGGGAATGCCGAGCGTCAGCAGCGGGATGAACGAGGACTGCGCGCCGGCATTGTTGGCCGATTCCGGACCGGCGACCCCCTCGATGGCACCCTTGCCGAAGCGGCTGGGATCGTCGGCGATCTTCTTTTCCAGCGCGTAGGACGCGAACGACGAGAGCATCGCGCCGCCGCCTGGCAGCAGGCCGAGGAACGAGCCCAACCCGGTGCCGCGCAGCACGGCGGGCCAGATCTGCTTGAACTGCTTCTTGCTGATCCACAGGCCGCTCACCTTGCTGGTCAGCACCTCGCGCTTTCCCTTGTGCTCGAGGTTGCTGATGATTTCAGCGAATCCGAAGAGGCCCATCGCGACACTCACCACGCCGATGCCGTCGGTGAGTTCCGGGATGCCGAACGCGAACCGTGCGGCGCCGGAATTGACGTCGGTGCCGACGATCCCCAGCAGCAGGCCCAGGACAATCATCGCGATCGCCTTGAGCAGCGAGCCGTGGGCGAGCACCACCGCGCCGATCAGCCCCAGCACCATCAACGAGAAATACTCGGCGGCGCCGAATTTCAGCGCCAGCTCCGACAGCGGGGTTGCGACGGTGGCGATGAAGACGGTGGCGACGGAGCCTGCGAAGAACGACGCGAGCGCGGCCGTGGCGAGGGCCGCGCCGGCCTGTCCCTGGAGGGCCATCTGGTGACCGTCGAGGCAGGTCACCGCCGACGACGTTTCACCGGGCATGTTGAGGAGAATCGACGTCGTCGAACCGCCGTACTGGGCGCCGTAGTAGATCCCGGCCAGCATGATCAGCGCGGAAACGGGCTGCAGCGCGTAGGTCGTCGGCAGCAGCATCGCGATGGTCGCCACCGGGCCGATGCCGGGCAGCACGCCGATCAGCGTGCCGAGCAGCGAGCCGATCAGCGCGTAGAGCAGGTTGACCGGGGTGAGCGCGACGCCGAACCCCAGCGCCAGATGGTCGAGGAGCTCCACGCCGCTATCCCAGTCTCATCACGGGCCAGATCGGCAGCTGCAGCTTCAACCCGATCACGAACACCGCGATGGCGAGCGCCGCCAGCAGGACTCCGCTGATCAGCGCCTCCCTCGGGCGGAACTCGTGGCTGGCGAGGCTGGCGAGGACGATGAGGACGACCGTCGACAGCGCGAGGCCGGCGTGGTTGACGATGGCCCCGAACAGCACGACGCTGCCGAGCACGACGACCGTGGGTCGCCAGGGCCAGGCCGGCAGCGCGCTGCCCTGGAGCCTGAGGGCGCGCAGCGCGAGTGCCGATCCCAATATGATCAGGAGGATCCCCAGCATTCGCGGAAAGTAGCCGGGTCCCATCCTTGCGGCCGTGCCCAGCGGATAGTTGGCAGCGACGACAATCGCACCGATGCCGAATCCGGCGAACATCAGTCCTGCGACAAAATCCCTGGGGTGGCGGATCAACGCCATGGGTGCCTCCGTGCGCAATCCCGCGGAAACGCGCCATGCGCGGGCCGCAACCTGCGGCGCGCTTACGTGCCGCTTTTCGTGCGGAGCTCCTTGAAGTACGCGTCGAGAACCTGACCCTGCATCCGCTGCATGAGCTGCGGCTTCACTTCGTCGAAGCTCGGCACCTTCGCTTCGCGGATGTCCTCGACCATGATCACGTGCCAGCCGAACTGGGTCTGCACCGGTTGCGCCGTGAACTTGCCCTTCGGCGTCGCGACCATCGCGTCCGCGAACGGCTTGACGAAGTTGGCCGGGGCGTTCCAGTCGAGGTCGCCGCCTTTGTCCTTGGAGCCGGGATCCTTCGAACGCTCCGCGAGCTTCTCGAACTTGTCGCCCTTCTGCAGCGCCACGATCATTTCCTTGGCGTCGTCTTCCTTCTCGACCAGGATGTGGCGCACCTTGTACTCGCGATCCCCGATCTGGGACTTGATCACGTCGTATTCCTTGCGCAGCAGGGCATCGGAGATGGGGTTCTCCTTGACCCACTCGGAGACGAAAGCGCGCACGAGAACGGTCTGCGCGGCGAGATCCATCTGGTTCTTGATGTCGGTGTTCTTTTCCAGTCCCTTCTTCTTCGCTTCGCGGACCAGCAATTCCCGGGTATTGAGCTCCTCGCGGAGCGCATTGCGCAACTCGGGCGTGTCGGGCTGGCCCTGGCTCAGGCGCTCCTTGAGGAGGTAGTCGAAGTAGACCTTCGGATACAGCTCCTTGCCGGCTGCGGGAGCCATGGCCGGCGCGCCCTTGGCCGGCGCGGCGCTCTTGGCGGGGGCCTGCGCGTGCGCAGCCGGCAGGCCGGCAACCGCGACGAGGGCGGCGACGGCGAATGCATGCTTGATCATCAGTGACAGTCCTTTGTGGTTGGTTTCAGGAAGGGAATTCGTCCGGTGCCAGCGCCTTGATCGACAGCGCATGCACCGGTTGGGGCAGGAGATCGGCGACTTCGCGCAGGACTCGCTGATGCCGGGCGAGCCGCGGGAGCCCCACGAACACATGAGACACGATCAGCAGCGAAAAGTGCCCGCCGCCCGCGGCGCCGGCGTGCCCCGCGTGATCGGCGCTGTCGTCGTGGATTTCCAGCACCGACGGCGACAGCCGGGCCAGGCGGTCGCGCAACGTGCCCGCGACGTCGGCGAGCGGCGGGTTCATCGCGATTCCTCGACGAGGTGCCGGGAGAGGAAAAGGCCCTGCAGGAGCGCGAACGTCAGGAACAGGCCGATGCCGCCCCACACCTTGAAGTTGACCCAGGTGTCGGTCGGATAGTTGAAGGCGACGTACCAGTTGGCCACGCCCATGAACGCGAAGAAGGCGACCCACGACCACGTGACGCGCGCCCAGATCGCTTCGGGCAGCGTCACTCCCTGCATGACGAAGGCGATCAGGTTGCGTCCGAACCCAAGGCGGCCCACCGCGAGAGTCGTTCCGAACAGCCCGTACAGCACCGTGGGCTTCCACTTGATGAACACTTCGTCATGCAGGATCAGCGTCGCCCCGCCGAAGATGACGATGATGGCCAGCGACAGCCAGTGCACGGGCGCGACGCGGCCGCGCTTCCAGCGCAGCCAGGCGATCTGCGCCACCGAGGCGACCATCGCCACCGCGGTCGCGACGTAGATGCCCTGCCACTTGAACGCGATGAAAAACAGCAGGAGCGGAAAGTAGTCGGCGATGAGTTGCATAACCGTCCATTATACCCGGCCGCGGACGTTTGACGCCAGCGGGCGAAGCCGGCTCCAGCGGAGCTATTTCCGCGGCGGCGCCGGGGGCACGAGACGGCGCAGGCGCGCCCAGTCGAAGACGGGGCCAGGATCCGTCTTGCGCCCCGGCGCGATGTCGCTGTGGCCGACGATGTCGTCGAGCGGATACCGGCGTTGCAACGCCTTCGCTAGCCGGGAAAGCACCACATATTGCGCGCTCGTGTACGGAATCAGGTCGGTGCCTTCGAGTTCGATGCCGATGGAGAAATCGTTGCAGCGCGGCCGGCCCTTCCATACCGAGATGCCGGCGTGCCACGCGCGGTCGGCGCAGCTCACGAACTGGAACAGCGCGCCGTCGCGGCGGACGAGAAAATGGGCCGAGACCCGGAGTTGCGCGACCGCCGCGAAACCGGGGTGCGCAGCGGGGTCGAGACGATTGGTGAACAGCCGCGCGATGCCGTCGCCGCCGAAATCGCCGGGCGGCAGCGAAATTCCGTGAACGACCACGAGCGAGATGCGCGTGCCGGCGGGCCGCGCATCGTGGTTGGGGGAAGGGATCTGGTGCGCCAGAGCCAACGTGCCCCGGGCGTCGACGCTCAGGCGGCGGCGCGCCTGCACGGGCGCCGCGGCAAGAGCATGCCTCTGCGGCGCCGGCATTGCACCGGCGATCATCGCGCGACGCGGCCCTGTGCGGTCGCGCCGTGCCCCATCCGGTAACGCATCGTCCGACCCTGCCGTCGTGAAAGAACTTTTTCATTGTAGCCGTACCGCGCCTCTGCCCGTCAATCCGGAGGCAGCCGGATGGGCGGCTCATTGGTAAGATAGGGTCAATGCGCGCTCAGCCCGTTCCAGACACGGCACTCGTCTTCGTCCCCGCAACGTCCCGCGACAGCATTGGACGATCGCTGGTCCGGGCACACCGCGCCGTTCACCGATGAACACCGGGGAACATTCGCTTTCGGTCTCTGCCGGCATCAGGCGCGGCGCGCGCGATGGCCGCATGCGCACGGCACGCGGGGTACGCCGCAGGCAGAGGGCAACGCATTGACCACAGCCGCCGACAAGCCGGATCCCCTGTCCTTCGCCCAGCAACGGCTGTGGCTGCTCGACCGGTTGTTGTCGGATGAATCGGTCTACAACGTGCCGCAGGTCGTGCGCGTGACCGGGCCGCTCGATCCGGAGGCGTTGCGCCGCGCGTTGAACGAGGTGGTGCGGCGGCACGAGGTGCTGCGAACCCGTTTCGCAGTGGAGGACGGGCAGCCGGTGCAGGCGATCGACGCGGAACTCGACCTGCCGCTGCCGGTGGAGGATCTTCGTGCGCTGCCGGAATCGGAGCGCGCCGGCGAGGCCCGGCGCCGTGCCAGGGCGGAAGGGCGCGCGCCGTTCGATCTCGCGCGGGGCCCGCTGCTGCGGGCGCGGTTGCTGCGGTTGGGCGAGACCGAACACTGGTTCCTGCTGACCTTGCACCACATCGCCACGGACGGGTGGTCGAACGGCGTGTTGTGGCGGGAACTCCCGGTGCTCTATGGCGCCTGCCGCGACAATCAGCCGTCGCCTCTCCCGGAGCTGCCGGTGCAGTACGCCGACTATGCGGTGTGGCAGCGGGAATGGTTGCAGGGCGAGGCGCTGGAGGAACAACTCGGGTTCTGGAAGCGGATGCTGGCGGATCTGCCGGCCCTCGATCTGCCGACGGACCGGTCGCGGCCGCCGATTGCCAGCCATCGGGGCGACCGCGTCGCCTTCGAGATCGATGCGGACCTGACGCGCCGGCTCAAGCACCTCGGCCGGAGGCAGGGGGCGACGCTGTTCATGACACTGCTGGCGGCGTTCCAGGTCCTGCTCTACCGCTACACCGGGCAGGAGGACTTCGCGGTCGGCGTGCCGATCGCAGGACGCCGAAGACCGGAACTCGAGGCGCTGATCGGCTTCTTCGTCAACATGCTCGTGCTGCGCGGAGACCTGCGCGGGAAGCCCTCGTTCAACGCGCATCTCACCTGCGTGCGCCAGCGCGCGCTCGACGCGTACGCGCACCAGGACCTGCCGTTCGAGAAGCTCGTGCTGGAGTTGGCGCCCGGCCGCGACACGTCGCGCAATCCGCTGTTCCAGGTGGCCTTCGCGCTGCAGAACACGCCGCCCGCGGAGTTGAGCCTGCCGGAACTGATCGTCGAGCGGGTGGAGGGCGTCAGCAGCGAAAGCGCGAAGTTCGACCTGTTCTTCGCGCTGACGGAATCCGGAGGCGCTCTGCGCGGGCGAGTCGATTACGCGGTATCGCTGTTCGACGCCGCAACGGTCGAGCGCATGGCGGTCCATTTTCAGACGCTGCTGGCGTCGATCGCGGGTGATCCCGAACAGGGCATCGGGCGCCTGGCACTGCAAAGTCCGGCCGAGCGCGAGCGCGTGCTGGTGGAATGGAATCGCACGCGGGCGGCGTATCCGGAAGCTGCCCGCATCGAGGCGCTGTTCGAGGCCCGGGCGGCCGCCCAGCCGGAGCACGTCGCCGTGGTCGATGCGAGCGGAACGCTCACCTACGCGGAGCTCGACGCCCGCGCCAACGAGCTGGCGCGCGTGCTGGGCCGTCGCGGCCTGCTGTCTCCGCGGCGGGTCGGCGTCTGTTTCGAGCGCGGGCGGGAGCTCGTCGTCAGCCTGCTGGCGATTCTGAAGGCCGGCGGCGCTTATGTGCCGCTCGATCCCGAGCTTCCGGCCGAGCGGCTCGGCAGCATGCTCGACGACGCGGAGATTTCGCTGGTGCTCACCGTGGAGCGGCTGCTGCCGCGCCTGCCGGCAGGCCGTCACGCCGTGCTGTGCGTCGATCACGACGTGGCGCCGGTCATGGCCCAGCGGCCCGGCGATGACGCGGCGGTCGACACCGCGGAGGACGTCGCGTACGTGATGTACACGTCGGGCTCGACCGGCACGGCGAAAGGCGTGGTGATTCCGCATCGCGCCGTGATCCGCCTCGTGCGCGGCACCGATTACGTTCAACTGGGCCCTGACGACGTCGTTGCGCACGTCTCGAATCCTGCATTCGATGCCGCGACCTTCGAGATCTGGGGAGCCCTGCTCAACGGTGCGCGGCTGGTGGTGATTCCGCGCGAGGTGGTGCTGTCGCCGCCGGAGTTTGCCGCGGACCTCGAGCGCGAGGGCGCGACCACGCTGTTCCTCACGACGGCGCTGTTCAATCAGATGGCGCGGGCGCTGCCGACTGCGTTCCGCCACTGCCGCACCGTCCTGTTCGGCGGCGAAGCGGTCGAGCCGCGCTGGGTGGATGCGGTGCTGCGGATGGGTCCGCCGGCGCGGCTGTTGCATGTCTATGGCCCCACCGAGACGACCACGTTCGCAACCTGGCATCAGGTGTTTGCGGTCGAACCGGCCACGGCGACGATTCCCATCGGCCGCCCGATCGCGAACACCGAGGCCTACATTCTCGATGGCGACGGCGAACCGGTGCCGGTCGGCATTCCCGGCGAGCTCTGCATCGGCGGACCGGGGCTCGCGCGCGGCTATCTCCGGCGACCGGAACTCACCGCGGAGCGCTTCGTGCCGCACCCGTTCGCGGCCGATCCCGCCGCGCGGCTCTACCGGACCGGCGACCGCGCGCGCTACCGGCCGGACGGCGCCATCGAGTTCCTGGGCCGCCTCGATCGCCAGGTCAAGCTTCGCGGCCATCGCATCGAGCCTGGCGAAATCGAAGCGGCGCTGTTGCGCCTGCCCGCCGTGCGCGAGGCGGTGATCGTGCTGCACGGAGCGACGACGGACGACCGCCGGCTCACCGCCTACGTCGTCCCGGCGACGAGCGACCCGCCGGACCCGGCGCACCTCTGGCGCGAGCTGCGGCGGACGCTGCCGGAGTACATGATCCCGGCCGCGTTCGTGTTTCTCGCCGCCTTGCCGCTCACGTCCAACGGCAAGATCGACCGCGCGAAACTGCCGGATCCGAGCGATCTGGCCGAGCAGCGGATCGGCTGGCATGTTCCGCCGCGGGATCCCTCGCAGCAGGTGCTGGCGCGCATCTGGTCGGAACTGCTCGGCGTGCGCAATGTTGGCATCCACGACAGCTTCTTCGACCTGGGCGGGCACTCGCTGCTGGCGGCGCAGATGGTGGACCGGGTCGAGCGCGCCATCGGCATCAAGGTGCCGCTGACGACGTTGTTCACGCACTCGACGATCGAAGAATTCGCCCGGGCCCTGCGGGATGAAGTGGCGCACGTGCGGTCGCCGGTGCTCGCGATCAACGCCGGCGGTACCCGGCCGCCGGTCTTCTTCCTGCACGGCGATTTCACCGGCGGGGGGTTCTTCAGTAACGCGCTGTCCCGCGGACTGGGCCCGGAGCATCCGTTCTATGTCGTGCACCCGCATGGTCTCATCGACGACGTGTTGCCGGCGACGATCGAGGCGATGGCCGCGGAGCGGCTGGTGGCGGTGCGCGCGGTCCGGCCGCACGGTCCGTATGTTATCGGCGGCCACTGCGCCGGTGCACTCGTGGCGCTCGAAATTGCGCGCCTCCTCATCAGCGACGGCGAAGAGGTGGCGCTGGTTTTCATGATCGACGCGACGGCGCCGTGGCAGGTGAAGCGCATCTACGAGGGCATGGCGATCGGCACGGCGTCCGAGCGGCCCTCGCGGCGGCGAAAATTACCTCCGGCGCCGGTCGCAGAAGCGCCTGCCGAGGAAGGTCCTGCCGGGAACACGATTGGGCGTTACCGGCAGGTCATCGGACGCTACGTCCCCATGCCGCTCGATGTGCGGTTGCTGGTATTGCGGCCGGAGACCAACCGCGACATGCGCCCGACGCTGGGCTGGTCGGCGCTCAGTGCGCGCGCCGAGGCCCGGGTCCTGCGCGGCGACCATCACACGTCGATCACGGATCACGTGAACGAGACGGCGGCAACGCTGCGGGCGTGTCTCGAGGATGCGCCTGAGGCTACTTGATGCCCAACCGTTCCATCCGGTATCTCATCGCTCGAAAGGTGATCCCCAGCAGTTTCGCCGCCGCCGTGCGGTTGAAGCGCGTCTTCTCCAGCGCCTCGTTGATTGCATGGCGCTCCACGCGATCGAGATAATCCTGCAGCGGCCACTTGCCCCCCGTGGGTGATTCGGACAGATCCGATTCCTCCTGCACCGGCGTGAGGTGCAGGTCCTCGGCGGTGATCCGCAGCGGATCGGCGGCCAGCGAGAGGCCGCGCTCCAGGATGTTCTCCAGTTCGCGCACGTTCCCCGGGAAGGGATAGGACTCCAGCGCCACCAGCGCATCGGCGTCGAGCTTGGCCGGCGTGCCGCGCGAGAACTTGGCGAGGATCGCGTTGGCGAACATCTCGATGTCTTCGCGCATTTCGCGCAGCGACGGCATCGGCAGCTCGATCACGTGCAGGCGGTAGTAGAGGTCCTGCCGGAATTCGCCGGCCTCGACCAGCGCCGAGAGCTTCTTGTGCGTCGCGCTGATGATGCGCACGTCGACCGCATCCTCCTGCGTCGAGCCGACCTTGCGGACCATCTTTTCCTGGATCGACCGCAGCAGCTTGACCTGCATCGCGAGCGGGAGGTCGGCGACCTCGTCGAGAAACAGCGTGCCGCCGCTGGCCGCCTGGAAGAAGCCGTCGCGATCGCCTTCGGCGCCGGTGAAGGCTCCCTTCTTGTAGCCGAAGAACTCGCTCTCCATCAGGTTTTCGGGAATGGCGCCGCAGTTGACCGCGACGAATGGCAGTTCGGCCCGCAGCCCGCCCGCATGGATCATCCGCGCGGCAAGCTCCTTGCCGCTGCCCGATTCGCCAGTGATGAACACCGGCGCCTGGCTCCGGGCGAGGCGGTCGATCAGCAGGCGGACCTGCTGCATGGCCGGCGACTCGCCGAGCAGCTGGTAGCTCGAGGTCGCCCGCGGCATCTCCGGGACCTTCAGCGCCTGCTTCACCAATGCGCGCAGCTGCTCCAGCGCTACCGGTTTCGAGAGGTAGTCGAATGCCCCTGCCTTGAGCGCCGCTACCGCGTTGGTGGCACTGCCGAACGCGGTGATCACCGCGACCGGGACGTCGAGTCCGCGGGTGGTGATGTGCTCGACTACGCGCAGGCCTTCGCCGTCGGGCAACCGCATGTCGGTAAGACACAGGTCGAAGGGCTCCCTGTCGAGCAGTTCGATCGCCTGCTTCACCGATTCGGCGCGAACGGGATCGAGCCCCATTCGCGAGAGGGTGAGTTCGAGAAGCTCGAGCAGGTCAGGCTCATCGTCGACGATGAGCACCTTCGGCTGGCCACGGATCTTGCGGGACATGGTGATCTCTCTCTTGGGTTCCGATCAGTCGGCTTGCAGGCTCGCCGCCGTTGACGCCGGCGGAATGCCCGGCGCGTGGCGAGCAACCATCGTGGAAGGCGTGTAGCGATTCAAGCTCAGCTCCCTTCCGCCACGGCGGCGGCCTCGCTCACGCGCTGCCCGGCCCGGCGCAGGGTCATCCGGAAATGCGCGCCGGGGGTTTTCGGCAGCAGATCGAGCGTGGCGCCATTGGCGTCAGCCAGTTCGCGGGCGACGTAGAGTCCGAGCCCCGTGCCGCCGGGCCGGGTCGTGAAAAACGGCTCGAAAATCTGCCCGTGCAACTCGGTGGGGATGCCCAGGCCGTCGTCGTTCATCTCGAAGAGTATCGCGTCGCCCATGTAGCCGACACGGGCGGCGAAGCGGATGCTCTTTTCCGTCTTCCGGCAATGCTGCCACGCGTTGCGCACCAGGTTCCAGACGATCTGGCTCAGCTGGCCCGGATCGAAGAGCACCTGCAGTTCGGCCGGAATCTCGACGACGATGCTGCCCGGCGGAATGCTTTCCGCCTGCGCGATCTCCTCGATCAGGGAGTGCATGAAATCGGCCAGCACGATCACTTCCTGCATCTGCCGATCGCGTCGGGTGAGTTGAAGCACCTCGCCGACGATGCGGTCGATGCGTTTCGCGTTGCTGCGGATCATCGCGAGCAGCCGCTGGCCGCCTTGCGTCACTGCGCCGTCCTCGTCGAGCAGTTGCGCCGCCTGGTTGATTGCCGACAGCGGGTTGCGGACCTCGTGCGCGATCGACGCGGTAAGCCGGCCCATCGCCGCGAGCTTCATCTGCTGGGCTTCGCTGCGCGCCCGGCCGAGATCCTCAAGGTAGATCAGCGTCCCGCCTTGAGGTCCCGCTCCGACCGGTACCATCCGCACGCGCAGCAGCCGCTGCGTGGCTTCGACCTTGAGCGGCGGCGGTTCCGCGCGATTGCCGCGCCAGCTCCGCCAATAGTTGTCGAGCGCGGCGGAGAAATCCGCGAGCCGCATCCCGCCGCGCATCTGCCCGTAGCCGCCGAGCAACCGCGTGATCTGCGTATTGTTGCTGCGGACGATGCCGTTGAGGTCGACCACCAGAACGCCATCCTGCATGTCCTGGATGATGAGGCGGTTCACCTGCTCGAGATTGGCGACGTCGATGCCGCGCTGCTCGGCCAGGGCCTCGGAGGCCTTGGCGTAGCGGCCGAGCACGACCCCGATGCCGATGGTCGCGAAATAGCCGAACCCGATGAGACCGGTCTGGAACGTCTGCGCGTCGGTGATCTGCCCGTCCAGCAAGCGGACGAAATCGAGCCCGAGCAGCACCACGGTCGCGAGCGCGGCATGAAAGAACGCCGTGCGCGCACGCAGCAGCCACCCGCTGGCCGCGAGCTGCGGAAACAGCAGAATCGGCAGTGGCCCGCCGGCGCTGCCGCTGGCGACGGTCATCAGGATGATGAACAGCATGTCACCGGCGAGCAGGGTCGAGAGCAGTGCCGGCAGCGGCACCGGAAACGGGTCGCGGCGAATCCACCAGAAGGTGCCCAGTCCGAACAGCAAATAGAGCGCCGCCGCGGTGACAAACGCGTACGGTGCCACCACGTGGATCGTCTTGAGGTCGAGCAGCAGTGCGACGGCGAACAGGATCGCCCCGGACACCACGCGATAGAGGCCGATGGCGAGCAGGCTGCTGTTGCCGGAGTCGCTGGCCGACCTGGCCTGCGTCCGTTGCTCGCCGACTTCCCCGTCGAGGGTCGCCACGTCCGGAACGCCGTTCGGGAGTGTGCCGTGCCCGCTCATGAGCGCTGGATGCACTTCGCGTCACCGCACTGGAAGCCGCCGGCTACCGGCTTGGCATCGGCGCGCGGCAGGTACACGCCGCAACGCGCGCAGCGGACCATCGCTTCGGCCACCGGCGTTTTCGGCGCCTCTCCGCGTCGCGCGAGGTCGGCGCGGCGCCGCGCCTTCGCGGCGTTGACGAGGCGCAGGCCGAACAGCACCGCGAAAATCAGGACGATCCAGAAGATGACCTTGCCCATGATGGCCGCTAGCCTTTGCAGTGGGTGGCAAAGCACGCCATCAGAGGACCTTGCCCGGATTGAGGATGCCGCGCGGGTCCAGTGTCGATTTGATGGCGCGCATCAGGTCGAGCTCGATCGCACTCTTGTAGCGCGTGAGTTCCGTGCGCTTCAGCTGGCCGATCCCGTGCTCGGCGCTGATGCTGCCGCGATGGGTGCTGACGAGATCGTGCACGATGCGGTTGGCGCGCGGCCCGTTGACCATGAACGCCTCGGCGTCGGCCCCCTCGGGAGCGGCGAGGTTGTAGTGCAGGTTGCCGTCGCCGAGGTGGCCGAAGGTGACGAACCTGAGTCCGGGCAGCGCCGCCGCCAATGTCGCCCGCGCTTCGTCGAGAAAGCGCGGAATCGCCGAAACGGGCACCGAGATGTCGTGCTTGATGTTCGGTCCTTCGCGCCGCTGCGCCTCGGCGATGTTCTCGCGCAGCGCCCACAGCTCGTTCGCCTCCGCGCCCGACTGCGCGATCGTGGCGTCGGTCGCGATGCCGGATTCGATGGCCGCCGCCAGCGCGCCTTCGAGCTGCGCGACCAGCGTTGATTCGGTCGCGCTGTCGTCCGCCTGCACCAGCGCGTACCACGGGTGGCCGGGCAGGGGGTCCGGGAGCGCGGGATGGTGCTTGCGCGACAGCGCCAGCGACAGCGCCGACATCAGCTCGAAGCCGACTAGCCGGTCGCCGAGCGCCTGCTTCAGTTCACGCAACAGGCGGACCGCGGCCGCGACATCGGGCAGCGCCGCGAGCGCCGTGGCCCGCGTGCGCGGCGCCGGAAACAGCTTCAGCACGGCGGCGGTGACGATGCCGAGCGTGCCCTCGGCGCCGATGAACAGCTGCTTCAGGTCGTAGCCGGTGTTGTCCTTGCGCAGGCCGCGCAGGCCGTCCCAGATGCGGCCGTCGGCGAGCACCACCTCGATGCCCAGCACCAGCTCGCGCGCGTTGCCGTAGCGCAGCACCGCGGTGCCGCCGGCGTTGGTGGACAGGTTGCCGCCGATCGTGCAGCTGCCCTCGGCGGCGAGCGACAGCGGGAACATCATCCCGGCGTCGGCCGCGGCCTGCTGCACGGCGGCGAGGGTGACGCCGGCCTCGACGGTGAGCGTGGCGTTGTCGGCATCGACGGCGCGCACGCGATTCATCCGCGCCAGCGACAGCACGATGGCTTCACCCGCCGCGTCGGGGATCGCGCCGCCGCATTGCCCGGTGTTGCCGCCCTGCGCCACGATCGGCGCGCCGGCGATGGCGCAGGCTTCGACGACGGCGGCGACCTCGGCTGTCGACTGGGGACGGACGACCGCCCGCGCGCGGCCATGATAGCGGCCGCGCCAATCGGTGAGGTACGGAGCGACGTCGGCAGCCGCGGTGAGGACCTGCGCGGCGCCCACCACGGCTTCGAGCCGCGCCTGCAGGGTTGCGCGAATGTCGGTCATGAAAGAGGATAATAGCGAAAACCCCTGCATCGCGCACCGGACATTCGCCCTGCGCCCGGAATGCAGCATCCCCGAGGAGCCCCCATGACCCGCAAACCGCCGCCTGAGCCGCCGGCGATGCCGTTCTCGCCGCAGGACGCGCTCGATTTCATGCAGAAGATGTGGAATCCTCTCGGCGTCCCGATTCCGGGATTTGCCTTGCCCGGGACGGCCAGCGCGCTGCCGTTTCCCAATCCGGCGGCGATGTTCGCCACGCTCGACCCGGCCGAGCTCGAGCGCAAGATCGGCGAGATGAAAGTCATCGAGGCCTGGCTGGCGATGAGCCTCAACCTGATGCAGATGAGCATCAAGACGATGGAAATGCAGAAGGCGTCGCTGGAAGCATTGCGTGCCGCGCAGGCAGCCGCGACCGGCCATGCCGCTCCCGATTCGCAGCGCAGGAAGTCCTGACCCTGCGCCCCATCCCTTCAGTTTGCCGGCGGCCATCCCCTCATGAGCCTCATCCTCCATTACGGTTCCGGTTCGCCCTACGCGTGGCGCGCCCAGCTGGCGCTGGAACACAAGGCGCTGTCCTACGAACGGAAGATCCTGTCGTTCTCCGACGGCGACACGCGCAAGCCCGAGTTCGTGGCGCTCAACCCACGGCACCAGGTGCCGGTGCTGGTGGATGGCGACTTCATCCTCTACGAGTCGAACGCGATCGTCGAATACCTGGACGAGGCGCATCCGGCGACCGGCGCGCCGCTCTTTCCCGGCGACGCCCGGACGCGCGCGCTGGCGCGGCGGTTGATCCTCGAGATCGACAACTACTTCTACAAGGCCGCCGATCCGGTATTCGCGCAGGCGTTCTGGGTCAAGCCGGGGGAGCGCAACACGGAGACGATCGCCGCCGGCAAGAAGGCGATCGCGGAGGAGGCCGCACTGTTCACGGCATCGATGCGCGGCGAGTTTCTGGCCGGCCCGCTGTCGGCCGCCGATTTCGCGCTGTATCCGTTGATCGCGTTCGCCAAGCGGTGCGAGGACAAGAAGTTGCCCGACCTCGGCTTCGAGACGCTGTTCACGCCGCAGCTCCTGGCGTGGAAACAGCGCATCGAGGCGCTGCCGTTTTTCGACAAGACGATCCCGCCGCACTGGAAAGAGGGCTGAGCGTTGTCGCCGGCCGCGACGTGGTCGACCCTGCGGTCGGCCGTGATCGTTCGCTAGTCCGGCCCCAGGCAGGCAGTGCGCCGCGCCTGCGTTTCCGGTGGCGCGTCTGCGGTCACCGTCAGCCAGCAGGTGTCGAGCGGCGCTGCGCCCAACGTCAGCGTCGTCGTGAACAGCTCGTCGCGCCGGAAGGCGTGGACTTGCAGCGTCTCGCCGGCGCGGCGGTGCTCGAGCATCGACTCGACCGAACTCCCAGTCACCCGCAAGCCGTCGATCGCAATCACGACATCGCCCGCGGCCAGGCCGGCGCGTTCGGCGGCGCCCCCCGTATAGACGTGCTGCAGCCTGGCGTCGGCTCCGGTGGCCACGGCGGCACCGAGCGAGGAGGGCGCGCCATCGTCCGTGCCCGTCGTTGCGGAGCGCTTGCCCGGGCCGCCGCCGCGATCGGCCGCATTGTCGGCGGCGCGCAGGTTCAGCGTCACGCCGACGTTCGCCAGCAAGGCCGCGAGCGGCGGATCTTCGGTGCCATCGACGTAGCGCGCAAAGAATTCATCGAGCTCGCGGCCCGCGAGTTCGCCGGCAAGCCGCGCGATGCCATCTTCCGGCACGCCGATGGCAGTCTGGCCGAAGCGCTGCCACAGCGCCCGCATCAGCGCATCGAGCGACGAGCCGTGCTCCCGCAGCGTGAGATCCAGCGCCAGCGCAACCAGCGAGCCCTTGGCGTAGTAGCTGACCACGGCGTTCGGCGTGTTCTCGTCGTGGCGGTAGTACTTGATCCACGCATCGAAGCTCGACTCGGCGACGCTCTGCACGTGCCGCCCCGGATTGCGCAGCACCGTCGTGATCGTGCGCCCGAGGAGCTCCAGGAAGCTCGCCGAATCGATCACGCCGCTGCGGGCGAGCGCCAGGTCGTCGTAGTAAGAGGTGATCCCCTCGAACGCCCACAACTGCCGCGTGTAGTTCTCGCGGGCGAGGCCGTACGGCGTGAAGGCCGCCGGCTTGATCCGCTTGACCTGCCAGGCGTGAAAGTACTCGTGGCTGGCGAGCCCGAGGAAGCGGCGATAGTCGTCGGTGATCCGGGTGACGCCCGGCTGCGGCAACTCGCTGCGCTTGCACAGCAGGCTGGTGCTCGTGCGGTGCTCGAGACCGCCATAGCCGTCGCCCACGGCGGCGACCTGGAACAGATAGCGGGGGAAGGGCGCGCCGCTCCCGGGAGAGCCGCCGAAGAGATCGCATTGCCATTGGCAGATGCGGGCCAAGTCCCGGGCGAGCCGATCGAGATCGGCGCGCTGCCGGCCGCTGATTGCGACTTCATGTGGCGCGCCGCCCGCTATGAAGGAGGTGAGCGCGAAATCGCTCATCTCGACCGGGTGGTCAATCAGTTCATCGTAGTTTGCCGCGTGGTAGGTGCCGAAGCCGGCGGATGAGGTTGCACCTCGGGGCAGCGTCGTGGCCACGCGCCAGGTGCGGCCGACGTCGCCTGGCGGGGCGACGATCTCGACCTGGCACCGGCGGTCCGCGTGGCCCTCGGGGCACAGGAACACCGCAGGTCCGTTGAAGTAGCCGCGCGTCGCGTCGAGGTAGGCGGTGCGCACCGAAAGGTCGTAGGCGTACACATGGGCCACCACGGTCACCGGCTGGGCGCACGGCTCGGCGACCCAGACGTCCTTGGCTTCCTTGCTGACGGCGACGGCCTGGCCCTGCGCTTCGGCGCGAACCATGACGAAGTGGCGCGCGAATTCGCGGATCAGGTAGCTGCCGGGAATCCAGACCGGAAGCCGGAAGCGCTGCCCGGCCGGGTCGGGATCATCGACCGTGCACCGCACCTCGAACAGGTGCGCGTGCGGGTCGAGCGGAACGATGCGATAACGGACAGGGGAAGCAGAGCTCAACGTTCGCTGCGCGGGAGTAGGTGTACGGGAATGGCGCCCCAGAGACGAATCGAACGTCCGACCTGCCCCTTAGGAGGGGGCTGCTCTATCCACTGAGCTACCGGGGCGCGGGTTGGAATGATAGCGGATTGTGCAAGGCCAGGTACGTTCTGCAGCAAGAGCGTTGCGATCGCTTCCTGACTCACGGTCCGGGCCCCCGAAGGCGTGGCAGAATCACCCGGGTGATCCCCTGGCTTCGAAACGACAGCCCATTCCCGCCAATCGATTCGGCGCTCAGCGAGCCGAACGGCCTCCTTGCCGCCGGCGGCGAATTGTCCGCGAACCGCCTGCTCGCAGCCTATCGGCGGGGAATCTTCCCCTGGTACGCCGAGGGCCAGCCCGTGCTGTGGTGGAGCCCGGATCCGCGGATGGTCCTTTTCGTCAACGAGTTCCGCATCACCCGTTCGCTGGGGAAAGTCCTGCGCAGCGAACGCTTCGAGATCCGCGTCGATACTGCGTTTCGTGCTGTGATCGAGGCCTGTGCCAGAGCGCCACGCTCGGGACAGGTGGGTACCTGGATCACGCCGGCGGTCATTGATGCCTACACCGCGCTCCACGAAGGCGGCAATGCCCATTCCGTCGAGACTTGGCGCGGGGGCCACCTCGTTGGCGGCCTGTATGGGGTGTCGATCGGCCGCATGTTCTTCGGCGAATCGATGTTCGCGCAGGAAACGGATGCATCAAAGGTCGCTTTGGCGCACTTGGTCGACCGGATGCGCCGGGCCGATTGCCCGCTGATCGACTGCCAGCAGCAAACCGCGCATCTGGCGACGTTGGGCGCGCGGCCGATTTCGCGGGTGGGGTTTGCGGAGCGTCTCGCCCGGTTGGTAAACTGCGCCGGACCGGAAGCGGTGTGGGTTGTCACACCGCCGTCCAGTGTGCTCGTATGACCAAGCTCAACGACCTCCCCCTGGCGTCGCTGCAGTTCTACGCGACAGCACCTTATCCGTGCAGCTATCTGCCGGGTCGCGCCGCGCGCTCGCAGGTCGCAACCCCCAGCCACCTGATCGAGACGGCGGTGTACGGCGCGCTGGTACGGTCAGGGTTTCGGCGCAGCGGGGCATTCACCTACCGGCCGCATTGCGACAATTGCCGGGCGTGCGTGCCCGTTCGGGTGCTCGCAACGGCGTTTCGGGGTAACCGAACACAGCGAAAATGCTGGCGCGATCACGTCAATTTAACGGTAGTTCGCCGAAATTTGGCCTTCGATCCCGAACATTACGCACTCTACCTCCGGTACCAGCAGGATCGGCACGCCGGAGGAGGGATGGATCAGGACAGCCGGGAGCAATACCAGCATTTCCTGTTGCACAGCAACGTCGCGACCGAACTGGTGGAATTTCGCGAGGACGGCCAGCTTCGGATGGTCAGCCTCGTCGATCGGCTGGCCGATGGCCTGTCGTCCGTGTACACGTTCTACGAGCCGGGCGTGCGGGGCACCAGTTACGGTACCTACAACATCCTTTGGCAAATCGAGCGTTGCCGAACCCTGGAATTACCCCATCTTTATCTGGGATATTGGATCGCGGCAAGTCGGAAAATGGCTTATAAGGCGACATTTCGGCCGATCGAGGGGTTGGTTGATGGGGTTTGGCGGATGATGAAGACCACGACCATGGAGTATTGATGCCGGGCTCGCGGGCGTAGCCGCGCCCGGATCGACGCCCTAACTGGTGCGGCCTGTGGGCGAACGAAGCATAAAATAATTACTTGAACTATTTAATGCCAAAGCATAAACTTGGCGGATGGAAGGAGACGCGTTGATCAAGGCCCGCCATGAAGCACTCGAGGGGATTCTCGACGAGCGTCAAAGGCGGCTGCACGCGGCGGTGGAAGCGAAGGTATTGGGGCATGGTGGCGTCAAGCGGGTGAGCGTGGCCACCGGGGTGGCGCGCGGGTCGATATTGGCGGGAATCAAAGAGCTTGAGTTGCCGCCGCAGGCGCTGCCGGAGGGGCCGCACCGCGTCAGACGCCCAGGCGCTGGGCGCAAGAAGCTGGTGCAGCGGGATCCCGGCGTGCGCGAGGCGCTGGAGCGTTTGGGCGAGCCGGCGGAAAGAGGCGACCCGCAGTCGCCGCTGCGCTGGACCTGCAAGAGCTTGATGCAACTGGCGCGCGAATTGAGTGCGCAGGGGCACGCGATCAGTCACGTTTCGGTGGGTGTCTTGCTCAAGGACATGGGGTACAGCCTGCAAGGCAATCGCAAGACGCTGGAGGGCGCCAGCGATCCCGACCGTAATGCCCAGTTCGAATTCATCAACGCCAAGACGCAAGCGGCCTTGAGTGCGGGGCAGCCGGTGATTTCGGTGGACACCAAGAAGAAAGAGTTGGTCGGTCGCTACAAGAACGGCGGCAAGGAGTGGATGCCGCAAGGAGCGCCCGAGCAAGTCAAGGTGCATGACTTTGTGGACGAGGAGTTGGGACGAGCCAATCCCTATGGCGTCTACGATGTCGCCAGCAACACCGGCTGGGTCAGCGTGGGGACCGATCACGATACCGCGAGCTTCGCCGTGGCTACGATCCGGCGCTGGTGGTATGCCATGGGTCAGGCCGCCTATCCCGCGGCCGGAGAGTTGATGATTATGGCTGACGGTGGCGGCAGCAACGGTTCGCGGGTGCGACTGTGGAAGCTGGAGTTGCAACGTCTCGCCAATGAACTGGCGCTGACTATCCGGGTGAGCCACTTCCCGCCAGGCACCAGCAAGTGGAACAAGATCGAACATCGTCTGTTCTCGTACATCAGCCTGAATTGGCGCGGTCAACCCTTGGTGAGCCACGAGGTCATCGTCAACTTGATCGCCGCAACCACCACCCGCGCCGGACTGAAGGTGCGCGCTGAAATCGATGCGGCTCAATACGCGAAGGGAGTCAAGGTGACGGACGCCGAATTCGCGGCCATCCGAATTTCCCGTGATGACTTCCACGGTGAGTGGAATTACGTCATCTCACCGAATCCGAATCGATAAAAGTACACGTGATTTGTTTATGCTTCCTAAGTTCAGCTTCGTGCCCTGCAGCAGCATCGCAAATGCAGATAGAGCGCTGAAGTGGGATCATTATTCCTAACGGGGGCGAGGATGCCTGTGTTCGGTGCCAGCAGGTGCGGACGTGAACGATGTAGATGATTCCGTGATGGTGACCCAGTTGCGCTTTCCGGCACTTGATGGGTTCGATCTGGGCGGAGTCTGTTATCGACCGCGCGTGGCCGCTGGAGCAGAACGCGCCGTAGTGTTCAACTGCGGTGGTGGCATTCCAGCGAGCCATTACCGCCGATTTGCTTCCTACCTTGCGAAGAACGGCATCCCTGTTCTGACCTACGACTATCGCGGCATCGGGCAATCCCGGCCAATGCATCTGCGAGGATTCGCCGCGACGGCCGAAGATTGGGCGGAATACGACTGCGGCGGCGCGATTGCATGGTTGTCGGCACGCTACCCGGGTGCCGAACTCGTGGGAATTGCGCACAGTGTTGGTACGCTTCTGCTTGGGGGGGCGCCGAACGCGGGTGCACTCTCACGGCTCGTGCTCATCTGTTCCCACACCGGGTACTTTGGAGACTATCATCCGCGTTACCGTCTTCCGATGGCGCTGCTATGGCACGGAGTCATGCCGGGGCTTACCCGACTGCTCGGCTATTTTCCTGGACGCCAACTCGGGTTGGGAGAGGACTTGCCATCAGGTATTGCGCTCCAATGGGCGAGGCGACGTACTCCCGATTTGAAGCTAGCGGGCACGCGCGAATCGGAACGGGCGCGTGCTGGATTGGCGCGCTGCACCACCCTTCGCCACCCCGCGTTGGTGGTTTCGTTTACGGACGACGCGTTTGCCACCGAGGCCGGAACGCGTCGGCTGCTATCCTATTATTCACAGATCCGCCCGGTATCGATGCGTATCAGTCCTTCGGATGCCGGAATGGAAGCCATCGGGCATTTCGGGTTCTTCCACAGCAACGCTCACGCGACGCTGTGGCCCCGCGTACTGGCATATCTCTTGCATAAGAACGATGAATTTGGCGACTCATTGGAAAGGAATGCCGTCCAATGAGGGCAAATGACCGTTGGTGGCCGTTCTGCCGCCAAGCGGTGGCCGCGCATTGGCATTTTGTGAAACAAATGGTCAGACTTTCGCCAAATCGAACTCGAAAAGACAAAGCCCGCGTGCGCGATCTTGATGTCGAGCAGGCTTGGTTGCGAGTCGCCATCGGGTCGGTCGCATTCACCTACGCGTGGTTCCTGGTCCTGTCGGAAGGTGGTTTCACCCCGGGACTAGTTACGTCGGTGGTCGCGAGTGGTGTGGCTGCGCTGGTTGGCGCCTGGATGGTCAGACGGCTCAATCGCAGCAAAGATAACGTTGTCTCACTGCGGTATCTCGGAATCGTCAACGATATAGCCGTCATTACTATCGCGAT
>Ga0315283_10000117_pt1 | contig 46570 bp, 36 predicted proteins | sample YL17G09_0_MG_FD_204541 | JGI IMG/M metagenome (GOLD analysis project Ga0315283, IMG submission 204541) | Sediment microbial communities from Yellowstone Lake, YNP, Wyoming, USA - YL17G09_0 | ecosystem: Environmental > Aquatic > Freshwater > Lake > Sediment | place: USA: Wyoming | collected...
GGGGGAGAAGAAGGTTACGCTAAACGGAAGCGGAAACGCGAAGGGCGCGGAGCGCAAGGAATCGCCCGTCTCTCTCGCCCTGCACCCCGACCGCGGCCTCTTTCGAAAGCTCAATCCAACACATACACACACCATACACCCCTTACCTGGTCAGGCGTCCCAAACCTCGTCGCCCCGGCTCGCCCGCACGAAATGCCTTGGCCAAAATACCACTCTTTGCCCGCGACCACAACGGCCGTGTGCCACACGCCGTCGAGCTGGCGGCCCAGCAGGACCGGGGAGAGGGAGCGGGCCATGCCCTGGGAGAGGTCGTACACGTGGAGGTGAACGGGGATCGGCATTGACGGGGGGTCGGTGTTTGCTGCCTGCTCGGCCGGCAAAAAAGAGTTTTTTTTTTTTTTTTTTCCTGTGTCTCTACCCCCGACGCCGCCCCACCCCTCCTACCGCCTGCTGCTGCTGTTGCTGCTGCTGCTTGAGGTACGGGTTGCCCGCCACCCTCACCTCCACCCCCTCCCCCCACGTCCCCACCAGCCCCGCGGGCAGGGGCGCCCCCAGCGCATTTTCTTCCACATCCACCAGCCTCAACGCGGGCAGCCCCGCCAGCGCGGCGCAGCTGAAGGAGCGCAGTGCGTTTCGGGCAAAGCACGCGGCCACCAGCCTGGCACAGCCCGCCACCTCGGCCGGTACCGTCTCCAGGCCGCAGTCCTCCAGCCGCAGCTCCACCAGGGTCTCCCCGACCGACGCCAGGGGTGAGGTGGGCGACCAGGCCGAGCTGGCCCCCGTCGCGGCCGCGGACCAGCGGTCCCGCCCCAGGCGGGCGCCGACGAGCACCAGCCGGGTGAGGGAGGACGCGCCCACCAGCGCCGGCGGCACCTCGCGCAGGCCGCTGCCGATCAACTCCAGGGAGCGCAGGCGGGCCAGGGCGCCCGGCCCCCACCCGCCGCCGCGCCCGCCTGACCGCCCGGGCGGGGGCAGCAGGGCCGCCCAGCCCGTGAGGGCCGCCCGGATGGACAGGCACTCCAGCGCCCGGAAGGCGGGCGGCGGGCCGCCGGAGGCGTCGCTCAGGGCGCCCGCGTCCATGCTGGCCGCGACGATGGAGAGCGAGGCCAGGGCCGGGCGGCACGCCCCGGTGAGCGGCTTGGGCAGGGCCGCCAGCGCGCCGGCGGGGCCGGCGTCGAGGTGGAGGGCGGAGAAGCGGGCGCTCGTGCAGCCCGCGAGCGCGGCCTCGGCGGCGGCCGCCGACGCCGCGACGGCCGGGTGCCACGCCAGGCTCAAGCTCTGTGCCGCCTGCCCCCGCCCCACGCTCAACCAGCGGGTCACCTCCACGGCGGCGGCGCGGGTGTGGGCGCGCGGGGCGCGTGGGGCGGGTGGGGCGAGGAGGATGAGTGGCGTGCGGGCGCCGCGCGGCGCGGCGCGGGTGTCGGGGACGGCGCGGGCGTCGACCTGCAAGGCTCTCCAGAGGGCTTCACCAGGGTCGACGCGGGCGCACTGCGCGCAGGACGCGGCGGCGGCGGCGGCGGCGGCCGGGTCGGGGACGGCCGACAGGATGCGGGAGAGGGCGAGGAGGTCCAGGTCGGACAGGAGGGTCGGCCGGCGGAACCTGTCGCCGCCGCCGCCGTCCTCCTCTGGGGCGTCCATGCGTGCGGCGATTCACACGCTCGCACGCTGGCAGACCTGTCAGGCCATGCGCGGAGGAAGCGCGACGACACCGCCCGTGTCCGCCCTCGAAACAAAAGAAATGAAACGCAACACGCGTGTGTGTCTGATTGGCACTCGCTCAATCGGGCGAGGGAGGGTCCCTCTACCAGCGCCCGCTCTGCGCCCCGCCAGCGCCCGCTCCGCGCCCCGCCGGCGCCAAGCAATCCACAAGAAGAAGCGTCACAAAGAGAAAGAAACAGGTGCCGCGTTAACCTCCAACCCACCAAAAAACCATGGCCTCCCCCTTCCGGGCCGCCCTCACCCTCTCGGCCGCCGTCATCGCGTCCGTCAACGGCGTCGGCTTCCTCATCACCGCCGCCACCGAGTCCCACAAGATCACGGACCTGTGCGGTACGTCCGCTTTTTTGGCGTCCGCCTGGGCGACGCACGCCGCGGCGTCCAAAGCAGCTGGCCGACCCGCCCTCGGGGCGGGCGCGCCCGGGCGGTCGCTCGCCCTGACCCTGCTCACCACGGCCTGGGGCGTCCGCCTGTCGGCGTACCTTTTTGGCCGGGTGGTGCGGGTGGGCAAGGACGACCGCCTGTCGCAGTTCTTCCCGGAGAGCAGGGAGGAGCCCTGGCTGACGGGCCCGTCGCGGTACCCCCTTCGTCTGGCCTCCTTTTGGGCGGCCCAGGGCGCGTGGGCGTGGGTCTGCCTACTGCCGGTCACCGCGACGGCGGCCATGGTGGGGAAGGGCGGCAGCGTCGCCCGGGTAGGCCCTGGGGCCGCCCTCGCGCTGACTGCCGCGGGCGCGGCCCTGGTGGTCGAAGCCGCCGCGGACGCCCAAAAAAGCGCCTGGCGGGCGGACCCAGCCAACAAGGGCAAGTTCTGTGGGACGGGCACGTTTGCCGTCGTCCGCTACCCCAACTACGCCGCCGAGATTGCGTTTTGGACTGGCCTCACCTTTGCGGCGGGGCCGGCCGTCCTGGCGGCTGCGCCCTGGGCGGCCGCCTCGCCCGCCTTTTCCGCGCTGCTCATCACCAAGGTCTCCGGCGTCCCGCCCCTGGAGGCGGCGCACGAGAAGGCATACGGGCGGGACCCTGCGTGGCGGGCGTACGTCAGGTCCACTCCCGCCCTGGTGCCGCGGCTGGCGGGGTTGTGGAGGAGGGGAGAGTAGAAATTGTTGCAGTGTGTTAAAGAAAGAAAACCTCTCCATCCACGCTCTCGCTTCGCTTCTCACTTTTCGTTATGACAGGAACATGTCAAACACCGCCCGCGCGTCCTCCTCCAGCGCCTCGAACGCAAAGTCGGAGCCCAGGCTAGACGTGGCGGTGGCGAAGGCGGCCGCATCGCCGGCCGGCACCTGCATGCCCAGCAGGACGGCCGCGTCGCGCGTGCCGGCAGCCCGGTAGTGGAAGAGCGTCACATTCCAGCGCGGGGAGACCGCGCCCAAGAACGCACGCAGCGCGCCGGGGCGCTCCGGGAAGGTCACGGTGTAGATCGTCTCGTCGGCCAGAGGGGTAGCCCCCCCCGCCCGCCCGCCCACCAGGTGGCGGAGGTGGAGCTGGGCGGCGTCGCAGGAGGACAGGTCGGCCGTCGGGCAGCCCGCGCCGTCCAGGCGCGCAATCACGGCCGCCAGCTCTGCCGGCGACCGCACGCCGGCGCCCCACAAGACATGGGCGGGGCCGTCCCCTCCCCGCCGGTACTTCAGCTCCGTGATGGCGAGCGGGGATGAGGCGGGCGGGGCATCCCTTGCTGTCGGCGGCCCCCCATCATCACCCAAAGCTGCCCGGATGAAGTCCCCAAACGCGCCCGGGCGCTCCGGGATCGTACTTGCCAGCGTCGCCTCCTCCAGCCCGCCCGCGTCCGCCAGCTCGGACACCCGGCGCAGGGTGTCAAAGTTCATGTTGGCGCCGGACGCGATGGCGACGACGGTCGGCGGGCGAGGGGGAGGGCCGCCTGCGGCCGCGGCGGCTGCCCGGCGCGCGTTTTCCTTGCGCACCCACGCAGCCGCGCCCGCGATGGCGACCGCGCCCGCCGGCTCCAAAATGGAGCGCGTGTCGTTGAACACGTCCTTGATGGCCGCCGAAATGGACGCATTGCTGACTGTCAGTACGCCGTCCAGTAGGGCCCGGCAGAGGCGGAAGGTCTCTGCCCCGACGGTTTTGACGGCCACGCCGTCGGCAAAGCCGTCCACCCGCGTCAGCGTCACCCGCCGCCCGGCCGCCAGGGACTGGGCCATGGCGTTCGCGCCCGCCGGCTCCACGCCAAACACGGCCACCTCTGGGCGCAAGGCTTTGATGTAGGCGGCCACGCCCGCGGCCAGGCCCCCACCGCCAATCGCAATGAAGACGGCGTCCAGCGCGCCCGGGGTGGCGTTGTCATCAGACTCCCCACCATCCATGCTGGCGGCTGCCCCGGCGCCCGCCCCGCCGCCAATGACGGGCAACTGCCTCAGGATCTCGGCCCCGATCGTGCCCTGGCCTGCAATGGTGTAGGGGTCGTCGTACGGCGGGACGAAGGCCAGCCCCTCCGCGGACGCCCGGGCGATGGCGTGGGCCTGCGTCTCCGAGTACGATTCGCCCGCCAGGTCGACGGTGCCGCCCAGGCGGCGCACTGCCGCCAGCTTGATGGCGGGCGTGCTGGTGGGCATGCAGATGGTGGCCTCGCACCCCAGCACGGCCGCGGCTAGGGCCACGCCCTGCGCGTGGTTGCCCGCGGAGGAGCAGATGACGCCCCGGCCCCGGGCGGCCGGGTCCAGGCGGGCCATCTTGTTGAACGCGCCCCGCAGCTTGAAGGAGAAGACGGGCTGGGCGTCCTCCCGCTTCAGGTACACGTTGGCGCCCAGGCGTTCCGACAGGCGGGGCGCCCGCTCCAGGGGGCTCTCAATGGCAACGTCGTATACCCGGGCGGTGAGGACCTTGCGGACGTACTCCAGGGGCGTGCGGCGCCAGGTCGACTTGGCGCAGCCGGTGGGGGTCTGGAGGCGGAGAGAAGGAGATGTGGAGATTGGAGAGAGAAAGTGTGAGTAAGAGAGTGATTTTGAGTCGGCCATCCTCATTTCCAAGGCCAGCCACCGCCGCACAGCGTGGGCGCCCTGACGCCCATCGTGAGTGCCGTGCCTTGTTCGCGCGCGCGTGGGAAAGAAGAGAGAGGCAAGGAACCTCAGCAGAGCCACGGGCGAGGTCGAAGGTCGAGGTTGAGGTCGAGGTTGCCTCCGTCTCTTACCTGGCACTCTGGCCGCTCGCAGGCCGCACACCGGAACACGTCGGCCGGGTGCGTCGGCCCATTCCGGGCCGCCATGGGCCCGACCTCGCCCGGCTCGATGACCAGGTCCTCGGGCGAGGCGAGCAGGGTCTGGGACGCCCAATTGGTGTCAGCCGACTGCGGGGGGGGAGGGCTTTTGGCAGTCGCCCGCTCAGCCGGGTGCCGCGCCGCGGGGGCGGCGGATGGGCGGGTGGTCAACCGGCCCCCTCGCCCACTGAGGGTGGTGGTCGGGCGGGAGGAAGGGCCCGGGCGGGGCGGGTGGCCAGCCGCCGACGGCGCGGTCGACGGGCGGGCGTGCATTGATGTGGTGATGGGAGAGCAGCACGATGCGCGCGCAAAGGGGGGTGGGGGGAGATGTGTTTGTGTATGTGATTATGAGGAGCAAGCTCAGGGAGCAGCCTCTGAAGGGCCACCCACGCGTGCGTGCGTATGCCCCGCGCCTGTGTGAGAAGAAGAGGCAAAAAAAAAAAAAAAAAAAGTGCAACGTCATCTTCACTTCTTCGTTCTTGCATAAAGCACCACCCACACCACCCGCCCCTCAACCTGTGCGGCAGCTCCCCCTGCCTTCTTGCCATGCCCTCTGCCGCCATCGAGCACTCGCAGACGACGATGCACGCTGCTGGTGAGTTGGGAAAAGTATTTCTTTCTTTCTGCGTCGGCCCGCCTAGCCATTCGCCCTCCGAGACCGCGTCCCACCCACGCCCCGGCCTCCGAGACGCGCACTTTCTCCTCACGAGTAGGCAATGCGCTTGCAGACACGCCATTGGGGTGACATTGGCGTCGCGTGCACACCGCCTACCGCAGCGCCGCGGGTGTTGCCACATCAAACTCTTTCTTCCTTCTGCTTCCGCTTCCGGTCGCCCGCCTTCTCACTGGCGCCCCTCACCGCCATCACCCACCCCACCCACCCCTTCTCACAGGTCGCATGGCTCACCGGGTCGCCCCGGCTCTAGTCCGCGGCACGCGGGTCGCGGCCGCCCTGCCTGCCGCCCGCGGCGCCGGCCTGACGGCGACACCCGCCCTCGCCCCGTCGCCGCTGCGCCGCCCACTCGTCACCCGGGCCTCCGCGGCCTCTTTGCGCCATTCACCGGCCAGCTTTGCCGCCGCAGGCCTGCCCGCCCTGCGCCGGACCGGGCCGGTGGGGGTGAACATGTGAGAAGGAAGGAGTGAGAGGGGGCGTAGCCGCTAGCGATGTGCGTTCCTCTTCCCACCCCCCCTGCCCCCCTTCATCCCATCCTCATCTCTTCCTCTTTTCCTTCACAGGCCCGCCTCTTCCCGCCGCCCCGTCTCCGCCTACGCCTCCACCACCGGCGGCGGCGGCAAGCGCATCTCCCAGGACGACTTCACGGAGAAAGCCTGGGCCGCCATCGTGGCCGCCCCCGAGGCCGCGAAGGCCGCCTCCCACCAGATTGTGGAGACGGAGCACCTCCTCAAGGCGCTCCTGGAACAGCCAAACGGCCTGGCCCGCCGGGCGGTGGCCGTGGCGGGCGGCAACCCGGCGGCCCTGCTGGACCGGGTGGAGGCCCACCTGCGCAAGCAGCCCAAGGTGTCGGGCGATTCGGGGCAGGTCCTGGGGCGCAACCTCGAGGCGGCCGTCACCAAGGCCGAGGAGCTCAAGGGCGGCATGGGCGACGCGTTTGTGTCGGTCGACCACCTCCTCCTCGCCCTCGCCGCCGACACCCGGGCCTGCGCCGCGCTTCTCAAGGCGGAGGGCCTGGAATTGAAGGCCCTGGAAGCCGCGGTCAAGCAGGTGCGGGGCGCCAACCGGGTGACCGACCAGGACCCGGAGGGCAAGTTTGAGGCGCTGGCCAAGTACGCGCGCGACCTCACGCAGGCCGCGCGCGAGGGCAAGCTCGACCCGGTGATCGGCCGGGACGACGAAATCCGGCGGGCCATCCAGATCCTGTCCCGGCGCACCAAGAACAACCCCGTCCTCATCGGCGAGCCCGGCGTCGGCAAGACCGCCGTCGCGGAGGGCCTCGCCCAGCGCATCGTCGACGGCGACGTCCCCGCCGCCCTGCAGGGCCGGGCGCTCATGGCGCTGGACCTGGGCGCCCTGGTCGCCGGCGCCAAGTACCGGGGCGAGTTCGAGGACCGCCTCAAGGCCGTCATCAAGGAGGTGACGGGCAGCAACGGCAAGGTGGTGCTCTTCATCGACGAGATCCACACGGTCGTCGGCGCGGGCGCGACCTCGGGCGCGATGGACGCGGGCAACCTGCTCAAGCCCATGCTGGGCCGCGGGGAGCTGCGCTGCATCGGCGCCACCACCCTGGACGAGTACCGCAAGTACATCGAGAAGGACCCGGCCCTGGAGCGCCGCTTCCAGCAGGTCCTGGTCGACGCGCCGAGCGTGGAGGACACCATCTCCATCCTGCGCGGCCTGCGCGAGCGGTATGAGCTCCACCACGGCGTCCGCATCTCCGACTCGGCCCTCGTCGACGCGGCCGTCCTGGCCGACCGCTACATCGCCGACCGGTTCCTGCCGGACAAGGCCATCGACCTGGTGGACGAGGCGGCGGCCAAGCTGAAGATGGAGATCACGTCCAAGCCGGTCGCCCTGGACGAGGCCGACCGCAAGGTGTTGCAGCTGGAAATGGAGCGCCTGTCCCTGGCGAAGGCGGCGCCCGCCGACCGGGCGGCCGCCTCCCGCCTGGCCACCTTGGAAGCCGCGCTCTCCACCCTGAAGAAGACGCAGGCCGACCTGGCCGCCCAGTGGAACGCGGAGCGGGCGGGCATGGACCGGCTGACGGGCCTGCGCGCGGAGGTCGACCGGGTCAACGTCGACATCGCCGCCGCGGAGCGGGACTACGACCTGAACCGGGCGGCCGAGCTGAAGTATGGGACGCTGTTGGAGCTGCAGCGCCAGCTGGCCGAGGCGGAGGCGGAGCTGGAGGCCGCGGCGGTGGCGGACGGCGGCAAGAAGGGCGGCCGCCTGCTGCACGAGATGGTCACCGAACAGGACATTGCGGACGTGGTCGCCAAGTGGACCGGCATCCCGGTCACCAAGCTGATCGCGTCAGAACGCGCCCGCCTGCTGGGCCTGGCCGACGAGCTCCACCAGCGCGTCATCGGCCAGGACGAGGCGGTGGACGTGGTGGCGGACGCCATCCAGCGGTCCCGGGCGGGCCTGTCCGACCCAAACCGGCCGATCGCGTCCTTCATGTTTTTGGGGCCGACCGGCGTCGGCAAGACGGAGCTCGCCAAAGCGCTCGCCTCCCAGCTCTTCAACACGGAGGACGCCCTGGTCCGCCTGGACATGTCCGAGTACATGGAAAAGCACAGCGTGTCGCGCCTGATCGGCGCGCCGCCCGGGTATGTGGGCTACGACGAGGGCGGCCAGCTGTCAGAGGCCGTGCGCCGCCGGCCCTACTCCGTGCTCCTGTTTGACGAGGTTGAGAAGGCCCACCCGGACGTCTTCAACATCCTGCTTCAGATCCTGGACGACGGCCGGGTCACCGACTCCCAGGGCCGGACCGTCAACTTCAAGAACACGCTCATCATCATGACGTCCAACGTGGGGTCGCAAGCCATCCTGGACGGGATGGAGAGCGGCGAGCCAGCGGACTCCATCAAAGCGACCGTCATTGGCGCCCTGCGCGGCAAGTTCCGCCCAGAGTTCCTCAACCGCCTGGACGAGATGGTCATCTTCACCGGGCTGGACCGCACCCAGATCACCGGCATCGTGCGCCTGCAGGCGGCCCGGGTGGCCGGGCGGCTGGCCTCCAAGAAGATCAAGCTCGACCTGAAGGAGGACGCGATTGACTACCTGGCCGCCGTCGGCTACGACCCCGTCTACGGCGCCCGCCCGGTCAAGCGTGCCGTCCAGCGCGAGCTGGAGACGGGGCTGGCGAAAGGGCTGCTGCGCGGCGATTTCGAGGAGGAGGACACGGTCGTGGTGAGCGCCCCCGGCGGGAAGGAGGCGACGGGGCTGGTGTTCACGCGCGTCGCGGGCGGGGCCGGCGGGGCAGCAAAGGGCGGGGTCGGGGAGGCCGCGGCCGCGGTGACGGCATAGATGGAGAGCATGCTTTCTTGGTGTGTGTGTATAGGCAGGCGAGAGGGCTGTTTGTGGGGTTGTGCGCGCACGCTGGTGTGGAAACGGAAACGGAGACGGAGCGGGGGCGGGAGATGAAACAAAGGATTTCCCCCTGTATGCAAATCAACGCGTGCACACACGCGCTGATTCGGCTTAGGAAAATAAGGAAAATAAAAATGACATAAAAAAAAGGAGAAAGCTCCACTTCGAAAAAATGAAACTTTGTTTTTTTTTGTGCGGGCGCGGTCAGGCACACGCGTGCTCGCACAGAGGACATGGCACACAGAATGAGAGCAAGAAAGTAGGACTAAAGAATGAAGTTCTGGTGGTAAAAGGGCGCCTAAAAGAGAGGAGCAGTACGCGAGGTAGACACGCGCTCAACCTCTTCATGCGGCGCTACGCCCCGCTGGCCCGCTTGGCCCGGCCACCGCCCTTCCGGGTGACCACCACCTCACCACTTTCAGAATCCGGCGCCGCCGCCGTCCCGGACGCACTGGCCGGTCCGCACCCACTCGCGCGGGGCCCGCCCGACGTGGCATGCGCGACCACCGTCGTGACGGCCGCCACCGCCGCCACTGTGGCTGCAGCCTGGCGGGACGGGTCGTGGAAAAGCAGATTGGAGATAGCTAGCCAGTCCGGCATCGAGGGGTCGCCCGTGACGTAGGCGACCGCGAATTGGGCCGGGCTCAAAACGCGTTGTGCCACCAGCTCAAACGCGGCTGCCGCCCGCTCCTCCTTTTCCAGACAGGTGGCAAGGGCTTCGAGGGCGACCTGGGAGGTCAACTGGGTGGTGGAGCGGGCGCCCCAGGTGTCCTGCGGAGAAGGGGAGGAGTGTGTGTGCGTTTGCGTGTGAGGAGAGAGAGGTTGGTCTTGGCCACCCGCGCGCGCGCGCGCGCGCCTGGAGAGAGACCCCCCCTGCTTCTCTGAATCCTCATACCTGCGACGGTTCCGCCCCGACCATGGCTTTCTTGATCGCCATTCGCTCCACGTACGCGGCCCGAATGGCGGCCAGATAGTCGGCCCGGGCCGCGATGAGGGCGCCCGCCTGGGGTGGGCTGGGCGCCATCGCCCGCAGCGCGTGGAACCATTTCGCAAATGCGGCCGCGGCCCCGCTGGAGTTGCGGCCGTCGCTGTCGGTCGCGGCCGCGGTCGACGCCGCGTCCGCCCGCTCAAAGGCCGCAAACATCATGTGCATGGGTTTGGGGGTGGATGCGAAGAAGGCGCGCACGGTCTCATGCCTCAACTCCATCAGCGTCGCCAGCTCCCGGCCTGCAGGCGTGGCCGGGTCGGCGTGGGCCGGGTCGCCCACCAGGGCCGCGACGCGGACGGCAAGCATGCGTCGATCCATTAACAGTTCAGACAGGTGCATCTCATCCACCTGGCGCCGGGCGGTCGCGTACGGCACGCCCCGCAGCTTGGCCCGCAGGCGCGCGTTGGCGTCGAAGAGGGCGTCCATGGCAGAGGCGGCTAGGTTGGCGGGCGCGGTCGCGGTCGTGGTGGTGGTCGCCAAGGTGGCCGCCGCCTTGGCGGCCACCGTCGCGTACGCCCGCCGGGCGACGGCTTCCTGGGCGGGCGGCATGGCTGTGCCGGCGGCGGCGCCGTCGGCGCCGGGGCCGGCGTACGTGCTGCCGCCTGAGGTCGCGACGGCCAGGGCGGCGCCCACGCCGCCGCCGCCCCCACCCCCCGCGGCCGCGGCCACGATCGCGGTCGTCTCCGCCTTCAGCAGGCGCCCGCCCAGCCTGTTGACCTCCCGCCGGGTAGCCGCTAACTCTGCATTCAGCCTGGTGGCCTCCGCCTCCGCGGCCGCCAGCTTGTGCCGCTGGCGCTCGCGGTGGCGCCGCTGGGACGCCCGGTTCTTCTCCTGCACCAGCCGTGCGCGCTCGCTGGTGATCAGGTCGGTGGCGGCCGGCGGGTCGTCCTCCATGGTCAGGCAGCCTGTTGTGTGAGGGAAATGGCGGGGATGGCCCCGGGTGGTCATCGAGGAGATGAGGTATGGTCGGGTCGGGGAGTGATGGGGGAAGCGCGCGGGCGCGCCTGTCCACGGCCGCTCTAGAGCTCCCACGCTCCCGACTTCACTCCTCAGGCCTCCAAGCTCGGGTTTTGAGCGGGAAAGCGGACGGCGTGCCCACTTGCGCCGCCACCCATTCATTTGCATGGGCACCGACGGCAGCTACCAAAAAAAAAGGACAGACCCCCAACCACGTTCTTTTCTCTCACCGATTTGTGCCGACTTTCCCAGGCTGAAGGCCGGGTCCGCCCACTGGTCGGCTGGGACATCGACGTTGGGCATCATATAGACAGCTGGGTCTGCGGTGAACGGGTCCATGTGTGGGGGGCTGTGGAGCTTTTCCTTCTGCGGCGGGGCTAAAAGATAAATAATATAAAAGCGCGGCTCTCGCTTTCAGGAGCGATGCAAGCGCGGCACGTGGGCCTATTACTTCACACTAATGGAATACTTCTCACTAATGGAACAAGTCGTGGGTAGGCGTGCAGTGTCGCGGTCGGAGGAAGGGCGTCAGCCCGCGGTTGAGGCGTTGTGTTGCAATGAGTGAGCAAGGTGAGGGCGACGTTCACTTTTTTTTTTTTTTTGCTCACTCCGCCGCGCGGCTGTGTGTGTGTGTGCGTGTGTGCGTACAGGAGTGTGTGCCACGTGCACGCAACTGGGCGTACACCAGCAAAAAGAAATGGCCGCCGCCTGGGCCGCCCGGCCGGTCACCACCACCGCGGCCGTCCGCCCCCATCCCCCAGCTAGCCAACTCCGCACCACGCATGCCTCCGCCCCGCCAGGCCGCCCCACGCCCGGCCTGCCGAGCCCGCGCCTTCCGGGCAAGGCACGGGCCCGACCCATTGCGGTCGCCTCGTCGGTCGAGGGCCCCTCCCGCCCCATCCCACCACCACGGCAAACCACCACCTCGCCAGCCCGCCTTTCTCCAACCTCGCCTGCCATCTCCGACCCGCGCTTCACGCTCGTCCGCGTCCCGGGGGACGGGTCCTGCCTCTTCCGTTCCCTGGCCCAGGGCCACCACGCCCTGGAACACGGCGGCGCCCTTCTGGACAAGGCCGGCCTGCTGAGCGCGGGATTCAGCCTGCGCCGGGCGGTGTGCGCGGCACTCGTGGCCCGCCGGTCGCAGGTCGAACCGTTTCTGGAGTGCCCGTTCCCCGCCTACATAGAAACCATGAGCCTGGAGGGGACGTGGGGTGGGGAGCCGGAGCTGGCCGTGTCGCCGTTTGCCCTGGGACGGGCGGTGTGTGTGTATGCGGCGACCGCCCGGGGGCCGCTGGGCGGGGTGGCGGCCTTGCGTAAGGTTTCCTCTTACGGGGCAGACGCCTTCCCGGGCGTGCCGCCTGTCTGCGTCCTGTTCAGCGGGGCGCACTACGACCTGCTCCTGCAGCAGCAGTGAGAGGCAGGCAGGCAGACTACGACCTGCTGCTGCAGGAGCAGTGAGAGGCAGGTAGGCAGAGGTGATAGAGAACGAGGACGGCATGAATGGAAGAGAGAGAGAGACAGCATGCAGGTGAAAGGAAAACGAAACACACCCCACTCTACTCTATGCCCTCCCGGCCCCCTCCCGCGCACTCCTCCTCCAGCCCCCCACTGAATGGCAGCCCACCACAAAACAGAAAGTGCTGCATGATGGGCACCTTACCCAGACACTCCGCCTGCCACATCCGGACCATGCCCGCGTTGATGCGGCCCCAGGTAGGGACGGTCGCCGCGATGTCACACAGCATGGGCGAAGTTTCCTGTAAGGGGCCCTTTTTGACGGACCGGACGAAGCGTACGGCGTCAAAATAGAGGTAGGAGGAGGAGAAGGCGGCGAGGGTGGTGTCGCTGCAAGTGGAGAATGTGAGAAAAATGTCAGACGAAAATGTTGATGAGGTTGAGGAAAAGAAAGGCGACGCGTCCTTAATCTACTCTTTCTCGCGTCTCATCAACAACTCACTCGACAATCGACGCCGGCCGAGGCGCATCGTCGGCCGCGCCACACAGCTGGGACGAACCCCACAGGAAGGGCAGAAAGCAGTAGTCGTCCAGGCCCCAGACGCCGTGCGAGCCGGCGGGTTCCAGCCTGGAAAGAAACGGAGGGTATGTGGCGGCTGAGAGTTTGTTTCGCTCGTTCTCCCTCCCATCCAAACCTCTCTTCCCATCCTCTTCCACGCCCCGCGCCCCCCCGCCCACACCTCCACCACTCACCAGTACGTCGTCTGCACCTGTCGCATCAGCCGCACGTACCCCGCAAAGACGACGGTGACCAACCCCAACGCATCCCCGGGCTCCAGGCACCCGGGCACGCGGGCCAGGGCGAAGAGGAGGGCGCCAAACGCGGCCTCGTGGCCGGTCCCATAGTCGATGCGCGCTGCGTTGCCCAGCGCGTCCGTCAAATAGGGCGCCAGCTCCTCGGCCAAGCCGGTCGGCGCGTCAAGAGGTAGCACGCCGGCCAGGATACCGGGCGCCGCCTCCACCGCGCTCGCGTGCCAGTCCCGGAAGGCCGGGTTGCCGTAGCGCAGGGCGGCGGTGGAGGGCGGGTGCGCCTCGACGAGGGTCGCCAGGCCGGCCAGCGCGGAGCGGAGCGCGGTCGCGCCCCGCGACAGGGGCGGCGGGTCAGCCCCGCCCTCCTCACCCTCCACCCTCGCCGTCTTCACGCCTTTGACCGCGGCATTCAGGTGGAGGATGAAGGCGATGAAGGACGCGTAAGAAGGGGCGGCCTTCCAGGCGGCCAGGCCGGCCGCGTCGACGATGCGTTTCCGGGCGGGCCCCGTCGAGACGAAGCCGGGAGCGAGGGGCGGGGGCCAGGCGGGGGCCGGATCGGAGGTGGAGGGTGCGAGGGTGGGCGCGTGGTGGACGGGGGTCAGGGAGGCGGAGGGTGGGGTGGTGCGTGGGGGTGGGGGCGGGGAGGAGGGGCGGGTGGCGGAGCCTGGAAGGGAGGGGAGGTCGAAGGTTGATAAAAAAGCGGAAGGGGAAGCTACCGGAGGGTCCCGGCGCTTCTTTCTCTCTTCCTCTCGCACCTGGTGCGCCTTCACCGCCTCCCGGCCCCGCGGTCGCCCAGGGCGCTCGGGTGGGCTGCCAGCCGGGGGGAACGCCGGTCATAATGCGCAGGCTCCCTGCAACGGAGAGCGCAATGGGAAAGCGAAAAAATGAAAAATATGGGTCGGCCAGCGTGTGAGCGCGTCCCCGCCTCCTCATCTCATTTCTCTTTTCTTTTTTCTCACGCCACGCACGCCAACCCTCACCCACCCACAATGTCTTACCCCACGCCACCCACCGGCCTGCCCTCCACACGCAAGCCCTTCTCCGCCCCGCGGCGCCGCGGCCTGGGCTCCAAAATCAAAAGCTGGCTGGGCGAGCCCTTCTCCCTGGGCGGCCGCGCCGACGACCCCCCCTCCCGTGGCTCCGTCCTGGTCGGCCTGGCCGCCGTCCTGGCCGCCGCCGCCACGGTCGCCCTGTACGATCGCCGCTACGCTGTCAAGGCAGAGATGGAGGAGGGCGTCGGGTCGGCGCGGGCCGAGCTAAAAGCGGCGGGGCGGGACGCGAAATCGAGCGCCGGTCACCTGAAGGGGGCGGTCAGCAAGGCGGTGTACAAATGAACCCCTTAACTTTTTTAGACGAATGACGAAAGAGGGGGGATGGATGGATGGGGCGAACGTGGCGAACGCGGCGCGGAAAAAAGGAATGGGTTGTGGATGGGGTTGAAAGGAAGCGCGCGCCGCGCGCTGCGCCCCCCCCTGTTTTTTTTTTTGCTTTCTGTCCTCCTCAAAATTGCCTTCGGAATGTATGTCTGCGTGTGTGTGTAGGGGGGAGAGAGAATGACGAGAGAGGCAGACGCGCGGCGTGCGTGTGTGTGTGTTTGTAGAAATACGCAGGCGCTCAGCGCTTCTCATGGAAAGGTTCAAGAAGAAGTAGAAAAAAATGCGACAAGGGCACCGCGCGCCTCGTCGTCGCCCAGAGGCAGCATTCGCTTTTCCGCGGCGCCCATGCCTCCCTCCACCCGCTCCCGCTCCACGGCAGGCGTGGAGGGCCCGGAGGACGGCATCAACGACCCCATGCTCCTGTCTCAGGCCACCTCACGCAGTTGCGGCGACGGCAGTGGTGGAGGTGGAGGAGGCGCCGCTCCGGGCGGCCGCGCCACTGACGCCGCCCACCACCTCCCACCCTGCCCCCCTCCTCCTCCTCCGCCCTCCATCACGCGCCGCCCCTCCGTCCGCTTCGCGCCCGGCCCCCTCCCCCACGCCGGCCCGGACGGCCACCCCCCACCCACGGAAGCCCGAAGCGGACCGCCACCCCGGGGCGTGGTGGCCAGCGCGCGGCGGGCGCTGTGGGGCGAGCCCAACGCCGCGTTTGCGGAGGAGCCGCTCACGCCGGCCCACCTGCGCCTGCTGGCCACGGAGCTGGGCCCAGAGAACGAGCCGTCCATCACCCGCCTGAAGCGGCGGTGAGTTTGTTGGGAAAAGTGGAGAGTGGAGGGCCCGCCGGGCGCTCTCAACCTTCTCTCCCATCATTTTTCTCTCTCTCATCCACTCCCCTCCCTCACAGCGCCGGCTTCCTCCCGCCCATCAAGCGGGCGCTGGCCCACCTGGGCCCACCCCATGCGAATGGTCTGTGAGCGGTGGCGCGGGGCGGGTGAGAGGGGCAGCTTTTTTTTTGTTAGGAGATAGAGACGCTTTGTAGGAAAGATGTAGGGTGCCAAAGACGTCGTCCGGTCATCAGAGCGCTGCTTTCATCACAAAGGCAGCAGAGCTGAGGGGGTGGGGGGGCTGGGGGATGGAGAGAGGTTGCTCTCTCTCATCGGAGGCTGCCAAAAAACAAAGAAAACACAGCATAGCATGCACACAGGCAAAAGGGTGGGGGGGGTGGAGGGAGGGGAGAGCGCGGGGCGGGTGGGAGTTCGGAGGGAGAGAGAGAAGGAAAGGATGGGCGCCGTCTCTTGTCTCTCTCTCCCGTCGCCACATCTGTAAACCGAGGAGCCGAGGGAAAAGTTAAAGAAAGCGCGCGCGCACACGCACACACTCTCCAAGGGAGGAGAAAATGAGGCCTAAAACCCAAAGAAAAGGAACACTGTCAAAACTGTTGTTGCCCGCCCCCACACCCCCGCCCCGGCAGCGCCCGCGCCCCGCCCGGCCCTCGCGGGCGGACGGTGGTGATGCGGGGCAGACCCAAGGCGGCATTGAGGGCGGCCTCCACCGCGGCGTCGGCGGCGGTGGGCGGCGGCGGCGGCGGCGCGGGCGACAGCGCGGCCGGGCGGGTCGGCAGCGGGAGGCAGCCGGCTGGGCCGCCCCCACCCCCTCTACCGCCGCCGCCGCCGCCGCCGTCCGCCCCGGCAATGGCGATGGGCGGCGAGCTGCCGCGCGGGAGGGAGGCACTCGCCGCGGCCGCCTCCTCCATGATGGCCGCCGCGGTCTGCGGGCGGTGGTGGGAGGGGGCGGCGCGCGGGGGGGGAGAGGTCCCTGCCGCGGCCGCGGCCGCGGGCGGCGGCGGGGTCTGCGGCACCGTGCCTTGTTGAGGGAGAAAGGCGGGCGGCGCGCCGCCGACGCCGCCAACCGCCGCGGGCCCGGACCCGCCGGACGTCGCGCCATCATCTCCGCAAGATTCCTTGGCGCCGCCGCCGCCGCCGCCGGCGCCGGGCGAGCTGGGCGAGCCGCGGGAGAGGCCGCGGGCGAGGAGGGAGACCCGGCGCGCCTCCAACGGGGCGGGGCTGCCACCCCCCGAAGAAGCAGGCAGCGGGGCGGGGCGGCCAGCTGCGGCGGCGGCGCCCGCGCCGCCCGCGCCGCCCTCCCCGCAGCCCGGCGTGCAGGTGCAGACGGAGCCGGTGGGGGTAGGGGAGGGCGTGCCCGCGCCGGGCGGGGAGGGCGAGGCGGCGGCGGCGCCCGCGCGCGGCTGCAGCGGCGGGGCGGGCGAGCGCGCGGGTGGTGCAGGGTGTGGGGGCGCCGCCGCCGCCGCCGCCGGCCCCAGGGGCACGCCGCTCACGCCACCGTCAAAGAACAGGGCCGGATAGGAGGCGGCCGCCCCCGCCGGGGCGGGCGGCGGCGTGCACGCGAGGCCGCCCCCCAGCGCGAGGCGCTTGCCCGACCCGCCGCCCGCCCGCCCCGCCCACGCCTCGCCCGCCGGCGAGCCGCCGCCGCCGGGCGCGCCACCCTCCGGCTGCTCCCGCTTGGCGGCGCCAAAGCTGGTGCCGCCGCCGCTGTACGATCGGGCCGCCGAGGCGGGCGGGCGGCGGGCCGAGTGGCGGCCGGAGGAGGCCGGGCGGGCCGACGACGAGGGGAGCGGGAGGGAGGCGGGGGGGGGGGCAACCACCCGCGCTGCTGTCGCAGCCCGGTGGTCGGCCGCGGCCACGGCCGCCGCGGCCGCCGCCGCGGCGACAGCCTCGCCCCCACGCCGGACGTCCGGGCCGCCTCCACCGCGCCCGCCGCCCCCTCCGCCACCCGGCGCCAGGCCCCACTTGGACAGCAGGGACACGGCCCGGCGCCAGGGCGGCAGGGGGCGGCCCTGCTCGGCAAACGCGCGCGCGGCCGCGCCCGCGACGCCCTCCACCAGGGCCGCGAGCCTCGACGGCGGCCCCACAAACTCGCCCGGCAGCCCCTCCCGCAGCAGGTCCGCATAGGCCGGCGTGGGCTGGGCGATGGCGAAGTGCTCGCGCAGGGCGGGCTCGACGACCAGGTGGGTGACGACGGCTGTGTCGAGCGAGCCCGTGACCACCAGGTAGGTGTGCCGCAGCGACTCCAGGCACCGCCGCCCCGCCCCCGCCGCCCCTGCCGCTGCCCCGGGCTGGGGAGCAGCGGCGGCGGCGGTGGCACCGGCTGCCGCGGCGGCGGCGGGCGGGGCGGGCGGGGGCGGGTCCTCGCCGCCCCCCTCCCCTCGCCCGCCCTCCCGCGCGCCCGCCCGCAGGGAGCACACAAAGCCGCGGCGGGACAGGGACGCCGCGAGGGCGGCGGCCAGGGCGGCGGCGGAGGGATCGCCCGCAGCGGCGGCGGCGGCGGGCTTGGCGAGGCGGACGGCGTCGAGGAGCTGCGACGGAGACAAGGAGAGAGCGTTTGGTGGTTGTGATGGGAGGAGAGAGGATGCGGTGAGAGGGACAGTTACGCGCCTCCTCTCGCTTGTGTGGCATGGCGTTTTTTCCCGGGCCCGCCAGGGGGGGCCTACCACGGCCTCGCCCCGCCGCCCGACCCCACCCTGTCGAGCGAGAGCCCATTGCGGTGTGCTCGGTGGGGGTGGGGCGGTCGAACGCCCCACCGCCCACCGCGCACGCAGCCCGCCGTCTTTTTGTTTGGCTGGCGCCGTGCGCGGCCCGGCCCCCCGCTTTTCGCTTTTGGCGGCGAGCACCCCCGCTGGGCGTGCCTTTCGCCCCCGCCCGCGAGCGCACACCTCCCTTGCATTCTGCCAAGGAGGACCTCCTCTCCCACCCCTTGCATCATACCTGGGCCTCAAAGTCGGTGGCGGGCGCGCACAGGGCGGCCAGGGCCGCGGCTTCGCCGCAGGCGGCACGGGCGTGAGCGCCGGCGGCGCCGGCGCTGGCGCCGCTGCCAAGCGAGCTGCCGCCGCCGCCCGTGCCCTGCGACCACTGCTGTCCCGCCCGGGCCTTGAGCGACAGGGGGCCGGCCGATAGGTCCAGGGCGAAGAGCGGCGGGGTGGCCGAGGTGGCGAGCTGGGGGAGGAAGGGGGAGGGGGAGCGTGAGCGGGATTGGAAGGTAGGGGGAGGGGGGGGTGCTGCGAGTGTCTCTTTTTATTCCGCCGCCAGGCGCCCGCCTTTCCAGGACGGCACTGCCTGACCTTTCCGTCCACACCGGTGCAGGCTCCGAGGCGGTCTGCTGAGACCAGCCAGGGAGCGGGGCCTAGCCGGCGGGTGCGGCCCTGCCCTGCCCCTCCTTTTCTTACCAACTGTTCCTCCCCGTCCATCGCAAAGGGTTCCAGCCCGGGCGACGGCGACCCTGCGGCCGGGTGGCGCCGCCGGTCGTGCATGAAGATGCGGTGTTCGGGGTGTGCGTGGGGGGCGCACGGGTGTGCGTGGGCGCGCCGCACACGAGGGGTGCCGTCGCGCGCGAGGCGCAAAAACGGGCGAGTGAAGAGGGGGCGGCCATACAAGAGGCACAACATTCATCAACTCTTGCGCACGCCTCTCTTTCTTCGTGCACGCGCGCCTACTTCGAAACACCCACCATGCCCGCCTCCCTCCCCCCCGTCGACTGGAAAGGTCTCTTTGAGTGGAGCATGAAGTACAATGACGGCACGCGGCCGGGGAGTGGCATAGACCCGTCCGCCCAGCCGATGAGCGAGGACGACCGCAAGTGGTGAGTTTCCGTTTTTTGTGGGTGGCGCGCGACACGCCCGGTGTAGGGGTGGGGTGGGGGGTGGGGGTAAGCATGCGTAGGGGTGGGCAAGACGTCCCTCTAGGCGCTGGTGCAAGCTCCGGGCGCGTTTCCTGAGTGCATTCAGCGCGCCGAAGAAAACCACGCGCTTCCGCTTCCGTTTCTCAACCTAGCCTCCTTTCCAAAATAAAAACTTTCATCTCCCAGGTTCACGGAAGCCATGGAACACTACTCCCACGACGCGGTGAAACGCATGCAGGAAATCAAGCGGGTGCTGGACGGCGGGGCGATCGCGAGCACAGCCGCGGGCGGCCCCGGAGCTGCAGGAGGAGGGGGAGGAGGCACAACGCACCACCCCACTGGCGGCGCCCACCCGACCGCCGCTCCGCCGCCCGCCTCCGGCCCCGACCACGCCGCCCCCGCTGCCTTGGACGCCAAGGTCGCCCTCCTGGACGAGCTCGTGGAGCTGGTGGAGAACATAGACACGGCGCGGGACCTGGCCCTCATCGGCGGCCTGCCCACCCTCCTGTCCTTGCTGGCCGCTCGCGAGCCCGCCCTGCGGTCGCGGGCGGCCGAGGTGCTGGGCACGGCCGCCCAGTCCAACCCGCCCGTCCAGGACTGGTTCCTGGAGGGGGGCGTGCTGGAGGCCGTGCTGGGGATGCTGGGGGGAGGGGGCGGCGGCGGCGGCGGCGGCGGCGGCGGGCGCGGGCCCGGGGCCCCGCCCGCCCCGCCTGGTGGCGGGGACCCCTGCCCCGCGGCCCGCAAGAAGGCCCTGTTCGCCCTGTCCTGCCTGGTCCGCCACTGCGAGCGGGCGACGGACGCGCTGGTGGAGGGCGGCGGCATCGCGGTCCTGGTGCACGAAGCGTCAGGCGAGGCGTGCGCGGGCCGGCCAGCCGCCGCGCGCAAGGCGTGGCAGCTGCTGTCCTACTTGGCGACCGCACGCCCCGGCGTGGCGGGTGCCGCGGCGCACGCTGCCGGCGTGGGCCCTGCCCTGGCAACGGCCATCTCGCTGCCGGGCGGCGACGCGGAGGTGCGCGGGGCGGCGGTCGCGTGCGCGGCCGCGCTGGGGGAGGGCGGGGGCAGGGGGGCGGTCGCCCTCGCGGCCGACGCTGGCCTGGTGTCTGCCCTGCGTGCGGTGGCGGGCGGGGAGGGCGGGGAGGGCGGAGACGCGGCGAGAGGGGCGTTGGCGGCCCTGGAGGGTGCGGCGGAGGTGCCAGCGGGGGGCGGGAGTGCGCTGATGGCCGTGTGACGTGAACTTCAAAAAAAACAAAAAAAGACGGAGGAGAAAAGGAAAGAAAGAAAAAATCGTGGAAGTGCACTCTCGAAAGAGCGCGGGCGTGTCTCGGCGAAAGCGTGTTGTTCCCCTTTCCCCACGCGGCGATCGCACCCCCTGCCGCTCCTCTTCAACACCCGCTCACGATGAGGCGTGGCCTGGACGTGGCTGTCGACCCGGCCCAAAAGTGCGAGAGGGCAGCAGCAGAGAGGTGCAGGGCGCATGCGTTTTTCTGGTGCGAGCGGAAAAAAAAAGAAACGTTAGCTCCCCTCCTCGACCACTCACGCCTCTCTTTCTCTCTCTCTCACAGACTCAAAGTCGTTGTCGGCGCCGCCGTCGACGCCGCCACATCCGCCCCCGCCCGGGCCGCCCGTACGGCGGTCCGGCTGGTAGGGGCCGCGACGGGCGGGTACGGCGCGCTGCGGGCGGACGGGGGGGAAGGGGAGGAGGAGGAGGGCGCGGCCTCCCTGCTTGGTGGGTGTGTGGGTGAGGGGAGGGGCGGGCGGCGCGGGAGGGAGGGCGCCGCGGCCGCCACCAGCCCGCCGCTGCCTGGTGGTGGTAGTGGCGACCGCCCTGCCTCCCGAACCGCCTCCGTCGCCCGGACCGAGGACGGCGGCGGCGGCGGCGGCCTGTCCCCGTCCCCGCCACGCGGCCGCCTGCCCGCGCCCCCGCCCCCGCCCGCGGCCCCCCGCCCCGGGCCCCTCGCCGCCGCCCGGGCGGCCAGGGAGGCGGTGGACGGTGGTGGCGGTGGCGATGGCGCGCGGGCGCCCCCGCCCCGGGCGAGCGCCGCCGCGGCGGGCGGCGCTAGGCCGTCCCGAGCCCCCACCACGAGCGCCGGCCCGCTCGACTCGCCGCCCCCCACCCCACCCCCCGCCGCCGCCCGGGCGCGCTCGCCCCTGCCCGCCTCCTCCCGCCCGACCTTGGCAGGCGAGCTGGCTGGTGATGGCGGCACGACCGCCACCACCGACGATGACAACCCGTTCGCCCCGCCCACACGGCGCAGCGGCGCGGCGAGCGGGGCGACCTCCCCCGGCGGCGGCCCCCTGCCCGGGGCGCCCGGGCACACGCTCTCCTCGCCCACCCTGCCGCCCGCCGCGTCCCTGGCCTCTCTGACCTCCCTGGGCGGCGGGTCAGTGGGCGGGGCGTCGTCTGGCGGGGGCGGGAGGCGGTCCACCAGCCTGCCCCGGCGGCCGCCCCCGCCCCGGCCGGGCCCTGGCGGGGAGGTGGGAGGCAGCGCGGGAGGGGCCGCGGCCCCTCCCCCGGCCCCGGCCCCGCCGCCGCCGCCGCCCGGCGCCTTCGACATCTTTGAGCCGCGTGCGCCGGACACGCCCGCGGGGCGGGCGGGTGGCGGCGCGGCCCCTCGCACCCAGACCGGCACCGCGGGCGAGGCGGCGGGTGGCGCGGGGGAGGCGGCCGGGGCCGCCCCGCCCTCGGCCACCGCCTCCCCGCGCGCGCCTGGCGCCGACCCGGCCGCCCTGCTCGGCGGCCGGGGCGCCGCCCTCCTCTTCTCCCGCCCCCGTCCGCCGGCCGCCATCCGGGCCGACCTGGACCGCCTGCGGGCGCCCCCCGGCGCGGCGGGCGGGGTGACGGGGCGCGACCTGCTGGCCGCCCTGGCCGCGGGCGCGCCTGCCCGCAAGAAGTGGGTAAACCCCCGCCTCCCCGCCTCCCCGCCTACGGCCGCGCCCGCCCGCCGGCCGGTCCGCACCCTGAGCGTGCGCCTGGAGGGCGGGGTGGGGGTGGTCGGGGGCGGCGCGGGCGGTGCGGCGCTCGTGCTGCGCTACCGCCACGCGGGGCCCCGGGCGGCCCTCGTCCTGCTGGGCGGGGGGGGGGGGGGGCGGAGGGGGAAAAGTCATCAACCTCCCGCCCGCCGCCGCCGCGCTGCCTTCCGCCGCCGCCGCCGCCGCCGCCGCCGCCGCCTCCCGCCTGGAGGTGGCCACCCCCATCCAGCGCGTGGAAGCCCCGGGCGGGCCCTGGGCGCCCGGGGCGGCGCTCCGCCTGCACACGGGGCGTGGCGTGCTCGCCCTGGAGGCCCCAGACGCGGCCGCCCACTCGGCCTGGGCGCTGGGGCTGAATGCCGGGCTGGCCGCCTCCTGCCTGCGCCGGGCGGGCAGCGTGCTGGACGCCGCGGCGGGCAGCATCCCCCGGTCCCCGCTCTTCACCGTGCTGCCGTGAGGAGGAGGGGGAGAGCGGGGGCGCGCGGCTTTTATATGTTGTATTTTTCTTTTGTAATCTTGCTTTTTTTTTTTTTTGCTTCTTTCAACCTCCTCTGTTCTGCCGCGCGTCCCCCGTGCCCGACAGCCGTGCGCCCCTTCTACACACACGCACCGACACACATTCCACCTTACTTACAATTAAAAAACTCTGTCTCCAGGCGCCTCTCCCCCGCACCCCCTCACCACATCACTCGGGGCCACGTCGTCCTGCCCCCTCCTCCTCCTCCTCCCTGGTCGGCCCCGCCCCGCGCGCGTCCGCCGCCGCCACGGTCGCCACCAAGCCGACCTTGTACATGGAGAAGCCGGCGGCGGCGGTAAGGAGCTGGCGGAGGAGGGCGGGGGCGGGTGTCGTGGTTGCACTTGCTGCGACGCCCACCACCGACGCGCTGCCGCCGCCGCCGCCGCCGCCCGTGGTGGCGCCCAGGGCTGCCAGGCCCAGCCCCGCGACGAGGGCGATGCGGGCGGGGGGTGACCCGAGGAGGCGGGCCGGGAGAGAGGGGGCGGGCTGGAGGGCGGGGGGCGCGCCACCCCTCGCCGGCCCGCCCCCGCCCCCGCCCCCACCCCCGACCGAGTCCACGCCCGCCTGCAGGGCCCACCCGTACGCCAGGCCGGCCGCCCCGCCGCCCGCCCAGGCGGCCAGGGGGCCCAGCCCGTCCTGTCCCCCTCCTCCCGGCCCCGCCGCCGCCAGCAGGAACAGGGCGCCCCCGCCCACCAGGGCGGCCGTCGCGGCCAGGGCCCGGCCCTTGAGGCCGCCGTACTCGGCCAGGCCCACCTCCCGCAGTGCGGCCGCCTGGGCGGGCGTCAGGGCGGCCGCGGCATCGCCGGAGCCGACGATGACGGTGCCGGGCGGGACGGGCGGGGCCAGGGAGGCGGCCGCAGGGTCGCCGGCCCGGGCGGCGCCCAGCAGGAAGCGGGTCGGCGGGGTTGGTGGGGTTGATGGCGAGGGGGGGGCGGCAGCACCGCCCGCTGTCTTGGGCGGCACGGGCGCCGCCGTCACGGTCGCCTCCTCCACCTGCCAGGTCCCGGCCTCCGGGCACGCCGCAAGGGAGGCCAGCGCCCGCAAGGCCGGCCCTGCGAAGGACACCTCGTCGACCGCACCCCGCTGAAAGCGCACCCGGGTCGGGGGTGGTGGGGGTGGTGGGGGTCGGGCGTGCTCCGCCCTGCCCTCCTCGCTGCACGCGCCTGCGGTTCCAGCGGCGTCGCAGAGGGCGTCAGCGTCCGCGGCGGCGTCGGCCGGGTCGGCGAGGGGCGCGATGCGGTGGAGGAGGGCGGCGCCGGACTGAGGGGAAGAATGGATGGATGGATGGGATTGAGAGAGCGGGGTGGTCGGAAAACACGCGGCCTTTTTTTTTCCCTCTCCCCTCCGCCCTCTCTCACCTCATCCACAAGCAGCACGAGCACCCCGGACGCCGGCTCAGACAGGCCATCCCCCCGTGCATCGCCCGTCGTCAGGCGGACAGTGTAGATGGCGCGCTAAAATGGAAGGGAGGGGGGAGACGAAAAGTGAATGTCGGCGTCGTCGGGGGTCGGGGGCGCGCGCGCGCGCGCCCTGTGTGGCTTTTCGGGGCGGGACCGGGGGGTTGGCGATGACCTCTCACACCTGGTGCCGTCTCTGTCAGCTCAAGCTCACAATAATGCGGGACGGTGGAGAGTGTGCGGGGCTGCTAGGCGGGCGTGCGCGCGCGCGGCCTTCTCCCCTCTCACCTCAATGCCGACGTCACCGTCATCGCTCCCACTGCCACCCAGCAGGCGGGTCGGGACGGGGATGCCTTTCCGCCAGAGTTGAGGCGGGGGCGCAGGATCAGCAGCTTCGCCGCTGGTTGCTGGTGGTGGTGGCGGTGCCAGGCGGTGAGGGCGGGAGTGGAAAGCGTGCGCGTTCTGCTGCCCCCAGGCAGCGGGTCGGGCCAGGCGGGCGGCCGGCAGGGCGGGTGGCATGATGGATAGGTGCCAAGACTTGAGAGGCAGACAAGCAAACGCGTCTACAAGGGTCGCCTTCCTCTCTATTTCAGCAGGTGGTGCGATAACAGGGGAGAAGCCCCCGCGCGCGAGAGCACAACGGGGGGGGACACGACACGGAAACTGTGCAGTGGTGGAGAAGGTTGCCTTCCACACTTCATTTTTTTTTCGCGCAAGCGCAATGGGCGACCAGCCCTCCACCTCCTCCTTCGCGGGCGTCTACCTGCTGGTCTCCCGGGCGACGCCCGCCTCTCAGCGGACCTATGTTGGGTGAGGAGTGGAAGGAAATGAGATGCGCGGTCCCGCTGAGAGGAGGCGCGACGGCGCGTCCCAACTCTAAAAACTCAAAAAAAATGCGGCGCAACCCTCTCCCCCTCCCTCTCAAACAGCTTCACCGTCAACCCGTCCCGCCGCCTGCGCCAGCACAACGGCGAGCTCGCCGCGGGCGCCTGGAAGACGCACCGCCACCGGCCCTGGGACATGGTCCTCGTCGTGCACGGCTTCCCCACGCGGGCCGCCGCGCTGGCGTTCGAGTGGGCGTGGCAGCACCCGACCCGGTCCACCGCCGTCCGCCCCGCCCTCGCGGCGGCCGGCTTGCAGGGGGCGGCCCTCACCGGCCCGCGCGGCCGGGTGCGCGTCCTGGCGACCATGCTATCGGCGGTCCCCTGGCGGGCGTTCCCGCTGACGGTCACCCTCACAGCGGACGCGGCGGCGGGCCTGCTGAGCGCGGCAGGGGGTGGGGGTGGCAGGGGAGGGGGCGGCGGGGCGCCGCCCTTTCCACGGCACGTCCTCATCGAGGCCGCGCCCCTGGACACGCTCGCCCTGACGGCGCCCGTCCTGACGGCGACGGGCGGCGGCGGCGGCGGCGGTGGCGGCGGCGGCGGGGACCCCGATGAGGGCGGGAGCTCGGAGGAGGAATCGGAGGAGGAGGCGGAGGACAGCGGGGGAGCTGGCGGCCGCGTGTCTCTCCAGCAGGCGGCCCCGCTCTCCCTCCCCGCCCCGCACCCCTCAGCGTGCGCTGTGTGCGGCGACCCCATCGCGCCCGGCACCGCCGTCCTGCCTTGCGGCGGCGTGGTTGAAGGCGCTGGCGCCGCCCCGGCCTGCGGGTCGGTCTCCCACATCGACTGCCTCGCCGATTTTTTCCTGGCCTCCACGGGCGGCGGCGGCGGCGGCGGCGAGGGCGGGACGGCGCCACGCCTCCCGCCCCAGCTCCTCCCCGTCGCCGGCGCCTGCCCGGCCTGCGGTGCGCCGGACACCTGGGTGGCTGCCTTGGGCCGCCAGGCCCGGTTCGGGGGGGGCGACGCCTCGCCCTGGGCGGCCCGGCGGGCGGCCCGGCGGGCGCGCAAGCAGCGGCGGGTGCCCACGCTCCGGGACCAGGAGGAAGAAAAAGCGAGGGTGAAGGGTGGGGGTGCAGCAGGGCCGCCGCCGGCCGCCGCCGCCGCCGCGGTCGAGGAGGACGGCGCCCCGATCTACGTGTCATCGGGCGGCTCCTCCTCGTCTGGCGGGGGGCGGGGCGGGTGGTGCCCGGAGGCGGCGGCGGTGGCGGCGGCGGCGGGCGTCCTGCAAAGTCAACGAGCCCCGCGCCCGAGCGTGCTGCTGCCTGGGGCCGGGGTGGCCGGCCGCGGCAGGTGCGCGCCCCGGCGGCCGCCGCCGCCACCCCCGCCCGCCGCGTGCGTGCGGCCTGGGCACCCGGTGCTGCCGTGGGGGCCGCCGCCGGGCGTGCACCCGGCGCGGGGCGTGCAGGCGGTCATGCGGCGCGTGCTGCGGTGGGTGAGGTAGAAATTTCTCATTGTCGTCACACGCAAATCTCATCTCTCAAAAAAAAAAAAAAAAAAATGCACGCCACCGCCCTCAACCCGCTCGCCAAACCCACGCTCGCCCGGCCTGCCCAAGCTCGTAAGGCACCCCGCTCACCCGCAGCCCAGCTCGTCTGGACCCTGCGCAGCTGTTCGGGCGACCCGAGACACACGCCGGCCACAAAGGGCGAGGTGGTGTTGGACTTGTCCGGTGAGATTTTGAGTCATCACGTTCCGTGTCCGGGGTAGTGGTTGGAGTGAGTCCGCACCATGCCCAGACAGGCCGCCATCATTTCTGACCTCTTTGAGATGCGGGTTGGAGCGGGTTGAAGCCGGGTTCGGGCGGTGGGCGCGCCCGGAAAAGGAGATGCGAGCGACCGCGCGCGCGCGCGCGACTCATCAACCTAGCCTCTTTTCCTCCCACCCCATTTCCTCCCACCCATTTTCTCCCACCCAGGCCCCATCTCCCGCCGCAAGTTTGCGTCCGTCGGCGCGGCCGTCGACATCGGCGGGGACGTCGCCATCGCAAACGTTCCCGGCCACCTCGTCGCCGCCTTCGAAACCGTCACCCCCGGGAATGCGTCGTACGACCCGCTCGACTCCGATGTAGCCTCTGCCCTCTCAATCACGACGCTTGAGGTGGAGGGCTGCGAGGTGCTTCTGGATGGGCAGCCGATTAAGCAAAACGTGGCTACGACGCTGCGACCGGGCAGCATGCTGAGCTTTGGCGGGGTCAAGTTCGCAGTGGAGCGGGACGCACGGGCGCACGCTTGATGGTAGGATGGATGGATGGATGAAAATCAAAGGAGCACACGGTCGGCGTGTGCGGGCTCTAAATAAAAGTCATGCAGTACGCGCGCGTTGCCAGGGATGCGGGATAAATACAGGAGGAGCGGGCGGGGGCCTTTGCCTTGAGAGATGAGAGAGACGGCGCGTTGGCTGCACCCATGCAAGGTCCTTTTTTTTTTTTTTTTCATCTTCTTTTCATTGTCTCGATCGAGAGGGACGCCCCCCGCCTCCCGTGCCCGTCTCTCTCCATACCCGCGCTGGCCCATTACTCATCCCCACACGAGCGCACACACATTCAAAGACACACCTACCTCCCAATGGAGCACCCCGACCATCCACCCCTCCCCGACCCGGCCCTGCTCCCGTCGTCCCCGACTGCAGTCGCAGCGGCGCGCTGCGAACTGCGGGCCGCGTCCGCGTCCCTATTGGCCCGGGGCCTGGTCGCGCCCGCCAAGTGGGTAGGGGAACAGCTGAGAGGTATGTGTGTGATGAGGTTGTGTGTGGCGTGTGTGTGCGGCGTGTGTGCGCGTCCGCGTCGGGAAGGGAGCGCGCGAGAGCGCATTGAACGCCACCCCCCCCTCCATGTCTCCCCTCCATCATCATCCCCAGGCCTCCCCCCGCCTGCAAACCCGCCGCCGCCGCCCGCACGCCAGGAGCCCGACCACCCAGCCGACGCTGCCGCCGCCGACGCCCTCGCTCTCGCGGCCGCCCTCTTTGCGGGCCGGGAATACCGCCGGGCGGCGCACGCCCTGCGGGGCGCGGCCGGGCCGCGCGGCGTGTTCCTGGCCGCCTTTTCTTTGTACTTGGCGGGGGAGGCCACCCGGGCGACCGCCCGCTTCGAGCGCGGGGCGGCCCTGGGCGGCAGTGCGAGCGCGACCACCGCCACAGGCCCGGGCGGGTGCGGCGTGGCCGGCCTCCTGGCCGCCGGCGGCGGCGTGGCGGGCGGCCCCCCTCCGACCGCGGCCGCCGCGGTCGACCCTGGCAACCCGGAGCTCGCGGCCGTCCTGGCCCGCCTGGAGGCGGCCGCGGCGCCACCCGGCCCGCCCTCCCCGGCCTGGGACCCGTTCTGGCTGTATCTGGCCGGCCTGGTCCGGGCGGACAGGGGGGAGGCGGAGGGGGCGGCCGAGCTGTTGATGGCGTCCCTGCGCGCGTTTCCACTCAACTGGGGCGCCTGGACAGCGCTGGCGGGCCTGGTCGGGGGGGGGGCCATTGCCGGTGCCGGCGCGTCGCCTGGTGGTGGAGGGGGAGATGTCGCGTCCCCTGTCGCGGCCGCGTTGGCGGACGCCCGCCTGCCGGCGCACTGGGCGGTGCACGTAAGTTGGGGATTGTGTGAAGGGAAGAGGGAAGAGGCCTCGCATCCATCCCAACCTGCTCCTCTCTCACAACACACGCCACTCTCTCCCCCCCTCCAGTTCTACGCCGCCCACCTGGCCAACGAGTCACACGACGCCTCAAACGCCCTAGCCGCCCTGCAGCCCTTGGGCGCCGCCTTCCCAACCTCGGAGTGGGTGGGCTCGGCCGCGGCGGTCGCCCATTACTTCGCCCGCAATTTTGACGAGGCCGAGGTGAGGAAGAGAGGGAGAGAGAGGAGAGGGGTTTTTTTCTTTTTCTTTTTCAGCGGCGAGCCTCTTCCTTCTCTTCGTTTCTCGCACTTTATCCGCCGGTGTCAGCCTTCTCCTCCGAGAAGGCGGGAGAAGGGACGGGCGAAAAGAGAGAGCGCGAAACAGAGGAGACGCAACCACCACTCTCTTCACTCTCTCATGCATCCATCCACCCAACCCCCTCCGCTTCCTCACAGGAGCTATTCGCGGACGCCCACGACCGGGACCCCCACCGCCTGGACGATGTGGACACCCACTCCAACGTGCTGTACGTCCGAGACGACGGGCCCGGCCTAGCGGCGCTGGCCCGGTCCGCGGCGGCGACGGACAAGTTTTCAGCGCCCGCCTCGATCGCGGCCGGCAACTTTTTCTCCCTCCGCGGCGACCACGCCCGGGCGGTGGCGGCCTTCCGGCGCGCCCTGGCCTTGGCCCCGCCCCCGTCTTCCGGCTCCGGCGTGGGCGGCCCGGGTGGCGGCGCCTGGACCCTGCTGGGCCACGAGTTCGTCGAGCTCCAAAACCCGGCGGCCGCGGTCGACGCCTACCGGCGGGCCGTGGACGCGGCGCCCGGCGATTACCGGGCCTGGTACGGCTTGGGCCAGGCGTATGAATTGCTGCACCTGCCCCACCACGCGCTCTGGTACTACCGGCGGGCGGCGGCCCTGCGGCCGGGGGATGCGCGCATGTGGGTGGCGGTCGGCCAGTGCTGCGAGGGCGGGGCGCTCGCGGACGACGGCGGCGCGGCAGCGGCTTACCGCCGGGCCCTCCGCGCGGGCGACGACGCGGAAGCCTCCTGCCTGGGTCGCCTGGCCCGGGTCCACGAACGCATGGGCGACCACGAGGCGGCGGCGGCCTACCACGCGGCGGCCCTGGCGGCCGCCGACGCGCGCGCTGAGGTGGCCGGGATGGGCGGAGGGCAAGCAGGCGACCCTGCGGCCCCTCCGCCGCCCCTGACTCCCGACGCGGAGGACGCCCTCCTCTACCTGGCCGCCGCCGCCCGGGAGGCGGGCGACTGGGCGACCGTGGAGAAGCACGCCCGCCGCCTGGCGGCCGCCGCGCGCGGGGTGGAGGGCGATGGCGGGGCGGCCGCAGACGCGGCGCACCAGCTGCTCGCCGACGCGCGGCGCGGGTTTGCGGCGGCGGCGGCAGGGGTGGGGCGGGTGCTGCTGCACGCGGGCAGTGGGCGACGGCGGAGCAGTGTGGGTAGTGGCGGGCGGCGGCGGCCGAGCGTGGGCGGGGCGTCGCCGGGTGGGGGGGCGTCGCCGCGCTGGTGAAAGGCGGGAGAGATGGAACAGAAATGCAGGTGACACAATGCTCGCTCACCTCTCCTCTTACGCGCCGCACATGTCGTCGTCGTCCTCTCCAGGAGAGGGCGTACCGTCCTCATCCTCTTCCGAGATGCCTTCAAACAGCGGCCCGCGCCCGCCCTTGGCGCCCTCAACAGAGCCCCCACCCCACCGGGGCGTGCCGGTGGCCGTTGGCGCGGCGCCCGTTGGGTCGGCGCTGGCCCCGGTGGCCACGTGGACGCGGCCGGCCGTGCGGGGAGACCGGACGAGAGGGGCGCCGCCGACGACCGATTCAAGGGCCAGGTCGGGGCGAGCGGTCGCCCAGGCGTGGGGCGAGGCTGGCGGGGAGGACGACGACGTGTCTTCGTCGGCGAAGTGGCGCAGGTCCAGGGCGCCCGGCCGGACTGCGGCGACGCGGTTGTTGATGGTCAACGCAGGTTGTGGGGCCGGGTGCGGGGGTGGAGGAGTTTTGGCGGCTTGTTCGGACGGTGGCGGGGGGCCGACCTTGATGGGGTCTTCGGAGGTCAGGCGAGGTGGTGGGGCAGTGGTGGCAGTCCCGGAGGCCCGGTGTGGTGGGTGCGGGGGTGGGGAGGCCATTATGGCGCACGCTGTTTATTTTTTATTCAGAAAAAAGAGAAGTGAGCGGGTCGACACTGCGAGCGTGGCCAGAGATGAAAAATTGAGAGAGCGGCTCTTCTCGGCTGCGTGTGCTGGTGCCCCCACCTCCCTGGCGCACGCACAATTCGCACGCACTCTCATCACACACGCGTATCCCTAGCTGCACCCTGCTGAGTGACAGAGAGAGTGAGAGGCTCATACACATCCTACGTGCGCGCGCGTGCAAGAAAACAAATGTCGACCTTCACCGTCCGCCCGGCGGCTGCGTCCGACGTGCCGACCATCACGGCCTTCAACATCGCGATGGCCCTGGAAACGGAGGAATTGGCACTGGACGCCGGCACGGTGGCCGCGGGCGTGTCCGCGGCCGTGGGTGACCCAGCACGCGCGCTCTACTTTGTTGCCTTGCCCTCGCCCTCGCCCTCGCCCGCCACCTTCGCGGCCTCACCCTCGCCCTCGGTCTCGCCCGCCACCGTCGCGGCCTGCTGCATGGTCACCTTTGAGTGGTCGGACTGGCGGAACTCGACCGTGTGGTGGCTACAATCCGTCTACTGCGACCCGGCCCACAGGGGACAGGGCGCGTTCCGGGCGCTGTGGGAGGCGGTGGAGGGCGGAGCGCGCGCGGCCGGGGCGGCGGGGCTGCGACTGTACGCAGAGGACAGCAATGAGTCTGCACACGCAGTCTACAGGCGGCTCGGCATGAAGGATGATCACTACCGCGTGTTTGAAAAGATGTGGTGAATCCGCCTGGTCGCCCGTGAAACTGGAAAGCACTTCTTCGCGCCCATTTTTATTTTTCTGCACCTTAACACCTAAACACACACGCACGCACCTCCTCACTCTGGGAACAGCTCCGCCATCGCGGGCGAGGCGGTGGCGGCGGTGGTGGCAGGCATCGCGACCACCCCCACACCCGGCCCACCACTCTTCAACCCCGCCCGCCGGGTGGACGTGATCCGCCCGTCCATCAGCGCGTTGAACCCGGCCCGCACGCGCACGGAGGCCGCGGCCGCATTGTCATCGCCGTCGTCTCCTCCGCCTCCATACACGGCCGTCCCGCCCGTCGTCGCCCTGACGGGCGCGCCCGGAGGGGCCAGGTAAGCGGCCGCCCGGGCGCGGTGGGTGGCCCGCCACGCGACGAGCGCGGCCAGGGCGGACGCGAACGCGTCGCGGGCGGGGGCCGCGAGGTCGGGCAGCGGGGCGAGGCCCGGGAAAGGGTCCGCCGCCGGCGCCTGGGCGACCACTGCCGCCCGCGCGCCCTTCCCTCTCAACCAGCGCCGCAGGGGCACCCCGTGCGCCGCGCAGAACGACACAAACAGCCGCTCCTCCGGCAGCAAGCAGCCCGCGTTGGCGGCGACGACCGCGCCCAGGGCGTCCCCAGCCTGGTCGATGCCAAAGGCCGCGTCCGAGGCGTGCACCCACGGCATCTGGGCGCCGCCCACGCCATGGTCCCCGGGCGCCACCGCGCACAGGGAGGGCTGGATGTGGAAGGCCCAGGCCGAGATGGGGATCGACGCCTGGCGGAAGACGGTGTGGAAGACGCCCAGGCACTGCTTGAGGGAGGCGTGCAGGTCGGCCGCCGCGGCCGCGGCGGCCGCCGCGGCGCGCACGGCGCGCCGGGCGGGAGACCAGGGCAGCCACCTCCAGGCCGCGGCCGCCGCCCTGCCCGCCGCCCCCGCCGCCGCCGCGGTCTTGAGTGCGACCCCGTCCTCCCGGGCCGCGTCCTCCGCGTCTGCCGCGGCCTCAAACAGGCGCACCAGCGCCCGGCCCATGCCCGTGCCCGCGGCCTCCGTCAGCAGGACCGAGTGGAGGACGGCCGCCTCCGCGCCCTCCAACTCGCCGCTGCAGAAGCGGAAGCGCGGCCGCACGGTGGCCGTGGCCAGGTGGGTGGCCGGGTCAAAGGGCTCGCCCGGGGCGGGCAGGCGGGGGCCAGCGGCGCGCCCTCCCCCACCACCCACCAGCCCCCAGTTCCACAGGAACAGGAGCGAGATAGAGCCCGACGCCTGGAGGCCGAGCGGGGCGCGCAGCGCGTGCAAGGCCGCGCCCAGCGGGTGAGGCAGCGCGGGCGCGGCGTCGCCCTCGTCCATCACCCACTGCGGCGGGCGGGTGGCGCCCCACCGGAAGGCGTGGGCGAGGTAGACGAGCGGGACCAGGGCGCAGCGGGTGGTGGCGCCGTCGGTGAAGGCGGCGAGCTGGGCCAGGAGCGCGTCGGGGTCGAGGGAGGACGCGGCCGCGGCGAGCCAGGCCCGGAAGGCGGCCGGGTCAGCGCGGGCGTAGTGGGGCGGGGCGGCGTCAGCGATCTGTGAGATGAGGGATGAGAATGTGCGGTGGGGGGAGGAAGGGGGTGAGGAGCGTGTGCGTCCGCGCGGGGTTGTTGTGGCGAGCGCGCAACCAGAAAACAAAAGCAGCGGGCGGGGATACAAAAGGGCGATGGTGAGGTGTGAGGTGTTTCGGGGCGGCCCGGGTGGCGCCGCCCCGAAAAAAGCGCGCGACGTCGCTCAGGGGATTTGCAATTTGGCGTGTCCCCTTTTGACGCGCCTCTCCTCACCTCGACGATCCGCCCCATCTCGCCACCGAACTCGAAGCACGGCACGCGTGCCGGCAGGAAGCCGTTCTGGGAGGGGGCGACCCGCTGCAGGGTTGCATCCAGGCGCCGGTCCCTGGCCGTGGGCGGCGTGGGCGGCCGACGGGCGGTCGGGTTGGTCGGCCTGCAAGCACATGCCGCCAGGAGCACGCACGCGGCCGCGGTCAGGACCGCCACATGGCCGCCGACCGTTTCAGGGGACAGAGATGAAGGTAGCTGCCAGGTGGGTAGGGGCATTGTGACGGGCGCGGTGTCGTGTGGAAGGCGAAAGCGAAAGCGAAAGCAAGCGAGAGACAGCCCACCACTTTTTCCCGACTTAAAAGGGAGAGTGAAAACACTGTCGGGTGTCCTCGGGGGTCTCAACCCCGCCCCCCCACCTTTTGGACTCTCAATTCATCACACACACGCGCACACGTGCAAGACCCCCACCCCACCCCACCCCACCCACCCACCCATCCCTCACCACCCCCTTCAAACCGCACCCCACCCCCCCTTTACCAGCCCCCCCGCCGCCACCAGGGCCAGGCTCGCATGGATCGCGACCGGGACCGGCCAGGGCGCGCTCCCGCTCAGCACGCCGGCCTGGGCCGCCATGAAGACGGCGACGCCCCGCGTCACGCTGGCCGCCAGCAGGCCCACGTTCAGGGCCCGCACGGCCGGCCAGCCGAGGGTGCCCGCGTCGGCCGCGTCCTTCAGCACCCAGGCCGCGACCGCGCCGGGGAAGACGACCCCCGACGCAAACGACCCGCGCATCGCCGTCAGCAGCGCGCCCGGGTCGCCGCCCGCGAAGGCCCGGGCCGGGATGGAGGGCGGCAGGGCGCCCATGATGACGCCGCCGACGAGGAAGACGACGGCGGCGAGCGCGTACCCCGCGGACAGCGGCACGCCCGGCTTCGGGGCGAGGCTCGCCAGGCCCGCCCGCGGCACGGCGTCCGGAGCTGCCCCGGCCTCGTCGGTGGGCGCCGCGATGGAGGAGTAGAGGGCGGCCACGAGGGCGACCACCACCCCCACCCCCACCGCCTGCACCCCCCACGCGGCCTGCGTGTAGAACGGGCGGTACAGTGCCAGGTGGAGGCCCCGGAAGGCGGCCGACGCGAGCAGGCCGAGCGTGAGGGCCTCGCCCGCTGGGCTGGCCCCGAGCCCGCTCTGGTGGAGCTGCTGCAGGGACGCCGTGGCCGCGGCCAGCATGATGTAGTTAGAGCCCAGCAGCTTGGCGATGAAGGGCGCCCAGGCGGCGGTGGCCGGCAGGAAGGTGAAGGCGAGGAACTGTGAGAATAATGAAAAAAAAAATGGGGTGAGAGGGTGGAGAGGGGGTGGGCGGGGGGCTTGTTGACAGCCACAGCACTCCCACTCTTTTGCCCTCTCTTACACACACCTTGGGCGTCTCGATGACGGCGGCAATCGCGCCGACGGCAAACACCCATTTCAGGGTGGACAGGGCGATGGCGGCGTAGTGGCCTGTTCAGAATGAAATGAGAGAGACAGGGGGTTGAGCGCGCGCGTGAGAGAGCATGCATTTTTTGAAGAAGGGCCGTCTCTCCGCTTTCCACCTGCATTTTTCCATACCTGGGAAAAACTTGTTCTCCGTGGCCTGTGGCCAGGCCGGCGGGCTGGCGGCCGGGATGGTGAGGGGGCGGGCGGTGCGGAGAGGCTAAGAGAGAGAGGAAAATGGATGGATGAGAGCGAGAGCAAGTTGAGGGTGAGGTTGAGAGAGAGAGCGACTGTGCCACGGTGCCATGAGAAAAGGGTCGCCAAATCGCATTGCCCGCCCTGCACTCACCTGGCCAGCCCCACGCCCGGGCGCGAGGGCGGGCACGTTCGGCGACTGGGCCGCGGCCGCCGGGCGGGCGAGGCGCGGCCGCAAGCCGAGGCCGGTCGCGGGCCGCGCCGCCGCGGCCGTCGTCGCTGTGTTTCGGGTGGAGGGGCGGTGTTGTGAGTTTCAACCAATGCGCATTTGTGTTGCATCAGGATCACAGGCAAACCCTTGCTCTGTACCCGGAGTCGCGGCATTGAAAGAGGCGTCGCCTGAGCGGCACACCGGGGCCCCAATTGGGAGACGTCCTCGTCGTTGCTTGATTTGTTTCGAGATTTTTTTCTGTCGCCTGTTTTTCGATCTCTTTTCCTCGCAACCCTCTAAGAACTCACCCCGATAGACGGACCGCAGGGATGTGGCCATGGCGTTAGTAATCAGGGGTTGAGGAAATGGGGGACCAAGGGAGCCGAAAAGAAAGAGTGAATACGAGGTGTATACCGTGTCTCACACTACAGACGAAAAATGCGGCGAGCGTCGTCGGCCCTCCTCGCGTCCGCCCTGCGGGCAGGGCAGGCCGCCACCAGCACCGCCTGCTGGCGCCCTGCCTCCACAGCCGCCTCCGCGGCCTCCGTCCGCCTGGAAGACGCGGCCCTCCCGCCCCCGGCCTTCATCGTGGGCGCGGCCCGCCCACCGCCGACGCCGCTTGATCTGGCGGCCGCGGTGGAGAAAGTCCAGGTAAGGGGAGAGGGAGGGAGCAGCCGCACGCTGGGTGCGGCTGGAAGTTGCCGCCTACCCCTATCAGCCCTGCACAGCCAGGGAGGCTGACCCGAGCAGAGCGCGCGGTGGCGAGAGAAAAAACAAATCGACCCCCCACCCGACGCTCTCTTCAACCTAGCCTCCACACCCGTCGTCTCTGTCCCTCATCTCAACAGTCCCACCCCACCCGCCCGAAGTTCGACGAATCCGTCGACGCCACCTTCTGCCTGGGCACCGATCCTCGCCGGGGTGACCAGGCCGTGCGTGGGGCGGTTGCCTTGCCGTTTGGGACGGGCAAGGCCGCGAAAGTGGCAGTCTTTGCGGATGGTGCCGACGCGGACGCGGCCCGGGAGGCGGGGGCGGACGTCGTCGGCGGCGCCGACCTGGCGGCCGAGTACGCGGCGGGCGGCGGGGCGGCCGTGTCCGGGCTGGACCGGTGCCTGGCGACGCCGGCGCTGATGCCGGCGCTCGCGCGCGCGGCGCGCGTGCTGGGGCCGCGCGGCTTGATGCCCTCCCCGAAGGCGGGCACCGTCATCACCGGCGGCCCTGCCGCCCTGGCCGCGGCGGTCGCCTCCGCCAAGCGCGGCGGGGATGCCGCCTTCCGGGCGGACAAGGGCGGCGTCGTCGCCGCCCCCATCGGGCGGCGCTCCTTCCCGCCCGACCAGCTGGCAGCGAATTTCGGGGCCCTGGCGGCCGCCCTGCTCGCCGCCCGCCCGCGCAGCCTCAAGGGCGGGGGGGGCGGTGTGAGCGGGTACATCATGGGTGCCCATTTGAGTTCCACCATGGGCCCGGGCGTGCCGGTGGCGGTCGCCGCGGTGGCGGCCGCGGCGGCGAGCGCCCAGGCGAGCAAGAAGGCGGGAGGGTAAGATCGTCGGGCGCAACTCGTCGGCTTGCGTCACACTCTTCATCGGTTTTCGTTTCCCCCTCCCGCGCAGCGCGCCTGGGGAGATGCGGCCTTCTCTCTCACACGCCACAGGGACGCCACCGTCCACCAGCCACCCGCTGATGATGCCCAGCACCACCGGCCGCGGCCGCACCGGCGCCCCTGCCTCGCCTCCATCATCCACACGGCCGACTGCAGCCGGCGCTGCCGATGCGCGCCACCCGCTCTCGCCCGGCGCCCTGTACGAGGCGGAGCGGGCCGCCCGCATCGCGGCCAATGAAGCCCGCATGGCCCAAGTCCTGGACGCCAAGCCGGCGGGACTGGCAAAGGCAGCGGCGGCCGGGAAGGCGCCGAAACCAAACGCACCCAAACGCACGCGGCCCGCTCATCCGGCCGACGCCCCAGACGCGCCGCCCCTCCGCCGGTCCACCCGGGACCGCCGGCCGATGCCTCCTGCTGGGAGCCGGTCACGCGTGCGGGGAGCACGCCTGGCTGATGATGATGACGACGAGGAGGAGGGCGACGACGACGCCCCTTACTCGCCCGGCCTGACCCGGGAGGAACGCCTTGCCCGCCTGGAGGGCGATGGTGGCCTTCGCCACTGGGCGCCCTGGGCGGGCGACGCCATCCCCGCCCTCGCCCAGCGCGGGGGGTCCACCAACAAGGCCCTCCTGGCCGACGCGGGCGAGGTGCGGGCGCTGTCGGTGTACCGGGCAGACCGCATGACGATCAAGGGCGTTGCCAACCGGGTGGACAAGCTGACAAACCGCACAAAGTTAGAGGACTTCGTTCCGGTGCTCCGCGAGAAGGCGGCGGCCGCGCTGGCGGCGGGTGAGGAGGAGGAGGCCCTGGAGTATGACCGGGTGGCGGACATCGCGGAGGCCAAGCTGGCCCAGATGGCGGCGGATAGGGAGTGAGGATGGGGGGAGAAAACTCTCTCGGTTCTTTTTCTGTTTTAGTCTTAAGTTTTTTTCAACAACGCCCCCGCGCGCGCGCCTGGGGACTGGCGCGCGCGCGGCAGGGGCGATTGAATGTGTGTGAGAGGTGGGGAAATGCATGCAAGGAAAAATGTTCCTCTCTTTACAAAAAATAAGTCACGCGTGCGCTCCCTCAACCAACCCGCCGCCCAGCCAGCACTAGAAACGCGTCCTCCAGCGACGCGCCCGACGCGGAGAAGCCGCCCACCAGCCCGCCCGCCCGTGCCGCCTCCAACCGCTCATACACGTCGGCAAGCGCCAAGCCGCCCACCCCGCCATCCCCCTCCAGGCGCAGGACGGCCGCCTTGCCACCGGGCTCCAGGGAAATGCAGGACAGGGGCGCGCCCAGCGCGGCCGTGGCCGCCTCTGCCGCCGCCGCGGCCGGGCCGTCCGGCGAGGCGGGGAGGACGCGGACGCGCACGCCGCCCCCGTACGCCGCGCGAAGGGCCGCGGGCGCACCCACGGCCGCCAGCCGCCCGCCCACGAGGACGGCCACCCGCCCGCACACCGCATCCAATTCTTCCAGGCGGTGCGAGGAGACGAGGACGGCGCTCCGCTCCCCGCACACGCCCCGCACGGTCGCCCACAGGCGGGCCCGGGACGCCGCGTCCAGGCCGGTGGAGGGCTCGTCCAGGACGACCAGGGGCGGGGCCCCGACCAGGGCGGCCGCCACGCCCGCCCGGCGGGCCTGGCCGCCGGAGAGGGTGGAGATGGGGCGGGTCGAGGCGGAGGTGGGGAGGCCGAGGGTGGTCAGGAGGGCGGCCGCAGCGCCGCTGGCGGCGCCCCGAGCCACGCCGCGGAGCAGGGCCAGGGCCGCCACGGCCTCGATCGGGGAGAGGCCCGGCGGCAGGGACGCCCCCTGGGGGCAGTACCCGCACACCCCGCGCCCGCCCGCAGCGGGGGCGCCCGCCACGAGCACGGCGCCGGCGTCCGGTTCCAGCTCGCCGACGACCAGGCGGAACAGGGTGGTCTTGCCGGCCCCGTTGGCGCCGACGACGCCCACGCACTCGCCGGGCGCGGCGTGGAGCCAGGCACCGCGCAGGGCGCGGGTGGTGGTCGGCGAGGCGAACAGGGAGGCGGCGAGCGTAGCCGCGCTCCCTCCTCTTCCTCCACCCCCGGCCGGCCCGGCCGGGAAGGCTTTGGCCGCGCCCGCGACCAGCAGGGTGGGGGGCGCGGGGGAGGCGGCGAGGCGCACGCAGGCCGCTCGCTCCGCTGCCGCACCTGCGTCACCGCCGCCGCTGTCGCCGTCTTCCTCCCCCGCCATCAGCAGGGATTCGGACTCCGGGCCGCCGGTGCCCCCCCCTCCCCCAGGCACCCGCCTGTTCTTCCTCACCATCGCCGCCACCCCTCTCACCACGGGCCCCATCCCCGCGCCCTCGCCCTCGGGCCGGCCCTCCGCCCACAGGGCAACAAGGGTGAACGCGACGACCTGGGCGGCCAGGCAGGCCAGGGGCTGGCCGGCGGCGGACCAGGCCAGCGGGGCGGGGTGGGGCGACAGGCGGAGCGGGCGAAAGGCACGGATGGAGGCGAGGGGGTGGGGGTCAGCCTGGCCTGACCCGCCACCACCGCCCGCACTTTCAGCCTCATCCACGAGCGCCACCGCCAGGACGCCCCTCAGCAGGTTGTACGGGGGCAAGGAGGTGGCGGACGCGAGGTGCAAGGTGGTCGCGGCGGCCCGCAACAGCTTGGTTCGGGCGGGCAGCAGGAGCGGGGCAAACCGGAGCGCCCCCACCCCGGCCGACGCTCCGATCGCCGCCCACGCCGCCCGCCCCGGCTCCAGCGCCGCGGCCTCCGGGTCAGGCACCGCAGGCATGCGGGCCGCAATCCAGGCCGCCAGCACGGCCGCCGCCGCGCCGCCAGCGCCCAGGGCGGCCAGGGCAGCCAGCGGAGCCGGGGAGGACAGGTTGGGCGGGCCCAGCAGGGCGGTCGCGGCCAGGCCTGCGCCCAGCCAGACCGCCGCCCGGGCGCCCTCCGCCAGAGCGGCGGAGGTCAGGGACACGCCCGCTCCCGCCCCCGCGAGGCGTGCTTGGGTGGCCGACCCCCCAGCCCGCGCCGTCGCCGCCCGCCGCCCCGCAGACCCAGCCGCCACTGCTGTCGCCGTCACCAACTCAAATGCAAACAACCACCCGCCCGCGGCGGCGGCGACGGCGGAGACCAGGGCGGACGAGCCAGGCGCCAGGGGGATGAGGACAGGTGGAAGAGGAGAGGTGGTGGCGGAAGGGGAGGCGTTCCTCCCGTCGCCCGCCCGCCCAACGGCCAGCAGGGCGGGCACCGCCGACGCGACCGCCCCAAATAGCCCCGCCGGCGCCGACCCGTTAGCCAGCAGCACCGCCCCGCCGAGGCCTGGCCAGCCCGTGAACATGGCGTCATAAGCCGGGGCGCCACGCCACCAGGAGTCTAAGAGGGCGGCATCCATGCTCTCTGGTGGCGGCGGGCCGAAGCCGCCTGGCCCCGGCGAGGTTGCACCAGGCAGGATGGTCGCGTTGGGCGGGCCGAGCGCCGCCGCGAGGGCCGGCAGGGAAGGGGCCGTGGAGGGCGCGCCGCCGAGCAGCGCAGCGTGGCCAGCCAGCGCCCCTGCACGGCCCAGGGCCAGGGGCGGCCCCGCCGGGCCCCGGCTCCCACTCCCCGTGCCTGCGGCCATGGACGCTGCCAGGTAGGCCCCAAACCCGATGGCGGACGCCGCGGTGAAGACCGCCCACGCCTCCGCGCCCGCGCGGCGACGGGCAGCGCAGAGCGCAGAGCGGGCAAGGGCGGCGATGCGGGTTGTGGTGAGGGCGAGGCCGGGCGGGGTGCGAGGGGGGAGGGATGAAGAGGAGAGCGCGGCCAGGGGCAGCTCGCCAGGCATGCCCTCGTGAACGCCGCCGCCGTCATTTCCAGCCGCGTCAGCCGTCAACGCGGCGACCGCGTCCTCCAGCGGCGCGACAGACAGGGCCACCCCCGTCAACCCCAGCCCCGGCCCTGCCGCCGACAGCGCCCGCAGCAGGGCCGGGAATGCGGGCGCGTCGGATCCGCCCAGGCGGAAGCGGGCCGTCCCGGCCGCACAGGCCCGCGCGTCGTGGCGGACGGCGCCGGGGGCGGCCCGGGACACGAGGGCGGCGACCGCGTCGCCCGGGTCTTCTTCAGAGGCAGCAGCAGTAGCATCAGCAGCGCCACTCCCTGTCCGTTCCGCCCAGGAGACGGCCAAACGGTAGCCCCCTCCAAACCGGGCTTGAAGGTCGGCGGGCGCACCAGCCGCCAGCGCCCGCCCGCCGCCGATGACGACCGCGTCGTCCGCCGCCGCCTCCACCTCCTCCAGGGCGTGCGTGGCTAGCAACGCGCCCGTACCCCGGGGGCGGGCAGCCAACGCCCCCCAGACGCGGGCCCGGGCGGCCGCGTCCAGGCCCGCCGTCGGTTCGTCGAGGACGACCACGTCTGGCGCGCGCAGCAGGGCGGCCGCCGTCGCCAGGGCCCGGCGCTGGCCGCCGGACAGTTCCGAGGCGCGGGCGTCCAGTTTGGGGGCCAGGCCGATGGAGGCCGCGGACGCGATGGCGTCGCGCGCGGCGGCGGCTGTGGAGGGCGCGCCCTTGACGGCCGCCCACAGCTGCAGGTGGTCCCGCACGGTCAGTGACGGCCAGGCCACGTCCGCCTGGGGGCACAGGCCCACGGACACGCCCGCTTGCCTGGCGTCATCCGGCTCCACGCCACCCATACGGGCGACGCCGGCTGTGGGCGCCGCCTCCCCCGTCAGGCAGGAGACGGCGGTCGACTTGCCCGCGCCGGACGGGCCGAGGAGGGCAGTGACGGCCGCGCGCGGGGCGGTCAGGCTGAGGCCCGCCAGGGCGGTCGTCGGTGCCGTGGCCCCGCCATGGGCCGGGTAGATTTTGACGAGGTCGACCGCTTCGGCGGCGGGGGCCAGGGGGTACGGGTCCAGGAGGAGCGGCCCGCCTTCGGCGTCGGCGTCGGAGGCGGGCTGTTGCATCGTCACGCACGGCCGCGGCAGCGCGCCCGCGCCCCGCCGCCCGCCCGCCCGCTGGGCGGCCGCCGCGTCGAGGGCGGCCGCCAGGAGGGCCAGCACCACCGCCTGGGCAGTAAGGCACACCAGGATACCACCCACGCTCGGCGCCCCCGGCCCGCCCGCCCCGCCCGGCGTGGCGGGCGCCCGCAGCATGGCGGCCCACCCGCCCCCCACGCGCGCGACCCCGGCGGCCGTGCCGGCGCCCGCGCCGGCCAGGACAGCCGACGAGGGGGGTAAGAAGCGGGCCGCCACCCAAGCCGTTTCGGCGGCCCTTGAACCGGCGGGCAGGGAGCCGGCCAGGTAGCCCGGCAACGCCAAAATCACATACCCGGCCGTGAAGGCGTCGGCTGCCGCGGTCGGGCCGCGCGAGGAGAGGGCGGCCGCGGTCGTGTACGCCCCGGCGACGACCGCTACCGTGGCTGCCCCCGCCAGGAGGGCCGCCAGCAGGGCCGCCTTGGCTGGCACAGCCAGCGCAGCGGCCGCGCCAAAGGCAGCAGCCGCGGCGGCCGCTTCCAGGGCGTGCGCGGCCGCCCAGGAGAGCCAGTACAGGGAGCCTGGCAGGCCCGCTGCCGCAAGCGCTGCCCGCTGGGCGCCGGCCTCGCCTGCCAAGGAAGAGGCGGCCCGCCGCCCGGGGGCGAGGGCAGCGTACGCCAGCGCCAGCTGCAGCATGGCACCCACCAGCAGTGCCGTCGCGTCCGCCGTCGTGGCGGGCGCCGGGAACGGCTTGAAGGAGAGCAGGGGGATGGGGGTCGGGGTGGAAGTGTGGAGATTCACACCGCCACCGCCTCCTGCCGCCGCCGCCCCTTCCAGCGCGGCCTGTAGGTTGGCCACAAACCAGGCGGCTTTGTGCGGCGAGGGCGGGTCCAGGGCCGACCCGGAACTCCCCGCACTCCCCGCACCCGCACTGCCGGGCACGGCGGCCAGGGCGGGCGGGAGGAGGGTCGCGTTGGCGGCCACTGCATAACGGGGCCGCCCGCTGCCGCCTCCCCACCCCAGCCCCGCCACCGCGTCAAAGGTGTCGGGCCAGGCCGAGCTGGCAGCGGCAATGGCGGCCGCCCAGGAGGGGTACAGGATGAGGCCGGGCGGTGGGCGGGTGGTGGGCGGCGGCGGGGCGGGGCGCATGAGGAGGTGGGCCCAGCACGCACGCTCGGCCGCGCAGGGCGCCCCACCGCCCGCGCACACCGCGCCGACGGGGTCCGGGAAGGCGGTGCGATCGCGGCCTCCTCCGGGTGGTCGCCTCCATAGAGACCTGAACGAGCGAGAGGCGGGGTCCAGCGAGGCGGCCGGGCTGGGGCGGCCGCCGGAGGGGGGGGACCCGTCGGCCGACCCCCAGCCGCACGCCAGCGCGGCCGCCAGGGCGGTGGCTTTGGCGGTGAAAGTACTTTCATCATCCTCCCCTCCATCTCCTCCAGGGCACACAGCCAGGGTCCCACGCCAGTGGGTGCGCAGGGCGGGGCCGCCATACGCATCTGCCCAGGTCGGCAGGCCGAGCGGCGACGGCGGGAAGGCCCGGGCGGGGAGCGGGGCAGGGCGGCCGGTGTCGGCACTCCGCAGCACGCCAAACACGCACGCGACCAGGGCCGCCTGGGTCAGGGCCCGCCAGGCTAGGACGCCCAGGGGTCCAGCCCGATCAGATGGTCCGGCCCTGGCGCCCCGCGTGGCGAGGATGAGGTTCTTGCGCACGCAGGCCCGGAAGGCGGAGGGGGCTTGATGCCTCATTTTTATTTTGTTCCTGCACTCAGAGTTTCGCGCCGTTTGCACCCGTCTTTTTTTTCCGACACGCACACGCACACACAATGCTCCTCGCCGTCGCCCGCCGCCGGGTGGCGAGCCTGCTGACCTCTCCTTCCGCCTCTGCCCTGCGGGCCCTGTCCGGCAGCGCGGCCGAGGCGGCCACCACGGCCTCCTCCGCGTCGGAGCGAGAAGAGTTCCGGGCCATGGTGTCCGACTTTGCGGCCCGGGAGGTGGCGCCCCACGCGGAAGCCATTGACCGGGCCAACGCCTTCCCCAAGAGCGTGGACCTGTGGGCTAAGCTGGGCGAGTTTGGGTTGCTAGGTGAGGAGTGGGAAAAGAGGAGGAGGGCGGACACAGACATAAGAGAGAGAGAGAGAGATGCGCGCACGCGCGCGCTCTGTCGGTCGATTTCCCGACCATGCTGACGCTGAAAAGAAAAACCTCTTCGTCTTCCCATCCCCCTCCTCAGGCATTACCGCCCCCGCCGACCAGGGCGGCCTGGGGCTGGGCTACAGTGAGCATGTCATTGCAATGGAGGTACGGAGTGAATGGTAATTAAAGAGAGAGAGGGCACACACAACGCTCCTCTCCACATCCATTTCCATCCTCGACCCCATCCACCCACCCCTGTTTTTTTTCTAGGAACTCTCCCGCGCCTCCGGCTCCGTCGCCCTCTCCTACGGCGCCCACTCCAACCTGTGCGTCAACCAGCTCGTCCGCAACGGTAGTACCGACCAGAAGGCCCGTTTCCTGCCCCGCCTGCTGTCAGGCGAGGCGGTGGGCGCCTTGGCCATGAGCGAGGCCGGCGCCGGCTCGGACGTCGTCGCGATGCGCACGCGGGCCACTAAGGTCGAGGGCGGGTGGAAGCTGGAGGGTACCAAGATGTGGTGCACCAACGGGACGGTCGCGGAGACGCTGATCGTGTACGCGAAAACCGACCCGGGCGCCGGGTCGCACGGGATTACGGCTTTCCTGGTGGAAAAGGGGATGAAGGGTTTTGCGCCCGCCCAGAAGCTGGACAAGCTGGGCATGCGCGGGTCGGACACCTGTGAGCTGGTCCTGGATGGCGTGGTCGTGCCGGACGAAAACGTGTTGGGAGAGGTAAGTGAGAAGGAAAGGGGAGGCCGAGGCTGAGGATTGAGGAATTGGGATGGGAGACGGCAAGACACACAAGAAACCCTCACAATCAACTTCCTCCGCCCTCCCTCTATTTTTTCTCTCTCTCTCTCAGGTCAACAAGGGCGTGTACGTTATGTTCTCTGGCCTGGACTACGAACGCCTCGTCCTGGCGGGCGGGCCGCTGGGCCTGTCCGCGGCCGCCCTGGACGTGGCGGTCCCGTACGCTGCGACCCGGGTGCAGGGCGGCAAGGTGGTCGGCGACCACCAGCTGGTGGGCGGCCGCCTGGCGGACATGCACGTCCGCACGGCGGCCGCGCGGGCGCTCGTCATGGAGGCTGCATCCCGTGCGGACGGGCAGGGCTGGGCGTCCCCGGCCGAGCGGGCGGCCGCCTGCGCGGGTGCCATCCTGTTCGCAGCGGAGGCGGGCACGCAGACGGCCCTGGACGCCATCCAAGTCTTGGGCGGCAACGGCTACATCAATGACTACCCCACGGGCCGCCTGCTGCGGGATGCGAAGCTGTACGAGATCGGGGCGGGGACAAGCGAGATCCGGCGGGTGGTGGTGAGCAGGGCGTTGGTGGGGGCGTGGAAGAAATGATGGCAGGGGGGGAAGTCTCTCGCAAAGCACACGCACAGATTCTACTTTGGGACAGAAAGGGTTGAAAGGAAGGGTTGAGCGCCCTGAGAGAGCGCGAGGACGAGACGACCAGGGAGAGGCTTGGGGGTTTGATTGTTGAGAAAGACGCGCTCCGCGTGATTGAGAGGTTGAGAAGCGCCGCGTGCTTCCTCCTCCCTCACTTTTCCGTTTTTTGTCTCTGCCCCCCGCCCGTCACCTCCTCTCTGCTCGCGTCACCCGCGCCCTCCACGCCCGACCCACCCCCAAGAGGGACACGCCGCCTCTACCTGCTGCCGCCGCCGCCGCGGGTGCATTGCTAGCTCCAGGAACACTGGGCCCGCTTTTTGGCTTCCGACCTCCGCCCACGCCAGCGCGTGCGCCTCGTCGCCTCCCCCTTCCTCTCACCATGGACGACGCGCCTCCTCTCCGCCGCAGCGTGCGTGCTCGCAACGCACCCAGCCCGCCGCGCATCTACACGCTTGCCGACCTTGACCTGGACTGCCTGGCGCTGGTTCTGTCCTTGGTCCAGGACGAACACGTGCGGGACCGCTGCCACAGCCACCACAACCCCATCATTTTGGTAATGGACTGCAAGGCCCGGTTCCGCGCCCCGCCCTTGGCCTGCAAAGCCCTGGCGGCCGCAGCTACGGGGCCGTCGGTGGCGTGGCAGAATCTTGCCTTCAGCGCTAATGGCAACCGCCCGGCTGGCATTTCGTCATTTTTCTCGGCGTTACAGCGCGTCGCTACCTCTGTGCGGCGCCTGCAGCTGCAACCCGGGGGTTATGCCCGCGATATCCACGATTTCATCGCCGCGCTCCTCCCCGCACTAGAGGCGGTCGCTCCACATTTGTAGTGCCTGGCAATGGAGAGAATGTACCCAGACGTTATCCGGATGCTCTTCGTGGTCCCAGTCCCCATGCGCTCCGCCACCCGGCTGGTAGAGCTGCACCTGGGGAATGCGTTCGTCACAGGCCCGCCCGGCATGCTCGCTGCTGCTTTTCCAGCTATCGCGGCACGCGCCTCTGACGAAGATCTTCGTTGGGACCTCCATGCCGGTCACCCGGTGAACCGGGACATCGTGGCCGCATCGGCCGCCGCGGGCCGCCAGGTCCGGCTGATCAAGTTTGGACATGCGTACGTGGGGATTCACGTTGAGATGCCGCCAGCAGGGTACCGCGTTGCCCCCGACGTTGTTGTACCAGATGTGGAGGCCCTGGGCGCAGAGGGCTTGACGGCGTTAAGCCTCTCTCTCTATGTGGAGCGGGTGGGCGGCCAGGAAGCCGCCCAGGCAGCAGCAGACGCGGCCATGGCCCGGTTGGCCACCCTGGTGGCCCGCTTGCCCGCTTTGCGCGATTTGACCGTACATGCCAGGTGTGACACTAGACCATGC